>ERZ779729.141-NODE-141-length-84378-cov-20.490459_pt1 | contig 84378 bp, 110 predicted proteins | sample MGYA00511072_ERZ779729 | MGnify/ENA primary metagenome ERZ779729 (study PRJEB29588, sample SAMEA2156675) | human gut metagenome | biome: human gut; feature: human-associated habitat; material: faeces | place: Denmark | collected 2008/2010 ...
CTCTTTCCGTTAAGAGTTACAGTAAAAGTTACTGTTTTACCCACTGTAACCCCAGATATAGTTGTACCCTTTGAAGCTAAGGTGACATTACCATTAGTTGGAGAAGTAGTGTTAGTGAATGAATAACTACCAGCTGGAAGGGTATTTAGATTAAATGTATTTACTCCCTCATCATAGTCATCATTCCAACCCCAAGCTTGTGTTACTTGTATAGTAGGAGATACAGTACCCCCCTTTGCTGGAACTTGAGGATATGATATAGTTATAACTGGAGTATCATAGATCACAGTACCAGCAGGTTGAGCTACCTCAGCTTGAGCTGATTTAGTTAGAGTAGAAGACCCATTCCAACTTGGACTTGATACATCTACTTTTACATTAGCTTTTAATTCTTGAGAAACTTCTGCTTCTGTAGCACTTACTACTCCGGTATTAGCATTTATACTAAAAGTTGACGGAGCAGTTCCCACAAAAGCATACTTACTGGTATAAGAATCTGGATTTACCCACTTAACTTCTTCTGAAGTATATAACTGATTGATATGTATTGATAGTGATGGACTTGAATTTCCACCAAGAACTGGTATATCAGTATTATATACAAAAGAATCTATAATGATTTCTTCTGATTCAATGGTATTAGCCTGCTGATAGACTGTTGCAGTGGCGTGTCTGGTAATATCAGCCCCACCACCATTGTATACTGAACTTGGAACCCACCTAAAGTTTTTATGGTATTTTGATTCTGCAGAACCCCTATCTACTCTAGCAGTTTTATTAGAAGTAACAGTTAATACTCCAGTTATAGCATTTATTTTCCAGGTAGAGTATTGAGAATTTATAGTACCGAGTTCATAGTTACTACCAGTATAGAATGATCCATAAGTATTAGCAGGAATAACTCCCGGCTCTCCTCGTACCCCAGAAGTATAAATCATTGATGGTTCTTTACTCTGAGTAACAGTAGGACTTGAACTTCCTCCTTTTGCTGGAATTTCTGAAGGGTTGTAGGATAAAGATAGTACATTTTCTGGTAACTGGATATCAACTATATAGTTACCTTCTCGTGTTACCTGAGCTTGTTTCTGTATTTCATTTGATTCCAAAGTTTTATAACTGTAGTTACTAGAAGGAGTCCAAGTAACTTTATCAGTTCTAGTAACTTGTGGAGAAGTAGTCTCATTAACAATACTTGTTCCAAGACTTCTCATAGTTACATTACCTGATTGAGCTGATAACCCAGTAAAGCTTCCACTTGGACCAGGCCAAGAATAATTAACTGTATCTGATAAAGTACCAAATTCAGTATCTGGTTTATCAGTAGAAGTAGCTCCAGAAATAAATGTATATTTTACATTATAAGTTCTACTCATTAAATCTGGACCAACAGAATTTTGAGCAGCAGTTCCTTCTGTACTATAGGTATGAGCCCAAGAATCTAATAATTCTATTTGAGTTACTTTGTTTTGTTCTTGATATACATCAGTGGTTTTAGTTGCAGTTTTTCCATTAAGTGATACAGTAACTTCTAAGGTACCAGCTACAGTGGCATTACTTATTGTAATATCCTTTGAATTAGCAGATACTGGGTCACCATAAGTAATGGTAGCACCAGTAGTTATATTTTCAAATTCTCCAGAAGTATAAGAAGCTACTTGAGAATAAGAAACAGTTCCACTTGATACTTGTCCACCAGATGCTGGAATATCAGCTGCACCAAATAAAGAAATATTTATATCTGAATAGGTTACTGTATTAGCCTGCTGAGTTATATCAGCAGTTCTAGTGATTGAACTGCTGGTTGGTTCAAAGATATTATCTTTATAAGATATCTGAACTCTGTGGGTTAAATATATGGTTTCTTCTAAAGCTTCACCCAGAATGGTTCCCCTTGTACCTATAGTTACTACACCAGTAGACTCATCTATAGAAAATGGAGAATTAGAAGTATGAATCTTAAAAGTATTAGTTTTGGTTATAGTATTAATATACTCTGACGTGGGTAAGTCATTTAAAGTTTCACCACTGGAAAAAGTGGTTATATAAGATATGTTACCCACTACTGGACTTGAAGTACCTCCTTTTGCTGGAATTTCTGAAGGGTTGTAGGATAGAGTTACTGATGGTGCTACTTTAGTTACTTTATTTTCTTCCTGGGTTATAATAACCGATCCAGAGATTGTAGAACCATCAATAGTATTATTAGTATACCCAACTATATTAATTGCTCTAGAAGGACCTATAACGGTCCCCCTGTTGCTTGCAGTTACTGTCTTTCCTGATATACTAAATCCTGGAGCATAACCACTCATTGTGAAAGGAGTTTCTAAAGTAGAAACCTTTCTACCATTTCTCCAAGTAGTTAATATCCCTTTAAGTTCAAGAGAACCACCAGATGCTGGGATAGTTATTTCCCCTGATTTAGATTTTATTTCCAGAGTATATTCATAGGTAGCTTTCTCCTGAGTTACGTTAAGATCAGCATAAGTTTTCTCACCAGTACTTACACCGATCTTAACTGCTTCAAGAGTAAAGCTTTTACTACGTGGGTTTATATCCAGCTGTTCATTAGAACCAATTAAAAAAGTGGGATTCAACTTGGTAGTATCTTGAAATATATATAAATTATCATTCTCTACTCCCTCTTTCCATGGTACAGTGGCTACAACTGGATAAGTTTCTCCAGTTGCCCTTGAATCTATAGCTGCAAGAATGATATTTGGAGAAGTTTTACTCTTTACCATAACTCAGAGAGTTAAAAGTTACTTATAAATAGAATCAGACATATCAAAGCTGGCAACTATAGAACCATCTACTTGTTGAACAACTTTTAAAAAAGCTGATGCTTGATATTGTGATTGAGAAGGTACTACATTACCTTTGAACTCGAAGATTTTAGCTCTTTCCTTTTTAGATGAATTATCATCTGAGGATAATTGTATTGGTTCTCCAGCTCCTAACTTAGAGAAATCCATATATAGATTATCATTTGTACCATCAGCCCATGGAATGGTAACAAAATTGTTTCCGGTTGGCATATTATTTGTATTTAATTAGTGGTACCCGTATTATTTACACCTATAATACCATTAATGGTATTGCTTATAGCTTGATACTCATTGTTTTCAAAAGCAACGGTTATTTCTATATAGTGACCCCATATAACCATAGACATAATTATATGGAATACCGTAGGAGTATCAGGATCTTCACTTTTTAATAAACTATAGATAATATCAGAGGGTACTTGTACTCCACTAAAGGTTACAGTTTTACTAATAAATACCCTGCCATTATTAAAAGCATCTAAAAAATCACTGGCTGTACCTAATATTGATGTTATAGTGGTTAGAGAGTCTACTTCGCTCAACTTTGAGGGATCGCCTGGAAAAATATAGGTTGGAGATTCACCCCATAACCTACCACCAGAAAGTCCATCCAGCTTGGTTTTGTCAGCCGCCGACATCAACCCTGCTTTGGAAGTGGTCGCATTGCCGAGGTTGCCGGAATCGTAGATTCTATACGCACCTTTACTATCATTCCTATACACAGGAGTATCATCGGGAGTTACAATGTGGGTTTTCCTGATACCATTTCCAACGGCGACACACACACCATCACCGTCTATGTTAAGTAACCCGATGATATTCTTACTATCATAATCCCTTACAGAAACTCCGTCTTTAAATTGGAAGTCTCCCGTAATCATTTTATTACCTGACAACGGCAGGTAATTGTCCGGATTGAAATTGCCCGAATGGTAAATTTTATAATCTGTCGTGGTACCGGCAGTTGGACGCCAATACAGCTCGCTGCCACTGACAAGCAATAGTGAATCCCTGTTTGTCGTCGTGTTCACGAAAGATATCTGCGGATACGAAGTCGCTTTGACCCGTAAAACTCCCACTGTCAGATAGCCGGAGACACCAAGACCGCCGGTGATACTGCCACCAGACAACGGCAGGTAGTTGGCCGGATTGAAATTTCCCGAATCCCAAACCCGATTATTGTCTGAAAAGATAGGGCCAGCTTTAAGGGGTTTGTAAATTCCGGGAGTTTGTTCTGAACCATTCAGGAGATGCACTGTCCCGTTTTCATCCATCACAAACTGTGAATAGTTCACGCTGGGGATATGAAATCTAAGAAATGGTAGATTACCAACATTGGATAATCCATTAATAACTGTCCCACTATTAATAGTGGGAGTGGTCTTAGGCAGATAGTTGTCTGGATTGAACTCAAATTCAGTCCAGACTCTCTTCCAATCAGACCACTCTCCACCATGTTTATATCTGTAGAACATGCTACCATAGTACTCGAAATAGAGCTGATGAACAGCATTAGTATCCCAATTTGTATGGATAATGTGGCAACCTTGAGAGCTGCCACTGTTTGGCGTATTTGTGCACCCAGACACAAGGCGATATAATCCGGAAGTGCTTATCGTATTTAAATCTCCATTGAACCCATTATAATTTAACTTGGAGTCTGGATTGAAATTGGCAGTATTATATAAAGATACCCAAGGACCCCATATTTTGTCAGACTCAGAAGCTTTTATAGTTCTTAAAAATATAGCCCCATCAACATTACCATCTGAAGTAGCTATCTGAGCTCCCCATCCTCCATTATCCCATGAGAAAGTAAGTAAGAAACCAGTAGTTAATCCAGGGGGCTTAGTACCAGTGGTATTATTATCAAATAAGTCATATTCTAGATAAGAAGATATAGATGCTAAATTTACATCCATACTTTCAACCCTAGTTCCAGCTTTGATAGAATTTATATTATTTATAAGCTGAGATAACTTGGTCAGATTATCCCTAGTCCAAGCTTTGTTAGCAACAAAATTTTCAAAAGTAGTAGTTGGTAACTTTTGACCAATGAGACCCATTACTGTAGTAGCAAAATTATGATCATCCCCCAAAGCTTTAGCTAACTCATACAAAGTATCTAATGCTTCTGGGGAACCATCAACTACATCTGCTATTTTTTGATCAGTATACTGCTCTGCACTGGTTAATACGGTTTGATCAGCTATACCATATGATTTAGTTATATCTTTAACTGTCTGGTCTAACTGATCTTGAGATACTCCTCCACCTCCGGATGCTATTTCATCACTTATAGCATCTACCATATCTCTTACTGTATCATCTCTACTACCCCCAAGTAATAACCTTCCAACACACCAATTAAGGTATTCCTTTAAACTATCTTTTATACTTCTCTTTGTTCTCATGACAAAAAAAAAAAATACAAAATTCTATTTTACAAAATAGGGTGATTTCCATATCATCCTATCATTAAAAACTATTCTCTGGATACGCCTTTTATTTAATACCATATTTGCTATCTTTCTTTTATTAAAGATAAGTATAGCTAAGTGATCTGGTTTCATGATTGTTCTACTTGAATTGTAGTATATAATTCAGCATACAAAGTACCCTCCTTAGCATCTACTAATTTATTGAAAGATTTATAGATACCAGGTTCACTAAAAGTGATAGTCCAAGGGGTTATAGCTTCATAATCAGCTGGTATGTTAAATCCTTCGGGAGGTCCCCAAGTACCAGAATTTACATAGGTATGTTCTTGTCCAAGTGAATCAGTAGCTTTATAAGTCACAGTAGCAGCTTCACTTGGTTTTTCAGTTACACCAAATATACAAACTACTCCATCCAAACCATTTTCTCCGATAAGCATGGTTTTTAAAGTAACATTAGCTACTACTGGTACTTCTGCTTTTGGAGTACTTTCAAAACCTATTTGAAAACCATAGGTTGCTGTATCTGGAATGGGTTCATATTCAAAGTAAAGAATGTTATCTTCTACTCCTGGAGCATTTTCAACTACCTGGATACCATCTACAATATCAGAAGTTAAGTATTTAGATAGCTTTCCTGGGTCTGGGATTGGAAGTTCTACCCATTTAGTAGCATCAGACCAAGTAAGGATATCAGTACCAAAATATATCCAAACTTCTGGTTTCGGTTGAGTATCTTTATTAAGAAAGGTTAATATCCTTACAGTAGTACGTTCTTTATCTGGAACTAAAGCTAGAGCATCAGCTAAAGTTAATTGTAAATAATTTTGTCCCACTGGGGCATACCTTACAGAAGCATTAATAACTCCATCTGCAAGAATTTGGTTGATTTCTTTGGTGGTGTAATTCAGAGTAGTGGTAGTATCTGGATTACAGCAATCACAGGTACAGGTTGCCATATATTTGGTTATTTTAAGTTTCCAATTATTGTACCATCTTTTGATTTGATGGGTATATCTGGACTACCGCTTACTTTAAGTGGTAAGTTACAAAAATCTCTTACTCGTTGATTTGAAGAATCTATCAACCATATACCCTGATCACCAACTACCATAGCATTTGGTCCAGTATAGGTTTCTAAAATTTCTTCTGATTTTTCTGGGTCTTCCCTACGCATTATAAGGAAGAAAAGTAATGGTTCATCCTTAGCTTGTGCTACTTGAGTATCTCCACCTGGTTTTAATACTTTACCATTTAAGATAAATCTATCTTCTGACCAGTTAAAATCCCAATACCCATATTCATTAAGAAAACCATTTTCTTTTAGAAGCCTTCCAGAAATATATAATACTGTATCCCCTGGATTTAATTCACCAGATATGGATAACTCTTCTAGAGGCCATGTTTTTATATAATTATACTGGAACAGTCCTTCCAATTGAATGGGTGTATAGACTGTTCCAGTATCCTCTCCATAAGGAAGAGGCTGCTCAATTTTTCTTAACCACAAGAAAGGTTGCCTACCAGAGTCAACATCAATGAAGTCTCTTACGATTTTTTTATAGCGTTCCCATCCAGTGGTTGAAACTCTACTGACCTTTCTTCGTGGCATAGTTTAATATTATTTGAGGAGTGAGAAAGGGTCTGGACCAGATAATGGTCCTTTTATACGTTTGTTTACAGCTTTTGGAACTACTACTCTAGTTGGTCTTTCACAGATGGGTAAATAGATATCCAAACGACCAGCTAGCATACATAGATTCTCTTTCATCATATCTAATAAACTACCAGGGCCTAAAGCTTTGATGATATTTGAAGCTAGATCAGATTCATCCTCATTGGGATTGAAATACTCTACTTGAGTGGGACCAGTTTGGATTTTCTTTACATCACCTTGATACCCATCAGATGGTTCAGACCCACCAGAACTTGAAGTTGTATTATTTTCTAATATGGATTGAGCTTGAGCCTTTACCATATTAGCAACTTGCACTGACATAAAATCATAAGCTGCCAACTCCATTATTAATTGGTTTTCTAGAGCTTCATAATACATTTCATTATTATACTCTTGGAGAGGGATGCAATGATTTACTAGAGGCTGTAAATACAGCTGCCATTTTTCAATAAATTGTCGTTTAGTACTTGTAGTTACTACCCCAAATATATTTTCTGGGATATATGTATCTATAAGTTGATATATTGAACCTGACAGATGGGTTTTTGCCTTATCAGTTACTGGTACTCTTTGTTCACTACTACCAACAGTATTTGAAGCAGGATCTTTAACTAAAAGTGTTACTTTGTAAAACCCTGGTTTATCAAATTCATGAGTAGGATTATTTAGAGTAGATTGGGTATTATCACCAAAGTCCCAGTGATAGGTATAATCACTGGGTACTCCGGTAGATAAGTTTTCAAAAGTGACTTTTAGTCCCACAGTAGCATAATTAAAATCTACTACCATGGCTTATAATATTTATTCGTCAGCAGGAGCAAGTTCACCAACTATAGCTTCTACAATTGAAGCTTTGGTATCATCTTCTTCTACTTCAATTTCAAATAACTCTGCAATACCTTTCAACTGAGTTAAATTGAAATTATTTGACAGTTTCTTAATATCTAACCCTTGATTAAAGAGGTCAATGAATTTAGCTTTGTCCTCTTCTGGGTTATGATTTACTTCTTCTTTCTTTACTTCTTTGGGTAAACCAACTACCCGTACCAAGTGACCACCACCAAGAGCAGCTTTTATCTTTGGATTCATCTGCTGCTGGAGGTTAAGTTCTACCACCTGACCTTTGGTAATAGTTAACCCAGTTTTCATATCATGAAAAACCGAAGCATTTTCTCCGAGTTGTACTGTTATATTAGCCATAGTTGAATTTTTTAGTTAAATGAAGAAATCCCGAGACCAGGTGTATTATTCCTGATCCCGGGGTTTAGATAATTACTTTTCGATACTTACAGTGATATAAGGATCAACTTCCATATATGCTGGGAAACCCTTATCAGTAAAGGACTTAGTACCATCTAAGAGGATGGCAGCATCCTGATACATCTTAGAGAAACCAGTAGTAATGGTAGCATAGGTAGCTTCAGTCTGGTTGGAAACAATTCGTTCCGATTCCAGCATCAACTGACGAGCAGTTAACTTGATCAGAGCTGCACGAGGATCTACTAACAGTAATTCATTATCGGGTACACCTGGATGAATGTAGAAATCAGCACTGTTAGGAACTGGGGTTTTCAGATTCAGGGTAGCCATAGTAGTACCAGACTGACGATTCTTAAACTCTGGTAAGTCTAAGATATCAATTGCCTGTTCCTCATCACCAACCATAGTTTTAAAGTTACGGCCAAGACGAGAAGCACGTACCCAAATACGGAGTAAGTCTTTATACTGGATACCAGCAGCAGTATCACCTACACCAATTACTGGAGCAGACTCAGAACCATCTGACTGATTACCGTTGATCAGTACATCAAGTGCCAGACCATCCAAGGCATAACCAAGCTGAACACCAAAGTCACGGAGGAAGATGGCCATCACATCTAGAGAAACGTAATTACGAACTTCATCGGTGATCTTAAAACCACGACCTACTTTGAAGAGGTTTACTGATTTCTGTCCAAAGCTTACATCACCCAGAGGAATGGTTTCAGCCTCATTTACCCGGGCAGGCGCAGCATCAGAAGGATTAACAAACGGCATGATAGCGGTTAACCCATTGATTGCCTGATCAGAAGCTATGATATTAGGATAGAAGGGAGCTTCTTTCATACCCAGATAGATGGCACTACGGATAATTTCAGGAACCAACCAACGAATGCTCTGATCGGGCATAGTAAAGATATTGTGCATGGTATCCCGCTTAACATTTACTTCCAGTTTATCATAGTAATCGTTAAGAGAAAGACCATAGCAATTCTGTACAAAGTCTTCCAGTGAAATATCAGTGGGCACTTCATCTTTGTTACCCTGACGGAAAGCATCCAACTGGGAAACTATCTGTGGCAACTCTTTACGGAAATCAGCTGCCTTCATGTTTTCAATATTTACAGTACTCATTACTTTCTAATTTATTAGTTTAAAAATTATTTTACGAGAACCTGGATTAATTCATCAGCTGCACTGGCTGGGGTGATAGCAATAAAATTGCTTTCAGCATTGGCTGCAGTATTGGTATACTTTACATACTGACTATCTTCTGCAGGAGCACTTGGAGTTACAAAACCACAAGTAACAGCTGCAGTAGAAATTCCATATACTACAGCAAAAGCCGATACCATTACAGTTACCTCATCACCAGGATAAGCAGGGAACTGACTGTTAGTAACAGCAATACCAAGATATACAGTATTAGCAGCACCAACATAAGGACTGATAGTACCATCTACATTTAACATTACCGGCTGACCCTGGATAATGGGGTCACCGGCTTTGAATACAAAAGCTTGATGGAGCTTATGAGATTCACTCTTGTAAATAACCGTCTGAGGAGTAGGTACCCCTACTTTAGCCATCAGCTGTGGATTGTTCAATTTCATAGTAAATGTTTATTATTTGGTTTTAGCAATATTTTTCATAATTCCAACTATACTGTAGGCAGTATCCTCAGTATGCTGTTTACCTTCAGTATCAATGTTAGCCATGCTAGAAGCACGATTTACATTCTTAGAACCACAATCTGCACAATGGAGGGGGAACTTTTCCTCTACCTGAGCATCATAGGTAGCTTTTAAAGAAAGTAAAGTTTCTACATTGGTAGTGTCTGCTTCTAACAAAGATAAGATATTAGCATCAGCTTTATCTTCATCTACTGTCTTTTTGTAAGAAGCAATGGTAGCTTCCCGCACATCTTTAAGATGAGCCTCTCCTAAGCTTACCATTTTTTCATTTGACTTAATGGTTTCTTTTAAAGAATCTACCTCTTCTTTCAGAGAGGTAACTTCTCCCTCTGCCTTGGTCTTTGCCTCGGACAGACTCTGATTCTCAGATATGATATCTTTAATCTGAGAAAGAGCAAGCTCAACAGTTGGAGTAGAACCTTCAGCTAAGCTGAGCATGTCCTGTCCGAAGAGTTGCTCAAGGAATTTTTCAACTTCGTTCATATTATTATTTTTTGGTGGGTTTTGGTTCCCCTCATTATTAAATTTGCTGGTATTGTACATCGTACTAATTTGGTTTGCACCCTTGAAATCATAGTAAGATATCTTAGTTTTCAAGGTATCAAGATCCATTGGTTGAACATCAGCATACGAATAATACCTTGCTCCAGCATAATCTGGGTTATTTATTTTACCATTAGCTATAATCTGAGCAAATGGATCAGCCCCATGAGATACAAGAGAAGTTTCTCTATAAGCTATAATCTTTTTAGCTACCCTATGTACTAAACTTCCATCTTCTAATCTGGTATTAAATTTTTCCCTAAATTCAGTATCTGACATATTATGGGATTTAGCCCACTCAAACATAACAGTTACTGAATTAGAATGGATAGAAGGTGGATCCATCAGTATACCACGAGCTATTCTTGGATTAGCTTTTGCATCAATCTTAAGAACTCCATTGATACCACCTGGGATTACTACCCCGTTGTCAGCTTTATAAGAATCTTGCCATGAAACTGATTTAATGGAGCCTATAGCATTCCCTATCTCAGTTTCATGATCACAGTTTACCGTTTGACCAACTAATAGGTTCATAGAAGCTTTTAATACTTCTTCTGGAAACTCGGTTGGATTATAATCTTTAGCAACTATACAGTTAGATAACAAACGGAATACCGGTTCTATAAACTCACTATCCTTGGGATTTAAATCCTCTTTAGTTACATTGGGATAATAAGTATTATAATCAGTATTAGCTCCAAATAACCCATACTTTTCAGTATCTACCTTAGTAGCTTTAAAATAGTTTTCTGAAAATGATTGTAAGGGGATACTCACTGGTAAGTGGTTTGCCATTACACTGTGGCCACCACTTAAAATCATAATATCTACAAAATCTGGCATAATATTGAAATTATTTATCGTGGTCTAGAATCTTGATCTGCTCTCTTTGGAACTGTCTTATTCTTATCTCGAGTTTTTCTATCTGAGGTATCTTTATCAGCCTCTCTCTTTTGTTTTTTGGCAGAATCTTGAGATGAGGAAACCCCTCCTGGTTCTTCCATTTGCCTTGGTTCTTTTTGATCTGGTTTTTCATAACCCATTGACCATGCAAATTCTTCTTGACTAATGATACCCTGATTATAGAGACTTACAAGATTACGAATCTTATACTCGATCCCTTGTTGAACCTTAAGTTCATCCGATATAGTTGAAGTTCCAAAAGTAACCACTACACCTTTATTATTATACCCCGCTAGACGCAATTCTAGAGTGTATAAAAATTCCAAGGCATATTTCAGTAGCATTTGAATATTTCTTAACTGAGATATCATTTTTGACAATAATATACCAGTTCCACCTTCTGTTAAGTTATTCTGAACTCCTATGAGAGAACCGTTGACCCCTAAACCATTTGCAACTGATTGCTGGTTCATTGCCCATGGTTTTTCTATATTACCTATCTCTTTAGTAGTTGAGTTTAATTTAAATTCATGATCATCCTTGAAACCAACCACTATGTTGTCCTTAAGTCCTTCTCTTAAGTTCATTTTAAGCTTACGGAGGATATGTTCCAACCTTCGAGCATAGGCATCTCTTGACTCACTTGGGTTAATTGTAGGTTTCTCCATCTTAGCTTCCAAGAAGCCAACCATACCAACTAACTCCATGATATGTTTGAAGTTTATCCTCATATCATGTTGACCCTTTAGGGAATCAAGAGCAGCCATAAATGGTGGTACCCCATAAGGTTCATCAGTATCATTATACATACCAAGATATTTGTAAGTCTCATTGTTCAATTTTATGAACTCTGGTTTCTTACTCAATACTTGGTTGGGATTCTTCTGATAAGGATGGTATACCCCATCATTTAATCTCCTGAAGTATATCTGTTCTGGGTTGATAAATAATACAGTGGAGATACCATTTAAGTTATTATTTGGAACTGCTTCTATAGAAATAGCTCCACTGGTAAGACATTGTACAGTAAACTTGTTTACCAACCCATCTATACCAGCCGTATACTTTGTCCATGATTTAGAAGCTACCATTAAGTGTTCCCTCATTTTAGTAGCTTCTTCTGGAGTATTCTTAGGGAATGATATAGTATGACCAGTGTTAGCTAACTTAAACATATCTTGTAAAGCTATACTAACATCTGGGTTGATTTTATACAAATCCCTAATCAATGGTATTACATCTCTACGAAAAGAGGATTCCACCAGATTGGTAAAATCCCGTAAAGATAAAACTAATCCACTTCCTTGAGTATCTGGTTCTGATACTCTTCCAGGAGATATTGCACCCACTTTCGGTGAGTCATCTCTTATCTCTGGAGCTTTCAATGATTCTTTGGGTTTTCCCCTACTGAACCATGTTCTTGGGTCCAAGATTGACATAATATAATGGTTTTGTATGTTACAATGGAAGGATTACTGTGTTTCTATTAGTAGTCTTCCTAATATGGTTGCATATAGCTTTTCCAAAGATATCATCATCTGCATAAGCCTGACCTTCCAAATCTATATCTACTGCAGAATTATTTTGCCTATGTTTACCCATAGCAACTGGTCTTCCCATACCATCATAGATGAAAGTATAAGCTTCTTGTACAAAGAAAGGATCTTTGATGATTACTTCATCTTCTCGGATATCCTTTTCCAAACCTTCAACTATGAGTGAACGGTTCTTTTGAGTGGTCAACCAACCTGGTATCTTCTCTTCCTCTGGTCTGGACTTTCCCTTTTTCTTAAGAAGTTTTGTAGAGTAGTATAAATTTGGATAGCCCTCGTCCTGAAGTTTGATAACAACTGCCATACCAATGTCATTGGATTCAGGAGCTATTTTAGCATAGTTAAATTTCTCCCCAGTGTCTCCAAGAAGTTTAGCATACTTATCAAGAGGAATCTTACCCTTGTAAACTACTGCTTCTTCTCCCTCTTTTGACATACAGGTAAATGAAGAGTAGTCAGTACCACGGCCAGTAGCACAGTCTGCACCAATGAAGTAATCTGTGTTTGGATCTGGTTCATTAAATTCTCTATACTGACCACCAAGTCTCATTTTGATTGGTGGATATTCAGTGAGCATTTCTTCTATACTCTTGATATCAGCCAGATCAAATACTGTATTACCTGATGACAAGAAGTCACCGTCAATCTCTTGAGCAGTTCGTTTAGGACCAAGAGCAGTTGCCATCTCATCATACCAATCTTGGTCTCGGTCTGGGTGCATCTGCCAATACAACCGTATAGGGTTGAATGGGTTACTTCCAGAGATAGCATCTACCCAAGTACTGTGATAGAATCCACCAACACCAAAAGGAGTAGAGTTTACTATAGCAGAACCACCAGTTGACAAGGTTGGGAAAGCTGCTGCCCAAATCTGAGCTGCCCAACGAACAATAGCAGCTTCATCAATAACCAACAATGAAAGAGATTCAGAACGACCAGCTTGATCAGAAGTTGGGATAGATTCTATTATTGACCCATTGGAAAACTCCATGGTAGATGCAGAACCATATTCTCCAGTTCTACCATTGATGATTGGTGTTTGAAGGTACCATGGAAGGTTCTTATACATAAACTTGATCTTCTTCAAAACCTTCTTAGCAATGGTATCTTTGATGGAGATGATGTTTATCTTCTTATTGGAATGGTACATTGCCAACCAAAGACAATACATAGAAATAAGCTCTGTGATACCAGCCTGTCTAAACTTCAGAATGATATTGAATCGTTCTTTTAAGAAGTTGTATAAAACAGATTTTTGGTAAGGATAGAGATCAAATCTAACCCTACCAAGCACTGGGTTGATAACCCAGATGAAATGTGAAAAATAGAATATATCTTTTGATACCTTAGCTAGTATCTTTATTTCTTCAGAGCTTAGATATTGTTGTTGAGTTGTTTTCTTGGCCATGTTAGAAAGTATAGTTTAACCTCAGGTATAAATCAGTCCCTATACCTTTCTTCAGGTTTGGGTAATAAAATGAATTGAATCCCAGTTCATAATTAAATTTACTGGTATTGTACTTCAATCCAAAATCCAAATCATATAAGTTGTTGAATGGTCTTACAGTGACTTGTGCTGTTGGAGAAAATCTTTTAAAGAATTTTTTTCTCTCGAAAGTAAGATTATTGTTTACATAGTTGTATGAATACAGGTTTGGATTGATTGGATACTGCTTGTTGTATATGTTTCCTTTGGTGTTTAGCAGATTCATATCCAACTTCCTATCATCAAACAACAGTGAAATCAACTTATCATTGTTTGGATATTGAGTCAAGTATTGGGAAGATATACTGAGGGTTGATGAGTCTTTGAGATAGATTTCAAGAGTATCATGTTTAACTTCTACCTTCTCAACAAAAACTGAATCAACTTTGTATTGGGTTATGTACTTTGGAACTTGGATATACTTGTACTCAGTATCTGGTTTCAAGTACTTATCCACATAAACTGTATCTGGTGAAGATTCCAAGAATTTCACTTCTGATTTTGGATTCAGGAATTGATAAACACATAATATCCCAAGTCCAATGGTCAGTATGTAGAGTATCCAAGTCTTCATGTTTTGTGGTTTTGATGAACAATAGTCATTTCATAGTTTTTTGAGTGTTTAAAGGGGAAAGGGGGGATTATAGGGGGGTATGGGGATATATTCAGGTCATATATGTTATTAGCTCTTAATAGCCTGATAAATATTTGCTAGCCAAAAGTTATTAGCCTAAAGAGGCTAAGTATTTAGGAGGCTAAAAGAATAATTATCATCTAATGATTTTACTACTACTAAAGTAGTAGTAAAATTATCCTATAGCATAGCTATAGGATAATTCCTTACACGCATGTATACGTGTATATACGTACGCACGCATAGTACTTTTTAATTTAATTTTGATTTTTGATACATTTTTTGAACCATATACCAACTTCATAAACTGATCCTTTAGATAGTGTATTTCTAGCTTTATTGAGCCAATAAGTTTTATTAGAATTATCAAAATAAATCTTAAAATTTCTAGGAAATCCCATAATGATTCTATATTCTTCGATTCCCATGGGTAATCCATTAGGATTAAACTGTCTATTTGAAGGTCTTAGAGTCAAAGGATAAGCATTTGGTCTGTTTCTATATACTCCAGGTAAAGTCTTCATCTTAGTACCTTTCATAGGCCACTTAAATTCATCTTTGAATTCAGTATTCCAAAGCTTTTTTACTTGTTTTACAGTCAAAGTTGACTTAGATTTATCAGCATAATGATACATAGCTAGTTTCTTATCATCATCTTCTCTGAAATTTAGATCATTATTGATCATTTTACCAATATCTTTCACTAAAAATGGTTCAGAAACCTTAAATAATCTCTCAAAATGATGATAATCTACTCCTGAATCATGTCTAATACCAACTAATATCAGTCTTTTTCTTGATTTTTGAGAATTTCCAAACTCAAAAACTGAATGACAATGGGGTATCAAGTGATATTTTGATAATTTTTTCTCCCATTCTTCAAAAGGAATCAAATCTAAGAGCTTTGGAAGGTTCTCTAAAAGGAAAATCTTGGGTAAAAATTGCTCAATAGCATTCAAATAAAGGTTCAAAGTTTTATCTTCTTGGGGTTTACCAAGGGTTTTCTTCCTTGAATAACTAAAATTACTAGAATGACCACAAGAAGGGGAACCAATTATGATATCTGGATTAACCCCTTTGTATTCTTCAATACTTTTTAAAAATGGAATATCACCAAAATTAAGTTTCCATTGTTCTTCATTTCTGGTATGGAATACTCCTCTTGGTTCAATATTACCAACTAATCTTCTTTTAAATGGGAATAAGAGAGCACCTTGTGCAGCTGCAATCCCTAACACTGTCATTTTATTTGCCATAATGGATTAGAATTATATAATTAAACAAACTGGTATTGCAAAGCACTCTTTAACTATGCAAAATATTAATCAAACTCTAGAAAAGTATATGAAATTAAACATTGGAGATCCAGTATTGGTAACAGGACCAGCTCATTTTGAAAAAGCAGAAGTAATTGAAAGGAGCAAAGGGATTTACACTTTAAATAATCAGATGAAGATCACTAAGGATTTGAGTATCATTGGAAATAGCAGATTCAAAGTAACCCCTTTCAATGATGAGGAATATAGTTATCTTCTTGCCGTAAATCAAATCCCACGACAATTATCAATTATAAAGGAAAAGATGGATAAGGGATTAGCAAAGGAATCAATCCTAAAAATCCATCAAAAGCTTAAAAATATAATAACTAAATACACTTAGTCATGTTTAGTTTTTGGAGTCAACTCAAGGCATTAGTTGCCACTAAGTATTTTCAAGTAATAGGTGATCAATGGATTAATATATTATCCTATCACAAAGCTCTCAAAAATGAGTTTGGAAAACTATATGAAGATGCTTTAAGTAAACTCCTATTCAGAGCAATCATTTGTTGTATTATCATAACACTTCTATCATCAATATGATCACTTTTCTAATTTCTATATATATTATCGGACTAATCTTAACTTTCTTAATAGATATAACTCTAATCCATAATAATCCAATATTTGAATCAGAGAGAAAATGGTTAATCATATTTTGTATTTGGTTATCTTCTCCTATCTGGATGTCTGGATTATTATGGACATTATTAAAATCAATCCTTAAGAAGAGATGAACTACTTAGCTAAGATTTTAATTGCCTGGTTAACTGGGTTTGTAGTATTTGGATTGGTAGTGGTATTGATAGGGTTAGTTGTAGGATCAGTAATTGATGCTATTACTTTCTTCTCCTTATTTTATCTCATAGCAACTATTATAGCTTTAGCAGGACTATTACTACGGTATCTCTTAAAATGGTTGATTGATTAATATTAAATGACCAGGAGTAACTCTATAATGTTAGTCTATAAATTGATGGAATATATTAAATTCCAGACTAACCTATCTAAGGATTATTCTTTAGAGAATATGAACAACCTATTGAAACAATTTTGTGAGATCCACAATGTTACTTGTAAGCAATCCTTAATTATCAAGTATCATAAAGGAGTCACCAAATATCTTTCTACCAACGATGGAAAACCTTTAACCCTTTATAAAAATAATATCATTATACCATGACAATAGAAGAGTTTGCAGACAAGCTATGGGTAACTTTTGTATTACCCAAGATTAATGATTTTTTAGAGGCTAATCAGAATCCCTCTAAAACCAAAATTAATAACTTTATTAACAAATTAGATCAAGAAGTTGATACCTTTTGTAGAGTAAATGGATTCAAAAAAGAATTCACTTTTGAAGGTAAATGGGAGAATGGGGTATTCTCTGTAACCCCTACTCATTTGGGATATAAAAATAAAATAAGCTTTCTAGAGGAGTAAGTTTAATAAACTAATAAATTCCTAATCTTATATGGGGCTATCTTTCTAGAGGTAGCCCTTTTCTTGTGTTATATTTATTTGGATTTGATAGATAGGGATAGATTTTTTATTGTGTGTTGGGAAGGCCCATTACTATAGAGCTAAAACTTGAGTTATTGAAAAGGGCACACGGTGTCCCTAAATAAAAAAATCCCCTATTAAAAAATAGGGGACAATTTTTTGTTACGCTTCAATTTGAATAAATATAAGATCATTTTTTATTTCTGATTTGATTATTATTCCGTCATCATTTAAATCATCAATAAAATTTTTGATTGATTCATTTTGATTTGGATTTTTATTTTTGAGAACTAAAAAATGATAACTATTTTCTTCATTCATTTTAAAATTATATCGGATGAGTTCAATATTCAAATTTTTTTCTTTTGCATTATCGGATATATATTCTAAATATTCCGATAAACTTTTAATATTGTTTTCCATAATTATATTTATTTATTCATTACGGAAATAAAACGTTTTACAAGTTCTTTATTATCTTGTGTAGAATTATTATCTACAATTTCGTTTACATTATTGTAAACTTCTTTTGCATATTCTTTCCACACTTTTTGGAGTTCTTTTATTTTTGTAGGATTTTTTTCTACCTGTAAAAAAGTTCCTAAAAAGTTTTGTAATTTTCTACGTAATTTAATACGTAAAGATTTTTTTTCTTTGTCTGTTTTGCAATCCTCAAAAAGAGAATTTTTATAAATACTTTTACGATTTTTAGAATTAGAAATTAAAATTTCTTTTCCAAAATTCAAAACTTCGTTTGCTTTCATAATTTTATACCTAAAATTTTTTAAGATTATTTTTAGAAATATTAAGTAGAAATTTTAGGATTTTTTTGAACTACTTTTTATTTCCTTTTCTGTACTACAAAGATAAAAACAAAAAAAGTTTTTTCCAAATATTTTTCAAAAAAAATCATAAAAAATTTTTGTAGATATTTCTTGTATATCTACATATTAGATCAATTTTATATATATTAGACTAAGGCCAACGTTAGCGCCTATTGAAAAATCGCCATTGTAGCCAGGGTGTGGGCTTTCTTTGGCCTGAATAGAAATTTTCATTTTGTAGATACCTTCAATGGAGAGGCCCTGTGGATTTCAGGATTATAGGTTCTAAGGCCTTTAATCTATAATTTAACTTTAAAAGGCCAATAAAATATTTATTCCTTTTCCCTTGCATTTTTATTTATATTTAAAGGCATCAAAGAGTATTCTCTAGTAAATTATATTTATCTTTATAAGAATTTTATTTACTTAGATTCTTAAACCTCTAGAATGGTCTTATTTTAATTTACCTGAATCCAAATTTAATAGATCTTAGTTTTCAAGCGTTTTTAAGCGATTATGGATTTTAAGCGAATTAATCCAAATCCTCCTTCAAGCGAAATATACAAATATAGGCCTATTTTTAATTTTAAGCCACTTCTAGAGGATTTTATACCCTTAGTTTATAATTTCCCTACCCTACATTTTTAAAGGTTCTAAGAAAGGGCAATTTTTGGGTTGGTTTAAATTTTTCCCTTGGTCTAAAAATTTTAAAATTTACCAATGGTCTAAATTGCCCTAAAACCCCAAAAATTTTAAAAATTAAAAAAGCTCAAAAGTGATGAGTTTTTGAGAGTTTAATTTTAAAATTTAATTTCGAGAAAAACCCATGTTTGAGGCAGAGTTTTGAAAGTATAAATTTTTAATATTAATCCTAAAAGTTAAAAACTTAGTTTTAATATGTTTAGAATAGTGTAGATGAGCCTTTTTGAACTTTTAGATAAATTACAATCTTGTCCAACCCCTGTTTGTTGAGCTGTTTTACAAAATGTAAAAATGTCAACTCCATGTTTACACTATAGCCAATATAAGTTTTGATACACTTTGTTCAAAAATGAGCTAAAATTTATTAACTTTTTATATAGGCTGTGGAAAAAATGGGTAAAAAGTGAACTTTCTTTATCTGGACTTAGAACAAACCCAGACTTTTGTCGATTTGGACTTTTTGTTAAAATGTCAACTCCTATCTCCTCTATACTTAGACATATCTTACGTATAGTGAAACCTCAGATTTGAATAGGCCCTAAATTTTTAGAGTAAAAAAGCCTGAGAAACACTAACGATCTATGGTACAGAGCATGAGAAACAGGAATATCTGCGGTAGAAGGCCTTATTTAGATATGAGTATTAATAGTGTATTGAATGATTGTATATTAGATTGATACCTAATGATTGTATTTATATCATATAATGATTTATTAATATTTAGAATATACTTCTGATATAGATAATATCAATAAGATTATAGATTGAGTATATAAGTTATGTATTAATGTGTATATGAATAAGATTATTGATATCATTTTTTGATTTTTTGTTTGTTTTGGGTGGAGTTATTCCCAGATCCATTTTAAGAATTGATATCCAATAGATAAGATTACGATTATAAATGAGAATATCGTTAAGTAGTAAAGTATAGCTAAGAAGAGGTGGACTAGATTTTTCATTTTTAGTTTTGTTTTTAGTGGAATATTAGGTAGAGTATTAGAGCTAGAAATATGGTTGAGAATAAAATAATATGATTGATAAACATATTTTCTCTAAGAGTGTCATAGTTGGTCTAATTCTATTTGGATTACTTTTAAGAGGTATTTGAGTTGATTGAGGTTAGTGGGTTTTTCCAGTAGATTCATAACTCTATTTATATATTCTACTCTGTTATTGATTTCTTCTAATCTTGATTCTATTTTGTTTAGGTTAGTGTGGATAGTAGGTATTACATTAGATATAGCATTAGCATTTAAAGATACTGTTTCTTTTTCAGTGTAATTCATAATAATGACAACCTTGTTGATAATTATATCAAGTTGTTGTTTGATTTCTTTAATTTCTTCCATGGCTATTTAGTTTTCAATGATGAATTTGATGATAGTGATCAATATGCAGAAGATAAATACTGCTTGAAAGAATGTAACTATAGCTAATCTGATACCTTGACTCTTTTCGTAGTATTTCTTTAAAAGTATATAATGTTCTTTTGTTAATTCTTCCAATCTATTGATTGTTTCTTTAGATGGGTTGGTTACCTGATTAATATAATATTTATTGATTATATTGATCTTGGTTTGGATTTCCTGGATTTTCTTTTTGTAGTTCATTTTTAAGCTTTTTAAGGTTTCTAGAGCAATCTTAGACTTAATTGCATATTGTTTATAGATATTGGATTCTAGAGGATATATTTCTAGTCCAATTTGATATCTGTGATACCTATCTATCCATTCTAATAAATGATTATATTGATCAGTGGATATAGAAACTGGAACGTTATCTATCAAGATTGTCACCAATGATTCTTTCTGCTTTGTAGAAACAGGCTTTGATTCCATTGTCTGTATCTTCTTTTTTAATTAAAAGGATAGCATAGAACTTGCTAGAGGCCTTTATTTTAGTTTCTATATATTTACCCTCATTTGGTAAATAACGTCTTACTAAGAAATGAATTAATCTTTTCATAATGTAGATGTAAAGGTTGGAATATTAGGATATTTACCTATATTAAGCAGTTTATCTATGTAATCGAAGTATTCTTGTCTGATATTGGCTAATTTTCTAAGATCTATATAAGAATCATAGCTACCAAATGCTTTTTTATGGAGTGATACTAACTCTGTATAGTTATGATCTGGGATCTCGATTAGAGTTTCATCAATTTTAATTAGTTTCATGGTTCTATGTATTTAATTCTATGTACTGTACCATTTTTATCAACTATGATCCTTTCCCTGATAATTAGTTCTTCTTGTTCAGTTGTGGTATTTGATTGGTTATTATATACTGATTTATTTAGAGTAGAATCATATTCGGGGGGGAATTTAGTTGAATAATCTGGCATTGGAGTAGACATTTTATAAGTTGGTGTCCAATCTATAGGTTCTTCTTTATGACACCTTTTATATGCAACTGCAATAAGTAAGATTATCAGTATTTGATATGAATAATGTGGTACTTTCATTGGTTTTTTTAGTTTTAATCAAATATAATAAAGATTTATTGCATATGCAAATCTATTTACTAAAGTATACTTCTGATGATAAAATAGATAGCTGCTAATACCGGTATTACTTTAGTGAGTTTATCTATAGCTTTGATATCCTTTGTCATAATTCTTAGTTTTTTAAGTTTACAAACTTACATATTCATTAACAAAGATAGTAACAGTATCATTATAGGAATCATCCATAATACTATCAACGTAAAGCTCTTTACCATCCATAATATTCTCAATTTCAAGTTGACAATTATCATCCATCCCTTCCAGAGCTTCTTTTAATTCCTTTACAGTCATAGCTTTTAAATTTTAAATATTATTTGTGTTTTTCTTTATTACAAAAATAATAAATTTTTATTTAAATGCAAAATTAAATACTTGGGTTATCCAATGTGTATTGCTTTATTGGCTGTTTTAGGGTATTTTCTAGAAATTCTATTATAATGGGCTAAGAGTTTTATTATCTTAGTTTGCTTTAAACTCTAGAAAGGGGGAAAATCCTTGCAATAAGAACTCTCCCCCTGAAAGCAAATGAAAGTTATGAGAAATTAAGAAAATGGGATTGTAATTGTGGTATTTGTGCTTGTAATAGAACTCCTATTAACTGGAATCCCATGTCTATCCATTTTGATACAAATATAATGTATAGCTTTGTTCAATGGAATCTCTGGTTCTGGTCTTATCTTTTCTATTTGAAATGTAATGATTCCAGTTAAATCTTGGGACATATTTAATTTCTTAACCTTTAAAGAGGTTTTCATTGAGATCTCTGCAATTAAGTCTCCAAAACCCTCTTTCCAATATCTCAATATTTCATCCCTATTTGGAATGTCTTTTGAAATACCTCTTCTGTAAACCTTATAAATACTATCCTTTGAATACATGATATCTGGGTTTTATTAGCGGTTAAATCATATTACTCCATTGTAGCTAAGTTGATTTAAGTGGGTTATTGTATTTTCTTCCCAATATTTCAAACCATTTTCCTTCCTATCTTTCACTAAAAGATAGTTGATGAGAGAAGTGATATCGTTTATCCATATCCTTATTTCTTTTTTTTGTATGGGTTTACCATTCCAAATAGAAAACATAAGATATACCATCAATTTTTTAAAACCCATAGCTATGATATGCTCATTGAGATTATTCTCTCTAAAATATCCATCATATGACATTTTATCATAAACCCCATCAAATATATTTGCTAGAGTTTCTGGGAACATTATCCATGATACTCTATGTAATCTATAAGGACCACCAGCTTCTCTAAGCGTAAATATAAAATCACTTATAGTTATTCTTTTACTCTTTAATACCCATCTGAGTACTTTAAGTAACAATAGGTTTTCACCATAGATATCATATAACCATGGCCTTAATCTATATTGGTTTAAAGCATATTCAAATAACTCATAATGATATCCTCCTTTGATACTTAGTTCGAGTAATTGTTTCTCCAAATATTCACTATTTACAGTGATTTTACTTAAAAATGATGGTTTTAAAATGAGCTCCTTCATAGTTGAACCTTATAATGATAAATTGATACAAAGTAATCTTCTTGATCGGTTTTATAAATATTGTCATATGCATGATCAATGGGTTTATTTTCCATAAAACCATAAGTTCTTATAATGAAAGGATTACCATCTCCTGATAGGTGTTCTATCTGAGTGACAATACTCAACCCTTGATCTGGGGTTCCCTGATGATGGATATATAAATCTCCTGGTTCTACTTGATCTGGGGTCTTTTGGAACATTATCATATCAAGCTCCTCATTGATCTTAATGGCAACATCAAATATGGGATTTAACTTTTCATCATGTGTGATATGGATAAAATTTCCCTGCCATTTCCCATGAATATCCAAGATTTCTATATATGGAAAACAGGAGTTAAATGATACCATTATCCCCCCTTTGCAAATGAACCAAGGTTCTACTTTACTTGACTGAAGGGTTATTTTTTGACCTGGTATTCTTGTGATTTCATTCTTACTCATCTTAAAATCTATAGGATAGATATAAGAATCTTCGTCTGATTTTTGATTGAATTTAACTCTAATTCTTATTCTACACCCAAAAGTATTAATAAGATAATAAATATCTCCAGCTGCTTCTCTAGCAGTAAGTCTTCTATTCGGTCTCATCTTCAAATGATTTTAACATGATTAATATATAATTAACTAAATAAGCTTTATCTGATTTTCTAAGCCTTTGATCATCTATAACTCTATTTGAGATAGACCTTGCATTATCAAAGTAACTTATTTCAGCATTGGTATCCATATTTTGAATTTCAATTTCATAATCTTCAACTATGGATTCCCTGGTTTGAATACCTAAGCAAGTACATCCACTTAAGAGTATACTTGCTAAGATTATATTATATTTCCTCATATTCACTGATTTCAATATTTACATCATCAGTACCCGGTATATTTTCAATACTTTCAATAAAGTATTCTTTTGGACCGTCCCAGAATCTTACTTCCAGGTTACTACCATCCATATTTTCCAAAGCTTCGATTAAATCTTTTACAGTCATAATATTTAGTTTTTAGGGGTTAACTTTATAATTTGAGATACTTTTAATTCTCCATAGTATCCTCTATATTCCAACTCTTTGATAAGTTGACCGGGAGTAAACCCAGCTAATTCGGGATAAAAACCTCTAACTTTAGTTAACTCCATTTGTTTTTTTTTCTTTGAATTTAGATTCTCTTTAACGCATTGTTTACAGATTACCCTATGACCATCTCTGGATCTTTTATCTGTATGAAAATCAGTGATAGGTTTTTCAATATTGCATTGTTTGCAAGTTTTAGTTGTGACTTCTTCCATGGTATCTTTAGTTTTGGGTTTTTATTTTTATTTCTTTATACAAATATAAATCTAAATTTATAAAAATGCAAATATATTAATATAAAAAAAGTGGGTAACTGCATGTTTAATGAGCTACCCACCTATGGTTTTGAAAGTATGTTAATTTATATTATCCTGGATAGAGTTCTAATTCAGGATCATCTGCATCTCTATCTATCTTGAGTTCTATTTCTCTTCTTATTTCATGATGATCTTCTTCGAATTTATTCAGTACTCCCTTATAGTCATCTGCAATGAGTTTTAATTCCCCTGAATTAAGGGTTAAACCCTCTTTGCTAGTATCAACTCCTTGTTGTTTAGTAGCTACTACTTCTGGAAATTCTTCTACCTCATAAGTAGCTTCTATATATTGTAATTCTTTACTTTTGTCTATGGTTTTAGCATTTTCCTGTTCTACTATCTCAATAGCTTCTTCTACTGATATTCCACCCTGATTATTTTGTTGATTGAATTGGTTGAATATATTGACTGACCCACTTCCTGATAGACTTCTTAGTAATGACTGGAGATTAGTAGTAGTGTTTAATTTAAGACCCAATGCTTTGTTCAATTCAGAAGTAACAAATGGAGCATATCTATTTCCCTGTGATTCCCTTAAGACATTCACTTGAGAAGCTACTTCCATTCTATCTTCTAATAACCAAGATAATTGCTGGCCCATAATAGCATCCATCAATTGTTCTTGATGCTCTCTATCCCATATCTTAGTATTGAGCATTTGATCTCTCATATGGATTCTTATCCTATCTGCATCACATTTTAGAAAATTACTCAATTCCATGATAGAATAATGTTTTCCACAAATATTTCCATTAGAGATTAACCATTGTTGGATATAATATGATTGAATCTTATCTAAAAGGGTTGTGTCTTTACTGGTTTTATACTCTTTCATTAATTGAGTAACCCCTAAGGGTCTGGGGAACCTGATTGTTTTCTTTTCCATGATTTTAACGGATTTATTACTTATATAGCCTTATTCTAGTAATTCATACAAAAATAGAGGTTAAAATCTATGTTCTAACCTCTATTAATTTTTTCTATTAGAAATCCAAGTTGACTAAGATGCTATCACCCATAGTTGCAATGGACTTTTCCCTAATGTATCTTTCAAACTTTAAATGAGTTAAAAGGCTTCCAATATAAATAAATAGTTCACTATCATTTTCTACCTCATCAACCCTTAAGCTTAAGCAACTCCTGTGTACTTTCAATGTATAATTACTGAACTCTTCTTTGTGTTTGATTAAAAGTTCTAATAATTTTTCTATGATTTTTTGCATATAAGGCAGTCGATTTTAGTCTTGTGTAATATGGCTTATCTTTTTCTTAATATCCAAATTATCACCCATTCTTTTCATCTTTTCTTTTAAACCATTCTCATCTACTTTATTTTCCAAGTATTTTTCCCTTTTAGCAACTATAGCTGCATGTTCCTCTGGAAAATATTTTTCTCTTGCAGGAATTACTGCACTTGCATAGAAAGCTGAAAATAGTTCGGGAGTAAAAGGTTTACCAACTTTCTTATTAGAAATACTCCAGAATTTAGTCTGCATTTCTTTAACTAATTCTTGGAATACCTTAAATGGAAAGTCCATACCTTTATTAACCCTTGCAATATGGATTAATTCTAGCCTATCTAGAAATTCTTTACATAATGCCCTTATAAACTCTTCCCTATTAAATTCATAATTCTCTAGATCAAGTTTAAATTCTTTAATGTAATCCTTGGTTTTCATAGTCTTAAATTATTTGAAATAAATAACCGTATTCAGTGTCCTCAAAGTAAGATATAAACTTTGTGTTTTCAAATCTTATCTTTTCTTTCTCTTCATTGGATATATTTTTCTTAAACCCAGTTACAAATAACCTATCAGTACCATTATCATTTATAATAAATTTAACTCTATTGAATTTGTTTTCTTGCATAAAGTATCCTGAACAACCATAGTCAGGTCCATATACACCAGAATTTCCTAATTTGTAAAACCAATCATATACTAGATAGTTTAAGGATATTTCTATATCCATTCTACCACTAAGAGTGATACCAAATATAATGTTTGCCTTATCTAAGGTTAGCGTTTTGACTTTTTCTGAATACATTGGAAGTAATTTGTTATTTCGTTCAACCTGTCAGTGATTAGTGCATATACAAACAACTTTATTGGTCTATGAAAGTATTCTCTGATATTCTTTTCATTGATATACATATCATAGATTACAAAAAACTTCTTTTGTTTGCTATGTTTTAATGATCTTTGAGTAAGATAGGTAACTATGCACCTTTTATGTAACTCTAGTAATTCTTTATTTGCTTTAAGAATCACTTTCTTTGATAATCCCAAATGCATAATCTCTCATACTACTTTAAATTGGTTAGTAATAAAGTAAGGGGAATCTAAATTCCCCTTACCCAGCTTTAGGCTATGAGAGAGATTATGCAGACTTTACATTTGCCTTTTTGAATTTGAGATATTCTTTTTCCTTTGCCTTGAACTCCTTGGATTGTTTATCTTCAATTCGAAGCATTTCCAATTCCAATCTATTGAGTTGATTTCTTACTTGCTGACGGTGTTTCTTTCTTGAAAGAGTGTCCTGGCAATCTGCAGGGTAAATATATTTTACTTCTCGTTTGGTAATTACTTCTTCTACCAAATTTACCTCTGCTTGTTTCTTAACTTTCTTGACTACCTTCTCTTTTGCAGTTTCAGGTTTCTTAACCTTCTTAACTTTGATAGTCTTGGTCTCTTTGGCCTCTTCTTTAGGTTGAACATTAACCTTAGCTTCGTTTTCGACTTTTACTTCCTGGAAGTTCTGTTCGTTTTGTTTTTGGGTTTTCATAATATAAAAGGTTTTAAAGTGATTAATTAATTATTATTTGTTTTTATTTCTTAATGCAAATATAAATTAAAAAATATCTATTTGCAAATTTTTTCTTTTAAATCTTCGGGGAGTATTGACTTGATAGCTTCTAAGTGTTCCTCTGGTGTAAATTTGTGTACCTTAGTTTCCCCATTTTCATTAGTTTCATATGTTGGAAATATATCTGGAGCAAGTTTTCTCATAATTCTGGTTGCTACAATAGATTGAATACCATGTATCTCATGTCTAACTTCATTTGCTTCATCTGGGTGAGTAAATCCAGCTTCTACAAATTCATTCCAAAGCTGTTGGGTAATAACTAATAACTGAAGTTCTTTATTCATTTCTTAAAGCTTTTAAGGTTTTTTTAAAGGTTTTCATATACCAACATTTTCCATTGCATTCTTCTTCTCCAGCCCCACAGATAACTGGTTTAGGTGATAACCCATATTCATGTTGTCTCTTTTCCTGTATATGCCAATAAGGGCAACACTTTTTATGAGCTTCTAGAGCTTCTTTTTTACTATAAAGAATATCCTTAGCTTTCATAATCTTTTAATTCTTTGATAGCTTTATATATCTTATTAGCATAATCTTTTCCTGCTCCTGGATTATGTAATTTTATAGCCTTATCAATATCCCTTTTTGGATTATAATGATTCTGAACAATAGCAAACATTTCTAGAGATTTATCAACAGAGAATCGATCATCCAATGTATAGTTTTTTTTGGACAATCGATTTACTTCTTGTACATATATTGGTGTAATCTGCAAAATCCCACCATCATTATGTTTTCCAATAGCTTTTGAATTACCCCCAGATTCTACTTGAATTAGGGCCTTTAAGAATAAATTCCATTCATGCGATTGTAGCTGGGTTTGGAAACTCTCCCAATAATCAGTCTTAGTATTAACTGGATTTCCTATGGAACTTACACCCAATAAGAAAACTAAAGTGAATACCATTGTGATTAACTTTTTCATGATCTTTTAGTTTTGATTATCAAATAACTCATTTGAGGGTAAAAGGTTTAAACACCCCTTTATAACATCATAATTATTTTCATTTCCCATTATCCTGTCTGATATAAGTAGTATCAATTCTCTTAATTTATCACAATCTATGAAAAACTGATCTACTTGGTTATCATCTAAAGCTCCAACATCTCTACTCAATCTACTACAAGCGATTTCAGCTTTCTTAAGAATATCAATAATTCTATTAAAGCGATATTTAGTATCATGTTTTAAATCTAAACCTTTACTTCTCATAGATTTTATATTCTCTTGCATTAATACATAGAGAACATCTGCCAATTGAAATATGAGTTTAGTTAGAGCCTCTTCTCTTTTAGAGAATTGTATATTCTGAATATTATCTACCTTCTGCTCCATAATAATCAACTAAGTCACTATAATCCAAATCCATTTTTTCAATTAATTCTTCATGAGACATCCCATTGATTTTTTGAACATCTGGGATTTTAACCTTTCCTTTGAAACCTCTATAATCCCTATAAGTTACAGTGTTAGTTTCATAGTCTAAGGATTTTACTGCACTGGCTGGTTTACTGAAATCTGCATTTTTCCATTTATTACCAACCTTAGTATGGGTTTCCTCTTCATTTAGAAGTAAGAATGTAGCTATAACTATGGTTAATCCAATAATTACTTTGGTAACCCTATTAACTACATAATCCATAGCTTCTTTTTTACTTGAGCCAAAAATATTATCATCCATTGACTACCCTCCTATAGTTATAAATTCCTTTGATATTCTTATCAAAATATTTACCCAATGAATCAGCTTGAGTAATACCATCGATTACTTCTGTTGGTACATCATAATATTCATAAGTAGCTCCACTGTTAAAAGTAATGGTTAATAATCTTTTACTTTTAATATAACTCATCTTAAGTATTCTAGATGACTTCTTCCCCTTTGGTAACAGATTCCGTGAACTTTCCATAAGTTTCTCTGATTTTAAGTTTCCTAACAAAGTTTCCTTGTAAATCTTCCTCTATTTCAAAAAAGATATTCCAAAGTTCATTAACTGAAGGTTGAGAAGCTATTAATAAATCTTCTTCCATTATATAAAGAGTGCTTCTCAAAGTATTGAACCACCTTACATTTTTATAATATATATCTGATAGAATATAGGGTATCTGTTCTCCTTCATTTAATCTATCTTTTGATTCAAGAAATATTTGTTTCCACCTATTTCCAGCTTTTGGGATATCTGCAAGAGTTCCACCCAATTCTAGAATAGTTTTAGCATAATCCCCTGGATTTTCCTCATTTTCCCGTTGAACTTCCTCTATTGCCTGGATATTGATATCTAAAATCAATTTAAGGATAGCAACTGAACTTAGGTTAGTTCTTAACAGTGGTTTGATTTGCCCTCTCATCTTTTATTTTTTATTTATAATGCAAATATATTAAAATAAAATTTAAATGCAACAAGTGTTAAATTACTGGTTTATGCTGTATACAAAAAGACCAGAGATTTGTTGTCTCTGGTCTAAAGGAAAGAGTTCACCTAAAAAATAAAACCCCATAAACCTAACTAAATCACAGATTCTCTTTCCTTTTCTTTTTCTTCACCCTTCTATATATGATTACCGAGTTTGGTTTTGTTGGTCTTTTATGTTTTAACTTAGCTTCTTTTGCTCTTCTAGCCATTTCTATCCTGGCTTTTTCTTTCAAGATTTCCCTTGTCTTAGAAAGTCTTTCTATTGCCCTTTGAGAAGCTATTTCTGGTCTTACTCCAGCTCTGAGGATTAACCTCATTTTATTTCTATATCTCTTTTTAAAGAGTTTTGACATTGGTTGACCATCCACATCTGGATAATCATATTCCAATGGTTTGCCTTTTACTTTAGTAACGTTTGGGTGTAGATTCCTTGGTTTTCTTAAAGCTTCTGCAGCTCTTACTCCCAATCTAGTTTTTTGGTGAAGCTTTTTAATGATAGGTCCATGAACTGGATCATCGTAGTAATTGATATCTGGGTTTAGATTGTTTTCCCGATAATATCTAACTAACTCTAATCTAGCTTCAAGTTCATCCTTTACTATTTGATCATAGTTAGATTCCCAAGGAGAAGGCTTATGTTCTTTTTCTTTCTTCTTTCTTGGTGCCATATCAAATTAATTTTTTAATCAATCTAAGATAGTTTAGTTAAACTTTTCTTGGTTTTAGTTTCTTGTATTTCTAGGATTTGAATGTTTTCTTCTTTGAGGTATGATATTAGTTTCAGGTGACTCTTTACATCTTCAACACTAACATTAGTGTATAATCTTTTCCACTTAATTCCAGAATTTTCTTCTAAAAAAGTAACTGATATTATATTTCCATCTACTAGCTTAGCTATTCGCTTGAAAGAATGTGTGATTTTTGCTCTTACAAATTGAATATCCTTCTTTAAAGAATTTCTTTTACCAGGGGAGGTATTTCTATTGAATTGATCTGCAAGAAATTCTAATCTCTTTAGACAATCCCATATACTTATAGTGATCTGTTTTATTCTATTTTGCTCCATGGTGGTCTAGATATTGGTTTATCCTTTTGTAATTCTTCTCTAAGTTTTTCTTCAACTTGGGTAGAGATTTGAATTATATAGTTTGCCATTCCCCTATCTTCTTCCTCCAAATCCTCTTGTTCTAGTAACAAAGAATAAATTTGTATCTGATTGCATATAGCAAGATAGATAATCTCTTTTTCCCCTTCCATTTCCCTGATATTTAGATATAAAAATAGGGGACCCCCTATCAGGAATCCCCTTAATTGATGATTTGATTACTATAGAGAGTTTCAGAACTTAGTCTTCATCCTCATCTTCTTCATCATCCTCATCAACTTCTTCTTCTTTAGCTCCCTTACCGGCTTTTGCTTTAGGAGATTTAAGATAGCCATGACCTTTCTTGGTCTTTACCGTAAAACCTTCTACCGTGGTAAGTGCAGTAGAAACTACGTTGCCATCCTTATCCTCTGCAACCGTGGTAAGAACTACCCCGAAACCCTTTACAGGCATAGCATACGTCTTAACTACACCCTTAGTGGTTTCAATTACATCACACTGTTTAGAGTTGGTACGCTGACCCTCGGGACGATTCTTAATAGCTTCCAAGCGAGCTTTTTTCTTTGCAGCTTTTTCTTCTTCAGACATTTTTGCAGCAGCCTTTTTTGCGGGTTCTGCTTTCTTTGCAGCTTTTTTCGTTGCCATAATTGAGTTTTGTTTTATGTTTAATTAAAAAGTGGGTACTTAAGAAAAAAAGATTCCACTGGGTAAAAAATGTTAAACCAACCTACCTATGAAAGTCATCTACTTGACCCAGTGGAATCCAACCCAAAAACTAACTTTTATTGAACTTATGAAGTAATAGAGTTAGCTGATTTTATTTTTTCTTTTTACCAGCTGATTTCTTAGATTCCTTCTTTCCTTTGGGAAGGGTAATACCCAATTCCTTTGCAATAGCTTTCCGGAACTTTTCTACATCTTCTTCCTCATAGTCATCTGGATCAGTATCGAGATCATTATCATCGCATACATCTTCCAGTTCCTCGAAGTCCATACCGGCCAAATCTTCACCAGTAATCTCTACTTCTTCTTTTTCATCACTTTCTTCCTCTTCATCCTCGGATTCTTCCTCATCTTCATCTGTATCTTCATCGTCGTCAGAATCCTCTTCTTCAGTTTCTTCTTCCTCTTCGTCTTCTTCTGCCTCCTCAGTTTCACCAAAGATATCCTCTACCTGTTCTTTCGTCAGGGTAATAGGGGCCATGGTAATTTCTACTGAACCATCATCATAGGTTACAAATACCAGACCATTAATCTCTTTCCGAGAAACTTCTTCTTTTTTCACTTCTTTTTTCTTACGTGCCATAATTTTAAAATTAAAGGGTTTGAATTGTTAGATTATAGTGTTACTATCCTTTTTTCTGTATAAAAAGGAAAACCCATCTTTTTAGTTATCTCCTTAGATTCAAAGTTTTCCTTACCTATCTCAATAGATAGTTTTAGAAAATCATCTGAAGATAAAATCTCTGTAGGGGTTATAGTTGATTCCCCTTTGGGTTTACCAGTGGAAGCTATATAAATGGTTTCTTCTATAGCATATTGTTTACCATTATCCCACAGGCTATTTTTTCCTTTGTTTTTTCTTATTTCCATTGTTTTCTGGGAGTTTAGTGAACCTAATATCAACCTTAGTATATCCTTCTACCCCTATATAATTGATAGCTTCATATATGTTTTGATATCCCTGGTTAATAATAGAAATATCTCTTCCAAAAGGTTTAGGATATATGTATCTCTTACCGTTTATTTTTCTATTGGAGATAATATAGTTAAATTCGGGTTTCTTTTTATATGAGTCTTCTGGAATAAATCCCCTGAATAGAAATTCTTTTTCTAGATATACTTCTCGGTGCTCATACCTCCTAAAATGATTTTCATATACCAGGTAATTAGAATATCTTTTATAGTGGCGTTTTGCCCATTTTAGGGACCTTTCTAGAGATTTTTTAGTTATACCCTTATATTTTAGTGCTAAGCATTTTATTCCAATCTCTAGATCATTATTCATAAAGAGAATTTTTTCTTTCTTGGATAATCTCTTGAACCTTCGATACCCTAAGTTTCTTTTTGTGCTTAACTTTTGGTATAATTCTTGATATTCCATGATCCCCGAGTTTAGCTTTTACTTCCTGAATTAGGATTTTTTCTTTTCTCTTTTTACCAACTGCCCCAGATTCTATTATTGATCTCCCAGTTATGCTTTTTTCTCTTTTCCTTTTGATAAACTCCCGCTTATAAATGATACTTACAGGAGTAAATTCCTTATTTTTAACTGGTCTCCACATCCCATCTATATAAACTGTTTTACCTATACTGAAGTTCTTTGCTATTGCATTTCTCCCTTTGATAAAACGGATATGTTTGAGAGCAGTTGGTCCATAGAATAGTTTATATATTTGCTTAGCTTCTTTCCTATTATACCAACCCTGAAGGGCAACCGTGGGTATATAATTTTTATAACACCAGGGATAGTATTTATTGAGATATATCCTATCGTCAAGTCTTTTTGATAATTGATGAGCTATTTGGAAGTAGATATCAGTATAAGGTTTTTTCTTTTTCTTCTTTTTTTCGATCTTTTCAAATGTTCTATCTACTTCTTTTTTCTTAACGCTGCCCGATACCATTGTTGAATTGATTTAGGATTTGCATCAGGAAATTTCTTCATAACTCTTCTTATAATACGGTCTATGCTATAACCTTTAAGAGTTAATTCAAAAGCATAAGATTTCTTAGTTCCTTTCCATAAACCAAGTTCATCTTTTTCTCTTTTGGGTTTCTTTGGTTTTTCTAAACCTTTAACCCTCTTTACTTTTTTTTGATTCTCAACTGTTTCTTCTCCAATGAAACCAAGTCTAAGTTGATAATTTCTCATAGGGTCATCCTTTTCATAACCCCTTTCTTCTAGAATCTTATCAACCCAATCATCATATTTATCAATAAGAGAATTATCTGGTTTATTAGGAGACCTAAGAATGAATTGAGATAATTTATTCCAATCTGCTGCACAAGCATCTGGAAATGGCATACCCAATGAAATTGCTCTTCTCTTGCAATCTCTATAAGTCATATTTTCTAAACCTCCTGATAGCAAGTTCATTTTCTCTTTACTACCAGTTGTAATTTTTGGACCTCTCTTTTTCTTTGCCATGGTATTTTAGTTTTTGGGTTTCTTTATTATTTATAATGCAAATATAAGAGAATAATTTTTAAAATGCAAATATTTCTATCCAATATTCTTTTGTCTTTCCCTGTTTTCTTTGACTCTTTGATGCAATGGCTTTCTTTTTAGTTTATAAGCCATCTCTAAGTTTTCACAGGTAAAGTCCATGTTATTGATTTCCTTATAATTTATAGCGTTTTGAATTAGTTCTCTGTATCTTTTCCAAAATTTCATAGCCCCAGATATTTCTGCTGTATTCATAAAATACTGAGATACTAAGAGACCAAATTCTTCAGCATCAAATCTATCTTCAAAGATATATATCTTAGTATTGGTTATTTCTTCAATTACTGGTTTCTTCCTTACAATAGGAACAACAGTATAACCATCAGGAAAGATAGTTGATATAAAAGAACAATAATATCTTTTTTCTGGTTTACCGTGTCTCCAGAATATATCTACCATTGCTCTTATTTTATAATCTGGTATTCTATGAAGAAAAGATAGGTATACCTTATCCTTCTTTGTACTTCTTCTTTTAAATGGGGTTGGTGCTTGCAAAATTCTTGGGAGTATTCTATAGTTGTTCCACCTATCAAATTCCATTATTAAAGCATACAGATCTTTGTCCCATTTATCTTCAGACTTCTTTAGCTTACCCATATACTTTATGATCTGATCTCTATTTACTGGTCTTAACAACCAAGAAGAATCCCCTGCATAAAATAAGGATTCTTCTCTAGATAATCTTTTCATCATAGACCCATAAAGATAATCTTTAAAGACTGAAGCTAATGGAGCTCCTGGTCTTATTAAATCTGGGTGAAGTTCAAAATAATCTGAAAATAATTTGAATAACCTTTCAGCTCTTGCTTTATGTTCTAGAAGCTTGTAATGTGATATCTTTAAGATACTTCCAGCTTCTCTAGATGATAATCCCTGAGAAAGGCTCAGGAATAGTAATTGCTGTTCTTGTTCTGTTAAACAATCCCAGGCTTTTTCCTGATTTTCTGTCATATCTTAATATTGCTTTGAGTTTAAAAGTTCTTCTGTGGAACCATCTGGAATTTGTGATATATCTATTTCAGTTTCAGGAGATTCTAAATTATCCTCGTCATAGTTATTATAAACTGAATATAAGACATTATCCATGGGTAATTGGATAGTTATTGATCCCTTTCCAGGATATATTGTAACCGTAACAGTTTTTGTAACTAAACTTATCTCATCAACCACAGCCCCTATTCCTTCAAAGGGATATCCCCTTAGAGTTATATAATCCCCTATTTTAAGGCTTGTGATACTTTCTAGAGAAAAAATATTATTTCTCTTAGAGATTTGTTTGTAATATCTTATTTGTTTTCTAGAAACAGTTGCTACTATAGAAAAATCATCAAAGTCTTCTGCATTATCAATTCTTGCCCTTTTCTTCTTAGGGAAAAGATTTTCTGGAGACTTCATCCAGTTTAATATACCAGGTATGTTTTTCTTTAGTTTATTTAGAAAGTTCCTATCAAAAGCTTTTTCTGATTTCATTTTTATGAAGCCATAGTTAAATAACAATGGTACTTCATCATAGTAGTTTTTTCCCTCTTTGGTTTTCTTAAGTATTTGAACTGTAGGGATATAAGCTTTGATTCTTTTATACCCCCTACTTGACAGGTCTTCATTTATGTATTTCCAAGTTTTCCTGTCTATTCGACATATACAATATATATAGGGAGTATCTTTCATATTACTTCTTTGGTTTTAAGCTCTTTCTTATCTCTTTGTGAAAAGTAGAATAGCTTATATTTTTTATATCAGATAGCATAAATATATAGAAAACTTGATTCTTGTCCATTTGGATAGCCATTCTTGGTTTCTCAAGTTTATCTAATTGGTTGAGTATAATCTCTGCCGTTTTTTTGTCTACCATAAAGAAGGCTTCATCTTTGGGCATATTATTATACTTCATTATAAGAATAGGAACTTTGTTTGCCCGTTTTGCATCACTACAAGCTTGTTCCCAAAAAGACATTATCTTGCAAGATTTATTACCAAGTAATAAGTGTTCAAACTTAATTTCCTGATAAGACTTACATTCTACACTCAATGAAAATCTTCTAGAATGTTTAGGATCTGAACAAGTTATATCTGAAGTGATATTATCAGTTTTTTTCCATCTTAATCCCCCAGATGCTGGAACTCTACTAAACTCATATCCTGTCCAATCTTGAAAGAATTTACATATTGATCGTTCAAACCTTGATCCTTTTTGTTTAGAATTTACTTTACCCATGATTCTATGAATTTATAACCAATAGTGATTATTGAAATTCATACTCTGATAAACCATGGTTTTTCTTTACAGTTAAGGTTTTCGCATTAGGAATAGGAAGAGATTCCTGATGAGTTATCAAAAATAAGGTTTTATTTTTGTATACTTTTCTTATCAATCCAATAACTACTTCTATATTATCTGAACTCAATGATTCAAATACTTCGTCAAGAAAAGCTATATTAACTCCCTTAGCTTCAGTCATAACTTCATTCATAGCAAAAGCCATAGCTAAGTTACATAATTGCTTTTCACCACCAGATAGTTCTTCATAGATAACATCTACTCCATCTTTAACTATCAGGGTAACAAAATCTTTTTTAGTAGAATTTAAATCCACTTTAAACTGTATATTGAACCCAAGTATTTCAGAATATGATTCTAGTACCTGGTTTAAATATCCCAAGGATGACTCGAATAGGAACGCTTTTATACCATTATTTCCAAATGGGTCAGTATAAGCCCACTTATATAACTCCCTTTCTTCTGTCAATTTTTTTAACTGAGATTCTAAAGCTTTTTTCTTAACCAAAGATTCATCCATCTTAGAGTTATATTTTTTAACTATAGAATCTATATCTATGTTAGTTAATTTTAATTCTCTAAGCTGTTTCTTATAGAAACCTATTTCATCTTTAGCTTTTTGTATCTTAGAAACTAATCTTCTATTTTCATCCCTTTTTGAATATAATAAGCTAAGACTAACATTTAGTTTTTGTATCTCTTGAGTTTTTTCGGTTATAATTCCAAAAGATTCTTTTATTTCTCTCAGTTCTGATAAAGCTGTAGAATATTTTTTAGCTTCTAAGAGTTGGATTACTTGATTGATTAATTCTTTTAGAGAAATTCCAGATACTCCCTTGGCATTTTTCAAGGTTTCATTAGCAAGGTGTATCTTTTCTTTTATTCTAGAAGTTTCACTATCTATAGTTTCAACTTCGTTATCTGTATAGTTAGCCGTCAAATCCCTATACGTCTTTGTAGCCAGTGATTTGGATTCTTTCAATGAAGATCTTTTCTGGTTATATATTTTTTCAGCATTTCTTGCCCTATCCTGTTCTTCTTTATAACTTTCTACTTGAGAATGATATATAGCTATAACAGAATTTAACTTGGATTGAATTATAAATGATTCTTTATCTAGTTGAGAATACTTGTCCTGAGCTATTTTCTTAGCTTTAGTTATATAATTCAAAGAGAATATCTCTTCGAATAGATTCTTTTTATCACTACCAGATTCCTGGATTAATCTTTTCATACCCTGTCCAAACATAATAGAATTTATGAACAGATTATAAGACATCCCCAAGTTTTTATCTATAAGCGCCTGTATCTGAATCTTAGTTTTATCTTTTACTGGTTCAGCATCTATGAGATATATAAGGCGATTGTTACCTTTTGCTCCCTCTACTTCTCCTTTATATTCTAAACAACGAATAATCTTATGAATCTTACCATCTCCTGGTTTGAAGTATAGTTCAACTTTAGTACCCTTATAATCTTTAGTTCTAAACTTTTTCCAGGTATTCACATCGGAAATACCTTTTAAGTTTTTACCATATAAAGCCCATACAATTGCTGATAAGAAATTACTTTTTCCATATCCATTTGGACCCCTTACTATGGTTATCTTTTGGGTATTTAAGGGCATTTCTAGAGAAGTTATACTACAAAACCCCTCTACATATATTTTATTAAACTCAATCATCTTCTACCTCCTTTATTATATCAATCAGTAAAGATTTCTTTTTGGGATCTTTTATACCTTTCTTTCTAAGATATCTGCTTACTAATCTTTTCTTTGAAAGGTTTCTAGTTATCTTATTGGTAGTGTTATCCAATTCCCCCACTTGTTTTGATATCAAAGTATAATAATTACCATCATCCTTGATATCTTCTTCTTTTTCTACATCTATGAATCTGGGAAATTCCTCGAAAGGGATAAACTTCATAGACATATCAGAATATAATTTCCAGTATCCAAGGTCACAATTCTTATCAGTTCTTCTTTGTTGTAATGGTGCTCCCACCATATATACCTTCTTTGATAATCTTTGTGGTTTATGAATATGACCTATTAATACTAAGTCAAATCTTGAAACTATGTTTACATTTAGATTTTCTACAGAACCAACTTCCATACCATCAGTATCCCTTGCTCCTGGATAATCTGTATGTAATAATAGGATATTTGGTATATCTAAATCTTTTCTACCTTTTATTATTTCTATATTTTTCACATAATCGTTGAGACCTTTATTATGATCAAGATATGGTACCCCATGAACTGCAAAATCATTATTAACTACTGCTGAGTTGAAATCTATACATTCCAAAAACTCATATCTCCTAGATAAAGTTTTTATCCAACTTGGGGATTGATTTTCTTTAGTATTTGACTTACTCATATCATGGTTAGCTGATATGGCATACATTTTCCAACTATCCCAATCTAGTTCATCAAATACATCCATTACCTTTTCCAGCATCTCATTTTCCATATACTCTGGCTTATGAAATAAGTCCCCACAAAATAGAGCTGGGCAACCATACTTCATGCATAGGGATTTAATCAAGAAAAGGACCCTAAAATGATTCAAGGTCCTTTTGTTTTCTTGGTTAAATTTATTCCATAAGTTTATGTGTAAGTCAGAGAATACTATACCCACAACTTTTTTCATATACCAAGGAAATTTTTAACTATGGTGGTTCTTCTACTAAAATCTAATTCATCCAATATTAAAACCTCTATTTTTTTATCATTCATTGGTAGAATTATAGTTCCAGTTTTCTCTCCAACCACCCAAGTTTTTACATTACTTGGTCTGAAACTAAACATACCCAATATACCAAAGATTAGTTGAGATATCTGGAATTGGTAATAACCATTGAGTACCCTCTTATTATTATCCTCTATTTCCCATTCATTGAGAAATTTTACTGTAAATGGTATAAATATAAGATGAGTACATTCTCTTTCTAATAGAGTTTCACAAGTAGTGATAAAATGTTCTATATCACAACTTTTGATATGTATGGATAGCTTATTTATTAAATAAGCTATAGAATCAATATATGATCTATCAGTTACAAAATTATATAGTTTTGCTAATTGCTTATGTCTCAAGTTTAATACTTGATGATCCTGTTCATATATTAATTTTGGATCTTTAGTTATCATATCTGCATGTTTCTCATTCTTTGTTTGTGGTACTAAGTCAGAATAAGAACCAGATACAAATGGTATATCATATTCTTGTGAAATATATTTAGCTAATGTAGTTTTTCCTACTCCACTGCATCCAGTAAGTTGGATTTTAATAGGCCTTTTTCCCATGCTTTTAATTTTTTAAATGGTTCCATATACTCATCAGTTAAGAATGACATAAGTTGTTGTTTCTTAAATATCTCTCTTAACTTATCAACATATATACTCTTCCTCTTTTGTTTTAATAATGGTAGCTTTTTTATGGGGTATCTAGAGAGTGCAACTTTAATATCTATTAATTCCTTATTACGTTCATAAAGAAGTTCTAGACCATCATGATCTATCCCTTTAAAAGTATTCTTTTTATTAGATAAGAAGTTTTCTATAGATTTAAATTCATCCAAGAATTGTCTTATCTTTACTGGACCCATCCCTTTATATCCAGGGATATCATCTGACTTATCCCCAAGTAAACAAAGATAGTCTACACATTCATCAGCAGTGTAATCCATATAATCACTACAAGTTTGATAGTGTATCATAGAATCTTTGAATGGGTTATAAATCTTTACCCTCTTATCAAGGAGTTGACAAAAGTCTTTATCTGATGATACAATTATTACTTTTCCAGGGTAAGTTAAAGTTAGGTATCCAATATAATCATCAGCTTCATGTCCTAACCCAACCCCATCCCAGATAACTGGAACATTTAATAACTTTAACATTCTTTTAACCAACCTAAGTTGTCTGTTAAAGTCATCGTAATCCATGTTTATCTTATTCTCTTTCCTATGTTTTTTGTAATCTTTTAACAGTTCTACTCTAAAGTTGGATTCTTTAGACTCTCTTGTATCAAAAGTTACAATTACATATGAAGTTCCAAATCTTACCACATAACTTTGAAGTAACCTCATAAACCCATAAATAAGTCCAGTGGGTTTTCCATTAGGAGCCTTCAAATTTTTGAACTTTTGATAAGCTCTATGTGCTAAGTTAGAACCATCTATTAATAATAGGGTTCTTAGAGAACTATTCGTCTTCTTCCTCTTCCGCTTCTTCAAATGATTCATATTCTACATCCCCATCTATTGGGTAAAAGTTTTCAGTTAAACGACTAAGTTGCTTTTTAGTTTGACCAATAGTATTGATCTCAGCTGCTCTTAAAAGTTTTCTCCTAAGAGTTTCATCTTCTTCCAGAAGTTTTTGAAATTTTTCTTCCCCTCTACAAAGTTGCTTATCTTTATATTTGTAAACCCCACCACTTGATTTTTCAATGATATCATTTTCTACAAATACATCCTCTAACCCAAAATACCTATCAAACCCTACTTCATGAAATTTGGGATTAAAATATACAGGTACCTTAGATATGGTGGGTCTTGGAGGAGCTACTTTATTCTTAATAAGTCGTATAGTAACTAACTTACCAGCTTTACGTTCTTTACCTTTAGATTTAACTGTTATACTTCTACCAGCATAAAAAGCTGCTCTAATTGAAGAATAGAATTTAAGAGCTGCTCCACCAGTAGTTGTATTATGTACTACAACCCCCTGCTTAACTGACCCAGCTAAGAAATTATGATTATCTGGGATAGTAATATCATATTTCCTTCTTTTATAAGACCTTTTAAATTTTCTATTATTAGTATCACAACCTTGAGTAATACTTATTATAGCTACTGGAGTTGGTAAATAATATTCTTGACAGTGTAAGTCAAAATCTTCATATAATCCCTGATAAGTATCTAGGAGTTTATACTGCATCTCAGGTATAATATACTTAGATATCCTCCTCATCAATTCTATAGTTCCTTCAGGAGTAAATTTTATACCAGAAGCTATTGAATTTGTAGTACCTGGATAATAATTCATAAGACCATTCCGGGTGAAATACTCAGATAAAGATTTTAAATTCACTCTATTAGGAGATATACTTATACCACAGGTAGTATTATTATATCTATGACCATCATCCATATACCATATAGCTAGGGTTAAGTCAGAGATAGTTTCTCGTAATATCCTTAAAGGGTCTCTTTGTCCCCTACCTTTTTTATCTATGTATACTAATTGTCTAAGTAATTCTAATTCATGGTATCCCTGTGTAGTTATAGCTTTATGAGTATTTATAAACTTCATGGGAAAATACTTACTTATCTTATCTACTTTCCAATATAAATACTCAGGCTGTTTGTTATTACTCAAGGAAAGTCGGGTAACTCGTTTACCATGTTTAGAATATAAACTACCATCACCTATGACAATACCCATGATAAAATCCCAGAGTGTACCATTTAAAACCCTTCTGGTTTTGGTTATAAGCTTATCTTCTATAGTAATATCCTTAGCTTTTTTCCAACCCTTATCAGTTAAACAATGGTGAGTACCTGTACAAGTAAACCCATTAAAACCATTTGTAGTTTCTGGTCCCTCGGTTTTAAACTGATACCAATCTTTAGTTTCCTCTTTTACTACCCACCTCACTATAGGTTTTGGTTCAAATTTTTGTAATTTCTCATTATAACTCCATACCTCTTTAGATACCTTATTCTTGATAATTTCCCCTATCTTCATAGAGGTACCATCTACAAAAGGTATTATGGTATCATAATGTAAACATGTATTATCTTTACCAAAACCAACATTTAAAGCAGTTCTTAATTGATTGATATAGATTTGAGTTATACCCAACTTATAGAATAACTCACTTCTGATACGGAAGAATTTATATAAAGCTTTTGCTCTACCACCCATCTCACTCTTTCCATCTACCATCTTAGAATCAATATTATCTGCACAGTCCATAGCAGCAATTGAATCCACTACAAGTAAGATAGGTTCATTATGGGTTAATTGAGATCTCCAATATATAGCTACATCTGCCAAAGCATCAGCTATATTTTCAATACGAGTATCACGTATAACAGTTACCCCATTAGGATCAACTCCATTTTCTTGAGCCCATGAGTTCATCCAAGCTTGTTCAGCATCTACCCATATAACATGACCACCAAGTTGTTGAGTGGTATATGCAAAGTTATATGCAATTAGAGATTTACCAGATGATTCTTCACCAGCTACTTCTAATATCTTTCCAAAAGGAATACCCCCACCAAATGTATAATTGAGCATAAAGAATGTAGATGGTAACCATAATCCAGATTCTTTGGTATCAGAAGCTGATACTATCATATCACCATATCTTTTGCTCAGCTCATTAGCCGTTGGCACTTTCAGACCCACCTTCTTCTTTGCCATGTTCTTCTTTTTGTTTTTTGATTATTCTATCTTTTAATACCTTGCTTATTGAACTTGTAAACAATTCAACAATTGCACTTCTTATTGAAGCTGGTAAATCACTTGCTTTGTGAGCAATATCAACAAAGTGATCCTTTAGTGGTACCAGGTTAAATTCTCCCCTATCTATTAACGTGTCCCATGGAGTTCTTATATATCTACAACCCTCTTTTGGAGCTGGTCTAGAATTATATCTTTCTATATAATCATTGATATAGAAATCAAATTCTTCACTCTGGATAATCTCCATAAATGATTTTTCATCATGAGTTTGAGTCTCTACTTTGGGAGTTATTGGTTTAACCTTCTTTTCCCCTATAATTGTTGCCATACTGTTTTTACAATTAAAAAGCCAGAGCAGTAACTAATACCACCCTGGCTAAGTTTTAGTTAAGATGGTATCAACTTATTAGATATCACCCTTGTATTTCTTTTTCTTCGTTAATTTTTTACGTGGTTTTTCTTCCTCTTCATCTTCGTCATCATCAAATGAATTACCTAAGAACTCATTTAATAATTCCTCTAATTGATCGTAGGTTTTCATTTGACCTCGGATAATTTCCTCTAAATCCATTTCCTTTCTATACTTTGGGTCTAGAGGTTTTCTCCCTGGACAAGGATTTACAGTATAAGTAGTATCCATCAAACCCTCACCAGCTCTGGTAATTTTAATATCATAACCTTCTTCTGGGTCAGTCATATCCCCCCAGTCATCTTCATCAAGATATAAATCTGTTATACCCTGATATACTGATCTTGGGATTAAAATTGGTTTACAAATACGATCTGGATCAACTTCTTTTCCTTTCTCATCTTTGTAACAAGTACCTCCTACTATATACCTTCTACGTGGAACTAATCTCTTTGCAAGTTCTTGATCATCTTCATCATCAGAACCTTTTAACTCCTGATACTTTTCCATAAATGGACAAGGCTCATCAAAAGTAGCTGGAGAAATTATACCACCCTTTTCTTTACCTAAATAAAATTGGATAATCTCTAAACCAAGTTCTTTATCTTCTCCTTGGTCCATTAATCGTACTCTTAAAGTACCTTTCTTAGGATATATAATACCCCCACCTCCATTACTGCGTTCCTCAAGTTTCTTTTTTCTTTGAAGCATTCTCTCCCGAGTACTTAATACTTTATTGGGAGTCTCATCTTCAGAAACTCTTTTTTTCTTCTTCTTTACAACTTTTACCATGATATGTTATTGATTATTAGGTTCAACATATATAACCTCATTCAATGATAAAATAGTAAAAGTATGATCCTTAAACGCTCTAGCTATTTCTTCATTGGTAAAGGTGGGTTCTAACTCTTTTCCAGCATATAATCCATAAGTAATAATATCCCCTGTATTAATCATACGTTTATAGGTGATATATTCATCAGTGATTGGTCCAAATCCAACCACTACCCCCTTACGTGGTACTCCCTCTTTTACAGTATCTGGTACATATAAACCACTAGAAGTTTTCCTATCTGATTCCTTAGGTGAAACAATTACAACCCGATTTTCAGTAGGTGATCCAACTAATGATACAGAGATTTTCTCAGCTACTTGTTTTGAAGGTAAATTGAGTTTTAAATCCATAACTTTAATTATTAAGATTGTTTTCTAATATTTGCTGATAGAGTTTGAATGATTCTTTCTCTTGATTCATAAGCTCTACATATACTTATTAACTTATTAGCTTTATGAACTGCTTTTAAATATCTCTCTTCTATTGAAAGATATTTAGGGTTTACCATTGCTTTATGATTTGCAGTATCATTATTTAATCTATTATCCGATTCTTTATAGAATAACCAAGCTTTGCTATAAGCAATGTTTTTTTCCCTTTCTAGAGTATCCCTTTTCTTAATTAAGTTATCTCTTAGTAAACATAAAAAAGCATAACTAGAAGGGATATTTTTAAGCTGGGAATTAATTATATTTTCATCTATAGAGAGTTCCTTGGTTATATTTATGGTAACTAATTTTCCCTTATATTTGACCGAGATAACATCATCTCTTATTTCGCTTATCTTTTTCTCCATGATTCTTCAAAATAAGATTTGAATTTCTTTGGATATTTTTCAATTGGTATATCCATCACCTTCTTGTGTTCTGAATAATATTCATCTATGTCAAAATCGCTTGATAACATCTTATTATAATCATATCCCGGAATATATGGTAATTCTTCTGCCATAGTCCTACCTACTGTGAAGTCCATCGACATATTAACGTCCTTTATCTCGAATCCAAAAAACTCTTTAGTTGATGGGTTACGACATATATCCCAAAGTTTATAAACTGTATCAGGAGTAATGTATCTTGGTTCTATGAATTGATATACAGAGTCATGGACAGTATTTACCTCTTTCAGGGGTGGAAGTTCCCCTTTCTTAATCTGCTCCCATACTATAATAGAAGCAAATAATGCCATATCTGATGCTGCACTCTGGACGGGAGCATTAGTAGATTGTCTTAATGCTTCCAAATACTCCCCATAATTATCTGAGTATACCTTGGGACATCTTCTCCTTCTACCAAATAATGAAACACAATATCCATGTTTTTCCATGAATTTGTGTTGTTTATCCATAAATTTTTTGATTTTAGGAAAAGTATCAAAAAACTCATCCAAGAATTTTTGGGCTTCTTCTTGTGAAGTTTCCAATGTTTTAGATAAGTTCACAGCAGTCTGTTCATAACAATTCTTGGTTATTAAGACTCTGCCATTTCTTCTAACTATAATATTGGAATCTGGGACCTGTACACAATATACTGATTGTTTATTTGGTACTTTATTAAAACTCCAATTAACATAAGTTTCTGAATGTTCACTTTCTCTCCAATGTATCCTGTATAGATTACGTATCTTAGTTAGTGTTATTCGTTTATTATTTAATATACCAAATATCTGCATTATGTTTGCAGTAGTTTCTGATTTGGTTGAAAACTTATATACTTTGCTATGTGTTTTATATATTTGGGTACCATCCCAATTAAATGCTTCATCAAGATATACCCCACCATTTAAATCGTGTATAGCATCTATTGATAAGTCTTTATTAGGGCTTAAATATTTTTCAACTATACCATCATATTCAGTGCCCCTTAAATCTATATGAAAAGTAGTGTATCTTTTGGTTACTCTTTTAGTATATTTTATATTTAATTGATTGTTAAGGAGCCATTCAAATCGCTCTATTTTTCTCTCCTTTTTAAAACAAAATCTAAATCTCCCAGGCCTAAAGAAATTCCCATCAGAAGCTATTATAGCTATTAATCTGGTATATCTATCATCTATATAGTTTCCCTTATATAACCCAGCACTTGGAGAATACCCCTTTAACCCATTAACTTCTCCAACAGTTATTTCATTATATGGTCTATATTTTAATTTCTTAAAAAGAAGTCTATGATTAGAAGTGGCACAAATATTTGTACACTTACTTTCATGTAACCATAACTCTTGATCTTGATATTCTATATATTTTTGAGGGGTTACAAAAGATATTTGTGTAGTATCTTGGTTATACTGTGCTACTTTTAAGGTTTTATCTAACACATCAAATCTTTGCCAACCCTTTTCGGTTAATATCTCTGTATCTCCTGAGAAACATACCCCAAAATTCAGTGTTTTTGCTTGTTTTCTTCTCTTTTTCCACAAAGGATATAATTCGTGTTGTTCATCCTCATATATCTTGATTATCTTATCATAATCTTCGTGGTACTTCTTACAAGCAGATGCTAAGTGAATATCCTTACCGGTTCTAAACCATTCCAACATAGTTTCTTCTTTGGCTAAGTGAGCTAATATTCGAAGCTCTGCCTGAGAATAGTCGTAAGTTAAGAATAATTTTCCCGGAGGGGGAATAAATTGTTTTTTAATATCTGGGTTTACCATTACTTTTGGAATGTTTTGTCCATTTGGATTTCTTGAAGACAAACGACCACTGGTGGTTCCTGAGATTAGGAAAGTGGGATGTACCTTATTATCACTTTGTACCAACTCTCTCAATCCAACTATATAAGTTGAGTTCATTTTATCCAGACCCCTAAGATCAAGTAATGCTTTAATAAACCCAGATTTATCTTGATCAAGTATTTTGAGCAATGTATCTTCAGAAGTACTCGGGTTACTAGTTGGTTTATTCTTTTTATCTTTTGTATATTCTATAACAGGGAATTTAAATCCCTTTGGGGATAGATACAACAAATCAACCATTTGTTTGGTTGAATTAAAGTTGATGGGTTCTATTAACTTTTTCTCATCATTATTTTTATATTCCCCAGCTAAAACCCTTGATATCTTTTCTTCCCGGTTTTTTATACTTTTTGCTTTTTTAGGATCACCAGAGAGTTCTTCAATTTCTTGGGTTAGTTTATCTATATAATCTTTTTTTCTTTGCTCTAGACTGTATTTTTGATACCTTTTTATTTGCCTTACACTCCTCAGTTTATCATTGGTTTCCTGGATTAACTTTGAATATTTATCTTGAAGGCTATCATTAAAGGGTAAGTCTATTGGTAAACCATTTGTTTCTGCATCTTGTAGAACTTTACTAGCTGGCATTATCAGGTTTCTATAGAGATTATAAAAACCCTTATCAATCAACTTACTCTCTAAAAATAAAGCTAGTCTTAAAGTAAAGTCCGTATCCATACAACCATACCTTGCTAATGGTTCTAATGGTTTTTTATCCCATGGTATGGTCTCAAATTTATCATATTTCTCATAGTCTGCAAACTCTGGTAAATACTTAGCTACCATGGGTTTCAAACCATGTGGTTTTTCTTCATTTAACAAATATTTAGCTAACATGGTATCTATTACAGTTCCCCTTACATAAATACCATATTTAACAAATATCTGATTATCAAACTTGAAGTTTTGAGCTACCTTTACTATATTAGGATTCTCTACTACCCTCCTACCAAAATACTGTAACCATTTTAACCAAGGTATTTCCTTTACTGATTCATCAAAATGTTGTAAAGGAATAGAACAACCAGAACCAACTTGAAATGATACTGATAAGATAGTGGGTTTAAAAGTGTCCTTATATATCCCCTCTGCATTAGTTTCAAAGTCGACAGAAGCATACCCCGTATTGAGACATGCTTCTACCAATTGTTTTAGTTCTTTGAAACTTCTTATGATTTTGTATCTTGTAAACATTCTTCAGCTATTTGTATTGATGATTGGGAGTTTCTTTGTAAAAGGTCAGTTGGAGAAAGTGGTATTTTCATTTTACATACTGGACAATAACCTTCATACCTAAGAAAAAATGGATCATAAACAACATCTGTTCTTTCAAATTCTATTAATGAATTACAACTATTACAACGTTTAACAAAAACTTTTTCTTCACCTTTTTCAAGAATCCTCATAGTTATAGATTTAAATTGGTCGGGATGAAAGGATTCGAACCTTCGACCCCCCTGCTCCCAAAGCAGGTACACTAACCGGACTGTGCTACATCCCGAAAAGTACCAGGAACGGGAATCGAACCCGTACAACCTCAATGGTTACTGGAGCTTAAATCCAGCGTGTCTACCTATTCCACCATCCTGGCATAATTGTGGGCCTTACAGGGCTTGAACCTGTGACCTTTGGATTATGAGTCCACTGCTCTAACCAACTGAGCTAAAGGCCCATTAAAAATGGGGATTTATAGGTTCCCCTCCCTACCAGCCTACCTGATATATCCTGCAGTGATATTTCAAATAGTTACTATCTCAATGGGTTTCTTACTGATCAAAAATAGGGTTATTCTATTTCTCTATCAAATACTGAGACCGATATATTGGTAGATATTGGGTGATCAATCCAAAAAGTCTAACCCTATTACCAACCCGTTCAGAGTTGGATTTTAAATCCATTACAAATCTTTAAGAGAAGTTTTTAGTTTCACCCAGTCCTTCTGATAAACATGTAAAGAATCTATAGTATGATATAAATACCCTGGATTAACTCCAACTTGAATAGCTATATATTCCATGAGTTTCCAAGCTAAGAATACATCATTCCCAAAATGAACTATGAAATCTGATGATCGTTGGTGATAACAAATATTTAATTGTTTCTCCCCCTTTGCATTAGTCCTAATTAAAAAATCATAGTACATTGAGCAAGGGATTCTTCTAGAACCATCAAGATAATTACTATCTTCTAGCCCATATATTGGAATAATTGCTTTTCTGGTATCTGGGTCATTAATTAGTAATTGGATAACTTCATCCAATGTATTCTCAGATACTGTAGCTATTTTATTATTAATCCTCTCACTATAGGTATAATCAAATTCTTCATTGATATCCAAGAACTGTTCCCATATTTCTTTACGAAGTTTCCAAGCTTCTCCCGGATTTACATTATCTTGTAACCTTTCTTGGAACTCAGCTTCTGCCCAATCTTTAGAATGAGTATGTATGAATAGATTATCTTCATCTGGTAACTTAGTTAAACAATATTGTTCACAAATAAGTTCTTTTGTTATGAAGTCATCTATACCTTCTATACTTTTATTTTGATAGGTCTTGGGTTTTACTTCAGCCCCCATTTCCCATAGGTTTCTGCCAGTTTCTGACATTAACTCATAAGCATTGCTATATATTCTCATCTTTTAAAAATTTAGAGATTACTTCATTCAACTCCTTTAACTCATCCAAAGACATTTGAGGAAAAAATATAGTTTGATTACCATTAGTAGTAACAGATACTTCATATATTAAAGTATTGCTATACCTGCAATCAATATCCACTTTAGCTTTAAACTTTGGCCGTTTCATTTTTTTTTGAATTTGCAATATCAAATAGATTTTGATAGAACATCACTGTTTATAGCTTACAATCTTTAGCTAAAGTTACTGGATATTTAAATATCTCTGGTCTTAGTACTTTCAAAGCTCTCTTGTGAACTTTGTATTTTATTTCATCAGGATTACACTTCAATAGATATTTTAATCTATCCCTTAACTCTGATTTTATTCCAAAGTTTAATATATCTTTGTGAGCATGATACATAAGTAATACCGTATCATCATTAAACATTTGGTTAAAATGGATAGTCAAGGTAAAATCAATATCTTTATATACATATTCCCCTATCCTTTGAAATAATAAAAGATCACATATCAACCTTTTAGTTATTTCAGAAGCTCTTAAGAAAACACATATATTTGGTTTTGTTTTTCCTGGTCGTCTAGAAAATACCATTGATAATAAACAATTCTTCCCATGACCATGGTTATTTTGGAATTGCAAAGCTAAAGCATACCCTCTAGAGTTTTTATTTTCCTCTGCTTTGATTTCTATTGCAAGGTTATTTAATTCTTCTCTAGAAATATAATTAGCCACCAAAGATTTCCATTTTGAAATGGTATAATTGAAGTGCCTACCAAAATCAAATTTTGAATCCAGTTTTGGTTTCTTAATCCCAACTACATAATCATATAGATAGGTAGCTCTTCCCTTACAAACAAAATTCAGATTCTCATCTGCCATTAAGAAAGCTTCATTTATCTTTTCCCAAAAGCTTAGAGAATCTGAATACCATTTTATATTATTCCTCCCCATTGGAAAGGTGTTTTATTTCTCGTTTAATATACCAGATAGCTTTCTTCAAATCTTCTATTTGTTTTTCTTTTTTAGAAATCCCATCTTCTGATTTGAGTCCAGCTCTCCAAAGATATTTGATGGCATTACCTATACAAAAATCATGATGCTCAGCAATATCTATACATTCTATACCAGATGGGTGAGAAGTGTAATGACTTGGGTGATTGATATTATCCTTTTTCATACCTATAAATTTAAATCTACTATGTCATAAAATAGTGGGGTTAAACAGGTATCAAGCTCATATAATAATGGTATCATCAAATCCCTCATTTGAGGATGAGCTTTCTTTGAAGTACGTTGTTTAAGAATGGTTCTCCATTCCCTTATATTAGCAGTTATTACTATCTCAGTCTTCAATGAATTAGGTAATACTGATCTAGCATCTTGTGGAGTTAAACCATCTTCCAATAATTCAAAATACCTATCTTCTGAGTCTTCCATAGCTTTTTGCCAATGTTCCCAAGAAGGATTATCACTCCCATATCCATATAAGAAAGTTGGTAATATGAAGGTTAACTCATTACCGAACTTATCTTTTGAATAATTACAATATCTAGTACTTTCTTGAGAAAATGATGCTAACCTGTGTCTTACTAGTTCATGAGTTACCCCTCTATCAGTTATGAATCTTACTGAAAAAGACTGGTGTTCAAGTACTGATTCATGTCCAGAAGCTATTAATCTTTCCACGAAAGGAGTTGCAGAAGTTTCTGTTATTTTATCTTCTGATTTATAACAAGTTCTACCTGCTTGTTCTATAGCAAGTAAAATATCCTTTGGTTGTTTATGCCAAAGGATATTATAATATTGTTGTTCTATTTTCATTATTCCTCTTCTTCGTTATCTTCCTCTCCTACTATCGGTGATTCAGTTATTGATCCATCAGATTCCTGGAACTTAATTAGTTTCTTTTTCTTATCTGGTTCCATGAACATCTTCAAGTCATATTTCTTAATAAATTTAAGATAAGCAGACTTAATCTGGTTTCTTACCAGAATAGATGGACATTTTTCTGGTAGGGGTATACCATCCCAATCTCCTATGATACAATCTTTAGCTAATAATGATTTAGCTTCTTTACCATATTTTTCTGGGTTAAATATTTTATATACCCTCATGTAGGCTTGATACTTGGGATCATCCCCGTTATCAGCTGCTTTCTTAACCCTACGTAAAGCTTTCCTTAACCTCTTCTTCCTATCTTCATCTGCTACTTTGTCTATTAGCTCTGATATATTTTCATACCCATTGAAAAGCATTAAGCTAGTATCATCAGCAAAGGCAGAACGTATAATAAGTTCAACTGTAAATTCGGTATGACCATATACGTATTCTCCCATGCGTATTGATAGAAGTAAATCCCATGGTAATCTTGTTACTACATCTGATGCTCTCATGATGATAGTTAACCTTGGTTTGTCAATACCTATCATTCTAGAAAACATACCAGACATCAAACATCCCTTACCATTACCATGAGAATCTGCAAAGTTAAATCCAATATGGTAATTCCTATTGATAGCCTTGTTCTTTTCAAATTCTCTTATCTGGAGTTTTAATTGGTCAAGAGAATCCAAATCAAGATAGTTATTAAGAAGACCACTCCACTTACTTTGTGTATATCCCAGTATCTTTCCAAAATCAAATTCTGGGTCAAAGCTAGCTTCTTCTATCAAAATGGTTAAACCATAGGTATACAGGGAATTTGTTATAGATGCCCCCTGATCACCCTCGAACAGGCCCGGTTCCTGATTGATAAACATTTTGTTTATACCAGCCCAAGCCTGTTCTCCAGTTTTAAATACAAAACTTTTCATAAATTAATATTTTCTCAATATTTTGACTTTATCCTAAAGTCATTAACCCGATTCTTTTTAAAATAGAGAAAATATAAATTTTCAGGACTGATTCCCATTGCTAAGAATAAACCCATCATTAGGATAAAAGCTTTTACTATCTCTTCCTGATAAGCTCCTTCATTGGTCATCATTTGAGATTGCTTCCATGGTTTATTCTTTAAGAAATTTCTAGCAATGTTTAAATGGTAAGTAACATCCCACATCATGTATTTGTATGATGAATAAGTTAATTTATTATAAAACTTACCACACTGATGGAATCTGGTATCTATTCTTTTGTTAACCAATCTTGGATCTTCAGAATCCTCATCCATACTTTCAAACTCTTCCAAAAGATATGTTCTATTCATAGCTTTTGGTTCTGATACCATGTTACATGGATCATTGTATAATATGGATAAACCAACTTGCATAGCTTTAGCTAAGGTTGGTAAAGTCTTAGTCACACCAAAAGAAACCTTATCTTTTAACCAATTATCCAAGTAATCTTCAATATCTTTTGCTTGAATATTGGAATAGATTAGTAACTCCAGCATGAAGTGCATGGCATCTGCCATTTCTTCTCCTGCATTCTGGAGATGATTCAAACATTGGATATATTCCTCCTCCTCATAGTCAGATTTCCAAAGCTTGTTTTTTTCAGTTAACTTACTTACTAAAATCAAAGCTTCATATCCTTCTGCAAGTTCCTCTATTACCCGTCCCACAAAATCTTTTAAGATAATCTGAGACTTCTTTGTATTCACATCTATTGGATATTGAGGTAAACCCTCTACTTTAATATATTGTTCCAATAATTCTTTTTGGAGTGAATACATACATTCTAAATACTTACCACCAACTACTTTAATTGGTTCTTCAATGATATCCCTGCTATCCATTTTAGTTATTTTTTATCAGTTGAACCAAACCCGTTTTCTCCCCTGTCAATTATATTAGACTCAAGGATATCATTGTAGCTATCATTGGTAACTTCTTCCATAGTTGAAAGAATGATAGGGGTGTGTAGGAATTGGATTATCTTATCATTACTCTGGATAGTTACCATTCTATTACTGTTGTTTTGTAAACCTATATGGATTTCTCCAGTATAATCAGCATCAATAACTTGAGCTGTAAAAGTTAACCCTCTTTTAGTAGCTATTCCTGATTTATTTGCTGCTACTAGAGCTGATTGTTTATTTTCTATCCAAACCTTTATTCCAGAAGGAATTAAAATTCTTTGACCAGGTTTTAAGAATAGCTGACCAAGCTTTATAATATATGCACTAAAATCTGGATTCTTATCCTTGATATCACTTATCAGTTCTTCTTCAATCACTGGAATATAGAAATCAATACCAGCATCATGTTTATTAGCTCTAGTAGGCGATTTTACATCTCTTACTTTTGTGAAAAGAACTCTTTGTAAAGTTTCTTTTACTTCAGTTTTAGTTTGTTTCTTACTCATTGTATTTAGTTTTAGATAAATGTCCAAGCTTCCATTACTGATCCCTCTACTTCTTCATAAGGTAAAGTTGTAGTACCATTATTTGCCCATTGACTTCCCCATGAATTTTTGATTATGAATCCTCTGTTAGAATATCCAACCAAAGGTACTGCATGATATCCTAGTAACTTATCACCTAACCAAAAGCTTTCTCCATAGTTGTAAACTGGTATACCAATTATTACACCGAACATTGATACAATAGCTTTTTGGATATCCTTACTGGTACCGATTCTAAAATACTCATGTACTTTGTAAGTTTCTTGTTTACCAGTGAACCCATGTTCTTTAGCTAAACTAAAGAGTTCACTTAACATCATACCATCTTTGGTGGAACGTAAGTTATAAAGTTCCTTTCTATCAAAGCTCTTCTTAACATTATATGCTCTTTCCATGAGATCAGCTAAAGCATATACTGCACACATTGAAGAACTTCCCTGATCATATACTTGTCCCATTGGGATCATGTAATATTCTGGAAGTTCTACTGCTTTAGTTATAGTTTGGGTTTTAGTTCCATGACTCAATATTAAGTCTAGTTGTCTCTCTACCATTATCTGATCCTCCTATACATTAGAACGTTAATAGAATCCAATTCATTTACTGTAAACTGATGCTTTATTTTACCATTGTTGTTTTTGATAAACCAAGTCTTGGTCATATAGAAAGGTTGTACCCATAGAGTATCCCAAGTAGCTGGAAATGGTGGTTCAAATTCAACCATTGTCTTCATTGCTGAATCAATGGATTGTTGCTTAGTTAAAACAACTGAAGTGTAATTTATTGTACTACACCCAACTTGAAATAGGAGTGATAAAGCTAAGATTGTTAAAGCAACGATTCCTGCTAAAGAAGTAGCTAAGAAAGTTTTCTGTTTCATTTTTACTTATCTGAAAATTCTTTGTACAATAATCTAGCTTGTTCTCTTGAGATAGCATACTTAGCTTGAAGTTTATCAAGGATAACTTTCTTGGTATCTCCTTTCCTTTTGAGAGCTCTGTAAGTTTTCTTTGCAGCAACTTTATCAACCAATTCCTCCATATCCTTGTAATGATTCTCTTCTTCCAATTCCTTTCTGGTTTTACCCATCAATGCTGCAAATTTGATACAACATAATTCTGAATCACCACAGCTTCTACATTCTTCAGTTGAGAGATCATATTCTTTCCCAAAGCAAGGATCTCCATTGTCACCAATTGAATTGATATCAATAGCTTTGAGAATTGGTGTATCTTCGAGTTTGATTAACTTGTTTTTCTTTTGCTTTGCCATGAGTTGAGAATTTAACTTTCGATAATCAATATGTTTTTCTGATCAATTAGGGTAATCATAACTCTAGCGAAGGATATTACGCGTATATGTACGCATTTGAGATTTTACTTTAGTAAAATCGATATTTTTCCGAAGGAAAAAATGTATATCCATGTTAGGATAGATAAGTGTATATGAGTATTTAGCTTATTATCTTTTATCAGGCCATAGCTATATAAGCTAATAGCTAATAGCCTCTTTGATTCCCTTAATTTATTTAGCTTTTCCTAGAGTTTCTCTATGACGTTTATTTTTAGGGAGTTGCTTACCTGTGGGATGCCCTATGGAAATGACTTTTAAATTCTCTTTTTTATAATAATTTTTCCTATGGTTCCCATGCCTTAATAAATATATTCCCGGAAAAACTAAATCATCAAGATAGGCCTTTTTCTTAGAATTATGTTGCCTTACTAAACGACCTAAAATTTGTATTGTTTTTTCATTAGAATCCATAGAAGCAGTATTCTGAATGTATTGTAGAGTTGGAATATTCTTACCTCTGGATATAATTGTAGTTGATATAAGGATATCAATTTTCCCTTCCCTTATATCATTTAATAATTTATCTCTGTCTGGAGTTTTATGATGAACATGAGCTATTCTATAACCTAATCCAAGTTTTTGATTCATCTTTTGATAATATTCATATAACTTTTCACAATGATCAATAAACTTGGTTACAATAAGCATTGGGAATCTACCATAACGGGCATTATATTGCATTCTAGAGAAACTTTTTTCATAAGCAGCAATATTATATGTTATGTTTTTATCATATTCTTCTTGATAATCATCTGCTGATATTGATTTACCGGATACATAAACCATTTTCACTACTATTGGAGTAGCTTTACCTGATTTAATTTGGTCGGCTAATTTAATGGAATCTATAGCATCACCGATAAAAGACCTTATGTTCATATTATGAACTAAGTTTTTTTTCAACTTACTCATATATAGGGTTCCACTAAGACCAATTCTAACTTGAGTATTATATAAATGTTCTATAACATTCTTATAGGTTTTATTATCAATAATATCAGCTTCATCAATAAGAACTATACCTATTTTGGTTAATTCATACTGGTATTTTTTTATATTCTGGGAAACTGATTGGACCATTGCCACATTGAAATTACCCCATCTATTAACCTTCCCACCTTGAACAAATACTATATCTTCTCCCGGTAATAATGGTGGAATCTCTCTTTTAAACTGTTTGAAGAGATCAGAATCATTTAACAACAGGATAGTGGGTATTTTTCTTTTAAAAGCTTGGTGGATAGCACAGAATAATAAAGACTTACCGAAACCAACAGAATAATCTCCTGCACATATATAGAAAGGAGTTTTACCAACTTTATTATTTAAAAGGGTTTCTAGAGCTTTTTTCTGCCTGGGATATAATTCTTTATCCCCTAATACACTTGGAATTACTGGAGATACTTCTAAAGGGGGCCTACGGTCAATTATCTTTACCTTTTCTCCCCATGATTCTAATTTATTATATATCATGGGTAAAAGCCCAATTCTAAAACTACCAGTATCACTCACATATTTAATATATCCATCCCATCTAACCTTACCTTTCTGATACATTAATATATGCCAAGCATTAGGATGCTTTATCCTAAATTCCTTGTAAAGTTTATGTAATACCTTCAGTGGTCCTTTAGCTTCACAGATATTACTATTTTTAATTATCAGTTCTACCATAATTGACAAAAGGTATTTGATCTGGTTCTATATTCTTTACATACTTAGCATAATCAATAAACTCATTCATAAGATCATTATCCATTAGGAACTCTTCCACTAACTCAACAAAATCTTCTTTTCTTAATTTGTGTTGCATAATCATAATTATTTTTCAGATAACCATTTACCACCAATAAAACCATACTCAGGAGATAGTGATTCTGCCTGAAATTCCGATAATAAATTAATTTTTGAACAATGGTTACAGATTACATATCTATATATCATCATTGAATCCGATATACCAACCATACCATATTTGGTATCATCAAGAAATACCTTTTCTAAGTCTATTTCTTGATTACATTTATCACAAATAAGTTTACAACTCATAATTTTACTGTTTAAATTTACTCCAAATATCCTCCTCTACTTTATGAGTTTTTAGAGGTATATTATATTTTGATACATAGGTTAATAATCTTTGATTTGCTTTATCCCCATATAAATCTTCTATCTTGGGAATACCATTACAGAATGATAAAGCTTCAAATTGAGCCTCTATATAAGTTTCATAATCAACTCCTTTTTCATCTGCATTTTCTCTAGCTCTTTTAAAGTTTACATATTGTAGGGAATCTCTTACATAATTATTAGATAATCCAGTCATCTCTGCAACTGTACTACAATATAAATCATGTACATATTTAGTTTCTTGATGATGATTATCTAGAAGTAATTCAGTTTCAGCTTCATATTTATTTATTATCCAATCTACTTGCTTTAACATCCAACTTGCAGCAAAAGCATAATTAGCTCTTTTAGAAGTTCCCATTAATCCTAAAGCAGTATCAACAAAAATTATATAACCCTGTCTCTTCTTTAGTTTATATCTTTCACAAAATTCATTGACAACAGGTACCAATTGTTTTAATTGCATCCACTGACTATCTGTTTGCTTTATCTTAGTTACCCCTACATGTTTTAACTGTATTCTAGAGGAATAAATAATATCTGCTAATAGATTTGTATCTGATATTGATGCAGAAGTTCTATTTGTTACTTTTTTAGCTTGTTTCTTATTATTTGTAAACACAGAACGATGGTCAAGAGAATATCCCCTGGCCATCTTAAAAATCTCTAACAGAGTTTTGTTAGATAATTTCCTACCATCTACTTGATTCCAAATTTCCTTGAATTTAGTAAATGTAATATGTATTGATGGTTCTCTCATGATTATAATATTTATATATTATAGTTTGAAAGATTTCATTAACTCTATTCCGGTTAGAGTTGATCTTTGAGTAGATTCTAACTCTATTAGCTTTTTAGTTAGGTAAGATTTTATTTCCCTGATATTACCTTTATAGGGATCAAGCTTTTTCATGGTATCTAACACCAAATCTTTCCTATCAATTCTTAAATGTAGGTCATATTCTTCACATATTTGATCTATAAGGAACTCCATTAAACCAGGTATATTATGATAATCCCTTACTGGTGGGATAGTAAACTCCATATGAGCTATCCTATAATATAAATCACTCCTGAATTTACCCTCATCAATTAAATCCCAAAGTTTTACATTTGTAGTACAAACCAAATTAAAATCTACCTTTTGTACCCGATAATCACCAACCTTCATAAAGGTTAATTCCTGAAGAGCCCTTAATAAAGTTACCTGTCCTCTTAAACTAAGGTTTTCTATCTCATCAAGAAATAAAGTACCACCATGAGCTTGTTCAAAATAACCTTCTTTATCCTGATGAGCTCCAGTGAAAGCACCCTTTATATGACCATAGAATTCAGAAGCTATAAGTTCATCATTTAATGATCCACAATCTACTGGGATAAAGTTTCCAGAAGTTTTCTTTATAAAATGTATATATCTTGCAATGTGTTCTTTACCAGTTCCAGTTTCCCCATATAATAATATATTCTTTATCTTTATACCGATTATATCTATTGATCGTATGATATCTGTATGTGATAGATCAATAAAATATTTATTCATGTTAAATGGACTTTCCCTTTTAACCTTCTCTTTTGGTTTACCTTTAATTGGTAATTCTCTCAAAACAGCCTTCCTTATAGAAGGACATTCTTCTATTAATATGGCATGTGGATAGGCTTTCTTAATATCATTAAAAGAACCACCACTTATAAATCTATCGCATAACACATGATCATAGTGTTGATAATCATATCTCCATATATGTCTCATGGTTACTTCAAACCCCTTCTCTTCAAAGTAATTTCTATGATTGACATATACTTCTGGGTGGTTAACTAAGAATAATATACTTGACATTATATCCAAATTTTACTGGCTACTTCACCCATATTAGAAAAAAGTTCAGTAACTACATATGAAACCCCGTTGAGAATTATTTCATATCTATAGCTCTTTACTTTACCATTTTCATCAAAAATACCCTCTACTGTTTTTAATATACCATACCCAACTAAGTTATTGGTTGTAAAGAAATAACAATTGCCAATTATTGGTAAATCTAAAACCTGTTTTGGTATATGTTTTGGTATATCAACTTTTGTTGGTTTATCTTCTTCAGGCTCAATAATTGTTTTTTTTTTCATTCTTGGGTACTCGTGATAGAATTGACATAGAAGGAAACTTAGTCATGTGTAATTCATCCACCATCTTTACCAAATCTGGTAATGAAATACTATCTTTAGTTCTTCTATATCTTAAAGCTACTTTATCTCCACTTACTTCTAAGTATCCATATTTAGCTAATATTTTGGTTACATGAGCCATAGCTACAAACTGTATTCTATGAGCCTTGTAAAATGGTTTAAGTGGAACCTTAGTAACTATAACCTGAGTATCTGGGAATTTAGGATAGAGTTCTCTTATAGCTTGTCTCTCTTGTTCCTTGATTTCTTCATTTAGGATAAACATCACTTTGAATATTTAAGTTTGAGTTTAAAAAGTTCTTGATAATTCTGATAATGTGTTTTGTAAACATAGGATAGAGTTCTTTTTCTACCTAAATCATTACAATCAGTTCCCTCAGGTAAAAATATAACTTTGACTTTCTTGAAGTTAACTAATTTTAATGCAAGGTCTATAGCTCTATCCTTAGCATCGGGGTCAAATAGAATTATGATTCTTTCTACTGAGGATTTTATTATTTCATTTATTTGATACCTGCTTATTGCTTTACCACCAGAAGCAATTCCCCTTTCTCCCATGGTTTCAGCATTTAATGCCCCTTCACAAATAAAGACTGTTTTATATATATCTAGAGCATCTTTATTATATATTATAAAGGATTTCCCCAAACCAGATTCTGAAGTGTCTGGATTATTATATTTTGGACCATTGCCAATAAATAAACGGGCATTGAAGTATACCAATTCCCCATGTTGATGGAAAGGGATTATCAAGTATCCAAAATACTTTCCCTTTGTCCCATATCCCCATCCAGCCATTGCTACTTTCTGTAAATTGAAACCCCTTTTCTTTACATAATTTCTAGCTGCTTTTGCTAGAGAAGATTTTCCAAAGAGAATAGATTTAAACCCATCAGGGAGAATCATGGGTTTGGATTCTTTAATCTCTAGTTTTTCTTCTTTAAATATATAACCATCATACTTGGAATTGTTTAATAAGTTGACTACTTCCCTGTAAGTATCAACATTTTCCAAATACATGATTAGATTGATAGGTGATGGGTGTTCCCCACATCTAAAACAATTACACCTATTCAATGAAAGGTTGATTCCAAATTTACCCTCTCTACCACAGTAGGGACATCTTGATTTCATCCAACCATGGCGATAATCGCGGGCGTTTATCTTAGAAATAAAGTATCTATATAACTTTCCCTTTAAATTATTATTTATTTTCATGTCTATTCCTAATAATACCCTCTTTTCTAAGGTAATTAAAAATAGAAGATCTACCTACCTGATATTTGTTACAGATATCTTTTATCTTCATACCACGTTTATAATCATTAATTATATCTGGTACTTTTAGCAAATGCCTGTTATTACCTTGATTTCTAAGTATATTATTGTTGGATAGAATCTTAGATAACCTGGTATTTCCAATACCATACTTATTTAATATTTTACTTCTACTTAATCCAAAACTATAATCATGGCATATATCATTAACCTGTTCAATAGTTAAAGGAACTTTTCCTCTGGGCCTATGCCTATTATCAAATATCATTTGTTGAGTATTTTCTTTATAAGTTCCCCAGTATAGGTTTGATACTTGATTATTTAAAGGATTATTATCTTTATGACATACACAGGGTTTATTTTCTGGATTTGGTAAAAAAGTTATAGCTACTAACCTGGATACCAATTTTAAACTCTTTCTTATATGTACTTTTTTTCTACCCTTGTTATTTACAGATATGGTTAAATACCTATTAGAAAAGATAGAGTATATCTTATCTCCTCTATTATTTATGTAAATACCTGGATATCCAGGTATTTCTTTAAACTCCTTAGTTAATCTGGCCATTAAATATCACCTGACTTATTATTAACTTTTGATGGATCAGCTACTGGGTTTCTACTCTTTTCTTTCTTTTTAATTAATTGATCAACTTGTTTCCCTTGAGTTTCATCATAAGTATTTCTAGCTTCTTTAGTGAACTCTTTCCAACGTTGTCTATCTCCATCAACATTAAATAAACATCTTCCATGTGGTTTTCCATCTCGTTGTACCACCACTTCTAAACGTTGGATATTATGTTCTTCTTCATCTTCAGTAGAATTGAGACCCAGTATACATTGAGCATTACGTACAATTGAAATAGAAGATGCTATATCATTATCTTCATAGATTGTAGCTTTATGTTTTGCACCTTCTCGGGTTATATGTTGAGCAGTCCATATTGCATCTAATCCAAGTTCTGCACCAAGATTATCTATATCGATATAAACATTATCTATACGTTCTGTGTCTTCCTTATGACGACCAATTGAAGCTAACTTTGCAGCATAATCAATAACCAATACATTAATTTTTATACCCATCTTAGCTTCAAGCTTAGATATAATTCCTTTTATTGTATTAGCATCTGCAACTTTAGCTGGTACCCTCTCAACTATAAATTCAACTCCTATTTTTCTATACTTTCTCATGTGTCTTTGTTCTAGCTTATCATATTCACCAGAAAGTATTTCTTTTCTATTTTTATTGAGGGTTGATTGGACCATACGTTCCATGATATTATTCTTGCCATTTTCTGTATCTATGTATAATACATTCTTCTTCATGGCAAGATATCCCCGAGCAATATTAATAAGAGCAAATGTCTTCTTTGCTTTAGGTCTATCTAATATCACAAAAATACTGTTTTGAGGATATCCATTAGCATTTGATAGATTATTTAATTGCCAATATGGGGTGGGAATAATATTTGGACTCATTTTACGCATTAATTGCCTACGTACTGTACCACCAACCATTAATAATGGTTCTTCATCTTTTTGAGGCAATGAATTACGTATAATATTTGCTACTTTATTTTGATAATCTTCATACAAGTTGAAGTTAGAAAAATCCATTGATTCATTCAGGGATTTCATTTCTATATAAGCAGCAAACTTAAGTATATTTTCTTGTATTACATCATGATCTTTTAATGGTGATGAGAATAAGTTCTTTATCATCTTAATGATACCAGGGACGTCGTCCCTGGTAACCAAGTCAATATATTCCTTACTTTCTAATAACTGAGTACAAGATTCTATAAGTAAAGCTTGACTTGGTACCTTATGATATTTCTTTACAAATTTCCTGAGTCCCTCCATTATGAGAGCATGTTCAATCAGAGCAAAGTACCCAGGTTTAATTTTATTTATTATTAATAAAGATTCCTTACTTTGTATTAAAAACCTGAGTACCTCTAACTGAAAATCTATAGAAAACGTAAATTTATCAACCGATTTAATTGGTTTTGATTTTTTTATAGCTACCATATATAATTGAGTTTGTAACAGTTACAATCATATAAGAGTACTTGTTAGCACTTTATATTAATATCAATCTAAACCTTACTGTGAAAAAGAATCTTTCACTTCTTCTACCGAGTTAAAATAATTTTTATATTTGCATAAACCCAAAAACAAAATACTCATGTCAACTAAAAACACTAATGGTTCTGAGATTCACAGGATTAAAGAGTTTACTAATTATAATAGGGAACAATTTGAAAAGTTGTATCGATTATGTAAACCACTTGTTAGGAATCTTTCCAGAAGCATAGATTCAAGAAGATTTAATGTTAGTCAGGATATTATCCAAAGTTATTTCTGGGATAAGTTTTTATATGTATATAATAAATATCAGGATAGATATGATGAAGAGAGATTGAAAGCTACTCTGTTAACTTCTCTCCAAATTTTTAAAAATAAACTTCTTAGGAATGCTTATACTAAACAAGCTGAATTCAACCAAGAGTTGACTTCTTTAGATACATTATTTGATAACAATAAAGAATGTTTAGATGATAGTGAAGAAACAGAATATAAACAGGATTTATCAGATAGGTTTAACCAATATATGATGGACCACCTTAGTCCAGATGAATATTTAGTTTTTAGAGTAGAACTTGACCCACCCCCTTTCTTCACTGAGAGAATTATCAAATCCCATGGAAAATTATCTATTCTCCATCTAATTGATTTCTTTGAACTACCAAGAAATGGTAAGTCTCACACCATACTTACCAACATGAGAAAACATATCAAACAAGTTCTAAATACTGCAAAGCAAGAATTTAAACGCTAAAAAAGGGCAAGCCAGAATCCTAAAATCCCAACTTGCCCCCGACTAACCAACTCAACTATGGTTAAGCTAGATCAAATGATCATTTATGTAAAGAAAGGAACTCACTAATGAATCCATAAATTTATTGTTGGTAGTTTCATCTTGGAGTAATTTAACATCTTCTTTATTATCCTGGAATAACCACTCTATAAGTACTGCTGAATAACCACTTCCCATCAATACAGTGAAATTAGCTTCCTTAGTTCCACGATTCTTATAGCTTGGAAAATCTTTGGCCAGGTTATCTAATATTACTTTTGCAAATTTATCAGAAGTGGTATTTCCCGGTGAAGTATAAATTTCAAATCCCCTTGCATTTGCCCAATCATTTCCCATGCCTGCAGCATTATTATGGAGGCTTACTAGAAATTTAAATTCCCCAGGATTAGTATTCACCTTACTTGCAAATTCTTTTCTTCTAGATAAGCCTATTTCCTTATCAGTTGGATTTGTAATTTCTACTCTGAATCCCAAGCAAGTGAGGTGAGTCTTTAATTTTTCACATATTTCTCTACTCCACTTATATTCTTTATGAGTTCCATCTGGTGAACCTTTTCCTGGAACTTCTTCCCCATGAGCTGGGTCTAATATTATAACTAATTTTCTCATATTACAGATTTTTTAAGTAACTAAGTTTTATACCATTTACCAATATATCAGTAGATTGATCTAAACCTGATACAGTGAATTCATCTTTTGGTATATAAACTTGTTCAGTGATAAAATCAACTATCACATCTACATCTTGTTCATCAACTACTACTGATAATTGTTTTTCATCATATAGGAAGTTTGATAGATAAGAAGTGAACTCTATAAAATCATTCTTAACTACTCTATTGATTTTATCCTTGGTGAGTTCTACATCATCTATATGATTTTCTAAACGTATTCTCAATACCCTATACTTAATGGTATTTGATAAACTATTCATACCTCTTCGTATAAGGATTTGAGCTTGACTTCTACCTATAGTTCTATCTGAAGCACCATCAAAGTATTCTTGTGTTCTTACTGCAGCATTATGTATAATATCCATTTTCTTTGTTAAAGAAAATATCTGATATACAAACAATACTACAACAATTATAATGAATACCATAAAGATACCAAAGATAATCTTTAGAGCACCATAGTTTGCAGCTGCTTCAGCTAATTCTACTGAAGCCTGTGTAACTTGAGTAACTGCATTGTCTATATTTGGTTCTTGAGTTTGTAATGGATACAGCATGATAATATATATTATTTTTTAGATTTACGTTTTTTCTTTGTTGCAGTTACTACTTTAGTAGTGGGGAACTCAGCTGGTGGAACTATAGTAGAAAAATATGCAGGAATATCCAAATCTGCTTCAGAAGTACTAATTGGTACCATTACTGGAGCATCTACCAATAGAGTTGGGATATCAGGTACAAGAATTATATGTTCATCATTCTTACCATATAATCTTACATTCAATGGTAGATATTTATTTATAAGCTCTGCAAAAGCATCTTTTACTTCTTCTAACCTTCCTTCCTCTTCAAGAAGTTTATACATTCCATAAGGAATATATATGGTCAGAGCTAAAGTATCACAACTCCAACAACTTCCCCAAGGCCAGCCAGCTTTGTTTCCCTGATCTACTGAACCACTTTCTAGGTATACCGAACATACACCTTCCCATAAAGCTATGACCAAATTTGAATCTCCAGAAAATTCTTCTTCTGGTTCTGATATAGCTTGGGTACTTGGTTCATCTATGGGTAATACCAAATCAAATTTAAACCTGACTCCATAGAATCTTCCCAGTACTGTAAAGAAGTCTTCTGTACCCCTTATCTTAAATAATGATATGGCATATTTTAATATCTTTCTAGTATCTGCTTTTGGGAATCCCTCTGGACTGTTTAACCATTTATATACATTCTCTTTTGTATAGGGTTCTCCCCTGGTTAAAACCCCATAAGCATAGGGAATATAATCGAAATATTCCCAAAAGTAGTTAAGAAATAACTCTGGAGTTTTCTCTACATCCAATAGATCCATGAAGTTATCTATATCTGGCATTATATTGTCATCTATATAACCAGTACATGAATCTATGAATCTTTCTAGAATACCTTTACCTTCTTCATCTTTGTAGGTATCATTTTCCTTATAATATATAGGAAATAGGTGAGTGAACACATAGTCCTTAAAATTCTTAAACGACTTCATTGATTTCAAGGGTTATAGTGTTACTTCTAAATATTGGGATATTGAAATTGACTGGTATCAAATCCCTGTTCATTGGTTGGAGAGATATTACATATTCATCCCCCGGGTTGTATACTTGACCTTCCCCCGGGTTGCCTATAGTAATTTCAAAAGAAAGGTTATTACCATTTACTTGAGTAATATTTCCAAATGTACCAGTAGTATTAATATCAGTATCATTTACTAACCCATTTATTTTATAACCACTTTCAGTAATGGTTATCATTACCTGACGTTCATCAGTTTGAGCTTCAGCATCCCCAGTACTAAAATTGATTTGTTTGAAATGAGTTATATTCAAGTCTGGTACTAAAGAGGGATCTATTCCACCACCTCCTTGAGGAACTGGGTAAGATAATAAGTATAATGAATTGATATTTAAATAATCCACCATACTCTGATTATCTATCAAGGCATATAGGTCTGATAACCTTACTACTTTGTTTATATCTGAAGTGTTGTAACTATAAGCTTCTACTAAAGCTTTAATTACCTGATCACTGATATCATTCTTACTAAAGGATTTTCTACCGGTTATAGTTGCATCTAAGAAGATTAAAGAAGTATGAGTAGACTTTACATTAATATGTGTAGTTATTACCTTAGCTTTAGTAAGTTTATCAGTAACACTATCTATTAATGCTTGTGAAGCTTCTCCCCCACCATCAGGAGTAATATATACTGTTACAAATTTACCACATTGATAATCAACGTATGATTTATCTACCCCTGGAACTAACTTAGCTATTGCTTCATAATCTTCTCTGGTTATAGCTACTCCAAGAGTTTTGATGGAGAGAGGGATATGTTGTTTAAGCATATCAAAAGTCTCATAATCAGAACCACCCGAAGCAGAGTATACATTGGATATACTTATATCATTGTATTTATCAGTAAGGATAGTTGGTATTGGAGTACCAAATTGATTCTCTGCAATATTCCCAAGAGCACCATAGGTAAGATAGTATTCTGCTTCTACTTTTCCATTCAAGTTTGGTTTCATACCAAATTGACCATCACCAAACATAATGTATGGTTTTCCAGCTTCATCTATTTCTACTTTATATACTTTATCAGTAGAATTAGCATAAGCAAAGGTATCAACCAGAATCCAAGGTTCATTATCAATATATAATACCATGGAACCTTCTACATATTTCTGATCGGTTGGTAAGTCACCAAGATATATGATTACATCAGTAGAAGTAATCTGTCCCAATTGAATCCTATCTGGATCACCTACCTTAAATTTTTGTACTACCGGTACCTTAACTGAGTAGGGGTTTTGAGTAGCATCCCATACTATAGTTTTGGAAGATAACCAAGTCTTACCATCTTTAGATTGAAATTCTGTATTTACTGGGATAGTTATATTCTCGGTAATGGGTGAACCATTTCCTCTATATATAGTTAAGTTTACTGAAGCAGGGATACCAGCTTTTATATGGTAATCCACTAACTTAGCATGTTTATATAAAGAGGAATACCTTCTAGCAGTTGGTAAGAAAGCTTCTCTTGCCATGTTATCAATATAGAAATGTATAACTTCTGCTATAGCTGAGAATATTGATATAATAAGAATAAATATATTTCCTTCACTATAATCTGACATTTCTGGTACTCTAGCTCTTAGCTTAGATATCAGAGTAGACTTAATATCATTGAAAGACCTTTGGAAAGGATTCAACCAATTATTGCTAGTAGGCATTGATTATATTGTTTACTGGATTATATTCAAAGTTAAGATCTTCAACCCTTTTAGAGTTGTTGATTTGAAATTTGATAGTTATATGGATTTTATCATATGATCTTTCAGATTCTACTGATATCTTCTGTATCCTGGGTTCCCAATTCTCTATACCATCTCTAATAAAATCTCTTAAGAGGTATTCTAGAGCTTGAGTATTGGGTTCTTCTATACATTCCCATATTCTACAACCAAAGTATTCTTGACGAAATCTTTGACCTATTTGGAAAGTGAGTATAGCTATCAAATTTTGTTTTATCAATCTTACATCCCCATATAACATCCCCCATCGTACTTTTGGTACTTGAGTTCCATTTGGTTGTAGAGCCATCTCTACATTACCATTTTCATCTTTTACTTCTTCTAGCTGTATTGGGAAGTAAGCACCTGAACCAATAGTGTTGAGTTGTTTTAGATTCATAGCTTATAGTTTTAAATAGGGATTGCTTGCAAAGCAGAATCAGCAGAACTTAGTAATGAAGTAGTAGTTTCTACTATAGGTGGAACTCCCACTCCAGCTAATGATACAAATTCATTTACTTCTGCCATTTGAGCATTAGCTATAGATAGATTAGATTTTGCCATTTCTACACTGTTTTTTAAGCTAACCAAAGAAGCAGCACCAGCTTTTGGTGCAGTAGGATCTGGAGTAGCTATAGCAACTATTTGAGCTGCCCAGGTAGAAGCAGAAGATATAATTTTATTACAAGTCTCTGTTATAGAATCAAGTATAGCATTAATCTTATTGATAAAATTTTGGATAAAAGTTTTAGCTGCATCTTTCATCCTCTGGAGAAATGCTTGTTTCTCTTCTTCTGATTCTATAGTTTCTAGATAAGGTGAGCACTTAGCTTCTATTATCTGATCTGAGGTTATACCTATGTCTGCCATTAATGAGTGAATTTATCATCTGGTAATTTAGGTAAATCAGTGGCCATCCATTGAGATACATTCTGACCTGACATTACTACAAGTAAATCTTTTTGAACAGCTTCTACAAAGGTTTTGAAATATTCTATATTCATTACCTGTTTGTTAGTACCCCCATTTACTTCCACTTTATCTTTATCCATATAAATCTGAGTACCATCTTCGATCTCTATCTCTACTTTTTGTTTTATATGGACTTTCAATAAATCACCATCTTCTTTTAAGTAAACTTTGTTACCATTTGGAGTGATGATACCTATAGTATCATTATCCTTAAACTCTTCAGGAACTTCTCCAATAGCCCAACCAAATGGTGACCATACTGGTCTCATGGGATCTCCCATTTCAAATTCCACCCAAACTATTTCCCCCACTCTGGGAGTAAAAGCTTTAGCTCCATATTTCATTCCACCAAGATTTCCCCGGGGTCTAGCTACTACTTCTACCCCCTCCAAAACTGAGGGTAATGTTATGGTTAGTTGACCAGTGAAGTCTGGGTCTTGGTTATTTGTAACCACCCCTTTATATACAGAATAGAATCTACCTGTAAACTCTACTCCATATCTTTGAATCATTTCACCTATGGTCATTGTTTATTTTGATTTAAATCAATAGAACCAACAAGAGTACCTTTTTCTTGAAGAGTTTTAGTATCAGTTTTGGTACTTGGATTCTTGGTCATTATGTTAAAATCTTGTTCAGCTTTATAAATATCCACGGTATTAGTTTGATCATTATATTTAGCTAATATGGAATATCCTGGGTGCTGGTTTGCATACTCTTCTAGAGCTTCTTGTAAAATAGAAGTCCTATCTTGCCCAGTGCTATCATAAACTTCTTTAGCGACTTTATTTATATTAGCCATGGCATTCATCATTGCCATACTTGCTTTAATAACGTTTTTTGAAACTACAGTATCTTTTTTAATAAACTTAACATTACATAAATAACCAGAGCCAGTATCAAATTGGTGAGTAACTGATTTAATATACCATACTCCTGAATACTTGTCCGAGATATTTTGTATTTCCAGGTTTTGAGATTTTTCCAAGAATGGGTCACCTACAAATACAGCAGTAGCAGTAAGTTGATTTCTTACTACTTCTTCTATATCATTCCCCATAAATAAATCAGCATACTCAGTATAATCAGAAGCTAAAGTTCTAGCACCATTAATTGGTATTTCTAATTCAATTTCTTCTAACAGAGTTACTGTATTTTTTTCTGGGATATGTTTGTTAACCTCTATATTGGTTTCTAAGATAGTTATACCCTTTTGATTCTTTAAATAATCATATCCACGTTGCCACTGTATTCTTGGTAAGTCCTGACCATATACACCATAAGCAGTGTTTTGATTATAGGTAGAACCAACATTATTAGTAGCTTTTAATGGATCATAATCTATGGGATTTACTTTCTTTTTTATAGTTACTTTTCTAGTAACTGTATAGTTAGAAAGAGTATTCATGAAAGATACTGCTTCTGCAGTTTCCTCTCCACTCTTAGGATTTTTAGTCTTCTTTTCAAATTCCTGTTTGAGGTTATCAATAAAAGCTTTATATTCTTCCTTACTAAGTTTAACATTAGCAGCTGTTGCTACTAAAGCATCTTCCCTGCTATTGTAAATAGGTAAATCATCAGCTTCTATTGGTACTTGGGAAGTAGTTTTTTCTAGATTGTTTATTTTCTTTTGCTCTACTAAATTAGGAGTGAATTTTCCATCATCCTTGATCACTGGATAATTTGAATACCTATCCTGTGGTTGTAAACTATATGGATATCTGTTATCAAAACCAGTTGTTGGATTAGCTGGATTGCCCCATGAACTCCACCAATGCATGTATAAATCAGCAGATTCAGAATTTTGATCTATACCTATTTGAGTAGTAGTGGTTTTAGCTTTTTTATCATTTGGATCAATATCTGAAGTCTTACCTATTTCTACTGAAGTTTTGGTGAACTTAGATTTTACAGTAAATTCTAATAATTCACCATTTCCCCCAGCATAAGTATAAGTCTTAGATACTGGTCTATTTAATCTCTGATTCTCAACAGTTAATTTACCACCAGAACCATTTATATAATAAGGACCTTTCTTTAACCTATTAGCTAACTGTTGTACTTGCTGAAACCTATTTCTGGGTGTGCCTAATAATAATACGTTTGTAGCTTTGTGTTGTATTATATCAATAAGCTTGTAATCATTAGGTAAATCCTTAGTTAACTGTTGGTTTTCTGGAGTAGCTTCTAATATCTTAACCCCTACTTGATCTGGGTCAGACATATATGGTACTTGAGAAGTATAATATACCTGTGGAATAAATCCATCCTGAGTATAGGGGTATACAGCTTGTCCTGGACCCTTACCAAAGTCATTATAATATGATTGATAATATGGTCCAGGAGTGCTATTCCCAACTACCTGTCCACTTGGTATTACTCTTTTTGCAACTACTTGTTCTCTAACTTCTCTTGTGATATCATAATCTATGAAGGTTATTCCCACTGGTATACCATTGAGGACTGAAGTTACATACTTATCAAATCCTTTAGCTTGACCAGCAAAATTTGGTTGCATATTCTTTAACAAGATGCTGCAATCAGAAAATTCTATAGTAATTCTAGTTCCCTCTGGGGTAAAATGTACATCATGCCCAGTTATAAGTACTTTTTTCAGTGGTCCAGATTTTGAAGTAGCATCTGGATAAATCCATCCCCACTGTAAGTGGAGTGGCATCATATAGTTAAACTCTTTGAGAGAAATGAGATTAGTATTATTGGTAACTATAATAAACCTTCCTTTGTCTTCTTTACCTTCTTCATAAGTATATTCAAATGATACTACATATACTCCTATTGGTAATTTAGATACTGGATCTATTATAGCTTCTTGTCCACCATCAAAGATAGCCAGATATGGAACACCCATTCCTTCATACAGGGTAGCATCACTATCTGGTTTTAATGTAGATACTGAATTAGCCATGATATTAAGGTATTATAATTTCCATACCATCTTCTAACTCTCTTAAAGGAAAGAACAGATTGTTAGCTTCAGCTATTATTGTCCAATACCCCGAATCCCCATAATATCTGAAAGCTATGTTTTGTAGTGTTTCTCCTTCCAAAACAGTATGGGTTTTATTTAATGGGGTAGTATTTACTGTTCTTGGTTTTTCCAGGATCATATCCCCATCACCAAAATCTATAATATATCCTCCAGAATAGGGGTTCATAGTGATTCAATTTTAAGCATTAAAGGTTTCTAAGGGAGCAGGAGCTTCTATTCCTCTAGTAATAGCCAAATCCTCTGGGGAAACTATTTCTACTCTCCTTTGATTTGTAGCAGATACCCTTTTGAAAGTAAGAGTCTGAGTGGCATAGTTTGGATATAAGTGAAGATCAGTTAATGTATTATCTTCTCCTTCTCCACTTGACACCCTTTCTCCATTTTCTGTATGGTTATATCTACCCAACATTCTAGAAGCATTTTGAAAATGGGTTAGAACAAAGGGAGCTGATTCCAAAATAAAAGTGTCATTATCAAATAACCCAGAAGTACCCCAGAGAATATTCAGAGTGGGGGGAGCAGCAACATAACCATCTGCCTTAGTCCAAGACTTTAAAAGATTACATTTAGTGATTACTTCCTTTCGATTATTGGGATCACTTACATACCATGATACATCAAAACTTATTGTATCTTCTCCCCCAGTATACATCATAAATGGGTTATTCCTACCCATTGATTTTACAGCTACCCAAGCAGACTGAGGATTAACATTTAATTCATTTGGTCTATTCTGGATAGTTATAATTGTAGGGGGAGAAGTGTGTTTATTGATTATCTGGATTTGATTATTGATTTGGTTTACCTTGTTAGTCTTATCTTGAAGGATATTCCTATTTGATTGAGTATAATCAGTTCCCTGTATATATCTATCTTTTTCACCCAATCCAGATAATACCTGTTTTCTAGCTGTAACCCATGGTGATCCCTTTTGAGCTACTGAATAAGAACTTGCTCTAGCATAGTGTTGATTGAGGGCATCATTTGCTTTATATGAAGATTTAGCTTCATCTTTAGGCATTGGAGAAGTAGCTCTATTTAATAAAATTTTAGCCCTCCAGAGCTTATTTAAGGGAGAAGTAAATATTCTCCCCTGTTCTAGTTCTGTTACTACACTAGCAACAGCTCCAACCGCTTTTCCTATTATACTTGCCATATTATTTCATTCCCAAAGTTAGGTTGGTTTCTCCTTGCATATCTTCGAAGGTTTCCCTTATAGTTGGCTTACCATCGACATTGAGATTGATTACAGCAGTGGGTTTTATATGTCTTATTTGTTCTGCCCAATACTGCATAGCATTATACATCTGAGTAAGGATTTGATCTTCTCCTGGGAATTTGTTAGCTTTGTTTCTTTCTACCAAGTTCCCATATTGATTGGCTACTTTATTTGCAGCTTCAGTATTAGCATCTGTAGCATCCTTATTTCCTCCAATAGCACTAATTAAAGAGGGTAATAATAGAGTTAATATAGATATACCAACTCCTATTGGTCCACCAAGTAATCCCACTAATCTACCACCTACTGCAAGTAATCCCCTACCAGCAAAAGCCCCAAATCCAACTCTAGCCGCCCCAGATGCAGCAGTCTTAGCAGCACCCTTACCAAATAAACCAGCAAGGAATCCACCACCAGCTGCCATAGCTGCTCCTTTTCCTTTACTACCAACAGCAGATGCAACATCCCCAGCTGCTGCAAAAGTTCCAGCTCTTTTACCTGCTTGGTTACCCTTGGCCCAACGATATCTTCCATCTCCCCCAAGATATATACCACCAACTGGCATACCATTCATCATAGCCCACTCAGCTTTGGACATCTTAGGATTAATACCTGCTAGACCACCCTTTCTTGTAGCATTAGCTGCTTTTTCAAGAGCCATATACCTTTGTAAACTCCAAGTAGCTTCTCCCCATCCTCCTTTGATAACTCGTATCATGTTTAGGAATGATACTTGAGAGTCCATGGTTAAAAGTTTCCAAGCAGCTTTTAACTTAGTAAAGGTTGCTATCAAAAATACTGCAGTGGTACCAAAAGTAACAAATTGAGTAATAGCTGGACCTAATACTGGAATTGTTAAAATATTTCTAACAAATTCAAAAAATTGAGCTAACCTTTTAAATACAGGGGTTATAACTGGTGCAATAACCGTAGTGAAAGTAGTTCTTAAGTTTTCAAGAGCAGACCTCATTTGGTCTATACCACCGGCTATAGTTTCCATCCTCTGTTCAACTATAGACTTGGCATAGTTATCTGACTCATATAAAATCTTGTTCAAAAGACTTTCATACTCTGGTAAACTTCTTGCAAGAGCAGCAGCAGCTCGGTTACCACGAACTCCAAATATATCATTAAATACTTGAGCTACTTCCATAGAAGATAAACCTTTCATACCTCCAACTATTTTTCCTATAGCTGATGAAAGATCTATCAAGTCTCCATTTGAATCAGTGAAATCTTTAATAGAAAGTCCAAGAGCAGCTAATGCTTTACCTCCTTTATAAGAGGGCTGGACCAGGGATTTATTCAGGTATCTAGCCATGTTAGACATAGCAGTACCTGCCATTGATCCCTGGATACCAGCATTACCCAGAACTCCAGCTAATGCAGCCACTTCTGGTAAACTCCTCTTTAAGTTGACCATGTCTGCTCCAGCATACTTAATTGCTTCTGCCAGGTCAATCATGGACATATTTGAAGATAGAGCTGCTTTTGCTAATTGGTCACCAACTGTAGCAGCTCCAGCAGCTTCTATCTGGAAGGTTGACATAACATTGGTGATTAAGTCAGCAGTACCTCCTTTACCACCCAATGCCATATTAGTAGCACCTGCAACATAAGCAGCACCCTCAATCATCTGTTGAATTTCTTCAGCAGTATTACCAGCCATAGCTAAGTATTGCATACCAGATGCGATTTCTTTAGAATCAAACATAGTAACAATACCTAATGACTGGGCTGTCTCGGATAAACCTTTCATTTGAGTATCTGTAGCAGCAGTGATTGCTTTTACAGTGGTCATAGTATCTACAAACCCTGCTCCTTCTTGAAGCATAGAAGAGATACCACCCAAAGCTCTTCCAGACCATCCCATAACTGTATCAGCCATACTTTTAGCTGATTGTAAGTTGGCAGTGACTGCCATTTTTGCTTCATTATGCAGTCTTTTGATCTGAGATGAAGCTTCTCTAGCTTGGTTAGAAAATCTATCCTGTAGTACTAGAGCTATACCTATTTCAAGGTTACTACCTGTGAGGCTACCACTTGTATATGCAGGCATATTATCGTTTCTTATTTATAGCTTCCAAAGATTTATAATACTCAGAAGCCGCCTCAAGTAATTTGAGACGGTGTCTGATTGGGAGTTGAGCTAAAGTTATATAATCTATCCGAATCTTTGCATGGTGAAGATATATGAAATCTTCATCTACATCTCCCCCGGATAGAAAAAACCCTTTATAGCTAAGAGGTTTACTGAACCCTTTTCTCCAGTTCTTGGATTTTCAACTTCTGTATTACCTGAGAAGTCCGGATCACAAGAATATACTTCTTTTCGTATCTCAGCCATTTCCTTTACTGAGAACATTCTGAAGTTAGTTACCTTTTCCCATTTCCCATCAACCTCTAAATGGAGATTGCGAGCTACCAATTCTTGATTCTTGGTTCTTTTATCATCTGGTAAGTTAGCAATGTAAGATTCACCCTCTCCAGTAAGAACATCAAATTTAAATTTATTTGAATAACTGGTAGTGAATTCTATATCCTTTACCTTCTTGCCATTCGGATAATAGGGGATAGCTAGAGGCTTTTCTAGTAATTCCTCTTCTGTAGGGGGAACCCCATAATCAAAAAGAAATTCTTTGAGATCCTGGGCATATAAAATAGCTCCACCACCATCACCCCAGTCATGTTCAAATTCTACTGTTTCCCCCATAGAGAACATACGAGAATTAAACATTATACAGTACTTATCCAATACCGGAAGTTGATGAGCATCATCTACTGTTAATTTCCCATTCTGGGTGTAGTCAGTAGAAACTACAATAGCAGCAATGAATCTAGAAATATTACGTAATGTTCTAGCTTCTACTGGGTTAGATAATATATCATCATCTGCCCCATTCTGTTCCCTGATTACATATTTGTAACCAGATGGCACTGTAAATTCAAATTTACGTGCATTTAAAAAATCATTTTCCATGTTTTAACCTTTTTGTTGAGTTGGTTTAAAAGAACAAAGGGAGAGTCCATTTCTGAGCTCTCCCTTTACAATAGTTTATAACTTTTCTATAGTACCTACCGAGAACTCTATTTCTTCCAGAGTGTTGTCGGAACTCATACGATCTAATTCCTGACCATTTACACGTATTGGCCAAACTTCTGTACATACCCAACTATTGAGTACTGATACACCATCCTCAGCCAATTCATTAATAGTACAGGTTTCCCAATATTGGCTTGGAACTAAACCACCACCCAGGAGAAGATCCTGAACTGACATTAACCAGTCCCACATCCAAGTATCAGATCCAGAAGTAGTTTCCAGTTTTTGTAAAGTTAAAGTACCCACTGAAATACGTCCACCGGTTTTTACATCCCGATTAATATCACCATGAGCAACTTCTTCTATACTTATTTCTGGAAGAGTCACATTCTGAACCAAATATGGGTTAATTGGGTGGGTTATGAATATAACACTGAATAGGAATTTCTTCCGAGGATTTTTTACTTTTGCTGGCATATTCTTTGTTTTTAATTGTTATTAGAGATTCTGAATCTGAGTTTCCAGATCAATAGACTGAGAAGCAGCATCAATTACAATATCCACTGTAACTTCCTGTAAGGGAACAATATCTTTGTATTTGATTACTAAACGGTATTTACCCTGACGAACATCAGCTTCGTTATTAACCTGGAGATCCTCATAGGAATTAGCAAATTGGTCACCCATCCAGATATATTCTGTAATAGCTACATCTATTAAATCATCCAGGATTCCCTTACCTTGGTAGTAAATCTTTTTCCAAGTAGTCCAGTTATTGGGTTCTTCCAAATAACTTTCTAGAATGGGGCGTAAACTCTTTTTAAGATAAAGATTTAACCGTACAATAGAAAGGAATTTTTCTGAATCAGATTTTGGACTTGAAGTAAAGTTATGCCAGAGCATAGTACGTTTACCCTGATTGGGAGTATCTTTTACTACAAAGATATTGCAGAACCATTCAGCTAATTCCTGAAGCTTATCTATCTTAGCAGGTGCTCCTAAATTTTCAGTTACTGGACCAAGAGCATCATTTACTACACCACGGTTCATACCTGCAAATGACATATATGGACCATAGTTAGAAGCAGAAGCATCTCCCAATCCTAATACAGTACCCAATACATCGCAATTCTGGAGAGCACCATTTTCATTGTAATATTTGATACCACCACCGAAGTAAGCTATATTTTTAGCATAACCAACTGTAGCTTCTAAAGTTTTTAAAGCTGCAATGATATTATCTGGGGTTTGTATATTTCCAGTAGAATCTTCTTTAGGAACTTCTACATAGAGAACAATTTCATACTGACTCTTAACTATATCAGCTACAGTAGCTAAAGCTTCCATATAATAATTAGGAAGATGCTGATGAATATGAGAAAGTATTAACTGATAGCCATCATTATAAGCATTGATAGCTTCAAACCCATTAATCCAACTCTGAACATCTGGATCACTTCCACTGGTACCCTCATTGATAACCATGTAAAGTGGATTAGCTGCTACTTCTGCTTCTCCTACTTTTACAGTACCATACCAGTTAGAGTAATTACGGAAAGTAGCAATTACATCTTCTATAGTTTTAATACGAGAAGCTATGGTTTCATCAGTAGCATCTGCTTCTACAAAAGTTAACTGAATATTGGGTACATTGTTTACAAAGTCCTGTAATACCTGTGGTTCTACAAAGGCAGTTGGATTTGGACCCTCTGCAGTATAGTTAGCACCAGAGAATAGTAAGTTAGAAGCTAAGATATTCTCTGCAGCTACCTGATCACTGTTGGTACCAGTAAATGTTTTAAACTGAGTTAAAGTGATTCGATTGGTTGGGCCATTACCTTTAGATACTCGGAGATAGAAATCTCGGTTAAGATTATACCCTGTTGCATCTAAGATTGGACTACCAGCTTCTTTAGTTTTAATACCAACCTTCATAGCTATAGTATTAGCTTTATCAGTTGGATCTACTAAAGTAAAGGTAATAATAGCTTCTCCACCTTTTACCGGTTCTCCACCTGGAGTATAGATATTAGCACTACCTAAAGTAGCACCAACTCCAGCTACTCGTGAAATACGTAACTTTGAACCAAGTTCGAAAGCTTTCTGAATATTAGATACCGTACCGTCGGGAACTATTTCTTCTCCATACACTTCTTGAAAAGCAGAATAGGTATTGAATACCTTGTCTGGGGAATTAAATGGGCCCTTAGTAGTACGAGCAACTACATGTGATACTCCCAGAAGTGGAGTACTGTTTTGTACATTGTTGTTCTCAAAATTGAACTGTACTCTTGGAGTGTTAGGCATAACTCTATTTGTTTTAAATGTTAAGGATTATTTTTACTTATTTGTACACTATCTTCATAACCTTCACCTTCCAATAGAAGAGTAATATCTGTGATTGGTGTAAGGTCTCCATCTACTGGTTTTTCATAAGTTATGGTATCAAATACTTGGAATTGGTAAATCTTTTCTATAATACCCATATCCAAATTAGGGGTATCAAAGAAGTTTACCAATTCAATAAAGATATTACCAGAGAATAAAAATCTTTCTTCTGTATAGGGCTTAATATAGCCCCTTTGGGGAACCGAATAGAATAATATACTATGAAGTAATCTTATATCTTCCTGAGAATTTGATACTAAGTGTATATCTATATATTGATCTATGGTTTCATAAGGTATCTCAGTTGCAGTATAACCTATACCAGATTCTTTTTCTATAAGCTCTCTTGGTAAACCTATAGCTCCTGGATAAAATCCTCTTGGATTTATATCTATCCTTGGAGTTATTTTCTTACCCTTAGATTGGTTGTTACCTGCACCAAATATACCCACATATTTTTTTAGTTTAGCTATATCAGCTTTAAACCTTGCAGAGTTTTCTTGATTTATAGGTAAATAATCATCTGGGTTAACTGTATAACCAAGTCCAATAGTAACCCCCAGAATAGATGAATATATTGATCTTTCAATTACCTCTTGTGAACTTACCATTTTACTTGATTAGGTTTTATTCCGTATTTACCAAATCTTCTACGGAGTTCAGTTAATATTGAAGCTCTTAGTTTTTCTTTACCACCAATAGATTTTAAAGAAGGTCCCCACAAGGGACGAGGTGGTATTGTCCCTCTACTTTTTCCTCCTCCTTTACCCCCAGTACCATACTCAAGGATTAAAGCAAGTTGGTTTAGTGTTAAACCCTCTTGTGAGGACCTTTTCTTACCTATTGGTAATCCTATTAATGTTCTTGACTTATACTTGAATAATCCCACTGATCTATGATATAACCCAGTTAAATAATAAGTAGGGTGATCACCATATTTTCTCAGTGTAGCATCAGAGAGAGGTTCCCAATATACACCAGAACCTTTAGGAGGAGAACCAGTTGCAATCGAAGTCTTTACAATTCTTAATAAAGCTCTTGCAAACTTACTTGTAGCAGTATCGTATGCTTTTTGAATATCCGGGGCTAGATTATCAATTAACTGCCCCACTCTTACCCAATCACCTTCCAACTTTATTTGAAATTGAAGGTCGGATAGGTTAGGGAGAGTTACATTGACTTTTCTAGCCATTTTATTTAACTAAAATAGTATGTAGCATTTGGAGTTTCAGCTGGAGATTGCTCATACAGGATACCACCAATATTTAAATAATCAATAGTTCCAGCATCCTGAGACACTGGATTAGTACCATGATATTCACTTGGTCCCATCCCCTGTTCAAAAGTGTGCATCCCAGATGTATTGTCCTGATCTACATTATATTGATTATATGTATGGTAACCTACTTCTACTCTGTTTGGATTATTCCCATCCATGGTAAGAGTGTGAGTACCTTGTCCAGCATTTACATACAATGAGATTGTGATACCAGATTTCTGAGCTGGGGATAGAGTAACTGTATAATCATGATCTATTCTTGAACCCTCATGAGTAGCAGCATACCCTACTACTATACTTCTACTTTGAGTAAATGAATCATTAACTTTAGCGGTTACTGTACCATTGCTACTTACTTCAAAGTAACTGCCATCTCCACTATCTTCACCATAAATCTGAGTAACTGATTGAGTGGGAACTGTTACTTCCCTAGTTGACCCGGAAGAATACACCCCATCTCTGGTAAATACTACTTGACCACCAGGGAATTGTGGAGAAGAAGTTCCACCAGTTGAGCCGTTTATAGTTGGATAAGTAGCTGGTCCATTCCATTGTAAATCACCACTATACCCAGTGACCTTATTCTCTGCCTGATACAAAGTTATAGATTTTGGTTCCAAATCTTCATAACTTGCAGTTACAGTAGCTGATCTTATAGCTCCAGCAGTAGTTCCCCTACTAGCTACAGTTACTATTCCAGTTTCTGGATCAAGACTAAACCCGTCTCCAGTAATACTTAGGGTTGGTTTTAACCCAGATGGAATATCTCCTGTTACCAATTCTGCAGTTATTGTAGCAGTATCTTGTCCAGCAGATAATGGGTTATCCCTTGAAGTTCCCTTGTTAGCTGAAATCACGATTTCATAAGCTCCACCAACTGGTATATAGGAATCTACATCTATATAAATATTAGTTTGATTACCTTGGATAGATCTTACTAACTTATAGCATTTGGTACCACCAGTTGGAAGTTGAGTATTTTCATAGTTAATAAATAAAGCTCCATTATTAGAAGTAAATTCTACCTCTGTTTTTCCAAGAGCCATTAGATAAGCAGTATCTTGCAACTCAGTAAATGTAGCTGCATTGACATTACATGTTATTTTAGCAGTTCCAGTTACCTCTATAGTTTGACCACCAGATATTGAAGTTACTGTATCACCCGAAGAAAAAGTTTGTTTATTTTTCTTGTTGTTATTTAAATTGGTGATATCAGTATCATTAGAAGTGATTTGAGTTTGAAGATTGTCCAATTTTGGTTGGATATCCTCTTCTATCTCCGTTTTAACCTCTTCAATAGCTTTATAGATAGCCGAAAGATCTACTAAACTTAAGAAGTCATATAAATCAATCTTTTCAGTAGTAGATACCTGTGTATATGGTTTCCACCCTGAAGCTACCTTTTCTTTTATCTGGTCATTAGTAAGGGTTGTGAAACTACTTATATCCCTAAAAATAGGCATATTCTAGAGAGTTTAAAGTATTACAACTACTAAATATATTACCAATGCCCCAGCCATTACTGGAACAAAGTCTTTCCAAAATTTTGGTTCAACCATTTCTCCATCTTTGTTAGGATATTTTTTACCTGAAGTCTGTTTGATACCAGCCCAGATAATTGCTACTAAAAAAGCCGGAAATATAGCAGCCCATTTCATTGGAAGAAGTACACCAAATATTGCAGTAACTAACATCCCGATAATTACCTGCCAAAGATTTTCTTTTGTCATGACTCTAATATTTTTTTAAATTAAGGGTTTTAATTTCATAATTACCAATAATATATACCATTAGACTTAGTTACTGGTGGTAATGATTCCCCATCTATATTCTCAATACTAGCTGAGTTAGCATAACCCCCCCCACTGGGATAAAACCTATCTTGTAAAATACTACCTCCTACTTGCCTATACTCTGAAAATATTGAACCATCTCGGGTGTAACCCATTACTAATACAGTTATATTATCATAACAAGCAGGACTAAAGGTAAGAACTACTTCACCCCCGGCCGACATAGGATCATTTATAGAAATATCCACCCTCTGAGGACCAGGTTTAGCTGCTTGAGTAACTATAGCAGTAGCCTTATCTAGTATTACTGAAGTCCTTCCATTTATTGACATGGTTACAGTAGCACTTCTGGTAGAAGTACTACTATTTGAGGCAGCGGTTACAACCCCGGTGGAGTAATTTATTGAAAAACCAGTACCTGTTATACTAAAACCTTTGGAATAATTATTACCACCATACCAATTGTCATCTACTCTAGTTAATGCTGAAGTGCCAGAAGTATAGGTTAAATTCTGATATATAGAATAAGAGGGAGATTGACTTCCGCCACTATAAGAAATACTGCCTGCTGGATAAGTAAAGGCTCCTATAGTTGGGGCATTATAACCTGTTACAGCATTTGAAATACTTGCTGAAGCATCATGATGAGTATTAGTGTTAGCAGAGTTCGTACACCTAATAGTTACTGTGTCAGTAGTGACATTTTTTCCCATATTACTATGAGTAGCTACTGAGTTAGCAAAGCTAAACCTACTGTTTCCGTTACCAACCATGGATAAGCTTATACCATCAGTTACTGTTTTAGTATACGGTCCATAAGTACCGGAATCATATTGAGTATAATATCTATGGGTATGACTTGCACTACCACCAAAGGTAGCTGTTCCACCAGCAGCAGTTAATTGATTAGCTAGTAAAGTACAAGTAGCTTTAAAATCACTATTTGAACCATTTAGATCACCATTAAGTAACCTATTTTGTGCCTGATAGACATCTGCAGACTTAGTACCGGTTTTACCATTTGCTGTTACTGTTACAGTAGCGGTTACAAGGTTAGTCCTTGGTTTAACAGTAGTACCAAGAGAACTTGCAGTATAAGCCCCAGTTGAAGCATTAACTCCTGTTCCAGAGAATGATTTAGAAGCAATAGTAGTATTTGAAACTGGGGAACCAGAACTATAACTACCAGATTGAGTTATACTAACTGTAGGAGTTATAGTACCACCTGATGCTGGGATATCACCTGGATAAGAAAATGTAATTACTGGATTATTCCAAGTGAGAGAATTAGCAGCTTGGGTAACAGTTACTGAATTAGAAGTTAAATGATTATAAGTAGCAGTTAAAGTTATAGACCTTGCATTTCCTACCGTTGTACCTCTATTAGCTGCAGTCAAATTAAAACCACTTAAAGTAAATCCAGTAGCTGATCCAGACCAACTTGTTACCAGGTCATTTCCACCTAAACCCTCAGTACCAGAAGTATACATTCGATATACTACAGTATGTAAAGTTACTGTTCCACCACCAGCACCAATAGAAGTACTGCTAGCTGACAATGTCATTCTATTGTACCGCCAGGTATTAGCCTGCTGATAGACTGTTGCAGATATACTACCTGATTTCCCATTTAGAGTATAGGAATAAGTTAGAGTACCTTTTGAAGTTCTGCTGGTTATAGTAGTACCAAGGTTAGATCCAGATATACCTGCACTATATGTACCATTAGTTGGAGTAGCTTGAGAATAGGTATCATTAGAACCAGAAGTATAGGTTCTAGTTTGAGATACCGTTCCACCTATAGTACCAGAACTAATTGTACCACCTGATGCTGGGATATCATTTACAGTTAACGATCCACCGGTTGGATTTCCATAAGCTGTAATTTGATTAGCTTGTTGGTTTACTGTTTGAGTACCCCTGATTGAATCCTTTACTTTAGTACTACCCATTGAAGCGGGGTAAGTAAATGTAGCAGTAAATTCAGAGGTTATTACATTGGAAGTTCTTACAGCTCCTACTGTTGTACCTCTATTAGCTGCAGTTACAGAACCATTAGTAGTATTTATGGTAAACCCATTTCCATTGGTCATACTAAAGGTTCTACTATAAGCCATAGTCCCACCATACCTACTACCACCAAGATCAGTTTCAACCTGAGAACCACTAGAAAAAGTTAATTTAGCCTTACCATTACCAGCTGCTGTTGCAGTTCCACCTGATGCTGGGATAGGATTATTATTGTAATAGAAATGTACAGTAGAAGTATTAGGATCCCTAACACCAGCTTCCAATTTAGTTACTCTATTTTCTGCTTGAGTAAAGGTTAAACTGTTACCAGAGTTTGTACCCTTGTAATTTCCTGTTACAGTACCAGTTAAAGCTGGTCCCACAGTTGAACCTCTGTTTGGTACAGTTATGGTAGCTTTAGAAACAGTAGCTCCAGATACTCCTGATACAGTTAAAGAAATACCAGCATCAGTAGCAGAAGGATATACTGTATCTGTACTGGTAGAAGTATATGTATTTTTTACTACTACATCTACCACTAAACTACCACCACTTGCAGCTACTGAGTTAGTATTATGCCATCCAAATGTAACAGCAACACTATCTATTGAGTTAGCTTGTTGGTTTACTGTTTGAGTACCCCTGATTGAATCCTTTACTTTAGTAC
>ERZ779729.150-NODE-150-length-81444-cov-4.694185_pt1 | contig 81444 bp, 53 predicted proteins | sample MGYA00511072_ERZ779729 | MGnify/ENA primary metagenome ERZ779729 (study PRJEB29588, sample SAMEA2156675) | human gut metagenome | biome: human gut; feature: human-associated habitat; material: faeces | place: Denmark | collected 2008/2010 ...
GAAGATTGCCGGTATCGTGGTTGACCAAAACGGTGAAGCGGTAATCGGTGCCAATGTAATACAGAAAGGAACAACCAACGGAACCATCACCGACATTGACGGTAAGTTCACCTTGGAAGTGCCTGCAAAAGCCGTTGTGGGCGAAACGATAATGCTTGGCGACGCGCTTGCGCCGAGCGGATCGAAAATTACGGTAAAATGGTGCGAGAGCGGATCGGAATCCTATACGGTTCTTACCAAGGAAAACGGCGCGTATCGCCTTAAATTAGAAAAATACGGTACGGTGAAGTTGGTGTACGAGGTAGAGTATAATGGTGAAGTTAAAACAAACACGTATTATATTTACGTTGACGACGAGGCTTTCACCGGGCGGTATTAAAAAATAATTTTTTATAAGGAGGCAAGTGTATGAAAATCTATGAAGCACCAACAATCAGTATACTTTTTGCTGTGGCGGACGTGCTGACGGAAAGCGATCCGTCGGTAAAAGACATTCAATGGGGTAATATGGAGGGACATTTAAATGAAACGTTTTAAAATGAAAAAATCGGCAATGTTCGGGTTGTGCGCAGCGGCTGCGTTGTGCCTTGGCATCGGGGTAGGAACAATCAATTATCAATCGGCGTTTGCCGAAGAAACGCAAGCGCAAACATTCGTAATGGAAGAGGGCGCGTCTATCAGAAAGAAAGCCGATGGCGTAGATCAAGGCGGTATCAGATTCACGGCAACGATTTCTCAGGCGCATTACGACGAGTACACGCAAGGCGCTACGAAGGTAGAAAGCGGCACGTTTATTTTACCCTATGCGTATTATACGAGTTATGGTGCGATTAACGAAGAAAACTGCTTCGGCGGAAACAATATTTACTATTATACCGACGAAGCCGGCAACGATCAGAATAAGGACGAATCGAGAACGCAGTACAAGATTTTAAACGCTCAAGGAACGCCGCGCCGCCTTGCGGGCGAAAATGCCGGTTACGAAATCAACGGGTCGGTAGTGGATATGCTCGACGAAAATCTGAACGTTCCGTATATCGGCGTATCGTATTTAAAAGTAACGGGCGCAGACGAAGCGATCAGCTACTATTTTGCGAAGATCGACGCCGCGAAAAACGTTCGTTCCGCGGCGCAAGTAGCGCAAAACTGCTTATTGAAAGAAACTGCCGACGCGGCAGATAAAGCGGTTGCGCAGGCTTATATGGATAAATTTATCAAAAACAACCCGAATCACGAAGTAAGTTATAAAGAAACTTTCAAAGTGGTTGACGAAACGGGCGTACATCCCGATGAATCGCTTACCCAAACAAAAACCGCCGCTTTCACGAAATACGACGAAACAGTAACAAGCTCTGTTCCTGTAGGCTACAGAAAGGTTACGGGATTCGATTACGACGGATCGGAAAACAAAAACACGGATACCGCCGCGCTTAAATTAAACGGATCCACCACACTTTGCACCGTGGTAGAAAAGGTGAAAGACAACGTGATTTTTAACGCGCAGAGCATTGCGGACGGCAAGGTGACTGCAACGGTTGACGGAGATCTTGGCCACAACGATAGCTACGAAGGCTGGGCTTGGGCAGAAGGCGAGAAATCTATCCGCCGCGAAGGCAACTTAGGACATCCATCAGCGTTCTCTTTGAAAGATCCGTATAAGTTGTATTCCGTAAATACTTTCTCTGCGACGATTTACGCGAATAGTGAATTTGATCTTACGATGAGAATTTGGGGATTTGATTTGGATAATACAAACGGTGCTTTAAATCAATTGGACGTTACGAAAAAGGTTATGCCCGGCGCACAAAAGGTGTATTTCACTACGGACAGATACGTAAAACAGGTTAATACGATTTTCTTTTTCAGTAATTCAACGGCTCCGACTGAGTTGGTTATCGGTTCGTTCGCTTACGAAAAGGAAGAAGTGCCGTTTAATCGTGCGGAAGGCGCGGTAGCAGACTTCGAAGCGTACGAAGGCGGCGAGCATTTCGGCATCGGTAGCGACGGCTTTGTATTGGACTGCCCTGTAGGAAATATCAGCGTAAGCAACGAATGGGCGTCCGATGGCGACTATTCTGTAAAAGTTATCCCTACCGGCGACGGTTGGTCGCATATTTGGTCTAACACGGCGATTACCGTTTCCGAATACAATACGATAGAGTTCGATATATACGTAGATAGAGCGGTAAGCGATTACTTGTTCTATGTGTATGATTCTAACGGATATCACGAAGGTAAAGTCGATTTGAAAAAAGGCGTTAATCACGTAACGTACACGTTCAATCAGTCGTTTTCTACCTATAAGGGTATAGAACTCAGAGCAGCGCACGCGTTGACGGGTGTCTATTATATTGACAGAATCGTATTGAGCAAAGTATAAAAACGAGATCGTCGTTGCGATAAAACCGAGCCGTTCTCGAAAAAAATTATATCAGGAGTAAACAAAAATGAAAAAACAAACGAAAATTATTTCCGTATGTATGGCGCTCGCCCTTGCCGCACCCGCGTTCAGCGGGTGCAAACGGGGCGGAGGTTCTTCTTTGCCTACGGATAAAACGATTATTTTCTACCAGAACTACGATTGCGGGTACGGATCGGAATATATCGAAGAAACGTGCAAAAAATTCGCGGAAGCCGTAAAAGACGTATCGTACGAAGAAGGAAAGACGGGCGTTTATTTCGAACCCTATATTTCTAAAACCGACGCCACGGGCAAAGAACTCGTGAACTCGCTTTCCGTAAACGAAAACTATATTTATTTTACGGAATTCACCATGCCGCAAATGCTTAAAAACAGCGGCTACGTAATGGATATTTCTTCCTGGCTGAACGAAACTTCTTCCACGCCCGGCGCGAGCCGCTTTGCCGAAAAAACTTCTATTAAAGAAAGAATGTACGATTCCTGGCGCGGTTACGTTACGGAGGACGACGGCTCGATGTATTGTATTCCGCTGTTTGAATCCACGGAAGTTTTCACGTACGATAAAGACTTGTGCGAAAGCAAAAAACTTTATATTGCCGAGGGAAGCACCGATGAAAAACTTATTTTCGTGAAGTCGCCCGCGCAGAAGAAGCAAAAAGGCGTAGACGGAATTGCGGGAACGGAAGACGACGGCTTGCCCGAAACGTACGCGCAGCTTTATTTGTGGTTCAACGCAATGAAATCAAGCGGCGTAAAACCCATGACGTGGTCCGGTATGTTTAAATTTCATATCGATAACACGCTGCAAAATTATTGGGCGGATTTCGAAGGCCCGGAAAACGTGAAGCGTTGCTATACGTTCGACGGCGGCAGCGATTCCACATTGATAGATACGGTAGATGAAAACGGTAATATCACGTATCTGCCCGCAACGGCAATCACCACGGAGAACGGATATATGGTTCAGCGCCAGGAAGGCAGATACCGCGCGCTTTCGGTGGCGAAAAAGATTGCGGAAAACGCTAACGATTGGGTGAATTCTACGTCCTTCCTCGAATCGGAATCGCACACGTTAAGCCAAGCCACGTATATCAACAGTCGCTTCACCGAAAGCCCGATTATGTTGTTTGCGCACGGCTCGTATTGGGAAGCGGAAGCCACGCCCGTATTCAAGAATTACGAATCGCAAAAGAGTGGCAAGGCGGACAGGCATTTCGGCGTTCTGCCCATTCCAAAATATTCCCGTTCGGAAGTAGGCAAAGCCACTACGGTGGTATCCGATTCAAGTACGGCGATGTTTGTGAAATCGGGGCTTACGGGCGGCGTTTTAGACGCAGTGAAAGATTTTGTGATCTATTTCAACAATCAGGAAAATATGGGCTTACAGAATAAGTATTCCGCTTCGCCTCGTCCGTTCACGTACGAACTTTCCGACGAGTTGAAAGCCACGATGACGGATTACGAAATTTCGCTTTACGATTTCTATAAGGAGGGCGAAAAGAAAAACGTTGTGTATACGGCGGCAAGAAACGACTTCTTTATGGCGAATTTCGATGAAATGCACAAGAGACAGTGGGTGTTTGCCAGCAAATACAAATCGAATAGCAGCACCGTTTCCGAAGAATCGGTAGTTGCGTTCAAAAACGAACCGAACGTTACGTTGAAGCAGTATTTCGACGGCTTGTATAATCGATTTACGGCAGATGATTATGCCGTATGGAAAACGATGCTGAGAAAAATCGGCTGACGCATAGTGGAATTATAAAGGTGATATAAGATGGCTAAAAAATACAAAGCGGAAAAGGGCGATAACGTTTTTTCGCGTATAAAGGGCTGCATAAGCGATTTCTTTTACGGGATTTCCGTGAAAATGCACAACAAAAAACCGAACGGGAATAAGTGCAAAGTAACTCAGTCGAGCGTAAGAAAAAAAGAATTGATTTTCTATTTTTCTATCGTATTGCTGCCGCTCATTCAGTATTTTATTTTCTATATCTGCATAAACTTCAACTCTGTATTGCTTGTATTCAAGCAATACAGAGTTGTGGGCGGCAAGGAATCATGGGAGTATGCAGGGTTTGACAACTTTGCACGGTTTATCAAAGACTTTTTCAACGGAGGAGATTTAACGATTCTCGCGAAAAATTCGTTGATTGTGTACGCGTTCGGTCTGTTGATAACAACGCCCTTTTCGCTGGTATTTTCGTTTTATATCTACAAAAAATATCTTTTCAGCGAGTTTTTCAGAGTTCTTTTGTATCTGCCGAGCATTATTTCTTCGGTAGTTACCGTGTTTATGTATAAATACATGTTAGACGTAGGTCTGCCTGCGTTCGGAAAGATTTTCGGACTTACGATCGCTTCGCCGCTTTCCGGCACGGCGAACATGATGCCCGCGATACTTTTCTTTGTGTTTATTTGCGGATTCGGCATGAATACGATTATGTATTCGAGCGCTATGACGAGAATTCCCGTTTCTGTGGTGGAGTACGCGCAAATCGACGGCGTTTCTGCCGTGCGCGAATTTTTCTCCATTACGATGCCGCTGATTTTCTCTACGCTTTCTACGTTCATTATCGTGGGTATCGCAGGATTTTTCACGAATCAGGCATTTTTATTCGAAATGTTCGGCAAAAACGCAAACGTGAAAGTGCAGACGTTCGGCTATTATCTGTTTATGCTTACGTATTCGGGCGAGGCAAATTACCCGTACGCGGCGGCGGGCGGACTTGTATTTACAATCGTTGCCGTTCCGCTCACTTATCTGGTGAAATATTTGCTGGATAAGGTTGATCCGAACGTTGCGTTTTAGGAGGTGCGCTATGACTGCTAAAAAGACGAATTCGAAAACGACGAATATCATATTTAAAACGGTTGTGTTCACCGTTCTCACGTTATACGTACTTATTTTATTTTCTCTGATGTATTTAACGCTTACAACGTCGTTCAAAAGTCTGTTCGATCTGATGAACAACAAGGTGGGGTTGCCGAAAGAGTGGATATTCAAAAACTATGTTGACGCATTCGAGATGTTTAACATGGTATTGCCTTCTAAAAGAAAGGTATATCTTGGCGAAATGTTCTGGAATACGCTGCTGTACGCCGGGGGAAGCGCGTTTTTTGCAACGATTACTCCTTGCCTTGTGGCGTATTGCTGTGCGAAATTTTCGGTGAAACTCAATAAATTTATCTACGGCACGGTAATCGTAGGTATGATTTTGCCTATCGTTGGCGCGTTGCCCTCGTCGATTCAGGTATGTAAGGCGTTGGGAATCTTCGATACGATGATAGGTATGTGGATAATGAAAGCGAATTATATGGGTACGTACTTCCTTGTGTTTTACGGCACGTTCAAATCGCTTTCGAACGAGTATAAAGAAGCCGCGATTATTGACGGCGCAAGCGATTACTGCGTTTTGTTCAAAATAGTTTTTCCGCTTGTGAAATCGGTGATGCTGGCTACGTTCGTACTCAATTTCATTGCGTTCTGGAACGACTATCAGACGCCGCTTATTTATCTTGAAAGTTATCCTACGGCGGCGGTGGGTATGTTCAGTTTCTCTTACGCCGCTTCAAGCAACGGGGCTTCGCTTCCGAATATGCAGATGACGGGCTGCGTGATTTTATTCTTGCCCGTGTTTATTCTGTTCCTTGCTTTGAAAGATTTATTTATGGGAAATTTAACCGTTGGGGGGTTAAAAGGCTGATATGCGAAAAAAATCGTTAATTATTCTTCCTGTTCTTTTATTTGTAACTTTATTTTGCGCGCTTTCGCTCGGTTTTACCAAAAAGGGAAACGATCTTGAAATATCGTACGAGATTCCGAAAACCGAAAGTTATGTGGGCGAACGCGTGAATTTACCCGAAATTTTTACTGTTCATCCCGATCGGGTGCGCGATATCGTGATTACGGTGAAATCGCCTGCGGGCGAAGAGATCGCCGTTGAAGAAAACGCGTTTAAGGCGTCCGCGGCGGGCGAATACAAAGTGTATATCGTGGCAATCGGGCGAGACGGAGATACGTATACGGAATTCTATTCGGTAAACGTTTCCGTGGCAAAATTCCCCGTGCTTACTTCCGAGCCGAATGTGCCGGCAATGTATCTTTCGGGTAACGTTTACGCCGTGCCTGCCGCAGAATTTACGGATTTTAACACGGCTACGCCTACCGTAACGGCGTACACGGCGGAGTATATCGACGAATCGGGCAATGCTTCGGAAGTCGGCGATACGTTTTCGCCGAAAGTCAGCGTAAGCGGCACGAAAATCAGACTGAAATATACGGCGAAATCTTCACTTGACAGTAAAAATTCGGTAGTATACGAAATTCCTGTGAGCATTGCCGAAAAATCAGACGAATACGGTATTCCCGTTTACGATTACGCCGAAATGTTTTATTGCGGCGGTTCCGGTATCGCAAAAATGGGCGAAAAAGGGGTGCAGTTTGCATTTTCCGAGCCTGTGAAATACGATTTTGCGAATAAAGTAAACGCTTCGTTCAAAGTGGAATTGTCGTCGGAACAAGGGGTTAACGGGTTTGACGCCGTGAAGGTAACGGCGCGCGACGCACAGAATAAAAACGTTGCGCTTTCTTTTACGGTTTATAAAAATGCCGACGGCGCGAATTCTTCCGTTGTTTTAAACGACGGGCAGGCTTATGCGGCAGGCGGGAGCCTTGCTGATTTTAAAGACGGGTTTAAACTTGAATTCGATAACGTCTCCGGTTATGTAAAGGACGGCAAAGGTAACCGCATATGTAAAGTAGGACAATTTTACAACGGGGCGGTATTCGACGGCTTCCCTTCGAAAATGGTGTATTTATCGTTTGAAATTCTGCAAGTGAGCGGAAATTCGAAGATGAACGTGGTGCAAATCAACAGCCATTACTTCACGAGCGACGGCTACGACGGTATTGCGCCGTTCGTGGTGCTTGACGGATACGTAAAAACGTCTTACGTTCTCGGAGATACGATTGTCATTCCGAAAGGAAATGCCGTAGACGTGGCGGATCCTGATGCTCATGCCTTCGTAACGGTAAGAAAAAACAATGCAATTGTAACAAGCACGGGCGGAAAGGCGATTGACGAGTTATCCGCAAACGCCGCTTACAGCATTGCGGCGAGCGAAACGGGAGAATATATACTTCAATATACCGCCGTGGATAAAAGCGGCAACACTTACGACGTAGGATATTATACCGTTTACGTTACAAATAAAACAGCCCTCGCGGTTTCGCTGAAATCTTCTCTGAAAGCAACGTATTCGTGGGGCGAAACGATCGTTATTCCGGAAGCGGCAGTCGGCGACGGCGCGGAAACGCTGATTTATGTTACCGGTCCGAAAACGGGGTATAAGATTGTGCAGACAGGGGATTCGTACAAGTTCGAATCTTACGGGAAATATTATATTCACTACTTCGTTTACGATTCTTTCGGGAATATCGGTAGCATCGATCTTATGGTGGAGGTGAAATGATGAAAACGAGTGTCATCAAAAAAACGTGCGTTTTGCTTGCCGCAATAATTGCAACGACTTGTCTTGCCGCGTGCAAGAAAAATAACGATTCATCGACGGTTACGCCGCCGCCGAAAAAAGACGAAACCGTTATCGTTGATACCGATAAGTATATCGTGAAAGACAAAAGCTCGGAATATTCCGTGCTTTTGCCGGAAAATGCAGATTATAACCTTTTGCTTGCGGCGGACGAAACAGTCAACGCTTTTAAGGAAGCTTGCGGCTACGAGTTGAACGTTACCGACGAGTATGCGGCGAACGGCAAATATATTTCGATCGGCAATACGGAGTTATATGCCGAAAACAAAACCTCCGTTATAGAAGGCGAACTTTCATATACGGAAATCGCGGTAAAAACTGTAGGTGACAATGTGTTTATCAACGGCAACACTACCGAGGACGCTGTTTACGCAACGTACGAGTTTTTGGAAGTTACCGTCGGATTTAAAGTATATACGCTCGACGATATTTATATCAGAAAATCCGAAAACGTGAAGTTATACAATATCACGTTGCGCGAAAAGCCCGATATTTCCGTTCGCTCGCTCAGATATTCGAGAATATACAATTCTTCGAATAAAGAAGCCGAAAGATTGAATCATAGGCGTATGCGTGCGGATTTTACCGACGACGCGTGGTTTTCTTCCGGACATAATCAGGCAAGCATTATTTTGCCTAAAACCACTTATTACAAAGATCATAACGATTGGTATTCGACTACAGTAGAAACGAATAGCGATCCCGACGTAGGACAACTTTGCCTTACAAACGAAGAGATGCAGGCGGAATTTATAAAGAACGTGAAAGAAATGATTCAAAACGACGCCGATTTCGATTCGAGAAAGTTCTTTATGCTCGGCATGCAGGATAACTGGTCGTATTGCAAGTGTGCAAGATGCAGCGAAAAGGCAAGAGCAAACGGCGGAAGCGAAAACAGCCGCGCGTGCCTTGAAATTATGTTTGCCAACGCTGTAGAAAAGGCTATTAACGACGATTGGGATTGGCTGAAAGATAATCACCCCGGCGCGCAGATTCAGTTTGTTATCTTTGGATATTTTTATAACGCCGCCGCGCCCGTGAAGTACAACGAACAAGGCTATCCGATTCCTTATAACGACAACGTAATTTGCGACGAACACGTATCCGTATTGTTTGCGCCGTTGACAGGTAATTTTGCTTATTCGATAGCCGATGACAGAAGTAAGATAGGCAAGCAGGTGAACGAATGGAGTGCGGTTTGCACAAACTTCATGTATTATTCGTACTGTGCGCAGTTTGCCGCTTTACCCGTGCCTACAAACGATCTTATTACGTTGGCCGGCAACGTTTCGACGCTTGTAAAAAACGGCGGATATTATATGCAGGATCAGGGGGCAACCCTTACGAATACATCCGGTATGGAAGAACTCGCATGGTACGTGCGCTCGAATTTTATGTGGGATTCTTCAAAGAGCGTAGACGAATATGCCTACGAATTTATCGATTACTACTATATGCCTGTGGCGGAAAGTTTTAAAAAGTACTATAACGCTTTCAGAAGTTTTCAGGTGTATCAGGTGGAAAAATTGAATCTGATGATGGGTATGCAGGACTTTACGTATATTTCCGAAAAAAATTGGCCGAAGGGATATCTCGACTCTTTCAACGATATGCTTGATGCGATGATTGCCGACCTTGAACCTTTTAAAACAAGCGATCCCGCTGTGTACGAAAAGTATTTCGACAGGCTGAATAAAGAAAAGATCTGGATTTATTATTTGTACTGCGAAAACTATAAAAGGTATTTCAACGAAAAAGATTATAATGAACTTGTTGAATTTATGCGTACGTATTGCGCGAAATATAGCGTAAACGAATACCGCGAATACGTAAGCATCACGGAAAAGATTGACGGATGGTTAAGTTGAGAATGATTACGTTTTCGATTATCGGTTTAGGAAACAGAGGGTCGGTGTATGCAGACGGCTTGATGAAGCAAAAAGACGTGAAAATCACGGCTGTCTGCGATATCTGCCCGGAAAGTTTAAAAAAAGCAAAGGACGTATACTGCGTTCCGGAAGAAAATTTATTTTTAAGCGACGATACGTTTTTCGAGAAAAAACGTGCAGATATTCTGATCGTTTCCACTATGGACGAATATCATAAAGATCACGCAATTCGCGGCATGGAACTCGGGTACGATATCCTTTTGGAAAAACCCGTTGCTCCTACGATGGAAGAATGTCTTGCTATTTTGGAAGCGGGCAAAAAGTACGGTCGGGATATAGTAATATGCCACAATTTACGTTATACGCCGTTTTATCAGGAAATGAAGCGATTGCTTGCCGACGGAACGATAGGCGACGTGGTATCTGTGGAACAATCAGAAAACGTGGCGTATCACCATTATATGTGCAGTTTTATTCGTGGAAAGTGGCGTAAAAAAGAAGAAACGAGTTCGATCGTTCTTCAAAAATGTTGCCATGATCTCGATATTATCACGTGGTTTGCCGGGAATCTGAAAAACGAGATAAGTTCTTTCGGCGATTTGCGCTTTTATAAAAAAGAAAACGCGCCTGAAAATTGCGCCGATATGTGTATGAAGTGCAAGGTGAAAGATTGTTCGTACAACGCTTATGAATTTTACGCGAAAGCGCCGGGTAGTTTATGCGTGCCTTACGGCTTTGCTTTTACGGAAGAAAATCTGAGAAGATATTTAAGCGATCGGAATAATCGGTATGGCAAATGCGTCTTTTTATCGGACAACGACGTGTGCGATCGACAATCTGTGAATATTCGTTATGAAAACGGCGTTACGGCAAGTTTATTACTGCACGGTTTTGCGAACGAAACAGATCGGATTACCAAAGTATATGGTACGAAAGGTTGCGTTTACGGCGAATTTAATCGCGGCATAGTGAGCGTTGATTTGTTTGACGGAACAAGTTTTTCCGTAAACGTAAACGACAAAATTTCGAGTGATGCACATAACGGCGGCGATATAAAACTGACGGAAGATTACGTAGAGTATAAAAAAACGGGAAAACGACCGCTCGGCATCAGTAAAATCGAGGATTCGGTAAAAAGCCACGAGTTGGCTTTTTCCGCCGAATCAAGCAGAATCGCAAGCGGAAAACTTGATGAGCCGAAGAAACTGAGTTTTGATTTTCCCGTAACGGCAACGGGAGTGTACTTTTACGGCGCAGATTTTTTGAAAGCCGGGAAATGCGGCGAACTGCAGATTATTTCTATAAGTGCGAATATAAACGAAAACAATCTACATAGCAAAGTGGCGAGCGATTTGTGTTATGCGGCACAGCTTGTTCAAAGCGATTTGCTTCGCTATTGCGTAAACGTTTCCGCGCAGTCCTATATTCACGGCTTTGTTGATTTGTATTTTAAAAACGGAGTCCTTTTGCGTTATGCGCTCGCTTGTGCGCCGTTGAAGGAATATACTGAAATACGCTTTTACGGCACACGCGGAACGATTTTCTGCTTTACGAAAGACAATACCGTAAGACTGCGGTCCACGGCATTATTCGAAGCGGAAACTACGCACGTAATAGAAACGGAAAGCGTATGTAAGGCCGAAACTTATCCCGACGCGATAGAAAAAATCGTTCGTGAAATCCGTCAGGAGAAGTTGTCTTTTTAAAAAACGATTATAGCGGAAAACAATCCTTGAGACGAGAGTTTTCGCTATTTTTACCTATTGAACGATGAAAGAAGAGAAAAGACAAAATTTATTGATATTGATGTGTTGGCTCGTATACGTTTCGAGTTATTTATCGCGTTACAGCTATAATTCCAATATCGTGGCAATCAAAGATTATTACGGGGTAACCAATTCCGTAACGGGGCTTGTAAGCACGTGTTTCTTTTTTGCCTACGGAACAGGTCAGTTGGTAAACGGTCTGATGTGTAAAAAATACAACGCTAAAGTATTTTTGTCATTGTCTTTAGTATTGTCCGCTTTGATAAATTTTATTATATTTACGCTTCCGCCCATATCGCTTTATAAATATTTATGGCTTTTGAACGGTGCGAGTCTGTCTGTTTTATGGTCGCTCCTGATGCTTACGTTAAGCCGCAATTTAGACGAAAAACATCTTACTGCGGCAATGCTTGTGATGAGTTCAACCGTTTCCGCGGGGACGGTGCTTTCGTACGGCTCAAGCGCGTTGTATAATTTATTCGGCGGGTTTCGTTATGCTTTTTTAACAGGCGGAACGGTAGCCGTTGTCGTGGCGATCGGGTGGTTTTTTTGTTGCGATAAACTTACGAAACCCGTGGAAGAAACAAATAAAGGAAAATTGTCGTCGGATAGCAAAAAACGGCGTATAGATTCTTCCGTAATCGTAATGATTGCGGTATTCGGCGTTTTTATGACGGCTGGGAATCTATTGAAAGACAGTTTAACGGTATGGGTTCCGCAAATTCTGAAAGATTCATACGGCTTTAACGACAGTTTGTCGATCGTGCTTACTATTGCTTTGCCTTTTTTGGGGCTTTTCGGCGCAACGCTTCTTGTGGGAATGAATAAGATTATCAAAAACGGAATTGTTTTAAATGGTATTTTATTTGCCGTTTCCGGGCTTTGCGTATTTGCGGTCAGAAAACTTTTGAATACAAATTACTATATACCCGTCATCGTTTTATTCGGAATTCTTTCACTGCTTATGAACGCCGTAAATAATTATAGTACGAGTTTTTTCCCGCTTATGATGCGTGAAAGCGTAAATTCCGGTTTGCTTGCCGGAATCCTGAATGCGTGCGGATACGTAGGCAGCACCGTCAGCGCATATTGCATGGGCGCGGTAGCCGACAAGAGCGGTTGGAACGGCGTATTCGTATTGCTTACGATTTTATGCGTCGCAGCGGTTGTGTTTTCCGTGCCGTTTATTTTTATTTTAAAAAACCTTAGAGCAAAAAATTGAAAGTTTTTTAGGTGGTTGTATGGATTTATTAAAAGAATATTACGAAAAATTTAAGAAGCTCGACTCGGGAGAACGCGAATACGAAAAGTGCAATTACGAATTTTTAAACGAAAATCTTCCGCGCTTTTCGTGCAGCGTGAAAGAACTTGAAGAAATTTACTATTTTCGGGCGTATACGCTTTCGAAACATATAAAGAAGAACTCCGCAGGGAAATATATCGTTACCGAATTTTTAAACGACGTATCCTGGGCAATCGATACTGAAGGGGCAATCGCCTGCCCCGTAGGTCATCAACTTTCCGAACTCAGGTGGTTTAAAAATTGTGGCGAAATTGTAAAACAATACGCTGACTTTTGGCTAAATCATATCGAAAAATTGCTTGTGTATAACAATTGGTTTTGCTACGCTTTTTACGAATACGCCGAGTATACGAATTGTCTTGATTACGCGTATTCCGTTGCGGATAAACTTATAGAGTATTTTACGCTTTTCGAATCGCGCAACAAAGCAAAGTGCGGCTTATATAAAGGAACGGATAATTATGACGGAATGGAACTTTCGATTTCTTCGTCGGGAATCCGTCCTACAATCAATTCATACGTATATGCCAACGCTTACGGCATATATAAAATCCTTGAATCGCACGGCGACGAACGGGCAGACTATTATAAAAATTTCTGCGAGAATCTTAAAAAAGAAATCAATGGAAAGTTATACGTAAACGACTTATATTATAATCTTCCTGTGGAAAACGGCGAAACGATCGATCGTTTCTATCCCGATTTTTCAAATCCGCACCCCGATCATACGGCAAAAGAATTGAGCGCTTATACTCCGTTCTATTTCGGTATTCCGCAAGAAGAAAATGCGGGTTGTTTAAAATTTTTAACGGATGAAAAGATTTTTAAGCAAAAATACGGCTTGGCAACGGCGGATCAAAGCAATCCGTTGTATAAATTCCCGTTTCCGCACGCCTGCTTGTGGAACGGACCCGTTTGGCCGTTTGCTACGTCGCAGGTATTGCGTGGCGTTTCGGAATGGATTAAAGTTCACGGCGAAAAAGAAATCGGCGGCTCTGATTTTGCCGATATGCTGATCACTTATGCGAAAAGTCAACATATTACGATAGAAGGAGAAATAAGACCGTGGATCGACGAAGATCTCGACGGAACAACAGGCGAATGGTTGGCGAGAAGGTTGATCGTAGAGTATGGCCGCGACGATGTAGGCCGCGGAAAAGATTACAATCATTCCGCGTTTATCGATCATGTGATCAATGGGCTTTGCGGCGTTTGCGTAAACGGCGGAAAGACGGATTTCAAGCCGATTCTTTCAGATAAAATCGCTTCATTTTCGTTGGAAGGAGTAGTTGTAGGCGGAAAGGCTTACAACGTAAAGTATGCAGAAAACAAATACGTTGTAACGGAAGCATAAGGCGGTAAGAAAAAATGAAAGACAAAAAATTGAAAATAGGCGTAATAGGTTTAGGTCAGCGCGGCGCGGCGTACGGAATGACAGACGGAAGCATCGGGTTGCTCGGCAATATTTTAAATAATTCTGACGTACTTGTAACGGCGTTGTGCGATTTGCACGCGGAACGCGTGGAGTTTGCCGCCGAAAAAGTGATAAAAGCAGGGCAGGGAGAACCGCTTAAAACCACTGATTTTAGCGAAGTGTTACGTAGCGGCGTAGATGCGGTGATTGTTTCAACAAGCTGGGCTTCGCACGTAGAGGTTGCGCTTGCGGCTATGGAACAGGGAATCGCCGTGGGCATAGAAATTGGCGGCACGCATAATTTAGACGATATGCGAAAACTAGTACAGTCATACGAGAAAACAAAAACGCCTTTTATGTTTCTTGAAAATTGCTGTTATAATAAAGACGAACTGCTTGCAACTTCGCTTACGCGTAACGGTAAACTCGGCGAAATCTGTTATTGTCATGGCGCGTATTGCCATGATTTGCGCAACGAAATAACCGAAGTCGCGCTGCGGCAGGGACATTACCGTCTTGAAGAATATAAAAATCATAATTGCGAAAATTATCCGACTCACGAACTCGGACCTATCGTCAAACTTCTCGGAATCACGCGCGGCAATAAGTTTACATATCTTACGGCGACGGCGTCGAAAGCGCGCGGTTTAAACGAATATATCGATTCTCACCAAGAGGTTTCAGTGCTGAAAGGTACCGAATTCAAGCAGGGGGACGTGGTAACTACCGCTATTAAATGCGAAAACGGCGAACTTATCACGCTGAAACTCGATACGACTTTGCCACGGCTTTACGACAGGGAAATTACGGTAAGCGGCACGAAAGGGTATTATTCTCAAACGCTGAAAGCGGTGATTCTCGATGGCGATAAATTCGATCATGAGAAAAACGTGATACAAGACGCACTGAACAGTCAGAACGACTACGAGGAATATCTGCCCGAAGATTGGAAAACGATTACGGAAGAACAACTTAAATCGGGGCACGGCGGAATGGACTACATCATGCTGAAACACTTTTTCCGTGCGGTGAAAAATAAAGATGAAATGCCGATAGACGTATACGAGGCGTGTGCGATGATGTGCGTAACCGCGCTTTCGGAGCAGTCGATAAAAAACAACGGCGCGCCCGTGGAAGTTCCGGATTTTACCGACGGAAATTATAAAAACAGACAGATTGTAGACGTTTTGCCCTTTCCGAAAATAAGATAGCGACTGCATTTTAAGAAGATTAACCGATGAAGGAAAGCTTTCGAAAAACACACGAATATATTACAAATAATTGGCAAAACGCGGTTGTAGACGCGACGGATAAAAATTATGAATGGAATTTGCCATTCCCTTTTGTGCCGCCGTGCGTACACGGATTGTTCCGTTGCCTTTATTACTGGGACACGTTTTTTACGAATAAGGGAATGCTCGCGGACGGAAAAATCGATTTGGCGAAAAACAACGCAGGCGACTTGTTGTATATGCTTTCGCAAAAAGATTATGTGCCGAATTCGTGGAGCGAATCGGGCACTACCTATTGTTCGCAGCCGCCGTATCTGCATTTTATGGTGCGTGACGTCTATGAGGCTACGGGCGATAAAGAGTGGCTGAAAGACGCATATTTCCTTTTGAAGAAGGAGTATGAATTCTGGCAGACCGAAAGGATGACTTCTTTGGGCTTAAACAGGCATTTTCATTTGCCGCTGTCAAAAGAGAAACTTATAGCTTATTACGATTACGTCACGAGGGTGCGGTTGCATGTAACGTGGGAAAAGACGGATGACGAAAAGGCAAAAATAGCCGAACAATACGTTGCCGTAGCCGAATCGGGACAGGATTGGTCGCCGAGGTTTCACGATAAATGCGCGGATATGATTCCCGTGGATTTAAACGCTAATTTGTACGGACTGGAAAAAGACTTGTCCGAATGGGCGGAACTATTCGAGCCGGAACAGGCAGGCGCGTATGAGGCGGCGTACAAAAAGCGTAAAGAATTGATGGATAAATATTGTCTTAACGCGGACGGAACTTATCACGATTATAATTATATCGAAAACAAGCAGAACAACGTTGCGTTTTCGGGGCAATTTATGCCGTTTGTCACGGGAATGCTCTCCGATAAAAACGCGGCCAAATCGCTGTTGAAAAAACTTTTTGCGGCGCACGGAATCACAAGTACGGAAAAGTGCGAAACGCACGGAGCGGTATATCAGTGGGCATACCCGAATAGTTGGGCGCCCGATAACTATCTTGCGTACGAAAGCTTAAAAAAGTGCGGACTTGAAAGCGACGCCGCCGTAGTGGCCGCAAGGTATATGGAAAACGTTGCAAAAACATACGAAAGCACAGGTGCTTTGTGGGAAAAATACGACGGCGTAAAAGGCGGCGCGGCAACGCAGACGGAACATGAAATGACCGAAATGCTCGGTTGGACAGGCGGCGTGTTCAGCTATTTCTATAAGATTGAATACGGCGATAAACAGGGCAAATAACAATCCTCGGCTAAAGGAATTCAAATGAACGGCGGATATTTTGACGACAACGAAAAAGAATATATAATCACGGATATGTTTCCGCGGCGCAAGTGGCTGAACTATCTCTGGAACGACACGTCCGTATGTGCGTGCGATCAGTTCGGGTTCGGCACGTCCTGGAGCGTGATAAACGGCAAACGGCGCGAAATCGAAGGCGGCACGCGCAATCTGACTCTTCACGGCGGAGAAAAACTCGTGTATATCAAGGACATTGAAACGGGCGAATATTACGCGACGAACAGAAATTACGAAAACTTACCGTTCGAAAAATTCGAGTGCCGCGTGGGACTTGGTTACCAAAAGGTTATAAGCGAGTATAAAGGTATGCGCGCGGAATTTACCACGCTTGTACCCGTGAGCGGCAACGTAGTGCAATTTAACGTAAAAATCGCGGAAACGGGCGAAAAAAGGCGGCGGCTCAAGTTGTATTTCTACGCGCAACCAAAAACCGAAAACGGCGGACACGAGGCGTACGCGCAAGCCGATTACGATAAAACTCTCAACGGTATTTATTACGATACCACGGGTTATAAACTTGAAACGGAATATATTAAAACCTACTTTGCCGCCGACCGCGCGGCGGATTCTTACGCCGTTACGAAAAACGCGTTTAAGGGACTGTACAACGATTACGCGCACCCTGCGGGCGTGGAAAACGAAAAACTTTGTAGCAAAGGCTCTACGTTTGAAGAAGCCTACGCTGGGGCGTTCGGGTACGACATAGAATTAAACGTCGGCGAAGAGATCGAAATTACATTTGCGTGCGGCTTTGCAAAAACGTACGAAGAATGCGTAACCGCGGCGAAAAAGTTTGCGAATGCGGCGGAATTCGCGCGACAGTTACGGTTGCAGAAAGAGAAAAACGGGCAGAGCATAGGAGTATTTTTGGCGGATAGCCCCGATAAATACGTAAATAGCGTTGCTAACATCTGGCTGAAACGACAACTTTCGCTCGGTAAAGATTGGGGCAGGCTGTACGGCAGAGGTTTCCGCGACGTAATGCAGGATACTTCGGCGTTCGTTTCGCTCGATCCTGCGCTTGCGAGAAAACGTATTCCCGAAATATTGAAGCATCAATACGAGGATGGAAACCCCATTCGTATGTTCGAGCCCGATTACACCGCGCCGTATAACGACAGCGCGGCGTGGATTCCGGCAACCGTACTCGCGTATTTGTATGAAACGGGCGATTTATCCGTGTTGGAAGAAAAGATACCTTATTTAAACGGCGACAGTTACGAAAATGCGTACGCTCCGGGCGGATTTTTGCCGTATCGCGGAACTGAAGAAGAATATACGGTGTTCGACCACGTAAAGCGCGCAATGGATTATTTGTATTCCTCGCGCGGTAAACGCGGGCTGATATTATTCCGTCACGGCGACTGGAACGACAGCATGAACGGCGTGGGTTTGCAGGGCAAAGGCGAAAGCGTGTGGCTGACGTTGGCAACGATTAAAGCGTACAACGAGTATATAGAAATTCTTGAATTCTGCGGTAAGAACGAACTTATATCCGAGTACGAAAATCGGCGCGACGAACTGAAAGCGGCGGTGCAAAAGTACGGCGCGGACGGCGATCATCTATTATACGGCTATAACGATTACGACGAAAAAATCGGTGCGGACGATAACGAGTATGCGAAGATTTATTTGAATCCGCAGACGTGGGCGGTACTTGCGGGCGCATTCGATAAAAAAACGCTTGAAAAGTATATGGACGCGGTAGAGAAGCGGCTATCGTGCGACTTCGGGTACGTGCAGTGCGCCCCGTCTTTTAAAGAGGGTACGGAGCATATCGGCAGAGTTTCTTATTTTAAAGAAGGGCTGATTGAAAACGGCTCGGTGTATAATCACGGCGTTGCGTTTAAAATCGTAGCGGACTGTCTGCTCGGCAGAGGAGATAACGCATACGAAACGCTGAAAAAGATTTCTTACGATAACCCGAAAAACTCAGACAACGGCGCAGAACCGTATGCGTTCAGTAATATGTATATCGGTCCCGAAAACGAGTATTTAAGTGGCTATGCGCCGATGAGTTGGGTGACGGGGACTGCGGGGTGGCTGTACCGCGCGATTACGGAATATATTTTCGGAGTAAAAGCGGTAAAGGGCGGACTTGAAATAAAACCGTGTTTTCCAAAGTTGTGGAACGGCGCGAAAGTTACGCGATTTTTCCGCGGCGCAACGTATGAAATCGAATTAAAACGCGGCGAAGAGAACAAGGTTTTCGTGAACGGCGAGCCGATTTGCGGAAACGTTTTGCCCGTTGCGAAGTGCGGCGAAATTTATAGCGTTAAAGTTTTATATCGTTGATTTTCGACTATATGATTTTAAAATATTAATTAAAAGAGAGGATAGAAAGAAATGCGAGTATTGGCAATCGGGGCGCACCCCGATGACATAGAAATCGCGTGCAGCGGCACGCTTGCAAAATGCGTAAAGCGCGGAGATAAAGTCATCGTCTGCCACGCTTCCACGGGAAATTTAGGACATGTGATCATACCGCCGGACGAGCTGACGAAGATAAGGAAAAAGGAAGCGGAAAGGGCGGGAAGTTTGGCGGGGATCGAAGTGATCGGGGGAATGTTCAACGATCTCGACATTTTCGATAACAACAAGGCGGCGCGGGATAAAATGGTGGAAGTGATCAAGTACGCACAGCCCGATTTTATCATCACGCACAACCCGGACGATTACATGCCCGATCACACGGCGGTATCGCGGCTGGTATTCGACGCGAGCTTTACAGCAACGCTTCCGAACTACAAATGCGGCGGCGAAAAAGCGGCGAAATTAGTGCCGATATATTATATGGACACGCTTGCGGGCGTGAATTTTAATCCGACGGAATTTGTGGACATATCGGACGAAATCGACTTAAAGATTAAAATGCTCGAATGCCACGAGAGCCAACTCGTATGGATGAAAGAGCACGACGGAATCGATTTTGCGGATATGGTGCGCACGTGCAGCAGGTATCGCGGCTATCAATGCGGCGCGGCGTATGCGGAGGGTTTCCGTCAATGTCAGGTATACTTAAAAGGCACAACCAAGCGGTTGTTGCCATAACAATGTTACCATAACAATGTTGCCGTAGTAGGAACATAACCAAATAAAAAACATAAACGAGGAGAAAGGAAAAATGGATTTCAATTCAACGGTGAAAGGAAGTTTGCTGGAAGGATTTTACCCCGAAGGGTGGGATTTCGAGAAGATAGACAAATGCTGTGCGAACGCGCCCGAAAACGTAGGCGAGCGGCAGGATTTTTGGAACAAAGATTTCACGCCGATCGAGTGCAAAGACGTAGCGGAATTCGACGTAAAAATGGGGCACGAAATCGCGAACGAGATACGCAAAGCGAACGCGGAGAAGCGGAAAATCGCGTTTATTCTGCCCGTCGGACCGATGGGAATGTACAAATGGGCGGTGTATTTCTTAAAGGAATGGAACGAATCTTGCGAAAACGTGTGGTGTTTCAATATGGACGAATGGGCGGACGGCGAAGGGAACACGATCACGGGCGAAGCATCGTTTCAAAGCGCGATGGAAAACGCGTTTTATAACCCGCTCGGCAAAAACACCGTGCCTGTAACGCACAGAAATTTCGCGCTGAAAGATAATCTGCCCACGTATCCCGAAAAGATCGCGAAGCTGAAAGCGGACGGCGCGAAGCTGGTGCTTGTGTACGGCATCGGCAGAATGTGCCATATTGCGTTCTGGGAGCCGATGATCGGCGCGGAATTTTCTTCGGACGAAGAATGGCTGAAACAGCCGTATCGGGTGGGGGTAAAACTGCACCCGCTGACGATCGAGCAGAACGCGATCACGTCGTTCCGAAGCCGCACGTCGCTTGTGCCGTGCCGCGCGAACACGATCGGACCGAAACTGATGTTTTCCGCGGACTACGCGATCGGCGGCGCGGACGGCGCGCTTTCCCGCGGAATGCAATGGCAGGGAATGAGCTTCTGGATGACGCTTCGCTATCGCCCCACGCGGTTCGTTACGTCAAGCTATATTCCCACGCTCCCCGGAAAGCTTTTTTATCTGAAAGAACTTGCGGGTCCGCTTTGCCCCGACGCGAACTGAGATGAACGGCATAGCGGTTGCGGGTTCGGCACTCGTAGACGAGATAAATATAATTAAAGAATACCCCGCTATGGGGCGATTAACGCAAGTTTACGGCGTTAATCGCTCCGTGGGCGGACTCGTTCCCAACGTCGGCGTGGATATAAAAAGAATAGCCCCCGATTTAAGCGTTTACGCTTACGGTAAAGTGGGTAAAGACGGTAAAGCCGAGTTTTTACTTGACACCCTTCGCCGTAACGGGGTGAACGCCGACGGGATAAAAAGAGCCGAAACGCTCGGCACGAGTTTTACGCAGGTTATGAGCATCGAAGGCGGCGAACGCACGTTTTTTACTTATGCGGGCGCGAGCGCGGATTTCGGTTACGACGATATAGACTTTGACAAAATAACCGCAAATATATTTCATTTGGGGTATTTTTTGCTACTTGAAAAAGTCGATAACGGCGACGGCGTAAAGATATTGCGCGAACTTAAAAAACGCGGGATAAAGACGTCCATAGACTTAGTGAGTTCTACCGCGGACGCTTACGAAAAGGTTTTGCCCTGCCTGCCGTTCGTCGATTATCTTATAATAAACGAACTCGAAGCCGCCGCGCTTTGCAAGTCGGATAATACCGGCGATTTACGCTTTTTAGCGGAAAAATTGAAGACTATGGGCGTTAAAGAGGGCGTTATTATTCATAAAGAAGATAAGGCATGTTTTTTAGGCAAAAATTACGCCGAATTAAATTCGCTTATAGTTCCCGACGAACTTTTTAAAGGTAAAACCGGCGCGGGCGACGCGTTTTGCGCGGGGGTATTAACCGAGATTTACGAAAACGCCGCGCCCGAGCAGGTGTTGGAAACGGGGATACGCGCCGCGGCGGCAAGCATACTGCAAGCCAACGCTACGGACGGTGTAAAGACGAAAAGCGAGATTTACGAAATCACGAAAAACTTTAAAAGAAGGTAAAAAATGTTAGTCAATCTGAATGAAGTGCTGAAAAAAGCGCAGAAAGAGAAATATGCGGTGGGGCTGTTCAATACCACCGATACGGATATGTTGCAGGCGGTGATCGAAGCGGCGGAAGAGAGCCGTTCGCCCGTGATTTTAGGCACGGCGGAAGTGTTGTTGCCGTACGGCGAATTGAAACTGATCGCGCCGAGCGTGATTGCGGCGGCAAAGCGCGCAAGCGTTCCCGTAGTGGTGCATTACGATCACGGGCTTACGTTCGAAAGGTGTTTGGAAGCGTTGCAGCTCGGGTTTTCATCGGTGATGTTCGACGGTTCGGCGAAAGCGTACGGGCAGAATATAGAAGAAACGAAAGAAATCGTGAAAATCGCTCACGCGTTCGGGGCGAGCGTAGAGGGTGAAATCGGACACGTAGGCGAAGCGGCGCAGGGCGACGAATCGCTTGAAAATATGTACACCACCATAGCGGAAGCGAAAGAGTACCTTGAAAATACAGGCGTAGACGCGTTGGCGGTGGCGATCGGCTCGGCGCACGGCGTGTATAAGAAAAAACCGAAACTGAACATCGAAAGACTGAAAGAAATTGCGGACGCGGTGAGCGTGCCGCTCGTACTGCACGGCGGAAGCGGACTTTCCGACGACGATTTTAAAAACACAATTCGCGAAGGAATCGCGAAAGTAAATATTTTCACGGACTTGTGTCTTGCTGGCGAGCGGGCGATGAAAGACGGCGCGGAAAAGAAACTCGGATATCTTGAAACGCGAAATTTGAAGGTGGAGTATATCAAAGAAGCCGTAAAGCACAAAATGTCGCTTTTCGGCTCGGTAAATAAGGCATGAAGGCATAATAATGAAACAAGGCAGACTTACAATCCCCACAGATGCGAATTACGTAGAAGGAACTAAAAAATTTATAGAGCGATGGGGGCAGACGCGGTGAGAGATTGCGACGGCACCGAACTGCCCGTCGGCGTTTCGAAACTTGCGAAAAAAGTTTATAAAACCTATTTCGTGGTGCGTGGCGATAACGATTTTGCATATAAAAGCGACGAATATATGCAAAATATCGCTTTGATTACGGCGTGGTGAGCAAGGGCGAGCAATACACGTTTTTAAAAGTTGCGATTCTGAGTTTTTGGGGCAAGGAAAAAAGCTGGATGACGTATATGATGTGTCAGGATTCCCCGTATCAACGTACGGCGCCTTTTCTTGGTATTTTGGAAATTTTGGCGGGATTGCCTGTACAAATCGACTTCATCGGCTTTGAAGAAGCCGAAAACGGAGCATTACTAAAAATATACAATAGTTGGACAATTAGTCAGACAAGAAGTTTTTTGTTTTCATTATAATTACATTATTAAGACATCAAAAGCGGCAGTCCCGTAATAAAAAAAACGAGGTAAGTACGGGACGGTACGGTTATGTAAAATTCTCTCTTTCCGAGTTTTTTGGAAGGAGGGGATTTTTTTATGCGTGAAAATAAATTTTACGCAGTATCGCTCGCATTAAGCGATAGCCGAAATCTTGAAATATCGGGGTAAACGGCAGAGGAAAGAGTAGCAGAAAAAGTAAGAGGGAAAAATACGGAAACAGTAGATATGCTAAACAACATCATCAAAAAATCGAAAATGCGTCTATTTTGCAGATTGAAATTTTGCGAGATAGGCGCATTTTTGTATATTTTCATTTAAATAAGGGCGGGCAATATAGAATAAGAAGCCCTCCGGATTTGAAATTTGAACTAAAAAACAAATTTCAGATTCAGGAGGACAAAACGGTGAAATACGCACCTAAAAAGGTATTTATTTTAGAAAACGGAAAATATAAAGAAATCACATATGTCTACAAAAGGTTGGAGACGGAAATATTCGGAGATGAGAATAACGAATGAATCGTTGATTGATGGACCATATAAGAGTTTTCAAAAAATACGGCTGACACATTAGTAGTGTCAGCCGTAAAATTTAAATTTATCAAGAAAACATGCTGTCAAGAGATATAAAATGCAATGATGAATCCGAAAGTTTCATTATTTCCGGAGTAAACCCCGATTTTGAAAACAAGTAGTAATCGATTGTGGTATATCCGCCGAAAATGGAAACGCTTTCTTTTAATTGTTCCAACATCGCAACGGAAAAAGGAGCTTTGCGGTATTTGCATTCAACGACTAACAAGCAATTACTGTTTTTTCCGAGTCCTTCGGCAAGTCCATCCAATTCAATAGAACGCCCTAATTTCGAGTTGTCTACTTTGTAGTTGCGGATTGGAGCATAATAATAGGGAAGTAATCCTTTGCCGTTTTGTTCTGTGAGAAAACTTATTGCAACATCTTCAAAGCCGTGAGCTATAAAGTCGTCAATTTCCGCTTTGCATTCATCAAACAAAACATCTCCCAAGCCGAGAGCTATTTCTTCTTGTCTGTCGAAGATAAAACGATACCAAAAGCGAATCAGGTTATCCGAAATTTCGTAATAGTTAAGTTTTTGACTACGATTGAATGCCGTTCTCTTTTCGATGGTCTCGTTCTCTACTAATCGAGGGAGATAAGCGGCGACATAATTATCGTCTTTATTTAAGTAACTTGCGATATCTTTGTTAGAACGTTTGCGGTTTGCTATTGCTTTCAAGATAGTATTATAGTTTGTCTGGTCGGAAGATGCACTCGGCAAAACTTTATCGGGGGCATCCAGTAAATTGCCGAATTTACTGAAAAGAAGCGATTTGACGTTTTCATCGAAACTTTTTTCATTGTCTATCATTTCTAAGTAGAAAGGATGCTCTCCGAAGATGGAAAGATATTTTATTTTTTCTTCATTTTCAAGCCCGTTCAGGAAGCATACGGCATCAGAGAATAACAATTTTGTGATGTGCATCTGGAAGGTGCTTCTTTGAAAGAGCGGGGCTCGCTTATCTTTCAATATATTTTTCATAAAAGAAATGTTGCTGCCGGAGAGTAAGAGCTTGATTTTTGTGTTTTTAAATTTATCATCGATACAGAATTGCAATTCGGATAAAAAGCCTTTATCTGCATTGGCAAGGTAAGCGATTTCATCTATAACAATGACAAAAGGCTCTGTTCCCGCATATTTGATAAGTTCATCAAAGGCATCCGAAAAGGTGGGATAAATAACGGTATACGGGATGCCTATAAGCTTATTTATTTGGAAAGAAAAGGCTCTGCGATTGTCGTACTCGTTGGATTCTTTGGCTTGGAAATAAAATGCACGCCGGTCCTTTATCGATTCTTTTATGAGTGAAGTTTTTCCGATTCGACGAGCGCCATAGATTACGCCCATTTCAAAATGAGTGGTTTGGTAGCGGGATTGTAATTCTTTTAATTCTTCTTTTCGACCGATAAACATAACTTATACTCCTGTTATCAAACAAAATATTGTCAAAGATTTGTTTGAGAATATTTTAGCACGAAAAAAGAAAGAAGTCAAGCAAATAGTAATATCAAACAAAATATTGTCAAAAATATATTTGAGAATATTGTCGAAAAGCTGTGTTAAAAGTATATATAAAGCGGACGGCAAAATAAAGGATATATGAATTAAAAGCAAAACGCAATAACCCCATAGTTTAAGAACTGACCTACGGTTGTATTCGAGTTGAAACATTTTCAAAAAAGTTGAAACGTTTTTGGAAAGGACGAAAATAGGTCTTTTTTTATGTTATAATACTGTCGGGAAAAGTATTTACGAGGTGATTGAATGGATGACAGAAAAATCGTATATCCGAAACAAAGAGAGCTTGATGGCGTTTATACTCGTGTAGAACGCAACGGGCATTGGTATAGCGTCTGTTTTTCGGATTTAACTGATGAAGAACAGGATGTTTATGATAAAATTCAAACAATCTGCAAAAAAGAGGGGGCATCTATAGAAGAAGTTACCGTTGATTTCCTGTATTTTTGCGCAAATCCGAAAAATACGCCGTTTTTAAGAGAATGGTTCGAGAAAGTTAAAAATGAAAAATGAGCAGTTTTATAAAATCACTCTAACGGATTGTGGTATACCGAATTTTTGTTCCGGCAGTAAAGATTATTATAGAAATAAGAATGTCGGCTTCAGAAGTCGATTTGTATAAGTATATTTATCACTCGAACAGATTAAATCATAACGATATAGCGATGACGGAGAGCGGGTTGCAGTCAATGAATAAATTGCTCGGCGAAATAGAAAAAATAGAACCTACTTATCCCGACAAACGATGGGAATTCTGGTTTTCAGTGCGGAGAGGAACGTTAAAACAATACATAAAATTCAATAAGTATTACGCTCCCGAAGATTGTTCCGAGGAAAAGTTCCAAAAAGATATGGAAGAAGAATTTCCGTGGAAACGCGTATGGTTCAAAATCGGCGTCATCAACGAAAACGGCTACGTTATGGTTTTTCTTGACGATACCGTGCTTGTGCGCAGAAGCCCGGATATGAAAGGGGATTTCTTCCCGGACTCTCGGTTAGACAGAATACTTGAATTTTTAAGCCAAACGGTTGCTAACACCGTCGAAATATTGAAACAAGGCGTGTATAACGATTATGTTAAAAATGGATTGCCTTACGAAAACAGAAAAGGGTTTATCAACCGCGCGCTATATTGGAGGCTTGTCCCTAAAAGCAAAAGGAATGATCGCGACGGCTTAAAGGAAAAGGAGATAGATAAACTTATAAAGCATGTAAAAAAGGGAAATGACCTGTTTGCGACAAAAGCATCGGGGCGTTATGAGCGCATGTCTTCAGGGAAATATTACGAAGTGTGTTCTTACTGCTATGCCGCTGCGGGATATAAGGAATTAGACGGAAAGACACCTAAAGAAATGTTTAAGCGTTACGGCGATGAGCGGGACGGCGGAATGAGTTTGCTTGACGAGACTTCCCAAGATGACTTCGATAAGTGGTTTAAGTTAAGTACGCAAGAAAAATGGGAAATAGAAAACCCCTCGCACATGTGGGAAATTTCCTGCGGGCATACGCATACGATGATTCATTTGTATTTGTTTTGGGACGGCGGATATTGGTTTTATCTTTCCGGCGGAACTCATTGTTTAACGACGGAAGTCGTGCGTATGTATAACGGAATGAAAGATAAAGGCGTTCCCGTTCTTCTCGGACACGCCGGGCAAATAGTAGATAAACTGCTCGGTAACGACGATCTTGGCATTATTCCGAATAACGATATGGGGTGGCGTTATTGGTATGGCGGGTTTCCGAAAGACGACGTAATCAATTTCGTTCAATTAAGCGACGGTAATGCAGAAGCGGTTATCAAAAACGCTACTTGGTTTGATATTGACGACGTAAAATTGGCAGATAAATAATGTAAAAAGCGGCTACAAATTCGTAGTCGCTTGTATGCTATTCGGAAAAATTACCTTTTGTTTTTATAATTCGACAATATAACCCCTCATAACCCCTTGATAAAATTAAACAAAGGGGTTATAATGGGGTTACGACAAAAACAAAGAGGGAGAGTCTAGCAATGTTGTCGACATATGAAGAGATGAGTGAAAAGGCAAGCAGATTTTATGAGGGTTTACAAATAAAAATACCTGAACAATATGTGGATTTAGCGGTAAGATCTTTGACAATGCCGCAGTATGCAAAAGAATATAATGACAGCAACAATCATCCGATAGGGGATCATCGTGCTTTGGCAACGGTCGGGGATGCCGTATGTGGTGCATTTCTTATGTTGGACAGATATACGGATGAAAAAACAAAAAAAGAACTGACGGCAGAGAAAAAAGTCGTTACTAATGAGCATTTGAATCTTGTTGGAGAAAAAATATTGAAAGTTCGGTTATTTGCGAAGAATAACGATTTGGAATCGAAGAGCGATAAAAAGAATAAAAAGGCTTACGCAACGGCTTTTGAGGCGGTTATCGGTTTTATTGCTTTGTTGGATAAAAATCAAAATACAAATAATGCGGACAGAATTCTCAAGGAACAGTTATCAAATATCTGACGGAGATTATAATGAATAATCAAGAAATTCAGAATGAGCTTTTACAAGTTCAAAAAGAAATAGCCGAGTTGCCGGCGGGGTATATCTCGAAGAAAAATATAAACGGTAAAACGAGATATTATTTGCAGTGGACAGAGGGCGGCAAAAAGAAAAGCAAATATGTCGATGGTGCGATTGTAGACGATTTACGCGCGAAGATAGAAAGAAGACGCGAACTTCAAAAACGCGAAAAAGAACTTACTTTTATGCTTCCCAAACCGCAGAAAACAGAGAAGCAGGTAAAAGAAAAGCACGTTTTCAGAACCGACGTAATGCTCGGAGAAAACTTGAAAAGTTACGTTCAGACAGTCGCAAATTACAAAAAAAGAAGTCTTTATAAGAATATTTGCGATTATGTTTACGGAGATGTTCGAGACAGGGTTTTTATTCTTTACGGATTAAGGCGCACGGGTAAAACGACGCTCATACGCCAGGTTATAGCCGAAATGAATGAAGAAGATTTTTCAAAAACGGCATTTATTCAGGTCGGCGCGGGAATCGGTTTAAGCGATATAAATCAGGACTTAAAATACCTGATGAACAGCGGATACAAATATGTGTTTATCGACGAAGTAACGCTTATTGAAGATTTTATCGAAGGCGCTGCGCTTTTTTCGGATATATTTGCCGCTTGCGGAATGAAAATCGTGTTATCGGGTACGGATTCGCTCGGATTCTTTTTTTCCGAAGACGAGCAGTTATATGACCGTTGTATTTTCCTTCATACCACGTTTATTCCGTACAGAGAGTTTGAAGAAGTTCTCGGCATTAAGGGGATCGACGAATATATATGTTACGGCGGCACGATGAGTCTCGGCGGCGTTCATTATAACGAAAAATCTACGTTCGCAAACAAGAAAAGCGTTGACGAATACGTCGATAGCGCGATAGCCAAAAATATTCAGCATTCTCTTAAATGCTATCAGTACGGCGGGCATTTTCGCGCGCTTTATGATTTATATGAGAAAAACGAGTTGACGAGCGCAATAAACCGCGTTGTGGAAGACGTCAACCATCGTTTCATTTTAGACGTTCTGACGAAAGATTTTATGTCTCACGATTTGGGCGTTTCGGCAAGGAATTTGCGAAACGACAGGCAGAATCAAAACGATATTCTTGATCGAATCGACAAAGAAGAATTTACAAAGAGGCTTAAGAATCTGCTCGAAATCAGAAATAAGGAAGAACAAATCGTAGCGATTTCGGAAGATCATAGAAGAGAAATAAAAGAGTATCTCGATGCTTTGGATTTAACGGTTGATATCGATATTCAGACGTTGCCTGTCGGTCGGGAAAAGAACTACAAAACCGTTTTTACTCAACCGGGAATGAGATATTCGCAAGCAAAAGAACTTGTGCAATCGTTGCTTGAAGACGAGGAGTTTCAGGAGCTTTCGATTGACGAAAGAAATGCTGTTATCGAACGGATTTTAAGCGATATAAAGGGTAGAATGATGGAAGACATCGTGTTGCTCGAAACAAAGATTGCGAATCCGAAAAAGCAGGTATTTCAGCTTCAGTTTGCCGTCGGCGAATTCGATATGGTTGTTGCGGATAATGCGAATGCGACTTGTGAAATTTACGAAGTAAAGCACAGCAAGGAACAGGCGAAAGAGCAATTCAGGCATTTGATTGACGAAGAAAAACTGAAAAACACGGAATTCAGATACGGGAAAATCACGAAGAGAACGGTCATCTATCGCGGAGAAAATGCAACTCTCGAAAACGGAATAGAATACAGAAACGTAGAAGATTATTTGAAATCTCTTTTTTGAAATCGCGAAGTGTGTGGTTCGAAAACGGAACGGAAAAAGCGAGAAAACGTAAAAACTAAAATCCAAAACGGCAGATAGAATCAGCTATTTTGGGCAACGCAGACATATCAGGAATATTGATAGGAAGGAAAATTATATGGCTTCAATTATTGATAATAGATCAAAAACGATGTTGGATTCGTTAAAGAATTCTCTAAAGCAAGCTGAAAGCGTTGATATCCTTACCGCTTTTTTCTATTTTTCGGGATTCAATGCCTTAGCTGAAGAACTTAAAGACAAAAAAATAAGAATTTTGGTTGGCTGTACGATTGACCCGAACTCAATCGGCGAGCTTTGTAATGCCGTAAAAAACAATCCCGACGAAGAGTTAAGTTCTTATTCTATTTCTCCTATTTATGGTAGTGTAAAGAATATTGAAACGAAATCTGCTCATACGGCTTCGCGCCGTCGAACGGTGGAATAACTTCCTGCATTGTTTCAAAATCAAGGAAATAAAGAGGATAGGATAAAGTCGATAAAAACTCGTCTAAAAGTCGATTATCGGCATAAGCTCCCCTGTCATTAAGCGTAAAATCAACCTGCCTTGCCTGCAAAAAGTTAAGCGGAGCGCGTTTTTGCAGATCCTCGAAAGAAACGATTCCGTTTTTATAAAGTTCCCATTTTTTATTGCATCGATATATTTGGAAAACGTTATGCTCGGGCAGGTGTTTTGAACAGTAGTTCCAATAAGCGCAGGCATGTGGCTGAGAACATTGTTCGCCGATGTCCGTATCCGGTTCTCTGTCGGAGGTCAGAATTTCTTCGGCGCGGTTAAGGTTGCGTTCGACGACCTCGTATTCGTCCGTAACGAGATCCTTTACATCGTTGATTCTGAAAAGTTTTTTAACGTCGATTTCGCCTTGTCGTACGTATTCGCTGTTTATGCAGACAACGTACGTACCCGTAACGTTTACGCCGCATTTTTCGAGAACGTATTTTTGATACGCCACGTCGACGAGATAATAGTATTTCAGTTTCGTCGAACTTTTCACTTCGTAAATTGCGTATCCGCCGTTTTCTTTGCGCAGGATATCCACCGCGCAGTATAACCCGTTATAATCGAACGAGGTTTCGCATATGTTTTCGATGCCTTTATCGATGCATTCTGCGGTTTTGCGTTTCATCGCGTCGAGATCGAGTTTGCCGTCGTCGTCGAACGTCGTTACTTCGGTAAAATCGCCGAACAGCGTCCTGGCGAGATCGCCTACAATGTTTCCGCTTGCCATTCGTTCTTGTGCGCTCTCGTCGATTTCTTTTTCTTCGGGCTTGTATTTATCGAGCCAGACTATTTTAGGACATTACCGGAAGCTTGTATATTTTGATTTTGAAAAATACATAACTGTTTTCCATCTTTTCATTCGTTATATTTAGGATTATACTACTTTTTTCAGAATTAATTAATCAATAACGGCTTTCTGAAAGCCGTACGTCCTTTTTTTGTCGCAAGGAGTGGACAAGTCAATATTTTTTATGATATAATAAAGATATGAGAATAGCAACAGAAATAGCCGGAAGGCAGTGCCCGAAGTGCGGGAGCGCGGCAGAACAAATTATGTTTGGAAAAAATTTAAAAGGCATACAAAGGTACAGGTGCAAGAAATGCGGAAAGGTTTACACAATGGAAAACCGCAGCCGCTGTATCCGGAAGAAGTAAAGGAGCAAGCGATAAAAGCATACTATTCGGGCCTTAGCGCCCGGCAAGTCGGAAAGATGTTCGGAATGAACAAGGCAAACGTGCTGAATTAGATAAAAAAACGGGGCGTAGTGTGGATAAGTCCGGAGACGAAGCCGGTGTTTTTACAGAAGTTACGAAACGCTTGACGCGGTGATGAGTGTGTTTATAGACGCTTACAACAAATTCGGCAAGGCAAAAGGAAAGCGACCGATACCAGTCATCCATAAACCGGGTAATGAAAATAAACATTTACACAAATACCGCGACGTCCCTTTTTCTTTGCTCGATTTTCTATAAACAACTTAAATTCGGACACTCTCAACAAAAATTCGGTCTTGACAGAGCGGTATTCCTCTGTTATAATACAACAGTCAAAAGGCCGAACCGCGCGGACAAATTTTAAAAATCGGCGCGGCAGAGTTTTATAGGAAAACAAAAGGGGAAAAGCAGAATGCAAACGAACAAAAGCATAGCCGTGGTAGGCTCGGGGTGGCGGGCCTTCACCTGGTTCAACATAATAAACGTAATGTCGGGCGTAACTTTAAAAACAGTGGTTTGCCGCAACGCCGAAAAAGCCGAGCAAATAAGAAAAATGTACCCGCACGCGCGCGTGGTAGCCGATATAGAGCAAATAGAAAGCGCCGACCACGTTCTGCTTTGCGTAAACAAGGCGAGCAACGTGAGCGTTGCAGAAAGTTTGCTTGCGCGCGGCTACTCGGTATTTTGCGAAACTCCCGCGGGTTTTACCGTAAGCGAGCGCGAAAAGTTAAAACAATACGTAGGCAAAGAATTTCAAATAACCGAGCAATACCCGCTGCGCCCGCGCTACATAGCAATTAAAAAACTTGCGGAAAAGGGGTATTTCGGCAAGGTTCACACGGTAGAGGTTTCGTGTTGTCATTCATACCACGCGGCGGCGCTTATCCGCGCGTTTTTGCAAACGCAAAAAAAATTGCCCGAAATAACTAAAACGTTAGTAAACGACGAATACTACGAAAGCAACGGCAGAAACGGCAAAAAGCTGCCCGAGCTTAAAGCTCACCAAAGAGTAATGGAGTTGCTCGATTTCGGCGACCGCCGCGCGATTTACGATTTTTCGCACGCGCAGTATTTTTCGCTTATAAGAAGCGAGCGTTTTGCGGTTAAAGGCACGGCGGGCGAGATTTTCGGCGATAAAGGTTACAGATTGAAAGGAGAAAGCGAAATTCCTTTCGAGCTTATGCCTATATACAGCGGAACCGATTGCAGCCTGCATGTGCCCGAGCTTGACAAAATAGTTTGCGACGGCGAGGTGTTGTTCGAAAATCCGTTTACGGACTGCCGTTTTAGCGAAGAAGAAATAGCGATGGCTTTGTGGCTTAAACTTGCAACCGAACTTTACGACAAAGGCGAAGCGCTTTACCCCGCGTGCGATGGCGCAATCGATGCTACGCTCGCAGCCGAAATTGAAAATATTTAATTACCGCCCCCGAGAAAGCGTTTAAATAGAAAGTATTCAACTTCCCGAAACGTTCGGTTTTTAAAGTTTTCGGCGGGGAGTGCCGTTCGGTCGGGTTTTTATCGGGCGATACGGTAGCGGGTACAATTTTTTATGCAGAAATAGCAAAAAATTTTGTCTTGTAAACGCACCGCTTGCGTGATATAATATGCTCGAGAAAAGGTCGAAGTGTCGCTTTTGCCTGCGCGGCGATAAACGCTGAAAAAACGCTTAAAAACGCCGTATAAACCGCTTGATAAAAACAAGCGCGGCGATTGATGAGCAAGAACTAAAAGCAAAAACGCAAAGCAAAAAAGCGAAAAAATTCGGCTGAAAAACCAGGAGGGAATATGATAAAAAGGCAATCATCAAGGGCGATAGTCATAATAGCGCTCGTCTGTGCGTTGCTGGTATCTTCCGCGCTGTTCATAAGCGGTTGCGGCGGAAACAACAGCGACAACAGTTACACGATAGTTTACGATTCTCAAGGCGGCGCCGCGGTTAAAAACGGCACTTATACCGAGGGCAGCAGCAACAAATTTTATTTGCCCACTCCCAGCATCGGAAGCGACCCGAAAATGTACGGTTATTCGTTCACGGGTTGGTTCTACGACGCGGAATGCACTAAAAAAGCGACCACTGAAATAGACATGTCTTATGCGAAAAACGGCACCATAACGCTTTATGCGGGTTGGAGCAATTTGCATAAAATTTACTTTGATGCAAGAACGGCGGAAACCATAGAGCCTCTCGAATACGCATACGGCACCACAATCAACGCAGCCGATTTGCCTGTTCCGGAAGACAGAGTGGTAGGCACCGCCACCTGTAAATTCCTTTACTGGGCGTTTTTAAATACCAACGAAGAGGTTAGCGAAACGTTCACTATGGACGCGGTAGATATTTATTTGTTCGCCGTTTACGATACGGGCGTTAACACTCGTTTCGAACTCACCGACGACGGATATTATATCCCCACCTCGACCGACGGCAAAGTAACTCAAACCCGTTTCAGCGACTATACGCTTAACGACGGCGAGATTTACTCGGTAGATATGACGCTTCCAGCCGACTGGTCGACTTACACCGACGACTGCGGTCCCGTATTCTCGGCTACGGCGTTCGATGAAAAAGGCACCACGTTTATAGGCGCGCCTTACGTAACCATGTTTATTTCGGCGCCCACCAAAGCGAACGGCGCTATAGAATTCTGGGGCGACGTAGATACCCCGAACGGCTCGGTAGACGCGCAGCTTATAGCTCGTTACAGATTAGGCGGCGACCTTTTGAAAGACACGCCTTACGAAAAGAAAATGCTCGCTTATCAGGAAAGCGACGAAGAAGCTACGTTCACACTTACTTACAGAAGAGTTGAACGCACTGTAGAGGGCGTTACCAAGATAAGCTATTATATAGGTATTGACGGAATAGAATACATTTGTCTGACCACTGGCGAGGTGGCCGTTCGTTACAGCGAAATAAGCAACGCGGCGAACGCGTTTTCTACCAAGAACACCGGCAACATAGTAGGTTTGCGCGCTAAAACCAAAGGCGTTAAATACAGCAACATCACCGTTAAAAAGGCAAGCGAATTAAACGTTAAGTTCTATGCAGAAAACGGCGGCGAAGCAATCGAAAGCAAATCTTTCGGATACGGCAAAGCGATGGGTACTCTTCCCGTTGCCACCCGCGAGGGCTTCGATTTCGCAGGCTGGTATTACACCGATTATATAACCGGCGCTAAAAAAGAACTTACAGCCGAAACCATCGCTTCCGCCGATATGTTTAATATCGAAGCGGTTGCTCAATGGAGAAAGACGGGCGCCAAACCCTACACGGTTAAATTCAACACCGGCATAGATGGTTATGAAGTAGACGACGTAACCGGTTGGTACGAGGGTAACGAAATCAAGCTTCCCGAACTTGCCTACACCATGATGGAATTCGACGGCAACTGGTATTACGAAGCCGAATGCCTGAACGTTGTTGACTTCGATAATATCGATACCGAAAAGGCAGGCATTACCGGCGCGGATACCGACGAACCCGTGCTTACCATATATGCGAAAGTTTCTAAAAAGCAATTCCTCGAGGGCGAGGGAACCGAAGAAAATCCGTTCCTCGTTAAAACCGAGGCAGACCTTACCAAACTTGCCGAATTTGTAAACGCGGGCGAAACTCTTGCGGGTTACTACATTAAACTTGAAAACGACATCGCTTTAAGCGGCGCATTCACTCAAATAGGTAGCAGGACCAAAGCGTTCTCGGGTGTGTTCGACGGCAACGGCAAAACCATAAGCAATATGACGCTCGAGGGCAACGATTACCTCGGTATGTTCGCTATTTTGAAAGGCGCAACCATTAAAAACCTTACCATAGAGGGAACCGTTGTAGGCACAAGAGGCGTTAACGGCTTGCTCGCAGGTCAGTTGCAGGGCGGCACTCTCGTTGAAAACGTAACCGTAAAAGGTTCGGTAAGCGGCGGCGGCTCGGACGTAGGCGGCATAGCCGGCGATACCGTTAAAAACGGCGAGGGAAACGTTGTTGTTAAAAACTGCGTAAACTATGCCGAAATAACCGTTACCATGGCTAAACCAGGTGACGTAGGCGCAGCGGGTGGTATAATCGGAGCGACTCAGGCGGGTTTTGAAACGCTGGTAATAAATTGCTTCAACCGCGGCAAAGTATCCACTACCTCCACTTTCGGCGGCGGCATAATAGGTCTTTTAAGAGTAGTAAGCGGCAACACGAACTATAAAGTTTCGGGCTGCTACAACTACGGAGATATAAGCGGCGCCATTCAGGTCGGCGGTATAGTCGGCGGCAGCCGTGACAGAATTGAAAACAGCTACACTCTTTCTACCGCTAAAATAAACGGCTCTGCCGCTGTCGATCTCATTCTCGACGGCGAGGCCGCTGCCTATATCGGCGCTATCGTAGGAAGACTTGAAACCACTGCCGCAATGAGAACGGCAGGCGGACTTTGCGACGCAGACGGCAACCCCATAACCGTAAAAATCACCGCGGTGCTCTACACCGACGGCGGAACATTGCCCGAGGGCGTTACTTCTCCCGCGGAGATAATTGCCGAAACGGCAGTGCTCGGTCAGTTGCCCGTTCCCGTTAAAGAGAGTTACAGATTTGTTCGTTGGGAACTCAAAGTGGTTTCGGGCGAGGGCGATGACCAAACAATTTCTTACGTGGCCGTTACCGAATCCACCGTATTCCAAGGTCCCGCTCACACCGTTGAGCTTGTGGCGAGATACGTTGAACAAGTGACTATAACCGTTAACGCCGACGGTGGCGAATATGACGGCGAAACCACCATAACGCTCGATAAAGGCGGAAAACTTGACGCCGACGCGTTGGGCGTTCCCACCAAAGAGGGTTACACTTTCCTCGGTTGGTTCAACGGCGATACCCGCGTTGCCGCGGACGACGTTTACGAAGCCGACGTTGAAATTAAAGCTCACTGGGAAAAACAGGCGCAGAAATCCAACATTAAATTCAACTCCGACGGCGCTTTGGTTGACAGCAAAGAACTTACCGTAGGCGAAGAAATAGGCACTCTTCCCGTTCCTCCCGCAAAAGCGGGCTACCGTTTCGACGGTTGGTACGACGTTGACGACAACAAAATAACCGAAACCAGCACTTTCGAAGCATCGGTTGTAGATCTCAACGCTAAATGGGTGCTTCAAACCGTAATAACCTTTACCGCAGAGGGCGGAACCATCAACGGCGAAGCCACTAAATCGATTGACGCAGGCACCGCTATAGGAACCTTGCCCACCGCTACCATAGATGTAGCAGGCGAAGCGTTCGGCGGCTGGCTTACCGCAGACGGCAAACTCGTTGACGAGAACACCGTTTTCGCTGCCGACGTAACCGCTATAACCCTTACCGCAAGCTTCGGTTGGGACGGCGAAACCGTAAGCGAATCGCTTTCGGGCGAGGGCACCGAAGAGGCTCCTTACCTTATAAGCAGCGGCGCCGACCTCGCTTACCTTGCTTCAAGCGTAAACGGCGGCAACAATTACAGCAGCAAATATATATCTCTTACCAAAAATGTCAACATGAACTTTAAGGCTTGGACTTCTATCGGCAAAACCTCCGATAAAGTGTTCTCGGGTATATTCGACGGTAAGAATTTCGCTATTGAAAACGTTACCGACGCGTTTATAGAATACGCTGCAGGCGCTACCGTTAAAAACCTTACTTTAAGCGTTAAAATTCAAAAGACCACGATTGTAGGCGGACTTATCAGTATAACGAAAGATACCGCTTGCACGGTTGAAAACGTAACCGTGAAAGGTTCCGTAAGCGGCTCTGTGGCGAACGTCGCGGGCGTTGTAGGAAACGCACAAGGCGCAACTACAATTAGAAACTGCAAGAACTATGCAGATATTACCAGCACCTTGGGTTCCGGTCTTGCGTTTGCGGGCGGAATACTCGGTTCGAGCGCAAGCACTATCGTAATAGATTCGTGCGAAAACTACGGCACCATAACCGCGAAAGGCGCTATGGTAGGCGGTATAGCGGGCCTTCCCAGAAAAGCGGCTAACTCTTACGTAACCGGTTGCAAAAACTTCGGTAACGTTACGGGTTCGGCTCAGGTGGGCGGCATCGCCGGCGCAAGCAGGGTAAAAGTGGAAAACAGTTACTGTCTCGAAACTGCGCTTATCAACGGTAAAGAAGCAAAAACGCTTACCCTTTACGGAATTAAAACCTCGGTAGGCGGCTCGGTTCGAACCGCTTCCATCGTAGGACAGATTGACGATAAAGCGGGCAACTCCGACTGCGGCGAGCTTATTAACTGTGGACTTTGCAACGCGAACGGCGAAGCTATAACCGATGAACAGCAATAACAATTAAATAAAAAAGGCAAAGTCGCCGAAAGTTGGGTTAATCGGCTTATACGGCGACTTTTGCAAAAATTTTATATAACTAAACAATAAACGGGGGAACTAAATGAAAAACAAATTTCATAAAAAACGAATAGTCGGGCTTGCTGCGGCTATGCTTTGCTGCAGCATGATTTTATTCGGTTGCGGCGTCGGTAACAACAATACGCCCAAACGGCAATACGACCCGTCTACCCGCGTTCCCACCGACAACGGCGAGCAGGTTTTCACAATAGACCAAGACTACGCGCGTTATAACAACTATATTGAACTTTACGACGGCGACGGCGATATTTACGATATAGGCGACCCGTACGTGTTCAGGTTTAACGGCAAATACTACTTATATACCTCGCTTAACGGCAATAAAAAATATTCGGGCAAAATTCCTTGCTGGGAATCGGACAATATGCTCGACTGGAAATGGAGCGGCTGGGCATACGACCCCAACAGTACCTCGCAGTCGTCCGAAACATACATAGCGTTCGCGCCCGAAATCGTTTATTACAAAGGCTGGTTTTATATGTGCGAATCCCGCCGCGGACAAGGGCATTACTTTTTCAGAAGCGCTACGCCCAACGGTCCGTTTACCCTTATTTCCGATAATTTGGGTATGGGCATCGACGGTTCGTTTTATCTTCACGACGACGGGCAACTTTATTTCGTAAGCGCGAACGACGCTCTTTCCTGTCTTACCTATTACACCATAGATTTCCCCGAAGACGCTTCGGGCAATCCGCAGGTGAATGTAGGCAAAGCGCAGAAAATAGAAAACGCAAGCTTAAACGGTTGGACGGAGGGACCCGGGTATTTTAAGCGCAACGGCTTTACCTACCTTACTTACACCGGAAACCACGTTGATAGTGCAGGTTATAAAGTGGCTTATTCCTATTCTAAGAACAATTTCCCGTTTACCGAACTTTCTTCCAGATGGTATAACACCACTCTTATTTCAACCGGACTCGACAACGAAGCTCCTTTGGGCTATGGGAGCAAAAGCACGGTTAAACAGGTAAGCAACTATCGCGGTTTAGGGCATAGCAGTAACGTTATAGGTCCCGACCTCGACAGCGTTTACACCGCTTATCACAACGCCAACCGTATTAATTACGACAATACGGTGATATCCAGCACCAGAAAGTATAACTTAACCCGTTATTTCACAAACGGCTCTTACGTTCTTACCGACGGGCTCGGAAACTATTCCAAAATTAAACCCACCGGCGCAGATTATTCCGCAACAGGAGATAATTTAAGCGAAACTGCGAATTTTAAATTAAGCGCGACTCAAACCGAGGCTCTGTTCACCGTCGAAATAAACTTTACGCTTACAAACGGCAAAGGCACGGCGGTTGCGGGGGTCAAAGACGAAAGCAATTATTTCGAGGTTGCGGTTGACGGAACGTCGCTTACCTATTCGCAGACAGTAAACGGAAAATCGCAAAAAATAGATTCGGCAAAAGTTGCGGTTTCCACAAACGAAAACGCCGTTCACACCGTTAAAATAGTAAACGGCAGCCACAAAGCCCAGATTTATTACGACAATATGCTTGTAATAACTTCCGAAAAAATAATGAACGGCGGGCTTGTCGGCGTCGGAAGCGGAACTACGGCTACGTCGTTGCAGTTTAAAAACGACGCGTTCGGCACTTCCGATTTTGAAGCGGTTAAAGATTTAACCGGCAGTTTCGCGGCGACCTCTTATCTGAAAGGCGAAAACCGCGGTTACAGCATCGCCAACGCAAAAGTAAAACGCGACGGCGTTCGTCAGGGCGAAAAAGAAAGCACCGCATATTCTTCCCAGAACGAAGCGTACGCTTTGGGGTTAAACGCCGAAGACTGGGTAAAATATCTTGTGGACGCTCCCGAAACTGACGACTATTCGTTAAGCCTTACGGTAGGCAAGTCGAGCAAGGGTTGCGTTTTCGAAATTATTATCGATAATCAAACCATAATAAAAAGCGAAATTCCCGAAGATCTCGAGTTTGGCACTCAATCTTACGTAAACGTAAACGCGGGCTCGTTCCACGTTGGAAAAGGCGTGCATTCGCTAAAAATAAGGGTGTTCGACGGCACGCTTGACGTTTTAAACTTATCCACAAGCAAAAACGCGACCGCGCTCGGACAGGTAACCGATTCGCTTCGCGATAAAGACTCCTCCGTGTTCAGCCAGAAAGTAGGCACCAAAGCTTCTTTCTCGGCCGCAGGACTTATGACCAACACGAGCGACGACAGAACGCTTGTTCTTACCGGCAGCCGCGGAGTTTCAAACTATGAATTTTCGGTAAACGTAAAAATAATTTCGCAGGAAGCGCAGGGCGGTATATTGTTCAGAATGAACGATTTCTCGCACACCGACAATAAAACCACTTCGCTGGGGACCAACTACGACGGATATTATTTAAGCATAGGCAAATATCTCGTAAACCTTTTCAAACGTTCTTACGGCAGGGAAGACGTCAAGCTTGGCGGCAACAAACCGCAGGGTGGGCTGTCGTTCAATAACGGCGCGCAGATAAGGGTTACGGTTCGCTGCGAAAACACTAAAATTACAATTTATTTAAACGGCGAGGAGTTCTTGTCGTGCGTGGACGCCGAGTGCTACACAAGCGGTTACATCGCGCTTTACGTCGAAAAGAATTCGAGCTATCTGTTCTCGGACTACGAATATATAGAACTGTAATTTTAAGGTTGCTTTTTCAAAACAAACGAAAAACAACATGAAAAATAAAGAAATATTAAAGGAGTGAAAATATGAAGAAATTCAAATTAGCAAGCCTTGCTACGGCTCTCGTTTTATCGCTTTCGGTTTTTGCCGGTTGCGACGGAGTCGGCAATAATGTAGACAACGACAAAGCCTGGAACTCGCTCAACAGCGGCGAAATCATTCAGCTTGTTTTTGCGGGTCGCGACGTAGACACCGAAAAAGCTAACTATCAGGCGTTCGTTGACGAATTCAATAAAACTCACGAAAACATCGTTATAGAACTTAAATGGTGGAGCGACGGCACCGCTTACAACGCGGCGCTCGACGGAATGGGCAAAAACCTGCCCGACGTATTTATGCTTAACGACATAATGTTCTCGTCTTACGCATACAGCGGCAAACTCGCCAACATTCGCGACCATATAGACGAAAGCGTTATGGACGATATGTATGAATCCGCCTGCAACGAATATTATTTCGACCACACCATCAACAAAATAGGCAAAACCGACAAAGCCGCGCTTTACGGCTTGCCCAAAGATAACGGTCCTTACGCGCTCGCTATAAACGAAGCTCGCCTTAAAGAGCTTATAGCCGCTTACAACGCGAAAACCACTAATGACGCCGATAAAATAGACGAAGCCGCGGTGTTAAGCACCACCGAGCCTATGACTTTCAGTTATTTCAAAGAGCTTGGCAAAAAGCTTAAAACCGTTCTTGGCACCGACGAATACGTTCTTTCGGGGTACGACATCGAAAGCACGGTTTATTCCAACAACGCCAACTATTTCACCGACGACAGCGGCGCGGTAGCTAATATCGATTCCGATAACTTCGTGGGCGCTATTCAGTTCATACAAGACCTTTACAAAGAGGGCATACTTCCTCCCGCGGGCGCCGTTTCTTCGGCTGAAACCTTGTTCACCTCGGGCAAAGCGTTGTTCTATTACGGCGCGGTAGGTCCCTGGAAGACCAAAGACTACTGGAAGAGCTGCTCGTTCGACTGGAACATTCTTCCCGTGCTTTGCGGCGACGCCGAGGGTTCGGTTTCCACCGCTTGCGTGGGCAGCATGGTTTACTCAATTTCCAACAACTGCGCGTATAAAGACGCCGCTCTGGAAGTAGTTAAATATTTCTCTACCGACGTAACCGCTCAAAGAACGCAATATAAACGCGGACAGTGCATACCTAACCTTAAAAGCCTTGCCAACGAATACATAACCGATTCTCAAAGTCTTATTAAAAATCAGGCTAAAACGCAGGCTAACCGCGATAAAGCTTACCCTGAAAACCGCGGAGTATGGATTGACGTAGTAGACGGCGCAGGCACGCAGAAAACCGTGAACGGCGTTACTTATACCGATAAAATCACTGGCAAATACCGCGCGGCAAGCTACACGTTCGATAGTTTGTGGCAAACCGAACTCAACCAGTTTATGTCCGGTCAGAAAGGCAACTACGGCTCGTTCTGGCAGGCGGATAAGAGCGGCAAATGGGTAAACGTAAAAGAAGCGCTCACCGCTTATAAATCCACTATGCAAGGGCTTCTCGACGAGGGAAGAGATTTCATCGGCTAAACGAAAAGCATTAACAAAACACAATCAACAATCCGAATGCGCCGCTTTTTAGCGGCGCGCGATATTCGGGAGGACGCATAACAGATGAACGTAAACAAAACGGAAACTTCAATCGCGGTTCTTTCGGGTAAACCGCCCAAAAAAAAGAAAAGCACGCTTAAACGCAAAGAAAATTTAATCGCTCTTGCGTTTATATCCATAAAATATTTAGGGCTTATAGTTTTTACCGTGCTTCCGTTTATATTCGCTATTTTATACAGTTTTACCGACTATAACGCCCGAATCGAAACAGAGTCCTTTTTAAGCATAATGGGCGAAAAGTGGTGCGGTTTCGGCAATTACGTTAAACTGTTCGGAAAATCGGTTTATAACGAGGCGTTTATAAACGCGGTGCTGAACAACCTTATATTTATGTTAAGCGTGCCTTTGGGTATAATAATCGGGCTTGTGGTGGCGATTATGTTAAGCCGCGAAAACCTTATACGCGGTTCGCGCGTTATAAGAATGCTCATTTATATCCCCGTGGTTTCTTCCGCAGTGGCTATGAACATAATTTGGCGTTACATATTCGACAACCAGTACGGTATAATCAATCAGGTTACCGGCTGGAATATTCAATGGCTTACAGATTCACACTGGATTAAGGTCGCCATAATAATCAAGTCGGCATGGGGCTCGATAGGGCGCTCTATGATATTGTGCCTTGCCGCGCTTACAAACGTAGGGCGCGATTATTACGAAGCCGCCGAAATCGACGGTGCGGGCGAAGTAACCAAGTTTTTCAAAATAGCCATTCCGCTTATTTCGCCTACTTTGTTCTATCTGTTCTGCACCGGCTTTATAGGAAATTTGCAGGCATACGTCGATTCGCAGGTTTTCGCAAACGGACATCCCGGCGCACAAACCATAGTTTATTTCGTATGGAACTACGGCATAAGCCGCAGCCGTTACGGAATAGCTTCCGCCGCTTCGGTCGTGCTCACCATAAGCATTATGATTATAACGTTGTTGCAGTTTAAAATTAGCGAAAAATGGGTTTATTCCGAATAAGGAGGGGGTTTTTATGACTGCGAATATCGAAAATAAGGCATATAATAAAAAGTCTCCCGCCGCGCCGAAAGCAGGAAGAATTATCGGGATTACCCTATGCTATATCTTTCTTATATTAATCTGTTTTACATGCGTTTTTCCGTTTCTATGGATGTTTTTATCAAGCCTTAAAACGGTTGAAGAAGCTGTAAACACTTTAACTCTTACGTTTTTCGCCAAAGCCCCGCAATGGCACAACTACGCCGTGGTTTTTGAAAAAATCGATATGTTCTGCGGATTTTTAAACACAATGGCAATCGAAGTGGCTACCATTCCGTTCTGCGTGTTTATGTCGGGTTTGTCGGCTTTCGCGTTTTCTAAAATGGATCTTAAGCATAAAAACGTTCACCTTATGGTGCAGTTAAGCGCGCTTATGATTCCTTACGCATGCGTGGTTCTGCCGCTTTATCGCGCTTACTACTCGCTTAACCTTACCGATACGCTTTGGCCGCTCATATTGCCGTCGCTGTTCGGCGGGGTTTCGATGATGTTCTTCTTCGTGCAGTTTCAGCGTTCCATTCCGGACGCCGTTTTCGAAGCCGCAAAAGTGGACGGCGCAGGGTATTTGAGGCAATACGTAAGCTTTATGCTTCCCATGATGGGGCCCGCCGTGGCGGCTCAGGTTATATTTATGTTCGTGGGCAACTGGAACGACTTCTTCGCTCCGTCGCTGTATCTTACCGTAGAAAAGGTTATGACTTTGCAGCTTATGCTTAAATCGCTTTCCGATTCGAAAGTAGATTTGCCCGTATCGTTTGCGGGCGCGGTTATAGCAAGCGTTCCGCTTTACGTAATTTACATAATCTTCCAGCGCTACTTCATAGAGGGCATGGCTATTTCCGCCGTTAAAGGCTAATATAAAAAATTCTAAAAGTCGGGCTATAAGTTCGTAATCGGAGCTTTCGGCTCGGCTTTTAAAAACACAAGGTGACAATATGCAACACGCAGCGTGTTATAAAAAAGGGTATCCTCGTCCGCGGTTCGTGCGCGAAAGTTACGTTTGCTTAAACGGCGAATGGAATTTTATGTTCGACGACGAAAACGTTGGCGAAAAGCATAAATATTATAACGATTTTTCGGGCTTTGAAAAGTCGGTAAAAATCAACGTGCCGTTTGCCTATCAGTCGGAAGCGAGCGGCGTGGATGACAAAACCGACCACTCGTATATGTGGTATTCGCGCAGGTTCGATTACTCTCTTGCACGCGGTAAACGCCTTATAATAAATTTCGACGGCGCCGATTACCTTGCCAAAGTGTGGCTTAACGGCGTGTTTATAGGCAGCCATACCGGCGGATATGCGCGTTTTTCTTTCGATATTACTAATTATTTGAAACGCGGCGAAAACCTTTTGGTCGTAAAGTGCGAAGACGAGTTTTCTCCGGTTATGCCCCGCGGCAAACAGCGCTATGTAGAAAAAAATATTTCTTGTTTTTACACCCCGACTTCGGGCATATGGAAAACCGTCTGGCTGGAAGAAACCGCCGACGTTTACTTTAAAAACGTTATTTCTTCCTGCGAATATGAAAACTGCCGCGCAAATTTCGAATTTTACCTTAACAAATTCGTAAAAGGCACTTCGCTGCAAATAGAGGCGAGCTATCAGGGGGAAAAAGTATCTTGCACAGAAATCGAAATTTTTGCCGATTACGGGCGTGCCACCGTCGACCTTACGCTTTTTAACAAAGTTCTGGTTATGAAGCCGTGGAGCATAGGTCGCCCCGAACAGTTTTTCGATTTGCAATTCACGCTTAAAGTGAACGGCAAAGCGGTTGACAAAGCGGGGTCGTATACCGCGCTTGTAGATTACAGAACCAAAAACGACGGAATAGAGGTCAACTATCTGCCGTGTTATTATTTCAGAATGGTGCTTGACCAAGGGTATTTCCCGCGAGGCGGAATGACTGCCGAAAGCGACGAAGAGCTTTTGAACGACGTTCTGCTTATAAAGCAAGCGGGCTTCAACGGCGTAAGGCTTCACCAAAAAATAGAAGACGAGCGGTTTTATTATTTCTGCGATATGGTCGGCTTGTTCTTCTGGCTGGAAATGCCCGCGGCATACGATTTCACGTCGGCTGCGGCGGCTGAACTTTCAAGGCAGTGGAGCGAGATAGTTCTTCAACACAAAGGTTATTTGTCGCTTATGGCATACGTGCCTGTAAACGAAAGCTGGGGCGTATTGCAAACCAGCGAAAATATAGCCATGCAGAATTTTACCGCGGGGCTTTACAGACTTACAAAAGCGCTCGACTTAACCCGCCCGGTTATATCCAACGACGGTTGGGAACACACCGAAAGCGACATTGTAACCCTGCATAACTACGCGCAGACGGGCAAAGAAATAGTTGAAGCTTACGGCGATATGCAGGCGTTTTTAAACGGCGATTTTGTAAAAGACAGGCATTCGCGCGCGGCTTTCGCAAACGGTTATAAATACGGCGGACAGCCGATTATAATAAGCGAATACGGCGGAGTTTCTTTTATTAAAGACAGTTCCGACGGCTGGGGTTACGGCAACGCCGCGAAGAGCGAAGAAGAGTTTATAAACAGGCTGTACGAGCTTACCCGTGCGATAGAAAGCGTTAATTGCCAAGGGTATTGCCTTACGCAGTTTACCGACGTAATGCAGGAAAAGAACGGGCTTTTCACCGAAGACAGAAAGCCCAAAGCCGACATAGCCAAACTGCGGCTTATAAACGGAATTAAATAACCGTTCGGACAATGAAAAACAAATTTTGGGTAAAAATGTCGGCTTTAACATTATCGGCTGCTGTTGTTGCGGGATGCGGCGCGTTTTTGGGCGCGCCCGAGAAGCCGAAACTGCACATAGCCTTTACGGCGATTCAATAACGTGCGGAAGCGGCGTTTTAAGGGAATACAAGCCCGCCGACAGCAAAATTCACACCGCCGAAACGCAAAACGCGTTGCAATCTTACGCGGCTTATTTCGCAAGCGAACTGGGCGCTTCGTTCGGCGTGTTCGGCAGGGGCGGAATTACTTTAAAATTCAGAAATCCCGCAACCGAGCCGTTCTCGGTTATTAACAACTACAAAAGTATGGCGGTCGATTTGTCGGTGGAAAACGGCGAATATCCCGAATACGATTTTTCCGATATGCCCGACGCCGTGGTTATTTATCTCGGAACCAACGACTATCTGCGCAGTTTAAGCAGCAACACAGGGTATTCTATTGCGGGAATGGAAGCCACCTACATAGAATTTGTAGATAAGCTTGTGGGCGCGTACTACGGGTTCGATATTCCCGTGGTTTTGTGCAGCGGGCTTATGGTCAGGTCGTCGGGGCTTGCGGGCAGCGTTAAAAGCGCGGCGCAAAAATTAAAAGCGAAATACCCGTATATCGAGGCAATCGAGTTCGAAGCGGGCGTTACCGAAGCTACGGGCGGACACCCCGTGGTTGAAGACAGCGGTAAGGCGGGTTCGCAACTTGCCAAAACCTTAAAAACGCTTTTAGAAAATTCGGGCAGAATACTCGAATAAACGACTTATAGGCAGACTTTTTAATTTTTAATCGCACAAAAACAAACGCAAACGTTTAATCGCGTTGGCAAAAATAAAAAATACGGAAAAATATAAGGGCGTACGGTTTTTGCCTACGAAAGGAGAATTTTTTATGGAAGAAAAACTTGTTAAAGGGCAGTGGAGTAAAGAACGCGCCTGGCAATGGTATAACGAACAACCCTGGATTCGCGGGTATAACGGTTATCCGTCGAACTGCGTAAACCGCATAGCCATGTGGCAGGAATACGAACACGAAGAGGTTTTTAAGCAGATAGAATACGAATTTAATCTTGCCAAAGAAACCGGGTTTAACGCCGTGCGCGCCATTATTCAGTTCGAATGCTGGTATTATCAGCACGATTCTTTTATGAATAACCTCGAAGAATACTTTACGCTCGCCGACAAATACGGGCTTAAAGTAATGCTCACGCTCGGCAACGACTGCACTGTTCCCAAAGAAAAATTCAAACCCGTGGCGTTCGGCAAACAGAACGTGGACTGGGGCTATCACAGTGGAATAAAGGCGGGGCCGCACTCGGCTGGGCTTGTAGGTCCCGGGTATTGCCTGCTCGACGACCCCGAAATCGAGCCGAAATATTACGAAATGGTAGACGAACTCGCGGCGAAATATAGTCAAGACCCGCGTTTGCAAATTTGGGACGTATGGAACGAACCGGGCAACGGCAGGCGCGATAATTTAAGTTTGAAAGCGATGAAAAAGTTTTTCGAAATCATTCGCTCGCATAACCCCATCCAGCCGCTTACCGCCGATTGCTGGAGCTATACCGAAGATTTTATGCCCAAGCGCGAAATGGAAAAGATGGCGGTAGATCTTTCGGACGTAATAACCTTCCACTATTACGGTTCGTATGAAAATATGATTATCATCATAGAAAATCTTAAAAAATACGGGCGCCCGCTTATAAACAACGAATGGCTTAACCGTATTGCCGGCAACGACGTAAAAGAGCTGTTCCCGTTGTTCTATCTTGAAAAAATAGGTTCTTATCACTGGGGACTTATCGCGGGGTATTCGCAGACTTACGAGCCGTGGGGACATTATTTTGTGGACTATCTGAAAGAGGGTTCCACGCTCGACCTCACTAAATGGCAGCACGATATTTACCGCTTTAACGGTTTGCCTTACGACGTGAAAGAGATTAACACCATTAAACGTTTCTGCGTGCTGGCGGCGGCGAAAGAAGCCGAAAACAATAAAAAATGAAAAACAAATTTTTTGTAAAAATGTTGGCATTAACATTATCGGCTGTGGTTGTTGCGGGTTGCGGCGCGTTTGCGGGGTGCAACAATAACTCCGACGGCGGCAACAAAGTTCCCGAAACGCAGAAAATAGAAGATTTATTCGACGACCGTTACGTTAACTTGTACGGCAGGAATTATTATAACGAAAATTACGAGGGCACCACGTTTATAAACAGCGCCTCGGGGTTCGAACTTAAATTCTGCGGTACCGTGGTTTACGCTAATATTTGCGTTATAGGCTCGCGCAGTTCGATGTGGTCGGTGTTTGTCGACGGCGAAACCGACAGCAACGCCCGTGTTCTCACGTTTAAAGAAACCCGCGGACTGTTCGTGAAAAATACCTTGGTCGAGGGGCTTTCTGACGGAGAACACGTTGTGAAAGTTCTTAAAAGAACCCCCTCTAATTTCGACAGGATTATCGTAAGCGACCTTTCTTGCGACGGCGCGTTTATAGCCGCCCCCGAAAAGCCCGCTTTGAATATTGAATTTTACGGCGATTCAATAACCTGCGGCGAGGGCGTTTTAAGGGAATATCAGCCCTCCGACAGCAGAGTTTACACCGCCGAAACGCAAAACGCGTTGCAGGCTTACACTGCTTATTGCGCAAGCGAACTGGGCGCTTCGTTCAGCGTGTTCGGCAGGGGCGGAATTACCTTAAAATTTAAAAACGCCGCCACTGAAGCGTTTTCGGTGCTCGATAATTACAAGAGCATGGCGGTCGATTTGTCGGTAGCGCAGGGCGAATGCCCCGAATACGATTTTGCCGTTGTTCCCGACGCCGTGGTTATTTACCTCGGCACCAACGATTATCTGCGCAGTTTGAAATACACAACAGGTTATTCGCTTTCGGGCATGCAGGCGGCTTTAATTGAGTTTGTAGATAAACTCGGCGCATATTACGGCACCGATATGCCCATTGTGTTGTGCAGCGGAATGATGGTGCATAACTCGGGGCTTGCGGGCGCGGTCAGCGGCGCGGCGCAGACGCTTAAACCTAAATATCCGTATATCGCGGCGTTGGATTTCGACGCGGGCGTTACCGAATCGGTTGGCGGACACCCCGTGGTTGAAGACAGCGTTAAGGCGGGCGCGCAACTTGCCCAAACTTTAAAAACGCTTTTCGAAAACTCGGGCAGACCGCTCGATTAATAGGTTAATCTTTAAAAATCCGATAAAATTCATATAAATAAAACCCGCGAACGTTGTGATATGCACCCCAAAAGTTAGACACTTTTGGGGTGCATATCACTATTGAGTGTATTTTTTATATTTTACGGTTCAGCTATTAAACCCCGCGCGGTGTGTTTATAGCCAAAAGGGCGTTACGAAAGTCGGATTGAAAAAAACGATTTTTAATTTAGCAAGGGACGATATAGAAGCCGTTTATTGTATGCGGTTTATGTTTTTTCCTTTTTTTCTGTTGTTTGTTGACAAAAAGAGAAAAGCGCCTATGTTTGTTTACGACGCAAAAAAGCGCAGAAAAAAAGTTGAAGACGGCGGCAACGTTGTATCGATTGTGTTTATAGGGCAGTTGATAGAAATACAAAAATTATGCCCGATAAATATTCAAATGAGCAAAAAGGTCGAAAAACGCGTGACCGAAAAGCTGAAAAAACAAAACGTAAAATCGGAGGCATTTTTTCCTCAACCGCGCAACGAAATATTTATAAAATGCTGCAAAAAAGTTTCGCAGCAACAAATTCGCGCGTTTGAAAAGGCAATATGCGAACGCGTCGTGTGCTTGCCTATATATGAAAAGATGCTCGAAGAAACCGAAATTCAAGGCTATTATTGCAAAGCCGAAGTGTTTAACGGCAGCTTAAAAAATAAGGAATACCGCTCGTATTTGGTTGTTAAAATAATAGATAAAAACGGCGAGTTGGTTCACGAAAACGGCATGGAAACAGGCGTTTTAATGTTTTATAAAACTTTATGTTATTCAACGTTATTTCACCGAGTTGTGGAAATACAGCTAAACAAAGATGAAAATTTTATTAAGGAATTAACCGATTTTACGGAAAAGTTAAAAAATCAAGTATGCAAGATTGGCGAATAATATAGTTAACGGCGGCTTTGCGGAATTTAAAGCGACTGAATTTGATTGCGGTTTTAACAATACTATTTGTATTATAAAGCGGCAAATTTTCGCCGACATATTTATTTTTCTCCTTGCAAAATTTTTAAAGTTATGGTAAAATAAACGTAATATAAAAAGCATTAGCCCAAAAGGGGATTAAACGTTATGGTTCACGTGCTTATAGAGGAAAACTATTCCTCGAACAACCGCATAAAAACTATATTCGACGGAATGAACTCGGTGTTAAAAAAGAAGCGCCTTTCTCTTGAAGTTTTCAAATCGCTCGACGAAATAAAAGACCGGCCGAGGGTGGTTATTTTAATATGCGCATCGCTCAAATGGACGATGGACGCGATAAAGGCGCTTAACGCGCGCGGCATTCACCCGCTTGTGTTCGGTTTTCAATACCTCGATACGATGTATCAATACAGCTGCATAAACCTTACTTACACAAAAACCACTTATTTGCTTACGGGGTATCTGCTTTCCGAAAACGCCGGCGAAACCGCGGTTATCGGCTATAATTCCGATAGTTTGCCCGACCGCCTTAAACTCGCGGGCGCGAAGCACGCAGCCGAATGTTACGGCGTTCCCGTGAAAGTGTTTAAAAACAACGGCGACATCATAGCCTGCATAAAAAATTTTGCCGAAAACTGCGAAAATGTTAAAAACGTGGTTTGTTTAAACGATCATTTCGCCATTATTATGCGCAACTGTTATCCCGAACTTTTGCAAAACAAGCGGGTTTGCAGTTGCATCGGAATGAAAATATCCGAATATATGGAATCGCCTTATCCAACGGGCATTACCAGTTATTACAAGGCGGGCGTGCAGATAGCCGAGCTTTATTTGTTTTTAATGCGGCTTGACGAAATTTGCTCCACCGCGCTGACTTTGGAAATGGATATAGTCCCGGGCAAGCGTTACAGCGGCGATTTCCCGCTAATCGATTCTTCTTATAGCCAAAGCGGCGTTGATTTTTACGGCGACAAAACGGTTGCCGAAGTAGAGCGGCTTAACCAAACGCTTTTAATGCTCGACGAAATAGACGAGCAAATTCTGCACGACATTATGGCGGGCGACAGCTATGAAACCATAGCCGACAACAGGCATTTGGCGCTTAACACCGTTAAATATCGCGTGCATGCAATGGTGAAAAACGCCGACGTTTCGGGCAGAAAAGACCTTATGGCGTTAATTGAAAAATACAATCTTATAATTTAAAACGCAAGGTTTTATCTCTTCGGTTGCGGCTCGCGTTCGGCGCACCTTGCAAAAAGCCATATTTCGGCATAAAATTTACTGAAATTATTGTCTTGCAAATTGCCTTTTCGTTCTGTATAATGTAGGTATAAAGAACGAAGAGGTGTTTTTTATGTCTGAAATAAAAAAGAAAAAAATTACCATACCCACATATAGAGTAGGCGAGCCTGAACCGCTGCCGTTATATTTTGAAAAACGTCCGTATCAGGGGGCAAGCGGGCGCATTTACCCCATTCCGTACGTTTCGTCGCTTTCCGACGATAAAAAGGATTACGACTACGACGGCTACGTTCTTGAAAACGAATACATACGCGCGGTTTTATTGCCCGAACTCGGGGGGAAAGTGCATTGCGCGCTCGATAAAACCAACGGGTACGACTTTATATATAACAACAAAGTTATAAAGCCCGCAATGGTAGGGCTTGCGGGACCTTGGGTTTCCGGCGGAATAGAGTTCAACTGGCCGCAACACCACCGCCCCACCACCTTTATGCCCGTCGAACACGCCGAGGGTAAATCGGACGGCAAAAAAGCCGTGTTTATGGGAGAGGTTGATTATTTTCATCAGATGAAAGGCAACGTCGCGCTTTCGGTAGACGAGGGCAGCAGCGTTCTCCGCGCGAAAATAACCGTATATAACCAAACTCCGGTAGCGCACCCGTTTATGTGGTGGGCTAACCTTGCGGTTGAAATCGACGACGATTACAGGGTAGTGTTCCCGCCCGATGTGGAATACGTGAACGACCACGACCGACGCGCCGTTCTGGAATGGCCTGTGGCGAAAGGCGTTTACCACACCGCGCGCCCCTACGATTACGGCAAAGGCACCGACATTCACGTATCTGGCGCGATAAAAGTTCCGTCTTCGTTTATGATTTCCAAAGGGCAGTCCGATATGGATTTTGTTTGCGGATACGATAAAAACAAAGAAAGCGGCGTGGTTACGGTTGCCAACCGCCACATTGCGCCCGGTAAAAAACTGTGGACGTGGGGCGCGGGCAAGTTCGGTGCGAAATGGTGCGAAAACCTTACCGACGACGGCTCGCGTTACGTAGAGCTTATGACCGGTTGCTACACCGACAACCAGCCCGACTTCACCTGGATTGCTCCTTACGAAACCAAAGAATTCGAGCAGGTTTGGTACCCCGTGCGCGATATAGGCGAGGTTAAGTGCGCTACCGAAAAGGGCGCATGCAATCTTGAAAAAACCGAAAAAGGCTCGTTCGTCGGGTTCTATTCGGTTAAAAAGCGCAACTGCGTTATAACCTTGCTTAACGGCGAAAACGTAATTGCCGAAAAGAAAGCCGAGGTTTCGCCTGCGGCTCCGTTTACCTGTGAAATTCCCTGCGATTGCGACGTAAAAGACCTTACTTTAAAAATCTGCGACGAAAACGGCGAGCTTTTAATAGCTTACAAGCAACCCGTAAGAGGAACCAAAAAGCCCATTTCGCCCAGACTGCCCGCCAAAAAGCCTTGCGACATCGCTTCGCTGGAAGAACTTTATTTGAACGGCATTCATTTAAGACAATATAAACATTTTGAATATTGCCCCGAAGATTATTTCCTCGAGGGGTTGAAACGCGACCCGAAAGACATTCGTTGCAACAAAGCAATGGGCGATAAATGCCTTGAACGCGGCGAATACGACAAAGCAGAGGCTTATTACAACGCGGCTATCGAAAGGCTCACTTTGCGCAACGACAATCCTTACGACACCGAGCCTTATTACAAACGCGCGCTTTGCGAATTTTACAAGGGCGATTTGAGCGGCGCTTATAACGACGCATATCTTGCCGTGTGGAGCTATCCTTACCGCAGCGCGGGCTATTATCTGCTTGCTAAAATCGACGCACTTAACGGCAATAGAAAAGAAGCCGTAGAGTTTTTGAAACTTTCGCTTGAAACCCAAAGCAAAAACCTGTGGGCGCAGTATATTCTGGGAATTTTCGAGGGCGATAAAGATATAAACGAAAAAATCGAAGAAGCCGACCCGCTGTTCTTCGCCGGCTTCGAAAAAGAGAAAAACGCCGTAAACTACGCCATAGAGGTTATGCAGTTCGGGCTTTACGAACTTGCGAAAACCGCGCTTGAAAGGTGCGATGACAGGGCGATTAAGTTCTATTATCTTGCGTATATCGCGAAAAAACAGGGCGATTCGACTGCCGCCGAAAAATACGTTAAACTTGCCGACGAGTGCAGTTGGAAATGCGAATTCCCCGTTCGCACCGAAACTGTTCCCGTGCTTAAAGCCGCGAACACGCCCATGGCTGGCTACTACCTCGGCTGCATATATTACGCTTACGAACGCTATGGCGAAGCTTGCGAAGAATGGGGCAAAACGGTTGAAAAAATCGATTTCGCTCCCGCTTACAGGAATATGGCGCTCGGGCTTTACGACCACCTTGGAAAGAAAGAAAAAGCGTTTGCCGCACTTGAAAAAGCGCACGAACTTATGCCCGAAAGCGACCGTATTTTCTTTGAGCTTACCCAGCTTTATAAGGGAATGAACGCGCCGCTTAACAAACGCCTCGCGCTTTATAAAAACGAAGAAAAAACCGTTTTCCGCCGCGACGACTGCACTTTGCAATATTCGGTGCTTTCAACCATGGCGGGCGATATGGAAAAGGCGTTCCATATTCTTGCGGAGCATCGCTTCCACACATACGAGGGCGGCGAGGGCTACCTTACGCAGCATCACGCCTGGCTGCATTTCCTTGCAGGCAGAAAGCTTTTAGCGCAGAAAAAATATAAAGAAGCCGAAGAAACGCTTATAAGCGGACTTACTTTTCCGCTTAACTACGGCGAAGAAAAGAACTATTTCGTCAACGACGCGCCCATATATTCCGAACTTGCCAAAGTTTACGAAGCGCAGGGGAATAACGAAAAGCGCGACGAATATTTGAAACTCGCGCTCACTACCAACGGCGCGCCCACGGTTCACAGCTATTACGAATGCCGGGCTTTCGACGCTTTGGGCAAAACCGCCGAAGCGAAAGCTCTTGCCGACGAACTTTACAATATAGGCAAAAACAAAATAGATACCGCCGAAATTCCCGAATATTACGGGGTGGGTTCGCCTGCTTATCAGCCGTTTAACTACGACATAGAAAAAGCGCACCTGCTTGCGGGTTATCTGCTTTGCGGCTTTGCCGAACTGGCTAAAGGAAACAAAGCCGAAGCGAAAAAGTTTGCCGAAAAAGCCGAAAAAATCGATTGCGCCGACTTCTCGCTGTATTTGTTGAAAGGCGAAATAAATGGCTGAAAAAGTAAAAACAAAATGCCCGCTCTGCGGCGACGTCTTGTCTGCGGGCGGGTATGAAGCCGAATTTTCGGCTGATATAGGGGCAACCTGTTTCAGGCTGTTTTACAAGCCGCTAAACGCGGAAATTTTGCGGACGCCGAACGGCGAAAGTCAGCGGAATACAAACGTTTATCTGTTCGGCAATCCCATACTGTTTCCGCCAAACCGCATTCGTGGCGGCAGGTTCGTTTTCCGCGGAAAAGAATATGTTCTGCCCGTGAACGAACCGCAAACCGGGTGCTTTATACACGGCAATCTGCTTAATTTGCCGTTTGCTAAAAAGCAAATAAGTCAAAGCGAAATAGAGTTTACATATTCGGCTAAAAAGGGCGAATATCTCGGTTTCCCGCACGATTTTACCGTGCGCAGACATTACAAACTGGGCGAAAACGGGCTTGAAGAATATACTACCGTAATAAACGACGGCGTTTGCGAAATGCCTGTTATGCTGGCTTATCACACAACGGTTAATCTTGATTTTTGCGGCGATATGCAAAACGTTAAGCTTCAGGTTCCCGTAACGCAGGAATATTTGCGCGATAAAAACTTTTTGCCAACAGGCGAAACAGCTTATGGCAGACCGCGCGACCTTGCGCTTGCAAACGGCGAATTTGTTCCCGCAAAGCAGCCGTTTTCGGCGTTTTATAAGGCGAACGATAAAACCGTGGCGCTATTTAAAGGCGCGGGCGCAAGCGTTTATTACGAAGCGGAGAGTATTTTCGGTTACCGAATGCTTTACCGCGGCGACGGCGATGGTTTTGCCGTGTGCGAACCGCAAACCTGCGTTATAGATTGCTTCCATTTTGAGCAAAAACCCGAAGAACTGGGACTAATAGTTCTTTCGGGTGGAGAAAGCAAAACTTTTTACACCCGCATTTGCATTGAAAAAAACGATAATTAAAAAAAGAAAGTCGAACCGTTTTTACGTTTCGGCTTTTTTCGTTAAAATAATACAAAGTTTTCTCGTAACGCTGTTGCCGGCGTATACTATCAAGTGCAACACCTTACAAAAAAATGACAGTTCATATAAATCTATGTTATAATATGAGCGGAAACAGAATATCGGTAAAAACGTTAGACTTGAATTTGCCGTTTGAAGAAATATCTCAGCAACTAAATTCTATTGTTGTAAACGAGTTTACGTCATATCCTTTGTGTTTGATAAGGAGGCCACAAAATGTTTTTTTGAGAGGACAAGTTTTTAAGTTCTCTCTTTTTTACTGTTACGAGAGAAGATAAAGTCCTCAAAAGACATAAACCTGTGAGTGGCGTAGAGATATTCGTTGTCCTTGCGGTGAGAACGTTCTACTTTGCCGTTGTGCCTTGGTGTAATCCTACAGTTGCTTCATAGAAAATTTTGAAGTCGTCTTGACATTTGCGGAAAAATGCGTTATACTTTCTTTGAGGTGAGAAATGAACGATCAATTTTTTCAGCAGAAAAACGAAAGAAAGTATATACGGCTTACGCAGTGCTACGATCAGCTATACGACGAACTTTTCCGAATGGAAGCCCACGCGCACGAGGGGATCGAGTTGATGTTTGTAAGAGAAGGACGTATCAACTTCTTTTTTTCCGTTGGCGGAATGGTGAAACAATATTCTATCGCGGCGGACGAATTTGTTATATTCGACAGTACGATTCCCCATCGCCTCGAAGTAGAAAAATGCGCGCATATTCTTAACTTTCAGATTAAACTTTTCGACGAAGGTTCCTATCGATATCAACCGCCGTTGGGCGCTTTGATTGCTTCCGCTCCGGAATACCAACTTTTTTCTATGGACGAATATCCCTGTTTCAAGGAATACGATGACGCGGATATACTGCCCACGCTTGATAAAATGGTACGCATTTCCGCAGAGTACGTGGACGTAAAATACGTTCTGATAGAACATTATCTATCGGCGCTTCTGTTCGAGGTCGGCGTATTGCATCATAAACACGTCATGCGGTATAAAGGCTATTCTTACGTCAGGCGAGCGGTGGAATATATAGAAAACAGCAACGAACGGATAGGGGCGGAAAAGCTCGCGGAATTATCCGGTATTAGTTACGTGTATTTACATAAACTGTTTAAAAAATGCTTCGATAAAGGAATCAGCGGGTATATCAACGAATTTTATATTAACCGCGCCGCTTCAATGATTGGGAAGTACCCTTATAAGAGTATTGAACAGATCTGCGAAATGTGCGGTTTTACAAGTGTTCGGGCGTTTGAACGGCAATTTAAAAAAATAAAAGGCGTTTCTCCCGCAAAGTACAAAGCGATGGCTCACGAAAGTAAAAGATTTTATCTTCGCGACGAATCCTGAAACTTAAAGGGGCTGTCGCGTTAAACATTTTTTATGCAATATGATATAACAAACGGCTTAAAACACTATAGTTTAAAGCCGTTTTTTTGCATAATTATTTATTTTTTTAGATATTTATGCGCTTAACGCGACAGCCCATTTTTGTACTTTTGTATAGAAAACGTCGTATGATTGACTAAAAAATATCAAAAAATTAAAATTTGGTATTGACAAACAGGCAGAAATATGGTAATGTAAAGAAAAATCGGGACAGAGGTTTTTGCGCAGGAGGAAAAATATGTTTTTTCAGCCGAAACGCTTTTCCCGCCCGATAAATTCACTGAACGACGGAAAAATTATGTCGGGCGTCGCCGGTGGTTTGAGGGGCAGCCGTTTATAGAAAAGGAGGAAAAGACTTTGAGAAAGACAGCAAGTATTTTATGTGCGTTTGCACTTGTTGCAGCAACGGCAGGGGCGAACGAAAATGTGACCGCGAAAGCCGCCGAGGATACCTATAACGTGCCGAGCGCGCCTATATGCGTTGGCGCGGCTATAAACGACCGCGACAGTTTATTTCTCTTGGATGAAGAGCCGGCAGACAATGCCCTTATCCGCGCAGAATACCGCGACGGAAGTCTTTTCGTTGTGGACGGCGAAGGCGTCGAACTTTTTCTTCTTTCTCAGGTTATAGAAGCGTTTGAGGTGGCGGACGTAGTGCCTGTGATTCGATTCGACAATGCGGAAACGGGCGGGGCACTTGCGGATTTTCTCGTTGAAAAAAACGTTTCGGACGCAGTGGTTTTATCCGAGGACGCCGCTCTTTTGAAAGAATTGCGGAGCGAGGCGAAAAAGGTGTCGGGAGCGTTAATGTACGAAAGCGTCGCCGCTGAAAACGAAAGCGCATTTAAAGAAATCTGTGCGGAAATCAATTCCTCTTGGGCGAGAGTTGCCCTGCTTCCCAACGACGTGCCCGAAGATCTGGTTGATTATTTATACGAGCGCGCGGTGACGGTGTGGATTTGTTCAGACGGAACGCCGGAAGAAAATTACAGGGCGATTCTGAAAGGCGCGCACGGCGTAATCAGCGAGGACTGGGCGCAGACGAAGGCAGATCTGGCGACGTTTACGACACCTACGCTTACGAGAACGCCTTTTGTGGTGGGGCACGGCGGAATGCCCGTGAATTATCAACCCAATTCGCTGAGAGGGTTTATCGACGCCTACGAAGCGGGTGCGGACGCGTTGGAAAACGATTTGCATATGACGAAGGACGGCGTAGTGGTTCTTATGCACGGCACGGGCGTTTACGGGCAGGAGGCGAACGGAGATTTTATCGATGACATTGCGGCACAGACGACGGGTACGGGGAAAATTCACGAATTGACGTGGGCGCAGCTTCAGCAATATAGGATAGACGGCTATAAAAATCTGCCAACAGAACCTATTCTCGATCTCGACACCTATTTACGGGAGTTTGCGGATAAACCCATAAAGCATTATATGGAGCTGAAACGTCAGAGGCAGACGGATATGGTTGCGCCCGTTGTGGAACTCGTGAAAAAATACGGCATGCAGGACCGCATGGTGTTCATCACCTATTGGGATAACGTCGCCGCCGAGCTGAGAAAACAGATGCCGCAATGCAGCGTGGAATTGCTCGTGGATAACGGCAGCGTAATCGTGAACGATCAGGGCTTTGAGGGACTGCTTGAAAAACTCAACCCCGATAATCTTGCCTATTCCCCCAATTACCGGACGTTTGACACCGACCAGATAGCGGAACTTGCCAAAAGGGGAATTCTTACCTATTCGTGGACGTACGGAACGCCCGGGGAATTTGCGAGCGCTTACGCCGCCAACCGATATTCGCTTACGACGGACTACGCGCTTTGGGCTAAGGAATTGGAAAACGAAATTACCTTTTCCAAACGCTCGGTGACTATGGGGACAAGCGCGGACGAAAGCGTGTATTTTAAGGGCGCGGTGAGCACCCGTTCGGGGCAGACGCGTAACAACGAGATTTTTTCCGTACGGATTATAGAAGGCGATATAAAACTGATACGTACGGCAAACGGGAAATATTACGCCGACCGCCCCGGCAAGGCGAAAGCAGTGGTGTATTACGACAGCGAAAACCGATTTGACTACTCCACGGACGCGGGTAGCGGCGTGCAATCCCTTTCTTATCGGTTATATTCTTCCGAAATTGTCGAGATAGAGGTGCAGGGCGTAACGCCCGCGCTTCCCGGAGGCGGTTCGTCGGCGGGGAAGAGCGATCCCTCTGCTTCGCAAGGGGACGCAGGCGAAAAAACGGGCGGGTGCGGCGCATTTGTTGAAAGAAGAACGCTGTTTTGTTTCGCGGCGTGCGCGATTGTTTTATGGGCGATCGGGCGTAAAAAGGAGATGCGACACAAATGATAGGCAAGGGCTTTTTTTCGAATCCGAAAAAAATGAAGGACACGGGGTTCATCCTGTTGTTTCTGGCTGTTCCCGTCGCTAATTTTCTCGTATTCTGGCTGTACGTGAATTTCGATTCTATTTTATTGGCGTTTCAGATACCGCAGTCGAACGGAACGATTGAATGGGGATTAGACAATTTCAGAAGATTTTTTTCCGAGTTTTCGGGGGAAAATCCCGTAATGCTGACGGCGCTGAAAAACACGATGATTTTTTTCTTTACGAATCTCTTCGTCGTGCTTCCCGTTTCGCTTCTGTTGTGTTATTTTCTTTATAAGAAAGTGGCGGGATATAAAGCGTTCCGGTTTATTTTCTATCTTCCTTCGATAGTCAGCGCTTCCGTTTACGTTGTACTGTTCAAATATATCATCGCATCCAACGGTCCCGTCGGAATCATATTCGACGCATTCGGTTGGGAAAAGATTCCGTATCTTACAGACAGCAGTTACGCGCTTTCCACAATTTTGTTTTATACGATTTTTACGGGGTTCGGGGGAAATATCGTGCTTCTTTCGGGAGCGATGAGTCATATCGACGAAAGCATTCTTGAAGCGGGAAAGATAGACGGCGTGACGATGTGGAGGGAACTTGTGTCGCTGGTTCTTCCGCTTGTATGGCCGACGTTGAGCACCCTTATCATCTTTTCTTTCGTCGGTATCTTTTCCGCCTCCGGGCCGATTCTGCTCTTTACGGAGGGTGCGTACGGGACGATGACTATCTCCTATTGGCTTTTCGAGCAAGTGCAGAGATATTCGGTTTATTATTACCCTTCTGCGGTGGGACTTTTCTTTACGCTGATAGGAACGCCTATCGCGCTTATCATGCGCCGCGTGCTTTCCCGCGGAACGGACATTGCCGATTAAAGGAGAAAAGAAATTATGAATGAATCTGACCTTTCCTCCGCCGTACGCGCGGCAAAAAAACGGAAAACGGCGAAAAGCCGCAGCGAACGGATCGTTTTCGTCGCGGTATTCGTGTTGTTTTTCCTTTATGCGGCAACGCTTATTTACCCTTTCTTATATTGCCTGAACGCCTCTTTAATAAACGGAGGCAGAGCGTTTATGCGCGATCCCGTTGGGATGGCGAAGCCGCCGAAATTTGTCAACTATCTATCCGCGTTTTCTCAACTCGACGTAAACGGAAGTAATTTTTTCGCCATGACTCTCAATTCCGTTTGGTTCTCTTTTGGCGGCACGATTTTACAAATGCTGTTTACCTCCATGGCGGCTTACGTGGTTTGCAAATACCGGTTTCGCGGCAGGGAATTTATCTATTCCATGGTTATCGTTATCATGATGATTCCCGTTTACGGTTCTTTGCCCGCGCAGTACAGGCTGTATTCGCGGCTGGGAATGGTGGATTCGCCGCTGATTCTGTTGGCGTATTGTTCGGGATTCGGCATGAATTTTCTTGTCATCTATTCGTTTTTTAAAGGAATTTCGTGGAGTTATGCCGAAGCGGCTTTTATCGACGGCGCGGGAAATATCAAAGTGTTCTTTTCCATCATGCTTCCCATGGCTTTGCCGGCGGTTTCCGCGATGGGAATTATGGGGTTTGTCGGCATGTGGAACGATTATCTGACCCCGATTTTATACATGAGCAGAACGTTCCCTACGCTGGCTTCGGGAATTTATCTCTACGAGAAAAAAATTGCGTATACGGCGAATCAACCCGTATATTTTGCCGGCGTGATCTTGTCGCTTGTTCCCGTAATGGCTATCTTTCTGGCGTTTCAGAATAAAATTATGTCGAATATTTATGCCGGAGGACTGAAAGGGTAAGAGGGAGTTATTCCGATCCTTCGGTACAGGGAGGTATTTATGAGAAAACTATTGACGGCCGTTCTTTCGGCAACGTTGCTCGCCGGGGCGGCGGCGTGCGGAGATAACGGCAAAGCCGGAAATTCGCGGCTCCTCTTTGACGTGCATCCGCAGGCGGTGTACGAGATCGGGGAAGATATGAAGACGTTCTCTCTTGCATTGCTGGAGGGCAACGACGTAAAGATCGTTTCCTGCGACGATAAAGACGTCCGGATCGTAGGATTCGATACTTCGACGGCGGGCGAAAAGCAGATGACGATTACGTATAAGGGGTACGTAAAGACTTTCGGGTATACCGTACTGTTGCCGGAAGATCAGCGCCCCGTCGAACCCGGTGAAATCACCGTATATTCTTTAAAGGAACTGAACGACGCTTTCGCGGAATATTCCCGTATAGACGTAGCTGCGGATCTGCTTCTGGCGGAAGGAGAATCGTTTACCGTTCCCAGAGGGAAACAGGTGAGGATTACGGACGGGTTTACGCTGACAAACCGCGGGTATCTTTTCAACGAGGGAAGAATTCTCGGCAGCGTGAAAGGAGTATTTCCGCTCAAATCCGTCGTGCCCGTCGGGCGCCCCAATCAGACGGACGCCAAAGATTGCCTCTTTTCCGTTTCTACGGCGGAAGAACTCGCTTGGATCGCTTACGCGGCGAATCATACCGTTTACGTAAACGGATGGGAACTCGACGGATTCACGCATTGTACGATTGAAATCACGAAAGACATCGATCTTTCCGGCTATGAATGGATTCCCGTCGGAACGTGGGAATACGAAGGCAACCCCGAATATATCGGCGACGTCTGGACGCCCGGCGCGGCGCATACGTTTAAAGGAACGATTGAAGGGAAAGGGCATACGATTGCCGGTCTGCATACAGCGGAAGACGGCGCAAAGGATAACGTCGGGTTTATCGGCGCCGCCGATTACGAGGCGAGCGTGAGGAACCTGAACTTTACCGATCTGTACGTAGAAGGCGGAAGCCGCGTCGGGGCCGTCGTAGGGTATTATAATTCCCACAGTTGGGCGGACGGATTCATTGAAAACGTGTCGGTGGAAAATGCCGAGGTCGTTGGCAAAAACATGGTTGGCGGGCTGATCGGAAAATCGGAAAACGTCATTCAGTATTTTAAGGTAAATGTTAGAAACTGTACGTTTTCGGGAAACGTTTCCTGCGAGGGGAACGGCTATTCGGGCGGACTTGTCGGGTATGCGTCGGGCGGATTACTGCTATCGGGAAATACCGTTTCGGCGGTTCTTAAAGGTGCGGAAGCCAGAGCGGGTACCGCGTTGGGCGTGCGCGAGGCGTATTCCGGGTTGGGCGGAAGCGCGGGAAGAAAGGAAAGCGCGGAACTTTCCGGCAACGATCTTTCGAGGGTTGCGCGTGAGGACGGAAAAACCGTCGGCGAAATATATGAAGATATTTGAAGGGAGGATTTATTATGAACGTTTTTAAAAAATTAACGGCTTTGTTGCTTAGTTCTGCGGCGGTGTTCGGTTGTCTTGCGGGGTGCAGGGCATCGAACGACCCCAATACATTATACATAGACGCTTTCGAGGGCGGATATGGCGTTAAATGGTTGTACGCGCTGGGAGAAGAATTCGAAAAGAAAAACGAGGGGATTACGGTTAAGATCAACGAAACGAGCGACGATTCCACCTTTTCCACCATGCTCACGTCCGGCCGTTCCACGGCGGACATCGTATTCGAGCGGTATCCTTTTTGGGACAGAATTTTTCGCCCTACCGTTGTAGGAAACACGACGTACGATCCTATTCTGGAAGATCTGACGGATATTTATAACGCGAAAATTCCCGGAGAGGACGTTACCATCGCCGAAAAACTCCCGGAAGACGTGCGCGCTTATTACGAAACGGACGGAAAATATTATCATTTTAATTGGGCGGCAGGTATGATGGGGCTGCTGTATAATAAAAATGTCTGGAGTCCTTCATGGAAACTTCCGCGCACGACGGACGAGCTGATTTCTTTGGCAGACACTATCAAAAAAGCGGGGAAAGTTCCTTTCGTCTATTCGCTGAAAGATTCTTATTGGGGAATTTACGTCGTCTGGGCGGCGCAGTACGAAGGGTTGGAGGCGATGGCGGCTTACGACGAGGGGTACGCGCCGAACGGCAAAAGATACGTTCCGGAACTTGCCCTCTATCCGGGGTTCGAGAAAGCATTGAAAGTTCTTGAAGTATTATTGAAGGATGAAAACGGTTACTGTCATTCCCGAAGCAAAGAAGTGGACTTTACGATGGCACAAAATATGTTCCTTGAAGGCGACGCTGTTATGCAGGCAAACGGAGATTGGATAGAAAGCGAAATGCGCGCTAATTTTGCGGAGGGAGAAACGGACATCGAATTTATGAAAATGCCCGTCATCAGCAGCATCGTCGATAAGTGCCCGTCCATCACCGGTACGGAAGAAGAAAAGGAAGCGAAACTTTGCGCGGTGGTCGATTATGTGGACGGCGCGGACGGGGCAACTCTTCCCGAGGGGGTGACGCAGCAGGACGTAGAATATATCCGTTCGGCGCGATCGATGATGCAGACGATCGGACAAGATCACAGCGCTTATATCCCCGTTTATTCCACGAAAAAGGATATAGCGAAAAAGTTCTTTCAATTTATGGCGAGCGACGAGGGAATCGAAATTTACGTAAAAGCTTCGGGCGGATACAGAACGATGTTTAAATACGATTATTCGAAGAGCGAATTACAGAACGGAATATCTTCGTTCATGAAATCGACGAACGCGTTATTCGAACAATCCTCACACTATTTTATGCCGATGAAAAATAAGATTTTCTCATTGACGGGGATGCAGTTCATGGAAAACGGTCTTGTTGACGTAGAGGTTTATTTATCCGCTTCCAATCCGAAAGATTACAAGTCCGCAAGCGAGATTTTCCTTGCTAATTACAAGAATCTTGAAAAGGAATGGACGAATTATCTCAACACCGCGCAGATCGGCAAATAAACGTGAAAGATCGGAGGAGAATTATGCGGCATATCAATGGCAGGGCGATCGTTTCGGCGGGATTTTTATCCGTGGCTTTCGTACTCGGCGCGGCATGCGATAAAACGGAAACAACGGGGAACGCCGAGATCTGGTCGACTTATAATACGACGAAAGTAATGAAAGAGAAACACGATTATGAGAAGTTTGCGCCGAAAATCGAAGTTTCGATGGCAAAGAGCGAGGTGGAAGGCGCGCAACTTGTAATCACGCCCGATTACGACGTAAAAAGTTATACGCTTACCGCGTCCGACCTTGTCAGCGGTGAGAACGTATTTCCGGCAGAAAACGTGCGCGTGTATAAACAGGGTTACGTGAACGTAACGAGCAAGACGCCCAACCAGACGAATGAAGCCTATCCCACCGGGTGGACGCCGGATATGCTTCTTCCTATGGAAAAAGCGGTGGAATACAGGGAAAACACCATAGAAAAGGGGTGCAATCAAAGCCTCACCGTTGAATTTTCTTCCACGGTTTCTACTCCGGCAGGAACTTATACGGGGACTTTCGCTTTAGACGTAGACGGTAAGAAGACGGATATTCCCGTTTCCGTGAACGTCTGGAATATCGACGTGAGCAAAACGTACGGCAAAAGTTGCTTTGCATACGGGGATTTCGACGATAATCTTCTTCCCGGCGAACTTTCCAATACGGCAGAGTTAAGAGCGGCGTATTACGAGTTTTTACTTGATAACCGTATTTCTCCCGCCAATTTTCCCGAGGGATCGGAACAACTTCCCGAAGCGTTCGTGGAACAATTTCTTACATATAAAGATCATCCGTATTTCAACAGCTTCGGTTTCCCCATTCGCAGAGGACGTAGCGCTTACGACGTAAATACGGAGAGTCTGCGACAATACGTGGAGCCGATCGTGCGGCTTTGCACGCCCGGAAACGTTTACGTCGATATGGCGTACTACTATCTCGTGCCTATCGACGAACCCTCTTCGGAGGCAGCCTTTAACGCGGTGGATACCTATCGCGTAAAAATAGACGAGATGGAAGAAAAAATTCTTGAAGCGCTCGACGAGGACGGATTCTTCGATTCATTCAAAAAGGATTACACGGAAGAGGAAATCGCGGCGTTCCGCACGACGCTGTGCGAAAGCGTACGCAATATTCCGCAAATTGTAACCACGCCTTATAACGATACGCTTAAAGATAGAATAAACACGTATTGCCCGCCCATTCAGTATTACAATACGGAATATGAACGCGCATTGTATGCGCAGAACGCGGAAACGACGGGCGGAGAACAGTGGTTTTATACCTGTATGCAACCCGTTTATCCGTATCCGAGCTTTCATATCGACGATTATCTGATCGGCGCGCGCATACAGAAGTGGATGCAGGCGGCGTACGGCGTGGAGGGATACCTTTATTGGGAAAGTTCCTCTTACAAGAACGTATCTCAGGACAGACTGACAGATCCGTATACCGATCCTAACCGTTTTTACTACGGTTCTCAGCCGTTCCCCGGAGACGGATACCTCACCTATCCCGGTTATAAATACGGGGAAAGAGGACCTATTTCCTCCCTTCGTCTGGCGGCGTACCGGGACGGGCAGGAAGACATGGATATGATCTGTGCGTTCGGGGAACTTCTGGAAAAATACGGGGCGTATTACGGCACGGAATTTTCGGCAAACGACGTGCTTGAAACGCTGTACGGAGAGATTTTCACGGGTAGCGTATACAACTCGCAGGACGCGGCTTTTTATGCCGTAAGAGAGAATCTTGCCAAATTGTATCTCTCGGCGGCGAGCGAAGGGAAAATCGTTGTCTGTTCTCCCGTAATAAACGGCACGCACAGCGTGACGGACGTTTACGTAGCCGCAGGATACAACGCGGAGATCAATGGGGTTGCCGCTTCGGCGGAAATTGCGGGGGAAGGAAAAAGATATCGCGTTATCAACGATTTGCAACAGGGCAGGACGACGCTCCGCATCGTTGTAAAAGACGAAAAAGGCAACGTTGCCACCGAATACGATATGTTCGTTTCAGACAGACTCAACGAAGCAAAACTTTCCCAAAATACGGTGTTTGTCAGCGCGGATTCTTCGTTTGCTCTCACAGAGGAGGGGGCGTCGTTCTCGATTGTTTCTCTGAAAGAGGGAAGTTTAATCGATCTTGTTTCGTTCGTTCCGTATGCGTCTTTCTCCGCTTCTCTTTTCGGAGGATTCGATCGGATAAAGGATATTAAGTTCACGATAGTAAACACGGGGGAAGTCGAGCTTGAATTGACCGTGCGCCTTGCGTTTGGCGAAAGTAAGTTCGATTATATGCAAGCGGTGATTTCCGCGGGGGAAAGCGCGGAAATTACGTTGAAAAACGTCTACGATTGCCGTTGGAGCGATTTGAAGAACGCCGATTCGTTGCGGTTAGAATTCAAAAATCGAAACGGAAAAGACGAACCGTTTGCAGACAGACGCTTTACGATAGGTAAAATTTATTATACCGGCGTGGATTAAGGAGGAGAAGATGAAAAAAACATGGTGCGCGTTTTTAGCGGCATTGTTTTGTATGCCTGCAGGCGCCTGCTCGAAAAAAAATGCAGACAGCAATTTCGTTCTGTTAAACGGATTTGAAAATTACGAGTCTGCGACGCGGGCGGCATACAAGGCGATATACGGTAGCATCGATCTGACGAACGAACATGCTACCGAAGGGACGGGTGCGATAAAATTGAACATACTCCATTCGAGGCAGGAAAACTGGTCGAACACGGAGAGTATTCTGTATGCGCCTAAGCTGGTTTTCGATGCGGTGGACGCACGGGCGGGGTACGACCTTCTCGACGTGAGGCATGTTTCCTCTTTCGGCGTAGACGTTTTTAACGACAACGATTACGACGCGGTGCTTCTCTTCTATATCGAAGGGAACAACAGGATCTTATACGACGGATACGCCGAACTGCCCGCAAAGAAACAGACAAATGCGGTGTTCTCCTTGAACCGTCTCGCTTTGAAAGACAAAGGAGAAGGATGCGATTCGTTCAAACTTGCCATACTCGATCCGCATATCAACGAAGCGGGTGAGCACGTTTATTACGTCGATAACTTTTACGCGCTTCGTACTTCGGAGCCGATTCCCGAAGCGGAAAAAATTTGCGAGGACGATGAAATCCTGTCTTTTTCAGACGCGGGAGATCTTGACTACGTTTCAGGGTACGCGCCGAAAGGTCAGTACGGCGTGCCCGAAGTGCCTGAGGGAGGAGTATCCTTTTCCGCTCGATCCCCGATCGGCAGCGCGCTCCGTCTGACGGCGTTCGGGAAAAACGGGTTTGAAAATTACGATTTCTCTTATTTTGACGATAATATGCAAAAGTACGGCGTTGAGGTGAATACCGAACTCGTTTCCAAAATCGATTTTACAAGGCTGCTCCGGGGCGACGCGATCGTCGCTTCGGTATTCAACGCCCATTCGTCGCTCAGCCGCACCGTTTATCTGGAAATAGAAGATAAAAACGGTTATACGGTTCGTAATGGCAGGCGAATCGCGCCCGGCGAATCTGCCGAACTTACGCTGTACGACAAAGGTTCCGTTGATTTACGCAGTATTGCCGCCGTGCGGGTTCTGTACGATACTTTCGACGTTTTTGAACGGGCGGATTTATATCTCAACGGTCTGGGCTTCAGAAGGGGGGTCGAATGATGAATAAAATCAGGCGTTTGATATTGAGCGCGACGATACTTGCGGCGGCTTTCGGCGCGTTGGGCGTTCTGCATGCCTGCGCGGGAAAAACGGTGGAGAAAGAATATACGGCGTATTACGGAGAGATTTTTACGTTGCCCGGCATCAGCGGCGCAACCTACGCGCTTTCGGACAGCGACGGTAACGCCGTAGACGTATCTTCCGGAAACTTTTTGCCTACAGACCTTGACGGCTATACGTTACGCGTGAACGAAAAAGGAAAAAAATATTCGATAAAAATCAACGTTGCTGAAAGAAACGCTCCGTTTATTTCCGTAGACAGAAAGACGGTGTATGCTACGGTGGGAAAACAGACCGCGCTTCCCGTTTTTCGGGCGACGGACGGTGTAACGGGGAAAGAATTGCCCGTGACGGTGCAAGTAACCTCGCCCGACGGAAAAGTGGAAGCGGCGGGGGAGAGTTTTGTGCCGGAGCGCGCGGGCGAATACGTTGTGACGGCAAGCGCCGCGGGTGAAAACGGCGTCGGGGCGGAGCGTACGGCAATCGTCATGGCGAAAGAGGGGCTTAATTACGCTAACGTTCTCGCGCCTATGGCGGAGGAACGGGGGACGGAGACAATTGCCGACACTTTCGGCGTATTGCCTGCGTATAACACCGACGAGGATTTTACCTACGGAAGCGAAGAGGGATCTTTGAAATTGGTCTCCAATATGGAGGGAAACGTGTACTTCGGATTCCGTTTGAAAAATCTGGTGAGAAGCGACATTACCGGGTTCAAAGGGTTTTATTTCTATCTGTTCAACGATTCGCCGATAAACTTTACCCTCTGCCTCAACTGGGGCTGGGAAGTAACCTGTACTGCGGGGGAATGGACGCGCGTTTCCGTTACGGATTATGACGGCATCTGCGAAAATTCAGGAAATTCCGTAATAAAAGAGTACTTTTCTTCGGAAAATATCAACGGCATGACGTTCAGTTGCTATTATTCGGCAAACGGCGCATGGCAGGGACTTCCTTCCGTTGAGATGTATCTTTCCAACGTGTATCTGCTTCCCAACGTTACGCCGGATTATCTCAACGAATACGCCGACGAATTCCCCGACGTTTCCGAACTTTCGCTTAAAGACGAAGAAAGTCTGCGCCTGCAGATCGAGGAATTCGAAACTTTGTACGATTCGCTTAGCGAATACGAAAGGTGTCTGGTGAATTACGGAAAGGTTGCCGCCGTCAGGACGGGGTTACTTAAACTTAGGCATCCCGATACGGAAACGGATCGCGATACGGTTGTTTATTTCAACAGTGAAATGGGGCTGGATCAGGCGGAATTTTCTTTCAACCCGAAAGGTGATAAAGTGGAAGCCTCTCTTTCAACAGATATGTATTACGGAGACGAGGGAGCAAGCACGAAAATCAGTTGGAAAAAAGCGGGCCGCATCGAAAGGTGGGATCTGAACGTAAAATTTACCGATCCGTTTGTGTATAATTTCATGACGGATTACGATACATGGTACGTTTATATCTATAACGCTTCCGATGAGGATTACGGATATTACGCATGGGCGGATAACGGCGTCGGTTGGACGCAGCCGCTTAAAAAAGGAAAGTGGAATCTTGTGTATCTTACCGATTGGTCCACGGTATTCGGCGGCGAAAACGGGGCGTTCAGAGGGAATATTTCGGACAGCATGTTGAAGTTTGCAATTAATCCGTGGTCGGCAAACGAGGGCGGCACGTTTTATTTGTCCTGCGTAAAAGGGCTGAATGCGTCCACCGTAGACGATATGCTTGCCGACGACGACGCAACGGGGACGAATCTTGCCCGCATCGTTTCGTTGTACGACGTTCTCTCTCCCAAATCGCAGCGTGCCGTGAATAATTACGAGGCGGCGCTCGCCTCGAAGTTCAACGCCGTCTGCGACAGCATCGGCTCGCGGCTGCAGTAGCGGACGAATCGGCTTTGCCTGCGCTCTGGGAAGAGATTGAGGCGATTAAGAACGTTTACGTATTCTCTTCTTCGGCGGTGCAGAAAGCCGTTGCGGAAAAATACGTCGCGGTGATCCCCGCTTATATCAATCGCTGCGTTGAAGTTACGGACGTAGCCAACGCCGATCTCGGATTTCTTTCCGACGTTCTTTTCGCTTATGCGTTGCTCGGCGGGGCGGAAAGACAAAACGTGAATGTGCAATTCGAAAACTTTTACGCTTCGACGAAAACCCGTTTTGGCGTGACGGGCGGTTCGGTAGCCGCATTCGGGGAAGCGTGCGGACGGTATCAGGCGGCGTTCCGCGAACAGTACGATACGGGAAAGGTGGATGAGGATTGGAATAAGATCTTCGGGCTGAGCCCGTTTGACGGAACGTTTGAATTTACGGATAAGAGGTCGTACGCAGGTCAATCGGGCTCCACCGCGTTGACGATAGCAAAACGGGACGGCTGGAATACGCTTAATATGTATCTCGTGCTGCCTTCCGTTTCCGACGCGGGAAGTTCGGATTACGACGCGGTATTTTTCTACGTGTACAACGAGTCGGCGGAAGATTATCGGCTGGAAGTGGGAAATTCGCTGTATTTTACTTTAAAAGCGAACGCATGGACGAAAGTTTATATCAACGAATGGGCGAAGGTGTACGACGGAATTTCCCGCGGCGATATTCGCGGGCTTCGGTTGAATATTCACTGCGAAGCCGATTGGAATCTGGCGACGGACGCCGTGCTGTATTTCAGCTCGCTGTTACCTGCGAACGCGGACACGGTGAACGAAATGATCGAATCGCTTGGCGGAAATCCGACGCTTGAAGAACTTTCACGGATACGCGGCATATACGAGATGCTCTCCGAAAATCAGAAATCGCAGACTGCGTACGAAAGCGTGGCGCTGCGCATTATGCAAAAACTCGCCGATGCGTACGGAACAGAGATTGACGAAAAAGAAAAGGCGGAGATTATCAGCGTTTATGCGGCGCTTTCCGCCGGGCAACAATCGGGAGACGTGAAAGCGTGGTACGACGAATTTTATGCCCGCGAGATTCTCGGCGTGATTGCTTCCGGCGATACGAACGTGACCTATTACGGCAAAGCGCTGGGTATGGAACAGGTATCGTTAAGATTCGGTACGGACAACGGAACGAGCGCGACAAACGTTATTCCGGAAGTTTCTTTCGGAAACAAGACGGTTTACGGCGAAGATACGATCCGCATTACTTCTGCGGCAACGTACGTGCAGTGGGAGCATGTGTATCTCACGGTAAAGAATCCGACGATAAAAGATATTTCGGGGGCGCAGGGGATCTATACGTATATTTACAATAACATGAACTTCGATATTTTCGTACAGATGTGGCCTAACCGCTGGACGTTGAAGGCGAAGTCATGGAATATGCTGATGCTCGATAAAGATTCGCTGCCTTGGGTGAACGCCGCATTGGGCGCGGGGGCAAAAATAGACCCGACGTCGATAGACGACAAACTTACGTTCAAGTTTTTCTATTACGTAGGCGTAACCGTGCAGATGACGAGCGGGCTGGATATTTACGTGTCTCCTTTCAAAACGGTAACGGCTGAGGAGATCAACGGCATGATCGGGGCTTTGGACGCGATTACTTCCGAAAGCGAAGCCATGGCGGCAGGCGTGGTGGAGATGTACGAAAATTCGGACGCAGCCGAGCGTGAAAAAATCGTGGGGTACGAAGCGTTCAGAACGCGTTATGCACAATATCTGAAAAATCGCTACGGCTTTAAGGAAAACGCTTTGGTGCATTTGGGCGAAAGTGGCGGTAGCGCTCAGATCTTTACAAGCATAGACGGAGGCGCCGGGAGCGACGTGGCGATGAGCGAAAAGCCCGTTTATACAACCGCAGTGGCATACGGAAACGAAAAGGGAAGCACTGTGATTAAACAGGGCGAATTTACCGCCAGCTCGAAAAACGTTTGGTACAATCTTACCCTTTCCGTCCCCGACGAAGACGTTTATGCCTATCGGAAAATTTATTTCTACATATACAACGACAGTAATTACGATTATACCGTTACCTATAACGGGCAGACGGTGCATGCCAAAGCGAAAACGTGGGTGCGGGTGGAATTCGAGATTGACGCTTCTTCATCGGAGAATATTACTATGCAGATCTCGTTCGGCAAACAATTAGAGAGAACGGCAATATATTTCTCGTCGATTTACGGCGAAAAATAATAAAAAAAATTTTTTTGGGGAGGAAGGAAAATGAAAAGCAAAAAAGTTATTTTGGCAACGCTTTGTCTGGGTGCCGGGTTTGCTTTCGCCGCGTGCGGAACAGACCCTGCGCCTGGCGGCGAACAACCGCGGCTGACGATTACGCTCGACCGAACGGAAGTCACGATGACGGCAGATTCCACGTTGACTTTAACGGCGATGCCGGGCGGATACGGGGAATCGAAGTACTTGTTGACTTACGCTTCTTCTGACGAGAGCGTCGTATCCGTGGAGAACGGAGAACTTGTGGCGCATAAGAAAGGCGTTGCGTCGATTACGGTGAAACTGACGGCGGGGGGCGAGGAAACGACGGCGGTATGCGAAGTTACCGTAACGGGAAAAACGCCTATCGTCGACGTAACAACGACGTATAGCGTCACTTATGAAGCGGGGCTTACGCTGGCGGACGTGGCGGAACTCGACGAGGGATATTCGTGGAAAGAGAGCGGCTCTACAACGTTGCATGCGGGCGAAAATCAAAGTTTTACCCTTGTTTATACGCCTGAAAATCCCGATAAGTACGATACGGTTGAGATTCCCGTAACGGTAAACGTCGAAAAAGGATCGTGGAATCTAAGAACGTCGGAAAAAGTTAGCGGAGGGAGCTTTACATATTATTACGAAGCGGCAGCCGTAGATTTTTCCGCGCTAGGACTCTTCGAATACGTTGACGGAGCGGACGTGAGCTATCAACTCAGCAAGAACGGGGCTGTGGTAACGGAAACAATCGTGCCCGTGGGCGTTTACGGGTTGACGGCGTCGATAGCGGGTACGGACGATTATAATTCCGCAGAAAAAACAATCGAATTTCGCATAGAACTGACGGCGATGCAGGCGTTTATTGCCGCTGTAGACGATTTGGATGAGAATGCGGCGAACGTTTCGGAAAAAGAAAAGTTGACGGTTGCCAACGCCTATAAAAACCTTTCGGCCGAGGAGAAAAATCAGATTGTGGAAAGTTGGGGCGTTACCGTTTCCGCTAAGTATGGTTCCTTTGTGGAGCAGTACGTGAACTCCGTTGCTGTTCAAAACGGCGGGAAAGTCGCCTATTACGGCGCGTTATACGGCGAAAACCAAATCGACGCGAAGACGGATATAGGCGGAACGGCGGCAAACGTAGGATTCACGGTGGAAAAATCGTACGCCGAAGAGGAAGGCAGTCTTCACGTGACGACTTCTGCGGACACGACGACGAAACAGATGCTGGTTTTATCGGTAAAAAATCCTTCGGCAACCGATCTTAGCGGAAAAGACGGCGTATTTACTTATATTTATAACAATACAAGCGTAGATCTCACGATGTCCTCGTGGCCGACGGGCGTAGTTTTGGAAAGCGGTAAATGGACGCTTGTATCCATTCCGGCGGAATGTTTCGGCATAGCCAACAAAGGGCTTCCCGCGAAGGATAATCTCGGAGCGCTGTCATTTAAGGTAACGTTCTATAACGGTTCGCTAGACAATCTCGCTTACGGCGCGGATCTTTATATCGGTTCTTGGACCTTTGCTACGCCCGAATACGTCAACGGCTTGATTTCCGCACTCGATAAGTCGAATCCCGATCAGGAACTTGTCGCGAAAATCGTGGACGTATACAGAATCCTTTCGGCGGCGAGTCGAGAACTCGTAACGGGTTATGAAGAGGTAGAAGCGCTGTACAAAGCGGCTCTGTTCGACGGAGTGACAAAGAACGACGCTACGCTTGTGTATTTTTCAAGCAAAGCGGGATTGGGGCAAATTACCTCCGGCGTGCAATATCAGGCAATGGACGGCGCCAAAAAGTCGCTTGTTCCCGAATCGCCCGAAGAAGCGGGGGGATATTCCACAAAATTCGTACAGTATATAGGCAGTCTGTATTCTTATTATCGCTATGAAATAAGAATGGTGATGCCGGAAAACGTGGATTTATCCGGGTACGACGCGGTGGAATTTTACGTAAAGGCGGTTTCTTCCTATGCGACGGCAAACGCAAACGGCATGTATTATCTCGATTACGCCGGAGCGACGAAAGTAGGATTTACAACGGGAGAATGGGTAAAGATACGCATTCCTACTTCGGCGGCGCAAGGGGAATTCGTTCTGCGGTTTTATACGTGGAATACGCCGCTTGATCGTGCCGCTATCGGCTTCCGCGATGAATTGTATCTGACGGATATTAAAGCGGTTCGCATCGATTATAAAGCGGAATTTATTGCCATGGTCGACGCGCTCGGAACCGACTATACGGCGGCGAAAGTAGCGGAGGTATCCGCGTATTACGAATCGATGCCCGCGTCGGCGAAGGAAGATTCTGAGGTGGCGGCGAAATATGCATCATTCCGCGAAACTTATATAAAGAAACCTGCGCTTGCTACGCTCAAAGCGCTTATTTCCGCAGCAGGCGACGCCCCGGCAAGAGAAGACATGGAGGCGGTGGTTGCCTATTACGAAAGTCTGGAAGAATCGCTTCAGAGCGATACGGAGATAAAAGCCGCGTACGACGCGTTCTATGAAAACGCTTATCGTTCGATCGTCAAAGCGGATTTCCTCGCGGAAATCAACGCGATAACTAAGGATTCCGACGACGAAGAAAAAATAGACGTTATTCGTGCATATCGTTCGCTGACGCAGGATTTGCAAACGGACGCGGAAATAAAGGCGGCGTACGAAAGTTTTGTAAAAACGTATATCACCGATCGTCTGGATTCGGATTGTTTCGTGCAGTTTGCCGATCCCGTTATCGCGTATTATCAGAGCGTATGCAAAGTAGTGCTTGCAACGACGGGGAAAGAAATCGGCGGGACGATAACCCTTAGCGAGGGCGAGAGTCATCTCGGCGAAGCGTCGTTGAACGTTAAAGTGAGCGAGAACTGGACGGCGAATTCCGCGTTTCGGGTGATGCCGCAAATCAAGAACGAAACGGGCAAAGCGATAAAAGTATTCTTCTACTTCAAAGCGGATACGCAGGCGAGAAAATTCGCGGTGTATTCCTCTACGACTTCGTCGGCGGCATGGGAAGGAAAGATCGGCGAAAATCATTGCGTGGAAAAGGGACAATGGCAGTTCGTATCGTTCGAACTTCCCGCAGACAGATATTTCTATTTGGATATACAGTGGTGGAAAGACGCGAACGGAAGCACGAAGTACATGATTGGCTACGCGATGGATATAATGATGACGTCGGCGACGTACGCCACGCCGGAATACGTAAGCGGATTGATAGAGAAATACAACGCATTGACGGACGAAACGGCGAAAGCGGAGTTGAAACAGAAGATCAACGACGTATACGGCATACTTTCCGAAACGGAAAAAGCGGCGGTTGTGGGGTATAATACCCTTAAAACGCCGGAAGAGCTGGCGGATGAGTTTGCCGCGTCGGCAACGGCGATCACGGCGGAGAGCACGGCGGCGGAGAAAATCGCGATACTCGACGCGTATCGCGGACTGAGCGCGGAAGTGCAGGAAATCGAGAGCGCGAAAACGGCGTATGAAAGTTTTGTAAAAACGTATATCACCGATCGTCTGGACAAAGATTGTTTCATACAGTTTTCCGATCCTGTTATAGCGTACTATCAGAACATATATACGGTATTGAACGCAACGGAAAAACAGACGATAACGCTGGGCGAGGGCGAGAGTCATCTCGGCGAAGCGTCGTTGAACGTTAAAGTGAGCGAGAACTGGACGGCGAATTCCGCGTTTCGGGTGATGCCGCAAATCAAGAACGAAACGGGCAAAGCGATAAAAGTATTCTTCTACTTCAAAGCGGATACGCAGGCGAGAAAATTCGCGGTGTATTCCTCTACGACTTCGTCGGCGGCATGGGAAGGAAAGATCGGCGAAAATCATTGCGTGGAAAAGGGACAATGGCAGTTCGTATCGTTCGAACTTCCCGCAGACAGATATTTCTATTTGGATATACAGTGGTGGAAAGACGCGAACGGAAGCACGAAGTACATGATTGGCTACGCGATGGATATAATGATGACGTCGGCGACGTACGCCACGCCGGAATACGTAAGCGGATTGATAGAGAAATACAACGCATTGACGGACGAAACGGCGAAAGCGGAGTTGAAACAGAAGATTAACGACGTATACGGCATACTTTCCGAATCGGAAAAAACGGCGGTTGTGGGGTACGCGGCGTGGAACGCCGTAGCGAACGCATAAAAATATTAAAATAACGGTTTGAAAGGCGCGCGCTCGGCCTTTGTCGGGCGCGTGACTTTTTCGGACAATCGGTTGAAGAATGGCAAAATTATATCATAACACTTTGATAACACAAGTAAACGCTTTACCTGCGCGAGCATTTTACGTTCCTTTCCCTTCTGAGGAGTGCGATATCCTATCGGATAAATCGCCTGCAGTCAGATACATAACGGAATGGGAGTTTTCCTATTTCCCGAAATACGACGAAGCGATTTGGTCTTGTAAAGGAGAAAGGAAAATTTCCACTCCTTCCAATTGGCAAGTACTGGGATACGACGCTCATCAATACACGAATATCAATTACCCTTTTCCGTACGCGCCGCCCTATATACTTAAAGACAACCCTGCGGGCGTATATATCGCGAGTCTTTCGTTGCCGGAGCGAAAGGGCAGGTATTATCTGAATTTCGACGGTGCCGACAGTTGTTTATATCTGTATATAAACGACGTTTTCGTCGGATATTCCAGCGCGTCTCATTGCATCGCGGAATTTGACGTTACGGATTTTTTAAACGACGAAAACGAGATCCGCGTCGTTGTATTCAAGTGGTGTGCGGGCAGCTATCTTGAAGATCAGGATAAATTGCGCATGAGCGGACTCTTCCGCGACGTATACTTATTAAACCGCCCGGAAGGACATTTGTTCGACTATAAAATATCAACGGAGATTTCGCCTGACGGTAAGAGGGGCAAAATCGTGTTCGAAGGGGACAGGGTTTCATCTCTGTTACTGTGCCGCAAAGGCGCTGTGATTACAAGCGCGCAAGGAAAAAACGCTGAACTTGTCGTTGAAAATCCGGAACTTTGGAACGGAGAAAAGCCTGAATTGTACGAACTGACGATTTCTTGCGCGGGAGAATATATACTTGAACGGGTAGGTTTCCGCAAAATAGAAGTGAAAAAAAATACCGTTCTGCTGAATAAAAAACCTCTGAAATTCAAAGGTGTGAACCGACATTCCATGACGGTTAACGGATACGTCGAATCGGCGGAGGACGTGCTGAAAGACATTCGTCTGATGAAGACGCATAATATCAATGCGGTGCGCACAAGCCATTATCCGCCTCATCCGCTTTTTCCCGTTTTGTGCGACGTGTACGGAATTTATTTGATGGTGGAAGCGGACGTGGAAAGCCACGGTTCCGTAACGCAGAACATGGAAACGGAAAAATGGCTGTGCCTTGATTTGTGCCGGGATCCCGCATGGAAAGAGCAATTTGTATCACGTGTGATGCGTATGTACGAAAGGGATAAAAACCGCACTTCCGTTGTTTCGTGGTCTTTGGGAAACGAATCGGGATTCGGAGAAAATATCCTGACGGCGGGGGAAATCCTGAAAAAGAAAGATTCTTCGCGGCTGGTGCATTACGAGCGGACAACCGTGGGTGATGAAAAGATGATATTTTATCCGGAGACCGTTACCGATCTTTACAGCCGTATGTATCCCGATACGGATTGGATTAAGGAATTTCTGAAAAAGAAATTTCCCAAGCCTTTGGTACTGTGCGAATATACGCATGCCATGGGTAATAGCTGCGGCGACGTTGAATTGTATTGGAATCTGATTTACAAACATCGCAATCTTTGCGGCGGATTTGTTTGGGAGTGGTGCAGCCATTCCGTTATAGACGAAAAGGACGGGAAAAGAAGAGTGCGTTACGGCGGGGATTTCGGCGATTATCCGAACGACGGAAATTTTTGCGTGGACGGCCTCGTTTCCACCGACAGGCTTGTTAATCCCTCGCTTTACGAGGTGCGGGAGGCATACGCCCCCGTAGACGTTGCCGAAAAGAAAGGCGGATACGAGATATTTTCCCGCGACGCTTTTTTCGATTTCAGCGGAGCGGAGTGCGTCTTTTCCGTTGAAGTTAACGGCGAAAAAAAGTATTCCGAAGAGGTAGATCTGAGTCCTTTGGACAGGGGAGAACGCATTGTCTTTTCGCTTGCCGACGAATTTAGAACAACGGAGGGATACGCGTACGCCCGATTCGATTTCCGTGCGCGGTATCTGGGTGAAAGTTACGTCCTTGCGACGAGACAGTTCGTTTTGTCGGAAAAAGCAAGTTCGGTCAGACAAAAACGCTTTTGCCCGGAATTTCTGTTTAAGGGAGGAAGGGTTGAAGCGAAAGGCGAAAATTGGCGGTTTATATTGTCGGATAAAGGGCTGCCGCAAGAGTACGTCGTCAACGGGCGGAAGATCATCGACGGCGAGAGCCGAATCGTCGTTTGGCGAGCGCCTATCGATAACGACAGATATCGCGTAATATGGTGGAAACAGCAGCAACTGGATCGGGCGAATTTTTATCCTGTGTCCGTGCGGACGTATTCCGGGAAAATCGTCGTAAAAGGTAAGATCGTTTCCGACTACGTCAGTCCCGTGGCGGACGCGGCGATAGAATATCGTTTCACCGCTTCGGGCGAAGTGCACGTCCGCTTGCGCGCGGAACTCGGCGCGCGCGTCTGGTGGTTGCCGCGTTTTGGAATTTGTCTGCCCGTGTGTCCGCTGTTTGAAGAGCTGACTTATTTCGGGCGAGGACCCGGAGAGGCGTACTGCGATAGAAAAGCCGCCGCGCCGGTAGGGCTCTATCGCTGCCCGTGGGACGAGGCGTTTTATATGTACGATGTGCCGCAGGAAAGCGGATCGCATTGCGACAGCCGGTTCGTGTGTTTGGAAGGAGAAAATGTTTATCTTGGGGTGAGCACCGATACGGCGTTTTCCTTCACGGCTTCCCGTTGGCTGCCGGAAGAGTATACGCCCCACGCCTGCGATATGCCGGAAACGGGAAAGAAATATTTGTTTCTCGATTACCGCATGTCGGGAATCGGTTCTTCCTCCTGCGGTCCGGAATTGGCGGCGGAATATAGAATGACGGACAGAAAGATTGATTTTTCTTTCGTATTAAGGCCGGAAAAAGACGATATGTTTGAGCGGCATACGTTGGAAAAATAAGTTAAGAAAACAATTATTTCGGCAGAGGAATATGCGATAGAAAAAGGGAATTCCTTAAATCGAAACAGAACTATGGAAAGAAAAGATTTTGAAATAAAACTTGTCTCTTCCCTCGATAAAGTGTTTCCTAACGGCGAACCTGCGCTGCTGGAAAACGAGGGATCTTGTCTGAAAAACGAACGCTTTCATTTTCAGGTGTGTATCCGTTCGGAATACGCCTTGCGGCTGGATTGCAAGGTTTCGGCGGAAAGTGCGTTCGGCGATAAAGTATTCGTGCGAACGGTAGAGTGTATACCGGGCAGGTATACCAGACGTCCGGACGGCGACGACTGGGTGATCTTTCAGGAAAACAAAGCCGCCACATATCCCGATCTGTTAATGCCGATTCACGAAAACGGCATACGGCTTTGTCCGCAACAATGGCAGTCTCTTTGGGTGACGGTAGACGGCGGAAGCGAAGCCTTGCCCGCGGGGAAATACCCTATCCGTATTACTGTGTCCGACGTGAATGGTCTTTTTCTTTCCGCGGTGTATACGCTGACGGTTGTCGACGCGCTGCTGCCCCCGTCCGATTTGATTTATACGAATTGGTTTCATTACGATTGCCTTTGCGAGCGGTATGATTGCGAACCGTTTTCGGAAAAATTTTATACCGTTCTTGGCAGTTATCTGTCTGAAGCGGTCGGGCACGGGATGAATATGCTGTACGTCCCTTTGTTTACGCCGCCGCTTGATACGGAGGTGGGTAGGGAGAGAAAAACCGTTCAGTTGGTACGCGTTTATAAAAACGGCGAAAGTTTTAGTTTCGATTTCGGCGAACTGAAAAAATTTCTGTCTTTTGCCTTTAAAAAAGGAATCCGATATTTTGAAATGAGCCATCTGGCGACGCAATGGGGCGGGAAATACTGCCCGAAAATCGTCGCGTCCGAGGACGGAAACGAGAGAAAAATTTTCGGCTGGGAGACTTCTTCCTGCGGACGGGAGTACGAAGCGTTTTTGCGGAGTTTTTTGCCCGAATTAGATAACTTTCTGAAAAGAGAAGGGTATGCGGAACGGGTGTATTTCCATATTTCCGACGAACCTTCCGAAGAAAATGACGAAGGTTATGCCGCTGCGGCAAAGATAATTCGTCGGTTGCTTCCCGGGCATCGGTTTATGGACGCCATGAGCGAGCCTGTCTATTACAGAAAAGGACTTGTGGACGTGCCCGTGGTGGCGACGAACGCGTTTTCTGCCTTCAAACCTTCTCCCGAATGGGCGTATTATTGTTGCGGTCAATTCGGGCACTACGAATCCAACCGATTTTTCAATATGCCCTCGATACGCAACCGTATTTTGGGCGCGCAACTGTACGAAACGGGAACGAAAGGTTTTCTGCATTGGGGATTTAATTTCTATAATTCTCAGTATTCGCGCTATCCCGTCGATCCGTATTTTCAATCGGACGCCGACGGCGGATTTCAGAGCGGAGATTCTTTTATCGTTTATCCGGGGAGGCATGGCGCGTTGGCGTCGTTGCGGCTGGAAGTTTTTTTCGACGGGTTGCAGGACGTTTGCGCCTTGCGGGCGGCGGAAAAAAAGATCGGGCGGGAAGAACTGCTCCGCCGTTTGCATAAAATCGGCGTATCGGGCTTCACGGGGCGGATTGACGCGGTGACGTGGCTTAAATTCCGCAAAGAAATCAACGCGCTTCTCGCCTGAACGCTTGCTGTCGGTTGCGAACCAAGATTTTAGAAGCAATTCATTTTTGCACCTTTTTAGAGACTGTTTTGGGAACTTAAAGTTACCTGAGCAGTCTCTTTTCAAAAACTTATTTATCCGGCAAATGATAGAAACGAACTCTGCAAATTAAATATTTTTTTTGATTATATGATAGCGTAAAAAGTTATACGTCTTTTTTTTATGCAAAAATTCGGAGGTTAGAAAAATATGTATTTCAGAAACGAGCATCACAGACAGGCATTTCGGGACGGAATGAAAAAGACGAATCGCAAGGATAAGGAAACGTTGAGCGCGGTATATTTGCTGTCGGCAGAGCCTTGCTTATGGCGGCGAGCAAAGCAAGCGTCTGTCTATGGGGGAACAAGAAAGATATTCTGAACAAAGTGTCGTCGTTATATCAGGTCGGCGTGTTTATGGAATATCGCGAAGCCGAAACGGTGAAAGATCGGGTAACGGAACAGCTTGCCAAACTGGACGAAAAACTGAAAAAACTTACCCGTATGCGGCTGGAAGACGAAATAACGCGGGAAT
>ERZ779729.174-NODE-174-length-74394-cov-3.348000_pt1 | contig 74394 bp, 61 predicted proteins | sample MGYA00511072_ERZ779729 | MGnify/ENA primary metagenome ERZ779729 (study PRJEB29588, sample SAMEA2156675) | human gut metagenome | biome: human gut; feature: human-associated habitat; material: faeces | place: Denmark | collected 2008/2010 ...
CCGTTTATCGACCAGCCCCTTGTCAAGATACTGGCTGGCGTTCGCCGCTGCGGCGGAAAAGAATTCCACGCACCCCCTCGCCAAAGCGTTTGCCGCCGCAGGTTCGGCGGAAGAGGACGCCAAAGCGTACGCGGCGCTTTCCGCGGAAGAAATCGCGGGCAACGGCATCAAAGCCGCGCTGAAAGATAAAGCGGGCAACACGTACGAAGTGCTTTGCGGCAAAGCGGCGTTCTTAAAAAACGAGGGCGTCGACATTACCGAAACGCAAAGCGTGTGCACGGTGGTGTACGTTTCCGTCAACGGAAAATTCGCGGGCTGTGCGGAAATCGGCGATTCGCTGCGCCCCACCGCGAAGAGCGCGATTCGGGAACTGAAAGAAACGGGCGTGAAAAAAGCGGTGATGCTTACGGGCGACTCCGCGGGGCGAGCCGAAAGCGTGGCGAAAGAAGCCGGGCTGGACGAGTGGCGCGCGGGGCTTCTGCCCGACGATAAACTGACGGCGGCGGAAGAACTTAAAAAAGAGGGCACGCTTGTCTACGTGGGCGACGGCATCAACGACGCGCCCGTGATGGCGTGCGCGGACTGCGCCGTATCCATGGGTAAACTGGGCGCGGCGGCGGCTGTGGAAGCCAGCGACCTCGTACTGATTTCCGATGATTTGTCCGCGCTTGCCGAGGGCAGAAAAACGGCGAGAAAGACGCAGAAAATCGTTAAACAGAACATCGCGTTTTCTATTTTCTGCAAGGTGGCGTTCCTGATCGGTTCGATTGCGGGCCTTATCCCGTTGTGGCTTGCGGTGTTTGCGGACGTAGGCGTGATGATGCTGGCGGTACTCAACGCGCTGAGAATGTCGCGCGAGGGGCTGAAGAAGAAAGCGGAAAAGAGCGGAGAAAAGGCATAACATGAAATTGGAAACATTGATCGTTGCCACGGGCAACAAGCATAAATTGCAGGAAATACAGGCGATTTTCAAGGACGTGCGCGTGGTTTCCGCACTCGAAGCGGGCTACTTGGGCGACCCCGAAGAAACGGGCGCCACGTTTGAAGAAAATGCGAGGGCAGGCAGAAAATGCGATCATCAAGGCGCGGGCGGCGGCGGAGGCGCTGAACCTGCCCGCTCTCGCCGACGATAGCGGACTGTGCGTGGCGGCACTCGGAGGCGCGCCCGGCATTTACAGCGCAAGGTACGCGGGCGGGCACGGCGACGATAAGAAAAACCGCGAAAAACTGCTTGCCGAACTCGGCGACGAGAAAAACCGCGCGGCGTATTTCCGTTCGGCGGCGGCGCTGTGTTTTCCGCAAAGCATGGGCGGAAAAACGGTTACGGCAACGGGCGATACGCACGGCAGAATTTTAACGCGCGAAGAGGGCGAAAACGGGTTCGGTTACGATTGTCTGTTTTACAGCGACGATTTATGCAAGAGCTTCGGCGTAGCGAGCGCGGAGGAGAAAAACGCGGTTTCGCACCGCTTCCGCGCGTTGACGGCGTTGAAAGAAAAGCTGAAAAGCGAGGATGAAAAGCAATGAAAACGGCGGTGGTGATTTCCGATACGCACGGGCATAAAGAAAATCTCGCGGCGATTGCGCGCGTACTCGACGAGGCGGATTATATTTTTCACCTCGGCGACGGCAGATTCGATATGCGCGAGGCGGAAGAAAAATACCCGGAAAAGGTGTATACGTTCAAAGGCAACTGCGATTTGTGCGGGGGCTTGCGCGAAGCGGAAATCGAAATAGAGGGCGTAAAAATTTTTGCCTGCCACGGCGATATGTACCGCGTAAAAAGCGAGCCGTTCACGCTGGCGGAAGAAGCGAAAAAGCGCGGTGCCGCCGTGGCGCTTTACGGGCACACGCATAACGCGGCAATCGAAGAAATCGGAGGCGTTACGCTTGTTTGTCCGGGAACGATGAAATTTCCGTTGTATGCGGGCGGCACGTACGCGTATCTCGTCATCTGCGGCGAAAAATGCACGGCTACCATCGTAGGCGGGTAAAAACGAAATACGATAATCTTCCGGCTTTTGCGAAATTTTGCGCAAGCCGGAGTTTTTTTTGCGGAAAAAGCGGCATACTTATATAAAAGACAAGCAAGGCACGGGAGGGAAAAGTAAAAAATGTCGCTATCAGAATTTTTCACGCAGCTTTCGCATACTCCCGCGCTGTGGGTAACATCGGTATTAACGCTCGGCGTGATTTTTGTGAACGGCTGGACGGACGCGCCGAACGCCATCGCCACCTGCGTGGTAACGCGCGCCATGCGCCCCCGTTCCGCCATACTGATGGCGGCGCTTTGCAATTTTGCGGGCGTGCTGTTTATGACGATGATATCTCCGCGCGTAGCCGAAACGATTTTTCATATGGTGGATTTCGGCACGGACGCGCGTGCGGCGCAGATCGCGCTTTCGGCGGCGATGCTTTCCATCGTGGCGTGGGCGGTGTTCGCGTGGGCGTTCGGCATCCCCACCAGCGAATCGCACGCGCTGATTGCGGGGCTTACCGGTTCGGCGATCGCCATGCACGGCAACCTCGACGGCGTAAACGGCGCGGAATGGGCAAAAGTCCTTTACGGGCTTGCGTTCTCGGTGATACTCGGTTTCGCGCTGGGCTTTTTCTTTACGAAAGCGTTGCAGAAAATTTGTAAAAACGCGGATTATCGCCGCGCCAACGCGTTCTTCGATAAGGGACAGGTAGCCGCCGCGGCGGGCACGGCGTTTATGCACGGCGCGCAGGACGGGCAGAAGTTTATGGGCGTATTCCTCCTCGGCATCGCGCTGTGCGGCGGAGATACGCGGGCGGCGGCGACGGAAATTCCGCTGTGGCTTATGATTTTATGTTCGGCGGTGATGGGGCTGGGCACGTCGATCGGCGGAATGAAAATCATCAAAGCGGTGGGCATGGACATGGTGAAAATAGAAAAATATCAGGGATTCGCCGCGGATATTTCGGCGACGGCGGGGCTGCTTGCGTGTTCGTTGCTGGGCATGCCGGTATCCACCACGCACGCGAAAACCACGGCGATTATGGGCGCGGGCGCGGCGAAGCGCAGAAAATCGGTGAATTTTTCCGTGGCGAAAGAAATGCTGCTTACCTGGGTGCTTACTTTTCCGGGTTGCGGCGCGATAGGGTACCTCGTAACCAAACTGTTCGTGCGCGTGTTTTAGCCGCTCGCACGCGTTTTCAACAATCTGCGGAGAAAAAGCATACGATAAGGAAGGACAAAAAAGGGGAAAAACAATGAAATCAAAGAAAAAGTTCGATTATTTCGCTTCGCTGTGCCGCATGGCGGAATTTGCCGCCGAAGAAGCGCGGCTTCTGGGAAGGTTCGCGAAAAATTTCGCGTACGAAAAAACGGCGGAATTGCGCGCCGCCACGCATGCGACGGAACGGCGGTGCGACGAGGAAAAACACGCGTTTTCCGCGGCGCTGCTGCGCGAATTTCTGCCGCCCGTCGATCGGGAAGATTTGCTTACGCTCGCCCGCGCGGCGGACGATCTGGCGGACGACGTGGACGGCGTGGCGGCGTTTTTATATATGGCGGACATCAAATCGCTGCGCGCCGACGCGGCGGATTTTACCGATCTGATTTCGGAAGCGTGCGAAAAAGCGGCGGAGATGCTGAACGAGTTGAAAAACCTGAACAAACCTGCACGGCTGAACGAACTGATTGCGGAAGTGAACGAAATAGAAAAGCGCGGCGACGTGCTGTACGAACGGGCGGTGCGCGCGCTGTCCGTGGAAAGCCGTTCCACGCGCGAAGTGATCGAGTGGCGGGATATTTATAAAAAATTCGAACGCTGCTTCAACGCGGCGGAAGCGCTGGCGGACGCGGCGGAAACGGCGGTTCTGAAAAATTCGTAAAACCGCGCGGCGGAAGATTAAAAAACAACGCCGCTACAAACGTGCGGCGGGCAGCATAACCGAGGCGAACAGGCGGCAGAACGGCGAACAGGCGGCGAAGCGGCGAAGCGGCGAAAAATTCGAAGACATGAAAAAAAGGGAGAATCTCCCTTTTTTTTCTGCTTTTTACACAAACCCCTGAAAAGTCTGCGCGCCGATTCTTGACAAATCGCCGAAAATGCTGTAAAATAATACATGAATATATACAAACGGCGGAAAAGCAACGGCGAGGAGATACGGAAGATGAACATCGTGTATTTGAAATATGCGGCGGCTGTGGCAAAAGCGGGGTCGCTTTCCAAGGCGGCGGAAGAACTTGCCGTGGCGCAGCCTAACCTGTCGCGCGCCATAAAAGAACTGGAAAAAGAGCTGGACATCACTATTTTCGACCGCAAGCCCAAAGGCATTGTTTTAACGCCGGACGGCGAACGATTGTTAAGCCGCGGCAGACTGATTATCCGGGACATCGAAAAGCTGGAAACGGAATTTAAAAACAAAGGCGGCGAAAAAGCCGTGTTTTCCCTTTCCGCCGCCCGCGCCGATTATATTGCCGAAGCATTCGCGCGGTTTTCCCGCTCGCTTACGAGGGCGGCGCGCTGCGAAGCGTATTATAAAGAAACCAACGCGCTGCGCACGCTTTCCAACGTGCTGGAAAAGGAGTATCGGCTGGGCATTATCCGCTATGCCGCTTCGTACGATAAAGAGGCGAAAGAAATGCTGGAAAGCAAAAATCTTACGTGCGAACTGATTGCGGAATTCCGCGCGCGGATTACGATAAGCAAAACTTCTCCGCTCGCTTTGTCCGACGAAATCAAAGAGTCCGATCTCGCCAACTATACGGAGGTTGCATACGGCGATCCGTACGTGCCTTCGGTATCTTTAACCGAAATCAAAAAAGAGGAGCTGCCGGAGGGCGCGGAACGCAGAATTTTCGTTTTCGAACGCGCGGGCGCTTTGCGGCTGGTTGCCGAAAACGAGGAAGCGTATATGTTCGCTTCGCCGCTTTCGGAAGCCACGCTTTCCCGTTACGATCTGGTGCAACGCGTATGCAAAAGTCCGAAAAAAATCTATCGCGACGTTCTCGTCTATCCGAAAAACTACGCGCTTACCGCGCAGGATAAGGCGTTCGTAACCTGCCTCTGCGAAGAAAAACGCAAGCTGTTCCGCTGATTCTTTGCGCCCGCGGCGTAAAAAGCCATATCATAAACGATATGGCGATATAAAAAACGGATATTTGCATTTTTTATTCAGCTGTGATATAATAAATTTGAAAGGAGGTCTCCCCCGGATGAATCTTGACAGAGTGATTGCCGTGCGCACGCAGAAAACGGTGTATAAAGACGGCGAAGAAAGCGTGAAAGTATTCGGCGGAGAGTATTCCGCGGCGGACGTTTTAAGCGAGGCGCTCTGTCTTGCGCGCGCGGCGGAAGCGGGAATCCGCGTGCCCGAAGTGCGTGCGGCGGAAAAGACGGACGGCAGATGGGCGATCGTAACGGAATACGTTGACGGGCAGACGGCGGACGCTTTGATGAAAGCGTACCCGGAAAAGCGGAAAGAATACCTCGGAATGCTTGTCCGTCTGCAGATTTCCGTGCATGAAAAAGCGTGCGGGCTTTTGCCTCGGCTTACGGATAAAATCGGGCGGGGAATTGCGCTTGCAAAAAGTTACGGGGCGGACGGGGCAGCGCTCAACGCGCTTGTAAGTACGTTGCCGGAAAAAAATTGTTTCTGCCACGGCGATTTCAATCCCACCAACGCGGTGTTTACGGAAGAGGGAGAGGAATATCTGCTTGATTTTTCGCACGCGGCGGCGGGCGATCCGCTTACGGACGCGGCGATTACGTATCTTTACTTTTATCTGCGCGAAGGCGAGCGGGCGGCGGAAGAATATCTCGGAATTTTTCTTGCGGAAAGCGGCGCGGGCGAAGCGGAAGCCAAAAAGCGACTGCCGCTTGCGGCGGCGGTGTGGCTGCTCCGCGCCAACGAAGAGGAAAAAGAAAAGCTGCTGCCGTTTTTGAAAAACGCGGCGGAAACGGCGTAAACGGGCGGTAACGCATAGACTGTAAAAAAGTAAAATCACGTTTTGCGGGGTTTGCGGGAACGTCGTAAAACGGAAAAATTTAAAACGGACGAGAGGGCGCGGAAGTATCGTTCGTTAAAAAAATACGGCGCCCGGAACGGAGGAAAAAGATATGACAAAATTAACGGTTTGCATCGGCAGTTCGTGCCATCTGAAAGGTTCTCGTCAGGTGGTGGAAATTTTTCAGGACCAGATAGAAAAGCACGGCGCGAAAGACAAAATCGAACTCAACGGCACGTTCTGCATGGGCAAATGCCGCGAGGGCGTGTGCGTTTCTCTGAACGACGAATTCTATTCGGTTTCGCCCGAAACGGCACGGGAGTTTTTCGAAACGAAGGTGCTTGCGGGGCTGTAATCATGGTGAAAGTGCAAATCTGCGTGGGCAGCTCGTGCCATCTGAAAGGTTCCGAACGCGTGGTGGAATTGTTGCAGAAATATGCGGCGGAACGCGGAATAGAGGACAAGTTGTTGTTGACGGGCAGTTTCTGCACGGGCAGGTGCAACCGTCAGGGCGTTACGGTAATCGTAAACGACGAGGCGATAACGGGCGTAACGGAAGAAAATTTTGCAACGTTTCTTTCCGAAAAACTCGAACCCGCGCTGAAAGCGGACGGAGGAATATAACATGGACTTTCTTACGCTGAAAAAATCCAACTGCAAAAATTGCTATAAATGTATCCGCCACTGCCCCGTGAAGTCTATCCGTTTTTCGGGCAATCAGGCGCATATCATCGGCAACGAGTGTATTCTTTGCGGACAGTGTTTCGTGGTGTGCCCGCAGAACGCGAAAGAAATTTCCAGCGAAACCGAAAAAGTGAAAGTACTTTTATCGTCGGGCGAAAAAGTCATCGCTTCGCTGGCGCCGTCGTTTATCGCAAATTACGAGGGCGCGGGCATCGGCGGCATGCGCACGGCGCTGAAAAAGCTCGGCTTTTACGACGCGGAAGAAACGGCGATCGGCGCCACTATCGTTAAAACGGAATACGAAAACATGCTCGCCGAAAAAACGCGGGACATAGTGATTTCTTCCTGCTGCCATTCCGTAAACCTGCTCATTCAGAAATATTTTCCGAAAGAGCTGCCGTATCTCGCAAACGTTCTTTCGCCCATGCAGGCGCACGCCAAAGACATAAAGAGCCGAATTCCCGGCGCGAAAGTGGTGTTTATCGGTCCGTGCGTAGCCAAAAAGGACGAGGCGGCGTATTACGAGGGCATTGTGGACGCGGTGCTCACCTACGAAGATCTTGCCAACTGGTTGCAGGCGGAAAACGTGGAAATCGTTGCCGAACCGGACGAAACGAAGGAGAGCCGCGCGCGCTTCTTCCCCACCACGGGCGGTATTTTAAAAACGATGAAGAAAGATCCCGAATATACCTATCTGTCGCTGGACGGCGTGGAAAACTGCATGGCGGCGCTCCGTGATATCGAAAACGGCAAAGTGCATAAATGCTTCATCGAAATGTCCGCCTGCGCGGGCAGCTGTATCGGCGGACCTGTCATGGAAAAATACCACCGTGCGCCCGTCAAAGATTATCTTGCCGTGGCGAGATCCGCGGGCGAAGAAGATTTCCCCGTGGAACAGCCCGCGGAAAAGACGCTGGAAAAGAGTTTTACGGCAATCGAACGAAAGCTGGTGCCGCCTGCGGAATACGAAATCAAGGAAATTCTGAAGCGCATGGGCAAAACGCGCCCGGAGGACGAATTGAACTGCGGTTCGTGCGGGTACGATACCTGCCGCGAAAAGGCAATCGCCATTTTCCACGGCAAGGCGGAAATTTCCATGTGCCTGCCGTATCTGAAAGACAAGGCGGAAAGTTTTTCCGATTGCATGGTGAACAACACGCCGAACGGCCTGATCGTGCTGAACGAAAATCTCGAAGTGCAGCAGATCAACGCGGCGGCGCGGCGCATCATGAACATCCGTTCCGCGTCCGACGTTCTGGGCGAGGGCGTGGTGCGTATTCTCGATACGAACATTTTCGATCGGGTGCTGAAATCGAAGCGCAGCGTGCGCAACGAAAGGACGTACCTTGCCGAATACAAAAAGTACGTGGAACAAACGGTGGTGTACGATCCCACGTACCACCTGCTTGTGTGCATCATGCGCGATATCACCGATGAGGAAACCGAGCGGCAGAAAAAAGAAAGCATCTCCCGCCAGACGGTGGAAGTTGCCGATAAAGTGGTGGATAAACAGATGCGCATCGTGCAGGAAATCGCTTCGCTTCTCGGCGAAACGGCGGCGGAAACGAAAATCGCGCTCACCAAGCTGAAGGAGTCTATCAGCGATGAATGATTTATGCGTAGACGTGGGATATAAAAGCGTGAATCACTTCGGCGAGCAGCTTTGCGGCGACCACGTAGACGTGGTGGAAGAGGGCGAAAATTCCTCGGTGGTGGTGCTTGCGGACGGGCTGGGCAGCGGCGTGAAAGCCAGCATTTTATCCACGCTCACCGCCAAAATCATCTCCACGATGATGGCGGAGGGACTTTCCGTGGAAGATTGCGTATCCACCATCGCGGCAACGTTGCCCGTATGTTCGGTGCGCGGCGTGGCGTATTCCACGTTCACCATCGTGCATATCGTCAACGACGAAACGGCGCAGATCATCGAATTCGATAATCCGCAGGTGATTATGATCCGCGACGGCGCCTTGTACGATTATCCCCGTCGCGAAACCAGCGTGGGCGGCAAAACCATCTATCAGTCGTCGGTTTCTCTGCGCGACGGCGACGTGTTCATCGCGATGAGCGACGGCTGCCCGCACGCGGGGCTCGGCGAACGGTACAATTTCGGCTGGAAGCGCGAGGACATCGCCGATTTTATGGTGCCTCTCGTTACCGTGGGGTATACGGCGAAAACGCTTTCCACCATTCTGGTGGACGAATGCAACCGTCTGTACGGCGGACAACCCGGCGACGACGCCACGGCGTGCGTCATCCGCGTAAGAAAGCGCGAGCCGATGAACCTTCTGTTCGGTCCGCCGAGAAATCCCGACGACGCCGACAGAATGATGTCGCTGTTCTTTTCGAAAGAGGGCAAGCATATCGTATGCGGCGGCACTACGGCGTCCATCGCGGCGAAGTATCTCGGCAAGCCCGTGGTGGCAAGTTTAAACTTTGAAAAAAGCGACGTGCCGCCCATTGCCTCCATCGAAGGGGTAGACCTCGTTACCGAGGGGGTAATCACCGTGAACAAAGTGGTGGAATACGCCAAAGACGCATTGAAAGATAACGAGCTGTACGAAAAGTGGAGCTTCTCGCGCGACGGCGCTTCGCTGATAGCAAGGCTTCTGTTCGAAGAGGCGACGGACATCAATTTCTATGTGGGCAGGGCGGTGAACCCCGCGCATCAGAACCCCGATCTGCCGATCAATTTCAATATTAAAATGAATCTTGTATCCGAACTTTCGGAGTGCCTGAAAAAAATGGGCAAGCGGATCAAGGTGAGTTATTTTTAAAGCCAAAGACAACTAACATAAAGGAAGAAACCGTTATGAGAAAATTCGATACCAAAGTGCAACATTTAAAGTACAAAGTTCTGCGCGAAGTTGCGCGCGAAGCGTGGGCGGGCAGACTTGCGCAAACCGCGATCGACATCCCCAAAACCATCGTTCCCGGCAAAATTCCCACGATGCGTTGCTGCGTTTATAAGGAACGCGCGATTCTGGCGGAGCGCGTGCGCATCGCCATGGGGCTGGATAACGATAAGCCGAACGTCATCGAAGTTATCGATATCGCGTGCGACGAATGCCCGATGGGCGGTTACGAAGTAACCAACTCCTGCCGCGGTTGCCTTGCGCACCGTTGCGAGGACGTATGCCGTTTCGGCGCGATTACGTTCGACGAAAACCACGTGGCGCACATCGATAAAACGAAGTGCAAGGAATGCGGCGCCTGCGCGAAAGTGTGCCCTTACAGCGCGATTCACGATTACAAGCGCCCGTGCGAAACGGCGTGCAAAGTGAAAGCCATTTCGATGGGCGATGAAAAACAGGCGTGCATCAATAACGATAAATGTATCGCGTGCGGCGCGTGCGTTTATCAGTGCCCCTTCGGCGCCATTACCGATAAGTCGTTTATTCTGGACGTGATCGATATGATCAAGGGCAGCGAAAACAACACGAAGTACAAGGTGTACGCCGTGGTGGCTCCGTCTATTTCCAGCCAGTTCACGTACGCGAAGCTCGGTCAGGTGATTACGGGCTTGAAACAACTCGGCTTCTACACCGTGGTCGAAGCGGCGCTCGGCGCGGATATGGTGGCGCAGGCGGAATCGAAAGAGCTTGCCGAAAAAGGCTTCTTAACCAGCAGCTGCTGCCCGGCGTTCGTATCGTATATTCAGAAGAATTTCCCGCAGCTGCTGCCTTACGTATCGCACAATCTTTCGCCTATGGGCGCCATTTCCAAATATATCAAAGAACACGAATCTCCCTGCAAAGTGGTGTTCATCGGTCCCTGCACGGCAAAGAAAGCCGAAGTGCAGAAAGAGGGCGTAAAGGAATACGTGGACGCGGCGATGACGTTCGAAGAGCTGCAGGCGCTGTTCGACAGCCGCGATATCGATATCACTACTCTTCCCGAAGGCGTGCTGGATAACGCTTCGTATTTCGGCAGAATTTTCGCGCGTTGCGGCGGACTTTCCGACGCCGTTGCGGAAGGGCTGAAAGAGCAGGGGCTTACGGATTTCGCGCTGAAAGCCTGCTCCTGCGACGGCATCGAAGCTTGCAAAATCGCGCTGCTGAAAAAGAGCAAAAACCTGCTGGACGCCAACTTCATCGAAGGCATGGCATGTGTGGGCGGCTGTATCGGTGGCGCCGGGTGCCTGACGCACGGCGAAAAGAACAAAGCCGAAGTGGATAAATACGGTATGCAGGCGTACGAAAAGACGATTTCCGACGCCGTTTCCATGCTGAAAAACATTTAACCGTTTTCAAAAACCCTTTGCTCTGCCGCAAGGGGTTTACTTTTTCCGTTTTTACAAAACAAACGTTCGTATTTTCTTGATTTTTCCGCAAGCGTATGATATAATGATATCGTGCGTATAAAAAATCGGAGGCGCGGCGATGCCCAAAGAACAAAAGCAAAGAAAAATTGCAGAAAAAACCCCGTCGGCACCCCGTTCCGCGCCTTTGATAACCGAGGCGGCGCCTGCGGCGAAAGCGAAAGAAGAAACGTGCGCGCGGTTGCTCACCGAAGGGCAGCGCGCCGCGGAGGAGGCGATTTCGCAGTGGTTTTTCAACGAAGCGCGGCAGATTTTCGTGCTTTCCGGATACGCGGGCACGGGCAAAACGTTTCTCATCACCCACGCGGTGAAATACGCGTTGCATCTGCAGCCGGGCGAAGAGGCGGTGTTTGTGGCGCCCACGGGCAAAGCCGCGGCGGTACTGGTGAGAAACGGCACGCCCGCGGGCACGGTACATTCGTTGATTTATACCATCGACGAGAACGATTTCGACGTAGACGAAAACGGTGAAATCATCCGCCCCGATCGCCCGCGTTTCGTGCGGCGCGAAAAAATCGACGAAAAAATAAAACTGATTATCATCGACGAAGCTTCGATGGTGGACGAAATGCTTCTGAACGACGTTCTGGCGTTCGGCGTGAAATGCCTGTTCTGCGGCGATAAAGCGCAGCTTCCGCCCGTGCGCGGCGAAAATATCGTGTTATCGCACGTGGATTACGCGCTGACGGAAATCGTGCGGCAGGCGGCGGATAACCCGATTCTGGCGGTGGCGCACGCCGCGCGGGAAGGCAGGTATCTTCCGTACGGCAATTACGGCGGAAAAGTGCTGATTGTGCCGCGCGCGCAGTTCACGGGCGAAAAGCGCGAAAAATTTCTTCTCGCCGCCGATCAGGTCATCTGCGGCAAAAACACCACGAGAAACGCTTTGAACGAGGAAATCCGAGGCTATAAGGAATACGACGGTTTGCTGCCTCAGGACGGCGAAAAGCTGGTGTGTACGCTGAACGACTGGGAAAAACCGCTGGATAAAAGCAACAAATTTTTCCTTGTGAACGGCGTCATCGGCTTTGCCGAAAACGTGCGGCGCGAGGGTAAAGGGCTTGCTTCCATGGATTTTTATCCGGACTTTCTTGCGGGCAGCGTGCGCGTGCCGTTCGATACGGGCATTTTCAGAAGCGGCGACTACCGTTATTTTTACGGCGATCGCGCGATGGAGTTTTCCGACGGCACGTTTGCGCACGAAGCGGATTTCCGCGCGCTTGCCAAAAAGAAAATCGTGCGGGACGAACCCGTGTGCCGCTTCGAATTCGCCTACGCCGTTACCTGCCACAAAGCGCAGGGTTCCGAATTCGATTACGTCATCGTGTTCGACGAATCTTACGTGTTCGGCGAAGAGCGGCGGCGCTGGCTGTATACGGCGGTAACCCGCGCGAAAGAAAAGCTGCTTATCGTGCGCTGAGCCGCGCGGAAATAACAACGTGAGGGAAGAAAAATGAAGTTGATCCATTTATCCGATCTGCATCTCGGCAAACGCGTAAACGAATTTCCGATGCTTGCCGATCAGAGGTTTATTCTTGCGCAGATTCTGCAAATCATCGACGGCGAGCGCCCGGACGGCGTTCTGATTGCGGGCGACGTATACGATAAATCGGTGCCTCCCGTAGAGGCGGTAGAGCTGTTCGACGATTTTCTTGTGAAACTGGCGGAAAGAAAAATTCCCGCGTTCGTCATCGGCGGCAATCACGATTCGCCGGAACGTCTGGCGTTCTGCAACCGCCTGATCGACGCAAGCGGCATTCACATTTCTCCCGCCTACACGGGCGCCGTGCAGCCGCTCACCCTTTCAGACGAATACGGAAAGATCAATCTTTATATGCTGCCTTTCGTCAAGCCTGCCAACGTGCGTCGTTTCTTCCCGGACGAGCCGATCGAATCGTATACCGACGCGTTGCGCGCGGCGATCGACGGCATGCACGTGAATTTCGCGGAGCGCAACGTGCTCGTCACGCACCAGTTCGTTACGGGCGCCGCGCGGTGCGATTCCGAAGAAATCTCCGTCGGCGGCACGGATAACGTGGATTCGTCCGTTTTCGACGGCTTCGATTACGTGGCGCTGGGGCATATTCACGGCGCGCAGAACGTATCGTCGCAGCGGGTAAGATATTGCGGCACGCCGCTCAAATACTCGTTTTCGGAAGCGAATCAGCAAAAATCCGTTACCGTGGCGGAACTGAAAGAAAAAGGCTTGCTTACCGTTCGTACGGTGCCGCTCGTTCCGCTGCACGAAATGCGCGAAGTCAGGGGCACGTACGAAGAAATCGCCGCCCGCAGCTTTTACGAAAACACGTCGTATCCCGCCGATTATCTGCACATCACGCTTACCGACGAAACGGACGTCCCGGAAGCTATGGCGAAGCTCAGGATTATTTACCGCAATTTAATGACGATTTCCTACGATAACGCGCGCACGCGCAGCCGCACGAATTTGGGCGCCGCGACGGAAGCGGAAAAGAAAACGCCGCTGGAATTGTTTGCGGAATTTTACGAAAAACAGAACGGCGTGCCGATGAACGAAGAACAAACCGCGTTTGTGCAAAAACTCATCGAACGGGACGGGGAGGAGAATGTATGAGACCGATAAAATTAACGATGTCCGCGTTCGGCCCGTACGCGGGGAAAACGGTGCTGGAACTCGATAAACTCGGCGCAAGCGGCTTGTATCTGATTACGGGCGATACGGGCGCGGGTAAAACCACGATTTTCGACGCGATTGCGTTCGCGTTGTACGGGCAGCCGAGCGGCGATAACCGCGAAACGGGCATGTTCCGCTCGCAGTACGCCGACGCGGCAACGCCTACGTTTGCGGAACTGGTGTTTGCTTATCGCGGCGAAACGTATACCGTCCGCCGCAACCCGGAATACGATCGGCTGAAAACGCGCGGCGAGGGCACAACTACCGAAAAAGCGGACGCGGAGCTTGTTTACCCGGACGGGCGCGTGATTACCAAAGTAAAAGAAGTGGACAGGGCGATTGCGGAGATTATGGGCATAGACCGCAACCAGTTTTCGCAGATTGCGATGATTGCGCAGGGCGATTTTTTAAAACTGCTGCTTGCTTCCACCGACGAGCGGAAAAAAATTTTTCAGAAGCTTTTCAACACGCAGAGTTTTTCCCGCCTGCAAAAGTCGCTGAAAACGGCGGCGGACGAACTCGGCGGCGCGTGCAAGGCGGCGGAGGACAGCATACGGCAGTACGTCGGGGGGATTGTCTGCGGCGGAGAAAGCGCGTTTGCGGGCACGCTGGAGCAGGCTAAAACAAGCGGCATGCCCGTTTCGGAAATCATCCCGCTGCTGGAACGGCTGAATGCGGAGGACGTGGAAACGGAAAAATCGCTTGCCGGAAAAATCGCCGCCGCGGAAAAGGAACTCATCGAAATCGAAAAACGGCTTGCGCGGGCGGATGAGCGGCGGAAATCGGAACTCGCCTTAAAAGAAGCAAGCGAAAATCTCGCGGCGGAAAGCGCGGAAAATCAGTCGCTTTCCAAGGCGGAAGAGGAGGCGAAAAAGCGCGCGGGCGAAGCGGAGGAATACGGAAAAACCGCGGCGAAACTGAACGCGGAACTGCCGCGCTACCGCGAGCGCGCGCAGGCGGCGGCAAACTGCGCGAAGCTTTCCGCGGAAATTCAAAAGGGCAAAGAGAGGCTGGAAAAGGGCGAAAAATACGTGCAAAATCTCGAAGCCGATTTGCTGAATAAAAAGGAAGAGCTGAAATCGTTGCAGAACGCCGCGGCGGAAAAAGCGGAGCTCGATTCGGCGCGCAATGTCGCGGAAGAAAAAAACAAGACGTTAAACGATTTACGTACCGCTCTGCGGGAAATCGCAGAGGCAGAGGTAAAATTAACGCGCGCGCAGGAAGATTTCAAGGCAAAATTTTCCGTCGCCGAAGAAAGAAGAAAGAAGTTCGAAGCGGGCAACGCGGCGTATTTAAGCGCGCAGGCGGGCATTCTGGCGGAAACGCTGAAAGAAGGCGAACCGTGCCCCGTGTGCGGCGCGGTAAATCACCCGAAAAAAGCGTGTAAGCCCGAAGCCGCGCCTACCAAAGAAACGCTCGATTTTATGGATACGGCGTGCAAAAACGCCGAAAAAGCGGCAAACGTCGCCAGCGAAGAAGCGGGCAAGAAAAACGCCGTTTTAAGAGAGAAAAAAGCGGCGGCGGAAATAAAGGCGAAGCAGACGTTCGGCGCGCAAAACTTCGATGAAATCGCGCCCGCGCTGCAACGTGCCTTGCGTGAAAACGGAGAAACGCTGCAAACGCTTGCGGCGCAAATTTCCGCCGCGGAAGCTAAAATCAAACAAAAAAACACCGTTGAAACGCAAATCGAAACCGCCGAAAAAAATTTACGCAGTTATCAGGACGAAATCGCTAAAATCAACGTACGGGTGGCGGGAAACAACGCTTCTCTCGCAGAGAATCAAAAGCGCGTGGACGAATTGAACGGCGCGCTGCAATTCGCTTCGGAGGAGGAAGCGCGCGCGGCGACGGAAGCGGCGGAAAAGAAAAAAAAGGAAATCGAAGCCGCCGTCGAAGCGGCGGAAAAAGCCCGGCGGGAAAGCGATACGAAAATCGCCGGGTATAAAGCGGCTATCGAAACGGCGAAGAAAAATCTTGCGGATAAAACGGAAACGGACGAAGAAGCGGAAACAGCGCGGCGCGCTGCGCTTTCGGCGGAAAAAATACAGCTCGACGAACGGAAAAAAGCGGTGGCGATACGCCTCGGCGCCAACGAAACCGCGCTGAAAAACATCCGCGAAAAAAGCGGCGTCGTTGCGGAAACCGAACGGAAATGGCGCTTTGTAAGAAACCTTTCCGATACGGCAAACGGCACGCTCGGCGGCAAAGAAAAAGTAATGCTGGAAACATACGTGCAGGCGCATTATTTCGACAGAATCGTAGACCGCGCCAACGTGCGTTTTATGGTCATGTCCGGCGGACAGTACGAACTGAAACGCAGCGAAACCGCGGAGGACAAAAAAAGCCAGAGCGGACTCGATTTAAACGTCGTCGATCATTACAACGGCAGCGAGCGCAGCGTTAAAACGCTTTCGGGCGGCGAGGCGTTCAAAGCTTCGTTGTCGCTCGCGCTGGGTTTGTCCGATGAAATTCAGTCGTCGGCGGGCGGCATCCGGCTGGATACGATGTTTGTGGACGAAGGTTTCGGCTCGCTGGACGAAGAATCGCTTGCGCAGGCGATGAAAGCGCTTTCTTCGTTGTCGGAAGGGGAAAGGCTGGTAGGTATCATTTCGCACGTATCCGAGCTGAAAGAAAAAATCGATAAACAAATCGTCGTTACAAAAATGCCGTCCGGCGGCAGCAAAGCCGAAATCCGCGTATGATTTCGGCGATAAAACAAAAAAATCGTCCGGGTAAATCTGTTCCGGACGATTTTTTTGCAGAATGAGAAGGAGGGCAAATGGAAGATATTCTGAAACTATTGCGAAAATTATCCGCCGAAGGAAAAGCCGCTTTTTTTGCTTTTTGTTAAAATGGTTAACCTGATTGTGTAAATTACAACGTTTCCTTCTTTCAATGCAATTTTTTCGTTTTACGTTGAGGTTAATTTTTTTTGAGTACGTTTCTATCGCGCCGCAATAAAAGAATAGCATAAAAAAATAAAAAAGTGCTTTATTTCGCCGCGCCGTGTATTGTATAATAAAAAATACAAAAAGGGGCGTTTTGGGCGAAAGCGCAAAGACGTACGGAAGCAGACAGGAACGATCATATGTGGATAAAAAGGGAAAGCTTAACTGAAAACGACGGACTGCCCGTGTTCGTGAAGTCTTTCAATGCGGAAAAAGGTTTGAAAAACTGCAGTCTGAAAATTACGGCTACGGGAATTTTCGACGTGAATATCAACGGGTACGAAATTCCCGACCGTTTTATGCCGGGGTGGAGCAATTACTTCAGGCATATCGATTTGTGCCGTTACGATATTACGGAACGGATCATCCCCGGCGGCAAAAACACGCTGAGAATAACCGTTGCAAACGGATGGTATTCGGGCAAGCTCGGCTACGGGAACAAAACGAACGTGTTCGGCGACGAAAAAAGATTGTTTGCCGAGCTTACGCTGACGTACGACGACGGGCATACCGATACAATCGTTTCGGACGAAAGCTGGAAAATCGCGGGTTCCGACGTAATTGCCGCCGATTTTTTCGACGGCGAAACGATTGACGCGCGGCGCCGCGGGCAGGCAGGAAAAATTGTAGGTAACGCCGTCATAACCGATTTCGGCGTTCCTTTTCAGGTGTATTCGCGCGAGCCGGTGCGCGTAACTGAAAGTATTTCGCCGCAGGTGATTTTCAGCGACGAAAATACCGTGCGGTACGATTTCGGCTGCAATTTCGCGGGCGTTATAAGAGTAACCGCACAGGGGAAACGCGGCGGGAAAATCGTAGCGAAATACGGCGAAACGACGGACGAAAACGGTGAGGTGTACACCGCGAATCTGCGCCGCGCGAAATGTACCGACGAATTTATTCTTTCCGGCGGAGAAGATACGTTCGAGCCGAAGTTTACTTATCACGGCTTCCGCTATGCGGAACTGAAGAAATCCGCCGGAACGGAGATTGTAAGTGCGGAAGGGTTGGCGATTTCGCAGGATATAGAATATTACGGCAGTTTCGAATGTTCCGACGAGGTGATGAACGGCGTTTACCGCATGGCTTTGCGCGGACAAAAAAGCAATTTTATCTCTATCCCTACCGATTGCCCTCAGCGGGACGAACGGCTCGGCTGGACGGGCGACGCGGAGGTGTTCTGCAATTCGGCGATGTTCAATGCCGATTGTGATTTATTCTTTAAAAATTACCTTTCCCTCGTGCGGGAGGACGCGCTGCCGGACGGGAAAATTCCGTCGATTGTGCCGTTTTATATGGGAATCTCGGATAACACGGCGGGCGTGCCCGGTTGGGGCGACTGCATTACCGTGATACCGTATTTTCATTTTCTGCATTACAGGGATCTGTCGGCGGCGGAGGATAATCTGCCGGCGGCGGAAAAATGGATAGGCTATTATCTGGCGAAAAGCGAAAATTATTTAACGAAAATCACGAATAACTTCGGGGACTGGCTGTCGGTGAACGGCGATACCGATCCCGACGTTGTCAATCAGTGCTTTTTCGGGTATTCCGCGTTGCTTACGGCGAAGTTGTGCGAAATTTTAAAAAAAGACGAAAAACGCGATACATATACGGAAATCTACGAAAATTGCCGCCGGGCTTTCCGCGAAAATTACTATAAGGACGGGCGGATTTCCTGCGATACGCAGACGGCGTACGCCTTTGCTTACGTCGTTGGATATCTGAGCAAAGAGGAAACATTGGCGCGGCTTCCAAAAATCATCCGCGAAAACGGCGGCGGGCTGACGACGGGATTCATCGGCAGCAGATTTATTCTGCCCGCGCTTTGCGATATCGGCGAAACGGAATTAGCGTACGAAATTATATCCCGCACGGAATATCCGTCGTGGGGGTATATGCTGAAAAACGGCGCCACCACCGTATGGGAACGCTGGAACGGGTATACGAAAGAACACGGATTCGAGGATCCGGAAATGAATTCTTTCAACCATTACAGCCTGGGTTCGTGCGTGGAGTGGCTGTATTCGTACGTGCTGGGCATCAAACTAGTTCCGGAGCAGGAAAAAGTGGTGATTTCCCCCTCGTTCGGAAAAAAACTCGCGTTTGCACGGGGCGGAACGCGGGTGAAAGGCGGAAAAATTTTTGTGAAGTGGCGGCGCGAGAATAACGCGGTGATTCTGGAAGTGAAAGCGGACGAAGGCGTGAATTACGAAATCTGTGTGCCGGACGGGGTGCAATCGGCGGTAAAAAACGGAAACGATACCGTGGCGACGATATATTTGTAAAAACGCCGTTTAGGAAACGGGAGGCAGAGAATCTTTTTCATGCACGGAATTTCTGTATTCCATAGGGGATACGTTGTATTTGTTTTTGAATTTCTGCGCGAAAAACGACTGATTGTCGTACCCGACTTTCGAAGCGATGGTGATTACGCTGAGATCTGTGGAAGTAAGCAGCGTTGCGGCATAGGAAATTCTTAAATCGGTGATGTATTCGATGATGGTTTTGCCCACGTATTTTTTAAAAATTTTGATGAAATGCGAATGGGAATACGAACTTAACGAGATAATGTCGTTAATCCGCATCGAAAAAACGTCCGGGTTGGAAATCTGCTGCAGAAACGAAAGAATGCTTTCCGGCATGTTTTTTTCGGATTTATGCTCTACATACACGCCAAGAAGATAGACGACGATGGAAACGAGCGTGGCGCTGCTGTAAAGATTCGCCGATTCGAGCGCGCTGAGTTTGTTCAATCGCTGGTGCAGCTCGCCGAACGTTTCCAGACTTAAATGAATGATGATCGGCTTTTCGGTTTTGCAGAGTTTTTCGTACAGATCGGGCGAAAGAATGAAACACAGCTGCTGCATTTTTTCCGTTGCGATGCAGACGTCCCGACGTTGAATGGGTTTATCGGAAACATATTGATGCACGTGCTGCGGGCCGAGCAGAACGAAATCTCCGGGCATTAAATCGTAAGGCGTGCCGTTAACGACGTTGCAGCCCGTGCCGTCCACGGTGGAAGTGAACTCCCAGTCGCTGTGGCGGTGCAGAACGCTGTTATCATCCCACAAAAAAGTGGTGATTTCTTCCGGTTGCAATTTCTGAATGACTTTTTTTACGGCAATGTTTTTCATAGCCATATTTTAACAATAACAGACGTTTTTGTCAACATTATTTAAGAAAATATGCATAAAAAGATTCAAATTCACATAAAAGCGGAGAAAAAAACGGCAGGAAAACATTTGGGAAAATAATAAAAAAATAGCGAATTACAATAAACTACTGCTTGAAATGGCAGGGAGATGATGATAAAATAAAAACAAGAATGGAGAACCGTAGAAAAACGGTTGTTCCGCGACGCTTCGGAATGCCCGAAACGTACGCTGATAAAAAACAAACGGAATCAGGAGGATTCATACTGAAATGATGAAGAAAACAAAGAACATCGGCGCGATACTGCTCGCTTCCGCCACGCTGCTGGGAACGGCCGCCTGCGGAGGCGGTTCGGAAAAAGAGGACCCCACGAAAACGTATCTTGACGTAGGCGTTTTCAACGCGGGACTCGGCACCGCTTATTTCGACGAACTGAAGAAAGATTTCGAAGCGTATTATGCCGACGCGCATTTCGAAGAGGGAAAAACGGGCGTTGTGGTGCGACCTTTAAAGAAAAATACCGAATTCAGTCCGCAGAATCTGAAAAATTCGATGAAAAACCTCGATCAGGTGCTGTATATTCTGGATCAGGGCAGCTATGAGGAATTCACCGAGAACAAACTGTTTGCCGACGTTACCGACGTGATGACCGAAAAATATCTTGACGAGGACGGCAACATTGCCGCCGACACGAACAAGGAAGCCACGCAGTCGGTGGAAGATACGATGCTGGAAGGGTATTCCGACGTATTCAAAAAAGAGGGCAAATATTACGCCGTGCCGTATATGCTTTCGATTCCCGGTATTATTTACGACGCGGATCTGTTTGACGAGAGCGCGCTGTATTTCAGAAAAGACGGTTCGATCGGCGCGAACGCCGCGGCGGTTGCCGCAGGGGATTGCTCGGCGGGGCCCGACGGGAAACGGGGAACTTCCGACGACGGTTTGCCCGATACCTGGAACGATTTTCTTACCCTGCTGGAACGGCTGAGAATGAATTATACGCCGTTCACGTGGGCGGAATCGCCGAGCACGTATCAGATTTCGAGAGTGTTCAACGCCATCTGGGCGAACTACGAGGGATATGATAACTTCATGCTGAATTATTCGTTCAAAGGCACGGACGGCAACCTCGGCTCCATCAACGAAAACAATTTTACGAAACTTCTGAATCAGGAAGGGCGGAAAGCCGCCATCAAGGCATTTTACGACATTACGAAAAATCAGGAGAACTATTCGGCGAAAGCAAGACCGGGCGGCGGCAACACGCATACGGGCGCACAGCGCGAATACATACAGAGCAAACGCTTCGGAAAGAGAATCGCGATGTTTGCGGAAAACAGCTACTGGGAACAGGAAGCTCGCGAGGACGTTTTCAATAAAGAAACGCCGCAGAACGTGAACGGGTACGGCAAGAGAAACTTCCGTTATCTGCCGATTCCGAGATTCGAAAACGTGGACGGAATCAAAGATCAGACGAACACGCAGCGCGTGTTGCCCGCGGCGTATGCGGAAAGCTATATCTGCATCAGCGCGCAGAATACCAACAAGAACGCGGAAGTACAGACGAAGGTTGCGAAACTGTTCATTAAATTCATGCAGCAGAGATCGCAGCTGGTGAAGTACACGGCGAACACCGGTTGCATCCGTCCGTACAATTACACGGTAACGGCGGAAGAAAAAGCAACCTGCACGCCGTATACGCAGAGTATTCTTACGTTTATCGAAGAGGGCGCGAAAGTTGCGCCGAATCTGGCGATTGCCACGAAGCGGCGCCTGTATACGGGCGAAACCGGCTTCAACGAAAGCAACAACGGTTTCGCGTTTGTGGCGAAGGTAGGGAACGCGACGGCGAAAGAGCCGTTCACTTACTTCTTCAACCAGCCGGATAAAACGGTGGACGACGCTTTCGCCGATATGAAAACGACGATTACGGATATTTTGAAGAGCGCGGGCGCGATTTCCTGAGAATCGCGCGCCGGCTGTAAGCGGGAATAAATTTATGAAAGAAAAACCTTCGTCTTTAAAAGGGCCGAAATGGCTGTTGTACGACGTAAAAGTAAAACTCGCCGGGCTGACGAGGAAAAAGAAAAAGCAAAAAATTTACAATAAAAAACTGGGACAGAACCTGTTTTTGTTCTTCTTCCTTCTTTTCCCCGTGGCGCAGTTTCTGATTTTTTACGTGGGCGTTGCGGCGAATACCATGAAGCTTGCGTTTCAGAAATACGACGGCGAAAACGGCGCGTATTACTTTTCGATGCAGACGTTTGCCGAGGTGTTCAGGGCGTTTTTCGTAAGCGGCGAAATGTCGTTGCTGATTAAAAATTCGGCGATTCAGTTTTTGTGCGGATTGCTGATAGGAATGCCTTTGCAGATTATGGTGGCGTACGTGGTATTCAAGGAAGTACCCGGTTCCGGCGCGTTCAAAGTGATTTTGTTTCTGCCGAATATTATTTCCAGCCTTGTATTTGTCATGTGCGCGCGCACGCTGATACAGAAAGGACTTCCTGTGTTATTCAACAATCCGGATCTGCTGCTTTTGAACCGCGCGAAATCTTCCAGCTTTTACACCGTATTGATTTTCGGCATGTGGATGAATTTCGCGAACGGGCTGATTATTTACCTTTCGGCGATGTGCAGCATTTCGAAAGACGTTCTGGAATACGGAGAGCTGGAAAACATGTCGTCGTTGCAGGAATTGTGGCACGTGGTTCTGCCGTCCATTTTTCCGACGGTGGTTACGTACATTATCGTGGCGATTGCCGCGTTCTTCACGAATTACGGGCATTTCTATTCGTTCTACGGCGGCGAGGACGGGGCGATGCAGCCTTTTTCCACGCTGGGGTTCTATTTCTTCGTGAAAGTGGCGGGCGGAAAAAATACCATTCCGTATGCGGGCGATTACCCGTTTGTTTCGGCTGCGGGAATTTTGTTTACCGCGATTGTGGCGCCCGTAACCTTGCTTACCAAGCATCTGCTTGAAAAATACGGACCGAGCGAGGAGTGATTTCGTTATGGAAAACCGGAAAGAAAAAGTGAAAAAGTCGCATAAAATGGACGCGTTTCAGATTGGTTTGTATGTCATCGTCGCGTTGTATTGCCTTTCGATGCTTTACGTGCTTTTCTTCGGAGGTATCAATTCGCTGAAAGACGCAACCGACTACGAATGGAACAATCCGTTTGCGTTTCCTTCGAAAGAATTCGGCTGGCATTTCGAAAATTACGTGAAAGTGCTGGACGATTTCAACGTGTTTACGCTGGGCGGAAAAGAAGTGCATCTGCTGGAGATGTTTTTCAATTCGCTGATGTACGCGGTATTTATGTCGCTGTTTTGCATGGCGACGCAGATGATCACCGCTTACGCCATCGCGAAGTACGATTTCAGGTTCAAATCGCTGCTTTACGGGGTTGCCGTTGTGGTGATGCTGCTGCCGATCATCGGTTCGCTGGCGGCGGAAGTGCAAATGGCGGACGCGTTTCATTTCAGAAACAATCTGATCGGCGTATGTATAATGAAGTGTAAATATCCGGGCTTGTATTTTCTGGTATTTTACGCTACGTTCAAGGGGCTTTCCTGGACGTACGCCGAAGCGGCGCAGATAGACGGCGCGGGGCATTTCAAGATTTTCGTCGAAATTATGCTGCCCCTGATTAAAAGTACGATTTTCGCGGTGTTCATTCTTTTGTTCATCGAATACTGGAACGATTATTATACGCCGATGGTGTTTTTGCCGGAAAATCCTACGATGTCTTACGGGTTGTTCCTGTTCCAGACGGATAACAAAGCCAGCGTTCCCGTGCAGTTATCGGCGTGTCTGCTTGCCTGTCTGCCCATTCTGGCTGTTTTCGTTGCGTTCAAAGATAAAATCATGAGCAACGTTACGATGGGCGGCATCAAGGGATAACGGAGGAAAGGGTATGAAGAACAGAAAAAGAATCGGAGCGATGTGGATAGGAGGACTTTGCGGCACGGCGTTGCTTTTGTGCGGCGCCGCCGCGGCGAACGAATCCGTTGCGGAACAGTCCGGCGCTTCCGTTACGATAGAAATCGATTACGGCGATTGCGACGTGCGGGAACTGCCGAAAGGACAGGCGGGAAAATCGTATCCTGTGTTCGGCTGCGTCGCTTCCGACGAAAACGGCAACAGCGTGAACGACGTGCGGATTACGGTGAAATCTCCCTCCGGAAAAATCGTGCCGCAGAAAGGCGGCAGATTCGAAACGGCGGAAACGGGAGATTACGTCATCGAATATGCGGCGGTGAGCGGATTTGCAAGCGCCGTGAAAACGGTTACGATCAGCGTGGAAAAATATACCGACAGTCTGCAATATAACGCGGAAGGCGAACTTGTGCCCGGAACGGGCGTTACGGGGTACGCCGTTTTTGCGCTGTTCGGGAAGTATGCCGGCGGCGTGGGCGACCTTATCGAAAGCACTACGCTGAAATTCGGTACGACCGAGCTTGCGTTGGAACAGACGGAAAAGGGTATGTATTTTCTTCCCGAAAAGCATGGGGAATACGTGCTTACCTATTCGGCGAAAGATTTTATCGGCGACGAAAAACGCGTGGAAAAAACCGTGGTGGTGAAAGATTCCGCCGTACCCGTGCTGACGAAAGCTTCTCTTCCCGCTTCGGCGATTGCGGGCGAAACGCTGGATCTGCCTTTGTGCGACGGCGTGCTGTACAGGGACGGAGCGAAATATTATCTGCCCGTAAAAACGACTTTCGACGGCGCGGACGTGAGCGAAACGATGCGCGCGGAAAATCTTGCGGCGGGCAGCCATACGATTACGTACGAGTGCGTAAACCCCGCCGACCGGACGCAGAAAGCGGAATATTCGTTTGCGCTTACCGTAAAGAGCCCACTGACGGACGAGCAGAAAAAAGCGGGCGCCCGGCTGTTTGACAATTATTTCGATTTCGAAAATTGCGAACCGTTTGCAGGCGCGGGAAAAGAGTATCAAGTAAAAGTAAACGCGGGCACGGCTGCGGCGAAGTTTGCATTTTCGCGGGAAATTCCCGTAAATTACCTGAATTTCGATTTATCCACATTATCCGGCGCGGCGGAATACGACGAGCTGTATTGCGTGATGACCGATTCGAAGCGGGCGGCGGACTGCATCAAAGTAAAAATCAGACGGTTGTCTTCTTACAGTCATCTGTGGATTTCATACAACGAAGAGAGCAAGTCGCTGATCAACGCGGATACGGGCGCGACGATTGCACAAATAAGGAGCTACGACGACGGCAGAGCGTTCGAAGGGTTCGGAAGCGGAAAAGCCTATATTTCGTTCGAAGCGAAAGGCGTGAAGAAAGATATCGTATTCACGCTGAAAAAAGCGGCGTCCAACGTGATTACCACCGATTCGAACGATTACGCTTCGCCCGTATTTTTGGAAAATCCGGAATATAAAGCGATTTATGTTTCTTATGCGGGGCATTCCGTAACGTTTCCGAAAATGGAAGCGTTCGATTTGCTGGATAAAAACGTAACGGTAACGCTGAAAGTGTACGACGACGAAGGAACCGTGATTTACGAAGGCACGGACGCCTATACGCTGCATATCGGGAAGGCGGGGGAATACACCGCCGACTACACGGTGTGCGATTCGAACGGCAACCGTAAATTGCAGCAATCCACCGTATACGTAGCCGATACGGAAGCGCCGCAAATCAGGGTATCCGGAATAAAAGCCGCCGTGAAGGCGGGCGAAGAAATTACGTTGCCGACGGCGGAAATCACGGATAACGCGACGCCTGCGGAAGAAATAGCGAGCTATATTTACGTTATCAAGGGCAACAACCGCAAACAACTGGCGGGGAAAACTTATAAATTCACGGAAGCCGGCGAGTATATAATCAGATACGTGGCGTACGATTCCTATCAGAATTATACCGTGGCAGAGTTTACGATAAATTGCAAATAAGGAGGCGGATGAGATGAAAAAAGTAATAGCCGTTTTATTGTGCGCCGTAACCGTATTTGCCTCGGCGGGATGTAAACGCGACGGCGGCGCGACAAAACAGGAGAGGACGGAAATCGGCGGCGAACCGCTTGCGTTTGACGATACGAACGAATACCTTGTGAAAAACGGAAAATCGGATTATAAAATCGCGGTGAGTTCCGAAGCTTCGAAAACGGAAAAATACGCGGCGGAAGAACTGCAGTATTTCATTGAAAAATCCACGGCGGTGAAGCTGCCCATCGTTACCGACGATTCGCTTACGCACGATAACCTGGCGAAATATCTTTCGGTGGGCGAAAATAAATTGCTCGCCGCGCAAACCGACGTTACGATAGATTACGACGAGCTGGGAGAAAACGGCGTTACGGTGAACACGAAAGGCAACTGCGTGTACATGGCGGGCGCTACCGAAACGGGCACGTTGTTTTCCGTGTACAGATTTCTGCACTATCAGGTGGGGTATAACGCTTACGCGTACGATTGCGTGGAAGTGGACTACCGTCAATCGTGCAAACTGAAAGATTTTACGTATAAATACGTGCCGTCTCTCGGGCTTCTTACCGCGGAGGACGCCGAACTTTCGGGCGAAACGAAGGTGAAAGAAGCGTTCAGAATGTATGCGTACGCGTCGAAAAACGGCGGCTACGATATGAACGGCAATCTGTTCAACGGGCTGTGGTGCCATACGATGAATTACATCGTTACGCAAACGCTGGATCAGCCGCGCGTGGAAGCAGCCGAAAAAGCCGAAAAACAGGCGAAATTCAACGAAATCAAAGAAGAACTTCTTAAAAGTTACGGTTTGAAAATCAACGAAGCTTATAACGACGAGGCGGAAGCAAACGATTTCGACGCCTATGCCGGTTTTTATAAAATGCTGAATCCGGACGCGAAAGCGGAGGATAAAGATTCCTATAAGAATTATCGCTTTTATACGCAGTTGATTCCGGAAGATAGCCCGAACGAAGAAGGGTATCTCGGATACGTGAATTTCGTGAGAGGATTCGAAAGAGCGTGCGAGACGTTGTTTTCTTCGATGAAGAATTACAAAGACGATATTCCGGACGAAGTGCTGAACCTGTACGGTTATATTCTGGACCTTGACGATCGGATAGTTCCCCGCTACGTAAAAGTAACGGAAGAAGTGAAAGACAAGGACGGCAACGTGAAGAAAGACGAAAACGGAAACGTTATCAGACAGCCGAAACTGGAAAACGGCAACTACGTGTACGAAACGGACGAAGAGGGAAATCCGGTTCTTGAAACGGACGAAAACGGCAAGCCGTATTCCGACGTGAAAGGGTACGATAATTACATTGCGGGCAGAAACGCGGCGTATGAAAAAGGCGCGTACCATGCGGGCGGCGAATGGCAGAAAAACGTAAAGAAAATCAGACTGTGGAACAACAATCAAACGTGCTATTCGAAGCAGGAAGCGGTGGATCTCGCAGTGGAAACGCTTACGAACAAATACATTAACGTTGCGAACGGTCCCTATCTGATGCTGGGCGTTACCGACGGCAGCGGTTCATGCGATTGCGAAGACTGCAAAGCGGCGGAAGAGATTTACGGCGGTCCCGCCGGCGTTCAGACGCGCTTTATGAACGAAGTGGCGAAAGGCGTTGAAGCGTATATGGAAAAGAACAATATCAAAAAGAACATCGTTCTTGTGGAATTCGCTTACTATACCTACCGCGAACCGCCCGTAAAGACGGAAAACGGCAAATACGTTGCCGTGCATAAAGACGCGATTCCGAAAAGCGACGGGCAGGTGCAGGTGGGCGTGCTGTACGCGCCTATCGAAGCGTGCTACACCCATCCCATCACCGATGACGGCGAAACGTGCGATAAAAACGCGCGCATTGCCGAGGAAATGAAGGCATGGGCTTCGATTACGAACAATCTGATGATGTATTCCTACGGCACGAACTTTCAGGCGTACAAATATCATTTCAACAACTGGTCGCATATCGGAGATTCCATCAGATTCTATGAAAAATGCGGCTTGAAGTACTATTTCGAACAGGCTTGCACGCAGAACGGCGTATCGCCGATGTCCTCGATGCGGGCGTATGTGAGAAGTCGCCTTGCATGGAACGCTTCGTATGACACGCAGGATTTGATAAACGAATTCATCGAACATTATTACGGCGACGGCGCCGAGGGCGTAAAACAGTATTTTTCGACGGTGATGGAAGCATACGAAAGAATTTATGCGATTACGGAAACCGAAGACCAGACGATTTATTACACGCTGACGAGAAGCGAATACTGGACGCGTCCGCTGCTGCTTGAACTGGAAAGCTGCCTTGAAAAAGCCGACTACGCGGTGGACCTCGGAAATTCGGCGTATAAAGACGTGTACAAGGAAAGGATTTTCAGAGAATACTTCCTGATGAAAGACGACGAATATATGATGTATTCCGGCTATCTCAATCGGGCGGAGTACGACAGACTGGAAGAGCTTGTGATGTACGGCAGAGAAAAATACAACGCTTATCTTAGCTCGGAGAAAACGAACAATGGTTAAAACGAAGAAATTTATCGGTTTTATCTTGGCTGTTATCGTATCGCTCGGCTTGTGCCTGTTTTCGGCTTGTTCGAAAAACGGGGGAACGAAAGACGCTCCGCAGACGGTGAGTTATAACTTTTTCATCAGTTCCACGGCGTTATCGCTGGAAAAAGGACAAAGCGAAAAGCTGGAATGCCGTTACGGCGATAAACAAATCGTGTTTACAAGCTCCGATACGCAGGTAGCGCTTGTGGATCAGAACGGAACGGTTACGGCGGTTGCGGTGGGAGAAGCGTATATCACCGCGAAGGCGGAGGGCGTTTCCGGCGCGGAGAAAATCTGCAAAATTTCCGTTATCGAAAACAATTATGCCGTTACGTTCGATCGCGGGGGAGAAGTGAACGCCGTACTCGGCGGCGGGCAGGTTACGCTGGATTTCACCGCGACGGTGTATAAAAACGGCGAAAAATCCTACCTTACGGCGACGTACGAAGTTACGCCCGAAGGCTGCGTGCTGAAAACCGAAGGCAGAGCGGCAAGAATTACGTTTTCTGCGGCGGGCGAATATGTAATTACGGCAACATATAAAAACGCTTCGGCGAAGATCACGGTGAAAGTTACGGAAAATATTGCCGGATAAGGGGTGAGAGGGATGAAAAAATTTCTGGTATTTGTATTATCTTTCGTATGCGGCGCCGCAATCGCTTCGTGCGCGGGCGGAAACGGCGGCGAAACGAAAAACGCGGAGACCGTTTCCCTTACGGACAAGGAAATTACCGTGTACGTAGGCGAAACGTATAAGTTTACGCCGTCCGGAGCGGATTCTTACGCCTATACGACTTCCGACGAATCGGTGGCGAGAATCAACAAAAACGGCGTGCTTACGGGGATTTCCGACGGCACTGCGTTTATCGACGTATCTTCGGGCGAAGCCGCAACCACATGCCGCGTGAACGTTATCCGCCGCGATAATTACATACGCCTGAACGCCGGGCAGCTTACCGCGGCGGCGGGCAGCGACGTTACGCTGACAGCGGAAGTTATTCTCGGCGGAAAGCTTTCGGACGGGAAAGTGAAATTTTCCTATGAGTTTACGGAAAGTTTCACTGCGGAACGGAGCGGATATAACCGACTGACCGTTTCTCTGCATGAAACGGGAAGCTATCTTTTCGGCGTTTCTTACGGGACGATGACGGCGCAGTGCACCGTGAAATCGGTGAACGAATCCGCCGAGGAACTTGCTATGCCCGACATAACCGTGGAAGATTGCAAAACGGTTTGCTGGAACGCCGTGGAAAACGCGGACTGCTATGAATACAGCGTGAACGGCGGCGACTGGACGAAAACAGCGGATACGTTTTTCGACGCGCAGAGCGTAACGGACGCATTGAAACCGGGCGAAATCGCCGTTTTTGCAGTGAAAGCGACGTCGGGAGAAAACGATTACGATACGATTGACAGCATGCCTTCCGCCGAAGTGTTCTCTCACGATTATCAGGCGGAGGGCACTCCGGAATACACATGCGTAAAAGCGGGGAAAGCGGACTTCGCATGCACGGTTTGCGGCAGGACGTACACGGAAGAGGGATATCTTGCGGAACATCGGTGGAAAGACGGCGCCTGCGAAGCATGCCATACTTCCCGCACGAAAAAGGTATCTTATTCTTACGATAAAGACAACGATTGTTACTACGTTGTGGGCGCGGACGCGGGGTACGATTCCGAAAATTTATATATCCGCGCCGAATACGACGACGGTGCGAACGGCAGCCATGCGGTGAAATATATCGGTTACGGCGCGTTTAAATCGAACAAAACGATCCGGCGGGTGATTCTGCCCGAAAGCATGACGGAATTTGTCGACGCGGACGCTCGTTTTAATACGAATAAAATTTTGAAAGACGGAAAAAAGGTGAGCAGCCCGTTGCGCGGACAATGCTTCGACGATTGTTCGAACCTCGAATACGTTTCCATGAAGGGCATCACGGAGCTGCGCGATATTGCGCAGTCGTACTACGCTCACTGGAATTTCAGGGATTGCTACAATCTGAAACAGGTGATTGTGGGCAACGGCTTCTACAATACGGGCGCAACGTTTATGCGCTGGGATAATACGCCGAAAAGTGCGGAAAATCGTACGGATATTTACGTTTACGGTGAAAAGGTTACGGCGATCAGCGATCCGCAAAGCTATCCCGTCGGCTTCGACGTGGGGCTCGGCAACAACAGTTTGCTTACGGGCGACGTGTTTTATAAATCGGCGGTTGACGGCTGCTATAAGTGGCGTTTTGCCGATGACGGCGAAACGATCATCACCGATGGCAAACACGATTTCAACGCGAAAGGCAAGTGCAGAAAATGCGGCGCGAGAAACGGTTACGGCGTGAAATACGAATATTCCGAAAGCGCGTCGGAATATTACGTATCGGATAATCAGACGCTGAACGAAAAAGAAGTGAATATTCTTGCCGAATATACGGACGGAATTCACGGAACGCACCCCGTAACGTTTGTGAAAAACGGCGCGTTCAAAGGCAATTCCGTGATTGAAAAAATAACGTTTCCCGAAAGCGTAACGGCGCTGGACGGCGACGTATTCAACGGCTGTTCCTCTCTGGTTTACGTATCGATGCCGGGCGTTACGAAGCTGCCTGCGGTCAAACTGAAAAACACGGGCATTTATACCGACGGGGCGGACGTTGTTACCGGCAATAATTTTATCAACTGCATTAACCTGAAAACGCTTGTGGTGAATGCGGATTTCAGTTTGTACGACGATCAGGGCGAGGCGCAGCAGCAGTTTATCGACTGGCGGTTCGATAGCGACGGGCAACGGATTACGCCCGCGCCGTGCGTGGATATTTATTCTTTGGGCACATTTGAAAAAAGCAACGTAAAAGCCGTGCCGAGCGATAAAAACATTCTGCTTACGGGCGTTATCTACTACAAAGGCGATTTAAGCACGTGCAGAAGATGGCGGCAGGACGAGGACGGAGAAATCGAATCTTCGGCGAGAAATCACAGTTACGACGAAAACGGCGTGTGCACGGTTTGCGGGGACAGAGAAACGCAGGGCGTAACGTACGCCTTCGACGGCACGCAATATTACGTTGCCGGGTATACGGGCGAGGCGGAAACGGTGAAAGTGTTTGCAACGTACAACGACGGCAAGAACGGCGAACACGCGGTGAAATACGTGGGCGCGAGAGCGTTTGAAAACAAGACGACTCTGAAAAAAGTAATTCTTCCCGCCTGTGTGGACAGTCTGGAAGGCTGGGCGTTTGCGGGATGCGCGAATCTCGAATACGTATCGGCGGAGGGCGTAAAAAATCTCGACTATGCGTCAAGCCCTTACGGCAGCACGGGGAGAGATCATAATTTCAGGAACTGCGTTAAGCTGAAAGTCGTCATTGTCGGCGAAGGGTTTACGTCCAATGTATCGCAGTTCGGCGCCGCGGACGCGCCCGCCGTGCCCGTGCTGGATTTGTATGTAAAGGGCGCCGACGGCGCAACGCAGATTCAGGCGGACAATATGCTTACCGGAAACGTGTATTATTACAGCGAAACGGAAAAAGCGGGTTGCTGGCATTATGCGGATGAAACCGCCGTGCCGTGGAGCCGATAAAACGGATTTGAAAAATTATATAAGGAGATAAATGCTATGAGGGAAAAGAGGTTTGCGTTTGTGCTTGCCGCAGCTTTGTGCGCCGTATCGGTCGGCGCGCTTGCGGGGTGTTCGGGCGGCACCGGCGGAAATTCCGGAGAAACGCCCGGAGGAACGGCGGAAACGAAAGAATACACCGTTAGGTTCGATTCCGCGGGAGGAACGGCGGTGCAAAGCGTTACCGTACAAGAGGGCGCCACGCTGAAAGCGCCGGAAGCGCCCGTAAAGGCGACGTTTTCCGCCCGCTACGATTTTACGGGCTGGTACTACGAAGGCAGATTGTGGGTGTTTGATGCGGACGTTGTTGAAGGCGACATTACGCTTACGGCAAACTGGGAACTTGCGGAAGAATACACAAACGTGTATCCGCCGAAGTCATAAAAAAATCGGGGAGGAAAAAAATGAAAAAGAAAAAGTATGCATCGCCCGAAGTGCTGTATGTACTCTCGTCTGTAGACTGTTTAACAACGTCGGGGTACGATAACGTAATCGAGGACGTAGACTGGGATAATTTCAACCGGGAAACGACGCTTTAAAGGGGAAACGAAACATGAAAAAATTATGCGAAAAAAACAAGAAACTGGTGCTGGCGGCTTCCGCCGTATCGCTCGGCATGCTGGCGGGCGGCGTTGCGCTGATGAATCACGGCTACATTGCAAGCGCGGAAAGCGCTTTCCCCGGCGACGGAACGATACAAGTGCTTGACGGTACGTCGCTGAAACTCAATGCCGGGGGCGGGTTGCGGTTCATCGTGAAAATGAATGCCGCCGCGAAAAATTACATAAAGGACAACGACGCGAACGACGAAGTGAAACTGGTGGTACGCGTGGGAGCGGTGAAATATTTCGGCGAAAAGTGGCTGAACTGCGAGGTGGACGAAGAGAAGCTGTATCGGGTGGACGGCGACGAAGCCTGGTATGCCAACGTGTGCCTTACCAAGGTGCGGGAACAGAACCGCAAGCTGGATTATACCGCGCAGGCGTATATTTACAGCGGCAAGACGGAAGCGAAGGTTTCCGATTACAACAAAAACGCGCGCGGGAATTTTTACGACGTGGCTACGGCGGCTTTGCTGGATACCAAACAGGAATACACGCAACAGATTTTAAGCCTTGAAAATTATTCGTGGCTGGGTGCGGACGAAACGTTCCCGCTGTATATCGACAGTCTGGATTTATACAACGGACTGGTTACGAAAATCAACGAGGGCGCCGATTTTTCGAAGAAGTACGTTGCCGTCAGAAGCAATGTGGACGTAACAAACGGTACGGCTTTGAACGAGGGAAAACAGCTGCCCGAAAACTATTACAATCTGAGTCTTGTTACGTTTAAAGACGGCGAAAAAGAGTTGGGATCTGTGATGGTGAAAAACGGCGGCGCGGCGACGTTCGAAACGCCTGCCGATCGCACCGACGGCGCCGACAAACTTGTGTTTGAAAAATGGGTAACGAAAAACGGAGGCGACGCCGAAGCGGATTTAAGCAAGATTTCGGGCGACGCCGTGGTATACGCGAAATTCAGAAGAGTGTTTGCCAATGCGATTACGGCGTTTGATACCAAGGATATCGTGTACGGCAAAACGCCTGTGTTTACGGCAACGGCGAAATACGGCGAAGCCGCAATTACTTTTGCGAAAGAAAAAGACGGCGAATACAAGGCGTGGGATAAGCTTGAAAATCACAACGTAGGTACTTATTACGTGAAAGCGAGCGTAGCGGAGACTTCCGGTTATTCCGCGGCGGAAGAAACGAAATCGTTTGAAGTGAAGAAAGCGACGAATGCGATGCAGTTGAAGATGGCGGCAACGATTCCGATACGCCCGAACCTGCGGCGACGGCGCAGCACGGAGAGGTAAAGTATACGTACGGAAAAGACATCGATACCGTGCAGAACTGGGATTTTGCTACCGCCAGATACAAGGATGCGGCGGGCAACGAAATTATCGATGCTCGTCTCGGCTATAAAGTAAAAGCAACGGTAGAGGGTACGGAAAATTACGACGGCGCCGAGGCAACGGCGGAATTTATCGTAATTCACGATTTTGACGAGAACGGCTTGTGCAAGCATTGCCGGAAAGGACAGAGCTGTATTACCTATGCCGAGGACGGCGAAAGAGCGTACATCAGCGGATATATCGAAGGAAATAATCCGTCGGGCGAAGTTTATCCGCTTGCAAAGTATAACAACAAAGATGTTGCTTATGTAGCGGCACATTGCGGCTGGACGGGTATGGTTACTAAAATAGTTCTTCCGAAGAGCGTAACTGACTTTAAGGGGAATTCTTTTGAGGCTGCCGTTAATCTTGAATATATTTCGATGACCGGCGTTGAGCATATTACTACAGGCAACAATTTCATTAACTGTTCGAAAATCAAAACGGTTATTGTGAACAAGGCGTTTAATCTTGATAATCAGCAGTTTAAAAAACACGGTATGACGGCTGAGGCTCAAGGAATTATCTATGTAGACGGAACGGCGAGCGAAAGCACGTTCAGTTTCACGGCTCCGAATTTGAACGAGTTTATTACGGGCAAAGTATTCTATAAAGGCAACGCAACGAAATGTCTGCAGTGGAATTTTGACGAGAACGGCGAAATTATTCACGGCGCAAGCGAACACAATTATGTTGACGGAATCTGCTCGAATTGCGGAAAGTATGGCGAAGAGAAAACCCAAGGCGTGGTTTACAACTACGATTCCACCGGAAACAATGGGAAAGGCGTATATTATGTTGGCTTGAATACTACGTTGAATTTGTCGGTAGTTGAAATTCTTGGAAAATACAATGACGGCATAAACGGCGAGAAATCCGTTAAATACATTGCGTTTCAAGCATTCAAAGACAACACGACGATAAGGAAAGTTGTTCTTCCTGCTTCGGTAGACAGTCTGGAGGGAATGGTATTCTGGGGCTGCGAAAATCTCGAATATATTTCGATGACGGGTATCAGTAACCTTGATTATGCAAGTCCTTACGGCGGTGGAAGAAACAATAATTTCAGAAACTGCTTTAAGTTAAGCGTGGTTATTACAAGCAATGCATTGTCCTCAAACGTAGGTCAGTTCGGCTGCGGCGCCGCAGATACTGGAAACAAAAAGATACTCGACTTTTACGTATACGGTGAAAGCGGAGCTCCTTCTCTTGATTACGAAACGGCAGATGCGAATAACCTCTGTTCCGGCAAAGTCTACTACTACAGCAAAACGCAGAAAGCCGGGTGCTGGCATTACGATGATAACGGCAACGCGGAACTCTGGGCGTAAACAGAAAAAATTCATCGCGGCTTAGCGGTTGCGATACCATAAGGCAAACCTTGTACGCTTTCCGCCTCAAAATTTTATGATTTTCGGCGGAAAGCGTAGATTCTATCCTGCATTTTTTCATATACATTATGCTTACAAACATCAAACACGGAAAAATCGATTTATCCTGTATTGCGGACGGCGGTTTCAAGCCTTACAAAGACGGAAAAATCTGGTCCAACGAATTGAACCGCGCGTTTAAAACTTATCGGGAAATTTTTATTCCCGCGGGCAGGTATTACGTAGATCGTTCGTTGATCGTGCCGTCGGATACGAAAATTTACGCCGACGAGCACGCCGAAATCATTTTAATCAAAGGCGTGAAAACGCTGCTTTTACGAAACGAAAGCGTGATAGACGGTTCCGATTATAAAATCCCCGACGACGCGCCGTGCGACGAAAATATTTCCGTCTGCGGCGGCGTGTGGGGCGAAGAAAACGAAGAACGGCTCGGTTACGGCGTTTCGGGGCGTTTTGACGAAAACGATACGTATCACGGCGTTTCCACGTGCTTTTTATTCAGCGGCGTGCGCGGATTAACGCTGAAAAATCTTGTATTCCGTGCCGCCGCGGGCTTTGCCTGCCAGTTAGGCAGAACGGACGGGTTTACGATAGAAAACATACGCTTCGAAAACTGTTTCGCCGACGGCTTGCATGTAAACGGCGGCGTGAAAAACGGTACGGTGAAAAATCTTTCCGGGCATACGGAGGACGATCTGATTGCGCTGAACGCTTACGACTGGGATAATTCGTCCATCAATTTCGGCGCGATAGAAAACCTTACCGTAGAGGGCGTAAACTGCGGCGACGGGCGGAACGTGCACAAATCGTTTCGGATTCAACCGGGCATATATCCGTATAAAAACGGCGAAAAAGAGGATTGCCGCATTACAAATCTTACGGTGAAGAACGTATCGGGCGTAACCACGTTTAAAATGTATCTGCAAACGCCGGCATACACGGATGTTCCCGAAAAGGAAATCGGGGTAGGCAGAATAGAAAACGTTACGTTTGAACATATTTCCGCGGATACGACCGCTCCCGTGGATAAGCAGCCGAATTATCTGAGCGGCAACCCGGTAACGGGAAACTTCGCAACGTTTGAAATCGGTTCCAACGTAAAGAATATCCGTTTTTCGGACGTAGCCGTGCGGCTGAATAAAGAAAAATATCCGAATTCTTATTTCATGACGGTGGGGCCGAAATCGCAGTACATCGAAGAGAAACATCTCGAATTGTTCGATCCGTACGTAAGTTGCGTGGCGGAAAATATCCGATACAAAGACGTACGTATTAACGGGCAGATCGCCGAAGAGCTGGAGAAAGACATAAAAATCGTGGAATTCGGCAAGTTGTATCCTTCTTCTTTGCCGTTCGGTAAAGGGAAAGCAGTGTGCATACGTCGGGAAAAATAACGGGGCGCGCGGTTGCGCGGCGATAAACAGATGCAGAAAATAAAAGCGAGAACAATGCAGTGGAACGAGGGACTGCCGCTCGGAAACGGGTTTATCGGCAGCATCGTTTACGGCGGTTCGCCGTTGAAAATTACGGTAGACAGAACGGATTTGTGGGATCTTCGTCCGAACGAAACCACGCTGGAAAGCGGTTTCAATTTCGAAAATCTGAAACGGCTGGCAAAAAGCGGCAAGGCGGAGGATTGGAAAGAATACTGCCGCCTGTTCGACGAAATTTTTATGGGCAAGCCTTACCCTTCGAAAATTACCGCCGGAAGAATCGAACTGAATTTTTCCCCGGCGGCGGAAGATATTTCGTATACGTTGGATATAGATACCGCGACGGTAAGCGTTTACGACGGCGCGGAAAAAATCGCGGATGTGTTTACGGATTACATATCGCTTACCGGCGTTATCCGGGTGTATCGCGATTGTTCGTACGGCTTTCACATCCCGAAATATTTGTCGGAAAAAACGAAAAATGCTTCGGGCATCGGCAATTCGGAAGAGGAAAGATCGTTAGGCTATCCGCCTGCGGAAATCAAAACCGACGGCGCGTACGGGTGGTACGAGCAGAAAACGCATACGGAATATTGTTACGGAATCGTAACCTACCGCAAAGGGAACGTAATTTATTACACGCTTGCTTCTTCGAACGACGATGAGAATTACGTACAAGGTGCAAAAAATCGTTTAAAACGGGCGGCGGAATCAGGCTTTGAAAAATTGCACGAGGCGCATCGGAAGCACTGGCGCGCTTACAACGGGAAATCCGCCGTTAAAACAGGCGATAAACTTATCGACGAAACGTACCGGAAAAGCTGGTATCTGTTCGGAAGCTGTTCACGGAAAGGTTTTTATCCGATGCCTCTTCAGGGGGTATGGACGGCGGATAACGATTGCCTGCCGCCATGGAAAGGCGATTATCACCACGATACGAACACGGAATTATCGTATCAGTCTTATTTAAAGGCGAATCGTCTGGAAGAGGGCGAAGTTTTCGTGGAATATTTATGGAAACTGAAGCCGGCATATGAAAAATTCGCGAAAGATTTTTTCGGTGTGGAGGGAATTTTACTGCCCTCATGCAGTACGCTTGACGGAAAACCGATGGGCGGCTGGGCGCAGTATTCCTTGTCGCCGACGATGACGATCTGGGCGGCGCAGAGTTTCGACGAATATTATTTGTACACGGGCGACGAAGAATTTTTAAAAAACCGCGCGTATCCGTTTCTGCGCGGCGTGGGCAAGGCGATTCGTGCGCTGCTGGAAGAAAAAGACGGGAAATTATATCTGCCGCTTTCCTCATCGCCGGAAATTTTCGACGATACGGCAGAAGCGTATTTACAGCCGAATTCGAATTTCGACCTCGCGTTGATGCGTTACTTGTACAAAACGCTGAAAGGATATGCCGGAATACTCAAAGAGAACCCCGCGGAATACGGTGAAATTCTTGAAAAACTGGACGATATAGCCGTTTCGCGGGACGGCGTAGTCATGCTGGATAAAACGCGGAAACTGCCCGAAACGCACAGACATTTTTCGCATCTGATGTGTCTGTATCCGCTGCATTTAATCGATTACGATACCGAAGAGCATAAAAACATTTACGAACGGACGCTCGACGACATGGAAAAGCTCGGCACGGGCCTTTGGGTAGGGTTTTCGTTTGCGATGTCCGCGCAGATTTATGCCATGGCGAAAAACGGAAACGCGGCGTTTGAAAGACTGAAACAATTCTGCCGCGGATTCGTGGGCGAAAACGGGTTTCATTTAAACGGCGATTTCAGACGGTTCGGCTATACGCAGTTTCATTATCGTCCGTTTACGCTGGAAGCGTTATTCGGTTTTTGCGACGCGTTGCACGAAATGCTGCTGCAGGACCATACGGGAAAAATCGAATTGTTTGCGGCATTGCCCGAAGAGTGGACGTATCGCGAAGTATCGTTTAAAAATCTGCGCTCGCGCGGCGGGTTGATCGTTTCGGCGAAAATGAAAAACGGCGCGATTACGGAGCTTTTTGTATCGGCTCCGAAACAATGCGAAATCGGCATAAACGGCGTAACGTATTCTTTAAACAAAGGGAAAAATAAGCTGATTTAACAGGGCGCATGAAAACAGCGCATGCGGCAATCTGCCGGAAAAAACAAAAACGATAAAAGGTTTCCTGTTTCGGAAAATTTATTGACAAATCAAAAAATGGTTGTTATAATAGAAACAAAATCAATAAGGAGACTTGATATGGTCGAGCGCAAGGAATATTAAAAAAAAACTCATAGTGTAGAAAGACGAACAAGTTATAAAAGTTGTTACGGGGATACGACGTTACGGAAGACCGTATAGTAACGGTCAATTTTGAGGAACTTGAAAACGAATGGCTGCAGGAGAAATGAAGCTGATAGATCCGGAAAAAAACAAAAACGATAAAAGAAGGACAGAAATAAAATGAAGAAAGGAAGATTTACAATACCGACGGACGAAAGTTTTGTGGAAGGGACGAAAGCGATCGCGGAGAAATGGGGAGCGGACGCGGTGCGTGATTGCGACGGAACGCGTCTGCCGAAGAACGCGGGACAATTCGGGAAGGTGTACAACACGTATTTCGTGGTGCGCGGAGATAACGACTGGGCGCGGAAGCATCCTGAGGAAGCGCAGCGGATATTTCTGCTTTCGGAGCGGAAACTTGCCGTAGGCAAGACAACGGAAATAGAAATCATGAAGGGATTTCTCGCGGACGAATTCTCGCCGGACTATACGAATATCGGATTATGGCAGGTATACGATCGCACCACGGGGGAAGAAGTACCGCGCAGCGACTGGCAGGCAGACGAGAAAAGCGGAATCGTAACGATAGAAAATTGCAAAGAATTCCACGAATACACGGTAACGTTTCTTGCGCGCGTAACGTGGCATCCGGTGCAGATATACAATTACATAACGAACGAATGGACGTGCGAAAAGCAGCTGACGTACGATCCCGCGTTTCCGGCGACGAAGAAGTATATCGCGGAGCATATGAAGAAGTGGTGCGAAGAGAATCCGGAAACGAACGTGGTGCGATTCACGACGTTTTTGTATCAGTTCACATTGATTTTCAACGACCTCGGAAAAGAGAAGCAGGTGGAGTGGTTCGGGTAGGCGCAGACGGCGAATCCCGTGCTGATGGCGGGTTTTGAAAAAGAAAGCGGAATAAAACTGGTAGCGGAAGATTTCGTGGACAGCGGGTATTATAACAACTGTTTCAGAACGCCCACGGAAAAGTTCAAAAAGTATATGGACTATGTGGAAAGGTTCGTAAGCAAAACGATTAAAGAGCTTGTGGAAATCTGCCACGGATACGGAAAAGAAGCGATGATGTTCTTGGGAGACGACTGGATAGGCAGCGAGCCGTACGGAGAACATTTCAAAGATATGGGGCTGGACGCGGTGGTTGGTTCGGTAGGCGGAGGCGTAACGGTAAGAATGTTATCGGAAATTCCGCACGTAAAATACCACGAAGGGAGATTTCTGCCGTATTTCTTTCCCGATACGTTTTTTGAGGGGAACGAAAAAAACGCGGTGGAAGAATTGAACCGCAACTGGCGGACGGCAAGGCGTGCAATCATGCGGAAACCGATAGACCGCATGGGATTCGGCGGGTATCTTTCGCTGGCGGCGAAATTTCCGGCGTTTGTAGACCGTGTGGCGGAAGTGGCGGACGAATTCCGGACGATATACGCGGCGGTGGATAACAAAAAACCGTGGTGCAGATTAAAAGTAGGTCTGCTTAACGCCTGGGGAAAAAAGAGAAGCTGGATGAGCCATATGGTGGCGCACGAACTCTGGTATCAGCAGATATATTCGTATCAGGGGATATTGGAAGCGATAAGCGGATTGCCCGTAGATATCGAATTTTTGTCGTTTGAGGAAGTGAAAGACGGAGTGCCGCAGGATATAGACGTCATCATAAACGCGGGAGACGCGTATACGTCGTATTCGGGCGGAAAAGAATGGCTGGACGAAAGATTGCAGACGTCGATACGCAGATTCGTGTATAACGGAGGCGGATTCATCGGCGTAGGCGAACCGACGGCGTGCGAGGGGAACGGAAGATACTTCCAACTGGCGGACGTGCTTGGTGTGGACGAAGAAATCGGCTATACGCTTTCTGTGGATAAATATAACATAACAAAGGTGCCGCACGAACTGACAACGGGGCTTGAAAGTGCGGATTACGGAGAGGACAAGAAGAATATCTACGCGCTGGAAAAGACGAAAGTGCTGGATATTGCGTTCAGCGACAGATTTAAGAGAAACGTGAACGTAGGCGAAGTGAAGATGGCGGTGAACGAATACGGCAGAGGCAGGAGTTTTTATATCACGGGGCTTCCGTACAGCTTTGAAAATTCGCGTCTGCTGTACAAGGCGATGTGTTACGTGGCGAAGAAAGATTTAAACGTGTGCTATGCGACGAACGCCGCCACGGAATGCAATTATTATCCCGTGGCGAAGAAGTATGCGGTAGTAAACAATTCTGATCAGCCGCAGACGACAGATTTTTACGATATCAACGGCAAGAAAACAAACCTTTCGCTTGCACCTATGGAAATCAGATGGGTAAAGGAGTGAAAACATGTTAAAAAACGTACCTAAAATAATATCGCCGGAGTTATTGAAAACACTATGCGAAATGGGGCATGGCGACGAAATCGTCATCGCGGACGGAAATTTTCCCGCGGAAACGTTCGGTAAACGCGTGATTCGCGCGGACGGAATCGGCGGCGCGGCAATGCTCGAAGCGGTGCTTTCCTTAATTCCGCTTGATACGTATTCAAATCCGAATATGATTTTAATGCGGCTTATGGATTGCGATAAAGACAAAATCAATCCCGTAATCTGGAAAGAATACGAAAAAATTGCCGAAAAGCACGATAAAAACGTAAAAATCGGGAATATCGACCGATTCGCGTTTTACGAGCGTGCGAAAACCGCTTTTGCGGTAATCGCCACGGGCGAAGAAGCGGTGTATGCAAATATCATTCTGAAAAAAGGCGTAATCGGATCATGAGAAAAGAAGAATTTGAATACAACGGATATAAGGCAACAGTGCTGATACCCGATAATTTCAATGGGAAATGGGTGTGGAAAACGGAATTTTTCTATGCATTCGATCAGGCGGAACAGCAGTTGTTTTCTATGGGATATGCGCGAGTATATTACGAAATCAGTGATATGTACGGAAGTAATCGTGCAATCAGATTGATGCACTTATTTCATTTGTATCTGATAGAAAAATATGGTTTTAAAAACAGACCGTATTTGTTTGGATTTTCTCGCGGCGGACTGTACGCTTTTAATTATGCGTTGTATTATCCCGAGTATGTGGAAAAAATATATCTTGACGCGCCGGTTTTGAATTTGAAATCGTGGCCACCGCGTAATTCGAAAGAACACGCCGAACTTTTGAAAGAATACCTGTTAAACGAAGAAACTTTTGAAAAATATTCGTTCAGTCCGATTGATTATCTGGAAGAATTTTCAAAAAATCGCATACCCGTACTGATTGTGGCAGGCGACACTGACGAAACCGTGCCTTATGATGAAAATTGCGGGATTATGGTGAACTATTACCGAGAGCAAGGGGTAGAGATTGAATATATTTTAAAGCACGGGTGCGGACATCACCCGCATTCGTTAGAAGACGTAACGCCGATTATTCGGTTTATAGAAAAATAATTTTTAAGGAGAAAACAACAATGGCAGAATCAAGGTTAATCGGAAGCTATCCCGTAATCGGCATCCGCCCTACAATCGACGGCAGACGGGGCAAAATAAAGGTGCGCGAATCGCTGGAAGATCAGACGATGAATATGGCGAAATCCGCGGCGAAACTCATCGAAGAAAACGTGTTTTACTCAAACGGCGAACACGTGAAAGTTATAATCGCGGACACCACAATCGGCAGAGTAGCGGAAGCGGCGGCGTGCGAAGATAAATTCAAGAAAGCGGGCGTAGACATCACGCTTACGGTAACGCCGTGCTGGTGCTACGGCGCGGAAACGATGGATATGAACCCGCTCACGATAAAAGCGGTATGGGGCTTCAACGGCACGGAACGCCCGGGCGCGGTGTATCTTGCTTCGGTTTTGGCAACGCACGCTCAAAAGGGTTTGCCCGCGTTCGGCATTTACGGACACGAAGTGCAGGAAGCGGACGATATCACGATTCCGTCGGACGTGCAAGAGAAGATTTTGCGTTTTGCGCGCGCGGCTGTTGCTGTTGCTACCATGCGCGGCAAGAGTTATTTGCAAATCGGCTCGGTAACGATGGGGATCGGCGGCTCGATAATCTCGCCCGAGTTTTTCGAAGAGTATCTCGGCATGCGTGTGGAAAGCGTAGACGAAGTGGAAATCATCCGCCGAATGGAAAAGGGCATTTACGACGAAAACGAGTACAAAAAAGCCCTGAAATGGGTGAAAGAAAAATGCAAGCCGGATTTCGATAAGAACCCGAAAGAAATGCAGAAAACCGCCGCCGAAAAAGAGAAGGACTGGGAATTCACGGCGAAAATGGCGTGCATAATCAAGGATTTGTTCAACGGCAACAAGAAACTTCCCAAGGGCAGAGAAGAAGAAATGGTCGGGCATAACGCGATTGTCGGCGGCTTTCAGGGGCAGCGGCAATGGACGGACTTCTACCCGAACTGCGATTTTCCCGAAAGCATTTTAAATTCGTCGTTCGATTGGAACGGCGCGAGAGAACCGTATATCTTAGGCACGGAAAACGATACCTTAAACGCAACGAGTATGTTGTTTATGAAACTTTTAACGGGCAGAGCGCAGATGTTCGCGGATGTAAGAACGTACTGGTCGGGCGAAGCGGTGAAGCGCGTAACGGGTTACGAAATCGAAGGCAAGGCGAAAGAAGCGGACGGCTTTATTCACCTTATCAATTCGGGCGCGTGCTGTGTAGACGCGTGCGGCGAAGTCAAGGATGAACGCGGCAACGCCGTAATGAAAAAGTGGTGGGAAGTAACGGATAAGGATATCGATACAATGATGAACGCCACCACGTGGCCTTACGCGGATTTAGGATACTTCCGCGGCGGCGGATATTCGAGCCGTTTCGTAACGCGCGCGGAAATGCCCGCTACAATGATAAGACTTAACCTTATCAAAGGCTTAGGGCCGGTACTGCAGATTGTAGAAGGCTGGACGGTGAAATTGCCGGACGAAGTAACGGATAAACTGTGGAAGAGAACGGACTACACGTGGCCATGCACGTGGTTTACGCCGCGCGTAACGGGCAAAGGAGCGTTTAAATCTGCTTACGACGTAATGAATAACTGGGGCGCGAACCACGGCGCGATTTCCTACGGACACATCGGAGCGGATTTAATCACGATGTGTTCTATGCTGAGAATACCGGTGTGTATGCACAACGTAGACGAAAAAGACATTTATCGCCCCGCCGCATGGAACGCGTTCGGAATGGACAAAGAAGGGCAGGACTACCGCGCCTGCGCCGCCTACGGACCGCTGTATAAAAATATAAGATAAAATAACTATGTATATAGCCAAAGGAAAAGAATATAACACAATAGAAAGGCACGTCAACGCGCCGCTTTTCAAGCGCATATTCGATTGTAAAACAAACGAAATAAGCACGATAAAAATCACCGCCGTCGGGTTGTATCGTTTGTTTTTAAACGGAAAAGAACTGAATAAAAGTTGGTTCGCGCCGTATTTAAGCAATCCGGATGAAATTGTATTTTACGATGAGTACGATGTAATCGGGCAACTAAAACCGAAAAACAACGTTCTCTGCGTTCTGCTCGGTAACGGTTTTGTAAACAACAACGATTTTAATATCTGGCAAAACGAAACGGCGACGTATCGTTCCGCGCCGAAATTTGATTTGCAATTTAAAATCGGGGACGAAACGGTTTTTGAAAGCGATGAAGAATTTCTTGTTGCCGATTCACCGATTACGTTTGACGATTTCCGTTGCGGAGAACGTTACGACGCGAATTTGGAAATTGAAAACGTACTTGAAAGCACTTCGCTTGAAAATTTCGGAAAACCTCTCATCGTTGCGCCGCCGAAAGGAGAAATTATCAAAAACTCGGCACAACCCGTCGTTGCCGCAGGCGAAAGAAGCGCGGTGGCAATCAAGAAAACCGAAACAGGCTATATTTACGATTTCGGCGTAAACGATACGGGAATTCCGTGCCTTGAAATCAATGCGCAAAAAGGTCAGAAAATCGATTTGTATTTTGCGGAAACCGTCGGCGGAAACGGCGTAGACGTTCGCAGTATTTCGTTTGCACAAAGCAATCTCGAATACGTTCAACACGATGTGTACATCTGTAAAGACGGAATACAAGAATATAAACCGAGTTTCACGTGGCACGGTTGCCGCTATGCGGAAGTACGCGGAATTTCGGCGGAGCAGGCAACGAAAGCCTTGCTGAGGTTTATTCCCGTTCATTCTGCCATCGGGAAAATATGTCGTTTTCAATGCGATAACGAAACGATCAATAAGCTGGTTGAAATTACGCTCAGAAGCGATAAAAGCAATTTTATTTTTTATCCGTACGATTGTCCGCATCGGGAAAAAAACGGCTGGACGGCAGACGCGGCAATCTCCGCGGAACAAATGCTGTATACGTTTGACGCTTACGAAAGTTTAAGACAATGGCTGCTTTGTATAAGAAAAGCACAACGGAAAGACGGCGCGTTGCCGGGGATTATTCCCACGGCGGGCTGGGGCTTTACGTTCGGCAACGGTCCTGCGTGGGATAGCGTGCTTATCGAATTGCCGTATCAGCTATATCGTTTTTACGGAAAAAGCGAAATCGTAACTGAAAACGCCGCGGCGATTGAAAAATACTTTAAATATATCGAAATAAAATTTAACGCCGACGGGCTTGTTGAAATAGGTCTCGGCGACTGGTGTCAGACGTATACGCACGCGGAAGGAGATTACGAAACGCCCGTGGAAGTTACCGATAGCCTTACAATGATTTCGCTTGCCGGAAAAACGGCGGAAATGTTTGAAAAAGTCGGTTTGAAAGCGGAAAAAATTAAAAATTTCGGCAAAGTTTTACGCGAAAATTTCAGAAAGAAATATGTCGTAGACGAGAGCTTGACGGTGCAAACGCAAACTGCGCTTGCAATGTGTCTGCAACTGAATATTTTTACGGCAAAAGAGGAGAAAAAAGCCTACGCGCAACTGCTTGAAAATATCCGTCGACAGGGGAATCATTTCAGGGTAGGCGTAATCGGGTATCGGTATTTGTTTGAAACGCTTGCAAAACACGGCGATCAGAATTTATGTTTTCACTTGATTGCGCAGAACAGTTTTCCTTCATACGGGTATATTCTCGGGCAGGGCGCAACAACGCTGTGGGAAAGCTTTGAAGAGTACGAACGGAAAGAGGGCGAATTGCAACGGAAAGACGGAGTGAAACGGATTCCGTCGTTCAATCATCATTTCTGGGGCGGCGTGCTGGCGTGGATATACCGTTATATCGGCTGGCTGGATATAAAATCGGAAGATACGATAGAAATCTCGCCAACGATGATAGAAGGTGTTAATCGCGCCGAAATTGAGTATAGCAGAAACGGAAAAAGCGTTGCAATATCTTGGAGGCGAACTAACGAAAAATTGCAATTGAAAGTTAATAGTCTTGGATTTAAATGTATTTTAAAACACGGGGGAAAAACAATATTGCCGAACGGCGATAGCCGGTTTGAATTTACAATAAAATAATTGTACGATTTTTTCGTAGATAAACAAAAAATTCTTTGTTTTCAAAATTTGAAAATGAAAGAATTTTTTTAAAATTTTTAACAGTATCATACATTGCATATTTATCGGTGTTATAATAAGCTGACGAAAGAATAGAAAGTCTTAATCTTGAGAGCAAACTTCGGCAAGGAAAAAAGTCGCAAAAACCACGATTTTGAAAGCAGGTTAATATTTTTGCCATCAACGGCAAAAACGGTCGGTAAGAAGTCGGAAACCGACTTTTTTCGCTCACGGCTTTTAATAAATTTTGAAAATACGAAAATTAAAATTGCAGACGAAAATTCGTTGACATTTCTAAAAAATTATGATATTGTATATATACAAATAATACAAAAGGAGGTAAACAAGGAAATGGTAACGAGAAAAGAAGATACGCCGCAGAGAATTGCGAGCCGGAAGTACGAAGAGCGAAACAAAGAAAAGCGCAGAGCGGCAAGCGGGAATTTTCAAACGATGATCCCGCGCGATTTGTACGAAGAAATCAACGCGTATTTAAAAAAGAATAAAATCACGAAAGTAGATTTTATAAAAATCGCGTATGAAATAATGAAAAACAACAGCGGAACACATTGAGTGCTTATAAAACCCGTAATATCGGGAAAAAGCAAGGAGAAATTGTGAAATAGGGGAAATCCGCGCGCCTGCCTTTCCGTTACGGGCGCGAAAACCAAAAGGAAACTGCAAAGCGGCGGCAACAATTAAAACAAAATTATAAATAAAAATGCAAGCCGAAAAACCGGCGCAAAATCATCCGCGAAATGCAATGCAGCCCGAAAAAAATCACAAACAAAGGAGAATTGACCAACCAAGAATTAGACATTATTTTAAAGACGTTAAAAACATTGCCCGAAGAAAATAGCGATACGGCAAGGCTGATATTGAAAGCGGCGGCAGATTCCGTCACGCTTGAAGCATTGCAAAAGATATTGCCTTCGGGGCGGGCGGAAACCGCAGCGCAGAACGCGAATCGCGGCAACGCCGTAAGACGTAGGGGCAGAAGTTCGAAAGTCGGTTTTACTTTTACGAACAAGGAGATAAAAAGTATACCGACAATGTATAAAAAAATTTTTGCATATAACGATAAAATCATACCGTACCGTTACCACAAAGGCGTGTACGAGGCGCATTTTCGCCGAAGCGGATTAAATGTGTTCGCCTGCGCGAAAGATTTTTCCGAAATGAAGCGTAAGCTTATCGAAAAGCTTTCCCGTTCGGCAGAGCAAAACATACAACCGAAAACAGAACGCAAACAACTCACGCAACCGGCAACGGCAGAACAGGCAAATCAAGCGAATAACGACGTATTATTTACGTTTTATGTCCGTCAATGGCTTGAAATCAAGCGAAAAACCACCAAACCGTCTACATTCAAAGAATACGAGCGCTTATGCAGGTACAATCTCGAAACGGCGTTTGAAGGAATGAAAATCGGCGACATGACAAGAGCGGTAATTCAAAACTATTTATTTAAAATTGTCGATGAAGGCAAGCACCGCACGGCGGAAAAATTATCGCAACTTCTCACTTGCATATTCGATTTGGCGTGCGAAGATCTGAATATCGCTTCGCCGATGAAGAAGATCGTTTTGCCGTATTATGAAACGAAGAAAGGCTCGGCGCTCACGAAAGAAGAAGAGAGCAAGCTTGTAAAGTTTTGTATAGAAAATCCGGAGAACGCGGCAAGTTCCGCCTTGCTTGTGCTGCTGTATTTCGGACTTAGAAAATCCGAGCTGAGCAGTATCCGAGTGCAGAACGAACAGCTCGAGTGTACAACGAGTAAAACGCGATTCGGCAGAGGAGAAGTCAAACGGAAAATCCCGTTTACACCTGTATTCAGACGAGTGCAAGGGTACGTCGATTTTGAAAAAGCGAAGATAACGAACGTGCATACCATTGCCACAACGTTTAAAAAACTGTTCCCGAATCGACACCCGCACGAACTCAGATACAATTTTATCACGCGCGCGAAAGAGGGCGGCGTATCGGGCGAAGTGGTGATGTTGTGGGCGGGGCATACGTTTGATTCCGACGTAAAGACATCGGCGGTAGACAGAGGTTACACAACCTATGGCGAAGAATATTTGCGCAAAGAAGCCGAAAAAGTGAATTATGCGCTGTTGTAACAGTCGGCGCGAAAGTATTAAAAACAGGCATAAAAAACCGTTTTTTTAACGGTATTTTACCCCACGATTTCCCCACAAATTACCCCACAATTTTGTTTTTTGCATAGAAATATGAGCCGAAAAACAACAAAAAAAGAACGATTTTCTTATTGAAAAAAAGTTCGAATTATCACAATCTGTATCGCGCCGCCGAAAAAGATATCGTTCTTTCAGCGAAGAATTAATCGCAAACTGACAGTTTGTTGCCTTCGAACTGTTCTATTAACCATTTATCATAGTCTTCGGGGATTTGAGGTTCCTGCAACAGCAATTCAAAAACAGCAACCGATGTAGGGCAATTACCGCCGTACCGTTTCTCTGCTTTATTCAAAAGCTGCTCTTTTGAATAATTTCCTGACAGATAGCAGAGGTAATATTCTGCCGCCATAACGAATTCTTCTTCATCTCCCGATTGATAATCTTCAAGCAGTGCACGGTGACACGCTTTTAATTTCTCGCTGCTCTCAACGTGTTTCCGATATAACTCCGTCAATTTCTCGCTCGCAAAACCGTGCATAAGCTCGTGAGCAATAATGGAGTAAAAATCAACTGCTCCGGCAGGGCAAAAACAAGTCAGAAACGAGCCGCCGTACAGAGTAAATGCCGTCGGAGCGCTGAAAAACGACACATAAATATTGGCGGAAGTTATGACGGACGATTTTTTCAGTAAAGAAACGTTCCGGAATAATAAGTCGGCATTGTAACCTGCAACCTCAGCTTCCTTTTGTTTCATTTCAGAATCCACCATAGGGAAGATGCGTTCTTTGTATATGCCCTCAAATCCTATGTTTCTCAGCACAGTCAATCTCTTTGCATACAGGCTGGCGTATCCGTCATTCAGCCACTCCAGAACCGGATATATATACGATGCCGTAAACCCGCCCGTTATTCTCTCCTTTACCGTTTTTTCAATTTTTCGCGGATTGTGGAACATGTCAATCAGATCGTCTAACGTCAGACATTTCAGATCCCCATCAAAGTATGCGCTTACAATCAGGCAGATATTTGACATTCCTATGATATTATCCCCGAAATCTTCCGGCAAGAGAGCATTGATAACTTTGATTTCTTCGATTTGTTTTTCGTTCATCCATTTGGTATCATTCAGCAACCTTTTTTCGAGAAAGCAAAGCGTATCAAGAGCAAGGCTTGATTTTACCTGAATATGGGACATCAGCGTACCTCCTATGGTTTATTTATTAATTGTATCACAAAATTTGTTTGGTTTCAACCTTTTTGTTGCGAAAAATAAAAGCCTTACCGAACGAAGTTCAATAAGGCTTTTGGCTGGGGTAGCTGGATTCGAACCAACGAAGTGACGGAGTCAGAGTCCGTTGCCTTACCGCTTGGCGATACCCCAATATTCTGTTTTTGTCCGGCGAGCAGCCCGTCGCGCGACCAGCTCTTCAAACATAACGGTAATATTCTATCAAATTTTTTTAATTATGGCAAGCGATTTATGACCGTTTTGCAAAAATCGCCAAAAAAATTTTTTAAATTCTCTTTTTCAACGGAAAGGTTTTGTTATAATAGCGTTAATCCAACGTAAAGAGGTAAAAAAATGGCTGAATCAGATCTTTCGCTCGGCGAAATTCCGAAGCTTCGATTAACAACCTTGCTGAATAAACCCGTTGTCTGCGCAGACGGCGCGCTGTTGCCCGTCGGCGGCGTTACATTTACACTTTCAAGCGGAAAAATCCGCCATATCATCGTTAAAATGGGAGCGGCGCTTCAAAGCGAAGACGTTTCCGAATTGTATCTGCCGTTTTCGACAGCTCGGTTTTCGGCATGGCGTATCGCGCCCGCATCCGATCGTACGTGTTCACCTAAAGGGACGCAGCGTCTGATTCTCGGCAAGCCGTTGTATTCCACGGGCGGCACATATTACGGAAAACTGACGGACGTTTTGATAAAAAACGGCATTTTAAAGCTGTTTTATACGGAAAACGGCGTATTTTCGGCGGAAAATCTTTATGCTGCGGGCGACGCGCTGTTGTTTCGTTTGCCGGAACCTTATCCGATCGGGCAGAAAATTCCCGTAAATACGCATGCGCAAACGCGCACCGGTACGTCCGTGCGTTTTTCAAAACAGGTAACGCGGGCGGCTTTGCATTGTTTTTTGCGCGAGGGGAGATTGATTGAATTTACCACTTCTTTGCCGCTTTTTTGCAAAAAATAACGGTGTGGTAAGCCGAAAAAGGCTTAATTACGGCATGAAAACGGGCTGAAAACAGCAAAAATAAGCAATTTTTTGAGATTGTAAGATATAGTGCGTAAGTCGGATAAAAGGCTTGCGCACTTTTTCGTTTTTAGAGAAAGCGTGATAAAATACATGCAATAAAGATAAACGAAAGGGTAAATTATCCGTATGTATAATAAAGGGATTTTTTGTAATTCTATAGCCAGCAAGCGCAGCAAAAACGTTTAAAAAATGCGTAAACATACATAAAAAAACGGTTGTTTTACATACTGAAAGTATGAAAAATAAAGGTTTTTTTTACAGAATTCTACTGGTTTCCGCGTGTATTTTTATGCCGTTTCTGTTGGGAAACGCAAAACAATCCGACCTGAAAGAAATTTCGAAGCCGTACGCGGGCACGTATGCATGCAAAGAAATGAAGTACGGCGAACGCGATTTATCGGAGTATATTTCGGCAGCGACGATCGAACTGAAAAACGACGGAACTTACGTGCTTTCAGTGGAAATGAAAAACGGAAAAACGCGTAAAAGCGCGGGCGATTACGAGGTGAACGGAGAAACGATTGCGTTTATCGATAAAACGAAGAAAAACGCGCCCCGCCGCGTGTTTTCGCGCAGAAACGATGAAATCGAAGTGGTTACGATGCTGCACGGAAAAACTTTGTTCTTTTTATTTACGCGCGCGTCGTGAGAGCGCGGAAGTTTACGTAAAAAATAACGATGGGCGATTTGTTCCGGCGGAAAAACTTCTGCCGGATTTTTTTTGTTACATTTTTTATCGTTTCGGATTGTTTTGCACGCTTGACAAGAGTATACAAGATAGTGTATAATGACTATGACTTGCAACAACATAAGGCGTTGCAGGCGGTAAAAAGCGGAAAGGAGGCGAAGCGAGTTGGAAGGTTATATTCATTCTTTCGAATCGTTCGGCACGAGCGACGGACCGGGCATCCGCTTCGTTGTATTTCTGCAGGGCTGTCCGATGCGCTGTTTGTACTGTCATAATCCCGATACGCGCGAATTTACGGACGGCGGAAAACGGCTGGGTACGGTATACGCGCCTCGGCAGGTGCTGGACGAGATTTTAAAGTACGAAAAATACATCGCTTCCGGCGGGGTAACGGTATCGGGCGGCGAGCCTATGGCACAGGCGGAATTCGTAACGGAGTTGTTTTCGCTGCTGAAAGAACGCGGCATTCATACGGCGCTGGATACTTCGGGGTGCGCGTTCGACGCCGCGGACGAAGCGAAGACGAAAACAATCGGGGCGCTTCTGGAAAAAACCGACCTGATTTTACTGGATATCAAGCATATCGAAAGCGCGGCGCACAAAGTTTTAACGGGGCGCGGCAACGAAAATATTCTGGCGTTCGCCCGTTTTGCGGCGGCTCGGGGCAATAAAATGTGGATTCGCCACGTGCTTGTGCCGGACTATACCGATTCCGACGAAACTTTGAAAAAAATCGGCGATTTCGCGTGGAATCTTGGCACCGTGGAAAAAGTGCAGATTCTGCCTTATCATACGCTGGGCAAATCGAAATACGAAAAAATGGGATTGCCGTATCCGTTGGAGGGCGTGGAGCCGCCGACGGAAGAACGGGTGAGGAACGCGCGGAGAATCATGCGCGAGGCAAAAGAAAACGCGGAAAGAAACGCCGCGGACAAAAGATAATCACGTTTGAAAACAGGGGAAAGAGAAGAGAATAAAGCATACCAAGGAGAAGCGGAACAATGCAAAACGAAAATACGGTATACGAGGGCTGGAAGGGCTTTCAACCCGGAGAATGGCAAAACGAAGTAAACGTAAGAGATTTCATTCAGAAGAATTATACTCCTTACGAGGGCGGCGCGGAATTTCTTGCGCCCGCGACGGAAAATACAAAGAAACTGTGGAAAATCGTTACCGATCTTTCCGCGAAAGAACGCGAAGCGGGCGGCGTTTTAGACGCCGATACCTCTGTAGTGTCTTCGCTTACGTCGCACGGGGCAGGGTATCTCGATAAAGATCTGGAACAGATTGTGGGCTTGCAGACGGATAAACCGTTCAAGCGCGCGTTGCAGCCGTTCGGCGGCATCAGAATGTCCGAAGAGGCGCTGGAAATGTACGGCTATCACCTCGATCCCGAAGTAAAAGAGATTTTTGCGAAATACAGAAAAACGCATAACGACGGCGTATACGACGCGTACACGCCCGAAATGCGCGCGGCGAGAAAGGCGCACATTTTAACGGGGCTTCCCGATACCTACGGCAGAGGCAGAATCGTGGGCGATTACCGCCGCGTGGCGCTGTACGGCGTAGATTTTCTTATCGCGAAAAAAGAAGCGGATAAAAAGGCGATGACGGGCGAGATGACGGCGGAACTCGTGCGCGACCGCGAAGAGGTTTCCGAACAAATCAAAGCGCTGAAAAAGCTGAAAGAAATGGCGAATATTTACGGCTGCGATATTTCTCAGCCCGCAAAAACGGCGAAAGAAGCCGTGCAGGCGCTGTATTTCGGATATCTCGCGGCGGTGAAAGACCAGAACGGCGCGGCGATGTCTATCGGCAGAAACAGCACGTTCCTCGATATTTATATCGAAAGAGATTTGAAAAACGGCGTGATTACCGAAGAGGAAGCGCAGGAATATATCGACCATTTCGTAATGAAACTGCGCATCGTGAAATTCATGCGTATCCGCGAATACAACGAGCTGTTTTCCGGCGATCCTACCTGGGTAACGGAATCGATCGGCGGTATGGGCGAGGACGGCAGAACGCTGGTTACGAAAACGGCGTTCCGTATTCTGCACACGCTGGACAATTTAGGACCCGCGCCCGAACCCAACTTAACGGTGCTGTGGGCGCGCGCGCTGCCCGAAAAGTTCAAGAAGTTCTGCGCGGATCTTTCCATCCGTACTTCTTCGCTGCAGTACGAAAGCGACGAGCTGATGCGCCCCTTAATGGGCGACGATTACTGCATCGCCTGTTGCGTGAGCTGCATGCGCGAGGGCAAGGACATGCAGTTCTTCGGCGCGCGCGCAAATCTTGCGAAGTGCCTTTTGTACGCGTTGAACGGCGGCAAAGACGAGCTTCTGAAAGATAAGAGCGGCAAGCCTTTTCAGGTTTCGCCCGCGTTTCCCGCGGTGGAAGGCGACGGTGCGCTGGATTATAACGACGTGGTGGCGCGTTACGAAAAAACGATGGGCTGGCTTGCGGATTTGTACGTAAACACGCTGAATCTGATTCATTACATGCACGACAAATATTCGTACGAGGCGCTTGAAATGGCGTTGCACGATACGAAAGTGCGCAGATTTTTCGCGACGGGCATCGCGGGACTTTCCTGCGCGGTGGATTCGCTTTCCGCCATCAAATACGCGAAAGTGTACCCGATCCGCGACGAGGACGGCTTGATTGTGGATTACCGTATCGAAGGCGACTATCCCAAGTACGGCAACAACGACGACCGCGTGGACGAGATCGCCGTGTGGCTGTTAAAAACGTTTATGGGCAAAGTGGCAAGCCATCACACGTACCGCGATTCGATTCCCACCACTTCGATTTTAACGATTACTTCCAACGTGGTGTACGGCAAAAAGACGGGCAACACGCCGGACGGCAGAAGAGCGGGAACGCCGCTTGCGCCGGGCGCGAACCCCATGCACGGCAGAGATCACACGGGCGCGATCGCTTCGCTTTGCTCGGTGGCGAAATTGCCGTATACGTTTGCGCGCGACGGCATTTCCAACACGTTTTCCGTAACGCCTTCCTCGCTGGGCAGCGACGAAGAGTAAACAGACGAAAAAAAATAACAACGAACGGAGATAAAAACAATGAGTGAGAGAGTAGATAATCTTGTAAACATGCTGGACGCGTACGTAGCGGACGGCGGACATCATCTGAACGTGAACGTTTTCAACCGCGAAACGCTGCTTGACGCGCAGAAACATCCCGAAAAATATCCGCAGCTTACCATCCGGGTATCGGGGTATGCCGTTAATTTCAACAAACTTACGAAAGAGCAGCAGGACGAAGTGATTTCGCGCACGATTCACGAGCACATGTAACCGTGCGGATTGCGTTATAAGTTATGGCAACAAAGAAAAGAAAGAAAAACAATAAGCGGAAAGCGGCGGTAAAATTGCCGCTTTTCGTGGTGATTCTGCTGATTATCGCCGCGCTTGTGCTGGCGTTTCTCTGGTGGAAAGGCTATCTGGATATATGGCTGAAACCGGGAGATTCCGCGGGCGGCGGAACGGGCGATACCCCCGGCGGCGAAACGATTGTTACCGACGATCTGCAGATACATTTTTTGGAACTCGGCAATAAATATACGGGCGATTGCACGTTGATTAAAGTGGGCGATACCGAAATTCTGGTGGACGCCGGTTCGCGGCAGTCCTCGGCGAAAACGATTACGGAGTATGTCAGCCGGTACTGCACGGACGGCGTGCTGGAATACGTGATTGCCACGCATGCCGATCAGGACCATATCGCGGGCTTTGTGGGTACGTCTGCCGTCAAGGGGATATTCGAAGCGTTCGAATGCAGAACGATTATCGATTTCGCGCGCACTTCGAAAGATACGCAGCTCTACAAAAAATACGTGGAAAAGCGCGACGCGGCGGTGGCGGCAAGCGAACAGACGGTGCATTATACCGCGCTCGATTGCTGGAACAACGCGAACGGCGCGCAGAGATCGTACGAACTCGCGCCGGATATTACTCTGAATTTTCTGTATCAGAAATTCTATGAGGAAGAAGCGAAAGACGAAAACAATTATTCCGTATGCTTTCTTTTGAAACAAGGAAACAATAACTATCTGTTTACGGGAGATCTCGAAAAAGAGGGCGAAAAATCGCTTGTGGAAAAGAACGACTTGCCGCAATGCAAGCTGTTCAAAGCGGGGCATCACGGTTCGAAAACTTCTTCGAACGACGAGTTGCTTGCGAAAATCCGCCCGGAAATCGTGTGCGTTTGCTGTTGCTGCGGAAGTACGGAATATACGAATGATATCGCCAACGTGTTTCCTACGCAGGATTTCTGCGACAGAGTGATTAAATACACCGATAAAATTTACGTAACCACGATGTATTCCGAAACAGCCGAGGGAAATTTCGAATCGCTGAACGGAAATATTATCGTTTCTTCCAACGGCGGCGAAGTGAAAGTTACCTGTTCCGGCAGCAACGAGCCGTTCACGAAGAGCGAATGGTACATTAAATATCGCGCCGGAAACAAGGCAGCGTAAAAAGCGGCGGGAGGTTTCGCCCGATGGCAGAGATTTCCTGTTTGCCGATAAAAATTGAATATGTTCCGTTAATCCGCCTTTTGTTTCCGTAACAAAAGGCGGTTAGTCTTGGGTTGTCTTTTCTTAAAGCGGCGCGGAAAAAATGCCGTTTTCGTCGTCTGCGGCTTGCAAGCTTGCGCTTCCCGCCGTATCTTCGATGTCGGCGCCGGATTCCGTCGCGCCCGTAACGGCAGGGAAAATTATTTTTGCTTTGACGGAAAAAGACAAGAAAAAAGCAGACAAGAAAAAAGCCCTCGTGCGAGGGCTTGTAAGAATTATTTTTTTAAAAATGGTTTGATAGCTTTAATTGCAGCGCCTGTTTTAGCGCTGTCTTTCAATATTTTGTTTAAATTGTCATTGATAGCTTTCGTAGTTTTATATTTTGTTGCTATATTTTTTATTTCTTTTATTTCCGCCGCACTGAATTGTTGCGGACTATTTTTTAAAGCTCGGTCGATTGTTTGCGGTTTATCTTCTTTTTTCGTTTTGTTTTGTTTTTCGACTTTTGTTGTAGTCGGTGAAATATCGTCCGGGAGCGGTTCCCGGTTGCTCAGACTTTTTTGAAGTGTGATTATTATAGATTTTTCTTTCTCCCAAAAATGAGATACGGCGGAAAATCCTTTATCCTTAGAAATAATAAATATGGGCTCGGCGGAAATTTCTTTTTCTTTGATTAAATATCCGAGATAAGTGCTTAATTGAAAGTCCAAAGCGTTAGGAGTACCGACTTTTACCAGTTTATATTCGATATATGCTTCGCATTTAAGAATTGCTTGGTGAATATCGAAAGATAAAGAATTTGCGTTATCGCTATAAAAAATAATAACAGAATCTTCTTTTGTGAGTTCATTGATTCCGTTGAGAGAATGCGTGTTTTCATAATCAATAAAATAAGTAGCCATTATTTTCCCCCTTTTTGTATTTGATTACTTATTTAAATTCCAGTCGATCGGCGCGATGCCGTGCGCGGTTAAATACGCGTTGGTTTTCGAAAAGTGGCGGCAGCCGAAAAATCCGTTGTACGCGGAAAGCGGCGAAGGATGCGCGCACTCTAAAATCAGGTGCTTATCCGCGTCGATCAGCGGCTTTTTGCTGCGCGCGTTCCCGCCCCAGAGGATAAATACCGCGTGTTCTTTTTTTTCGGAAACGATGCGTATCACGTTATCGGTAAACCACGACCAGCCGCATTTTGAGTGGGAATTCGCCATATGCGCGCGCACGGTGAGCGAAGTGTTTAAAAGCAGAACGCCTTCGTTCGCCCATTTGGTGAGGTTGCCGCTTTTCGGCGGCTCGTAGCCGAGGTCGCTTTTTAATTCTTTGAAAATGTTCACCAGCGAGGGCGGCGGTTCAACGCCGTCTTTTACCGAAAAGCAAAGTCCGTGCGCCTGTCCTTCGTTATGGTAGGGGTCCTGCCCCAAAAGCACGGCTTTCACGTTTTTGAACGGCGTGAAACGAAAGCAGTTGTACAAATCGTACATATCCGGGTAAACGGTATGCTTCGAATATTCTTCGATTAAAAATTTTCTGATTTTTTTGTATTCTTCCGCCTGAAACAGCGGAGATAAAATTTCGTTCCAGTCGCCTAAATCAATCATAATTTTTTCCTTTTCCGGTAGCGTTTTTTTATTTCAGCGCCGCAAAAATTTCGGGAAGTGCCTTTTCAAGGTTGAAAAGCGCCGCCGCGCGGTTTTGCAGGTACTGCTGCGTGGTGCTGCCGCTGCCCGCGACGTCGGAAATCGCTTTGAAAGAATATACGGGAACGCCTGCGCTTTTTGCCGTCTGTACGATTGCGCAACCTTCCATATCTCGTATGTCGGCGTTCAGTTCTTTCGTAAGCAGCGCATAATCCGCCGCGGAATCGTTGAACCGGTCAGCCGTGGCAAGCGCGCGTACGGGAAACGCAGCGGAAAGAACGGGAGGAAGAGGGGAAAGCGGGAGATAATTTTCGGTGTATTCGTCCAGCGTGCCGATTTTTCCGCCGTTCAGTTGCGTTAAATCGAAATCGAACTGTACGGCTTTGTTGATGGCGTATACTTCGCAAAGCTTTGCGGATTCGTTCAAGCCGCCCGCAACGCCGAAATTCAAAACCGAGGACGGACGATAGGCGGTAATTCCCGCCGCCGCGCCGACGGCTGCGTTTACCTTGCCCACGCCGCAGATAACGAGCGCGAATTTTTTGTCGTGAAATTCGCCCTCGTACGTTTTTTTGCCGAGAAGCGTTTTTTCCGCCGTAACGGTTGCGTTTTTCAGAAGAATTTCCGCTTCGCTTTCCATTGCGATAATCGCCGTAATCATTGATGTAAATCTCCCTGCAGATAATGAATTTTTCCGAATTGTTCGTTATTTTCCGCGCAGATTGCCACGGCGTGCCCCGCGATTTCCGCGGAAAACAGTCGTACGGGCAGTTCTTTGCCGTTTAAAAACACGCGCCGCTTCGTATCTTCGCCGCGTTCAAGCGTTATTTTTCCGAATACGGAAAACACGGGCGCGGAAAGGTATTTTGCGACGGCTTCCCGTTCCGTCCAGAGTTTTAGAAATTCTTCGGGCGAAGCAAGGGCGCGCGCGCGTTCGCTTTCGGGCAGCCGCGAAATAATCGCGGAAAAATCGCCGCGCCGCGAAAGAGATTCCGCGTCGGCGCCGACTTCTTTTTCCGATACGGCGAGAAAGAAATATTCCCGCGTATGCGAAAGCGAAAAACAAACGGGGGCGTCGCACAAAGGCTTTCCGGAGGCGGAACGCGAAAAGGTTGCGTTGCCGAATCCGTAACAATCGCCAAGCACGCGCGAAACGAAATCGCGCGAAGTGCCGCCGCGCGGCGCGTAAAAGAGTTCTGTCATAAAAAAATTATAACAAAAGAACGGAAAAAAGTCAAGCGCGGCGCGCCGCATAAAAGAAAAAGAGGCGGAGAAATCGGAAGAAAGAGGCGTGCAAGCCTGTTGTTTCATTGACATTACAACGAAAATATGTTACAATACTTTATATAACCTACGCGGAGGAAGAAGAAAGACAGATGACGGAAACGGACGTTCCGGAAAAGAAAAAGCCGGACACAACGCACGAAGGGCACAGGGGACGGCTGATAGCGAAGTTCGAATCGGGCGGACTGGAAGAACACGAATGGCTGGAAGGGCTGCTGTTCAACGCGTATCCGAGAAAAAACACAAATCCCGTGGCGCACGCGCTGCTTCGGAAATTCGGCAGTATCGAAAATATTTTTACCAGAACGACGGAACAGTTGCAGACGGTGGAAGGAATAGGTCCCGGCGTGGCGGCATATCTTCGCGTGATCGGCGTGTTCTTTAAAAAATTCCGTTCAAGCGGCGCCTGCTACCCGAAATATTACGACGTGAAAGAGTTTGTAAAATACGCGAGGCGCGAATATTCCGGGTTGCGGTTCGAAACGTTCGATATGTACTTTCTCGATAAAAAAATGAATATCGTCTGCAGGGAAGAATACGGCGGCTTCAGCGAAACGAACGTCGCCGTTCCTACGGCGGCGATCGGGGAAAGTCTGGTGATTCAAAAGCCGAAGGGTGTGATTCTGGTGCACAATCATCCTAAAGAATCGGCGTTGCCGTCGGACGCGGACAATGCCGCCACGAAAGTGATTCAGATGATTTGCAGTACGTTCGACGTGCTTTTGTGCGATCACTTCATCGTCAGCGGTAAAGAGGACGTATACAGTTATTACGCGGTGGGAGAAATGAGTTACATCAACGAAAATTACTCGCTGCAATCTATTTTTTCTTCGGCGAAAATGTACGAAGAAGCGAAACGGCGGCAGCGGGAGTACGTGGACAGAAATTTTCGGGGCGAAGCGAACGAAAAAATGCGGTTGCAGACGGAATCGCTCAGGGACGGCATCGAAAGCGGTTGCGGCACGATTTACGGAAGAAAACGATAATATTTTCTGCGGATAACTGCGGAGTATAAAAAACCCGTTCTCCTTTTGCGGAGAGCGGGTAATTTTTTCAAAACCGCGATTATTTCGTGCTCTTCGAAACGTTGAAGAAAAATTCTACCACGTCGCCGTCCTGCATCACGTATTCTTTGCCTTCGCTGCGCACCTTGCCTTTTTCTTTTGCCGCCACCAGCGAGCCCAAAGATACAAGCGTTTCCCAGTTTACGACGTCGGCGCGGATAAAGCCGCGTTCGAAATCGGAATGGATTTTTCCCGCCGCCTGCGGCGCCTTCGTGCCTTTGGTAATCGTCCAGGCGCGCGTTTCCTTTTCGCCGGCGGTAAGATAGGAAATCAGACCGAGCAGGGAGTACGATTTTTTAATCAGCCTGTCCAGTCCGCTTTCGCCCAAGCCGAATTCTTCCATAAACAGCGCCTTGTCCTCCGCTTCCATCTGCGAAAGTTCTTCTTCGGTTTTTGCGCAGATGACAAGCGTTTCGCTGCCTTCGTTTTTCGCAAACTCTTTCACGCGGACGACGTAGGGGAGAGCGTCTTCGTCTTTGCCCATGTCCGTTTCTTTGATGTTCGCCGCGTAAATTACGGGTTTCGAAGTAAGCAGGAATAAATTTTTATAAAATTCTTCGTCTTTTTCGTCTACCGTAAAGTTGCGCGCGGGGTTTTCCTTTTCAAGGAACGCGTAAATTTTTTCAAGAAATTCGTATTCTTCCGCGGCTTTTTTGTCTGCGCCGCCTTTCGCGTTGTTTTTCACTTTGTTCATACGCGTCTGCACCGTTTCCATGTCGGAAAGAATGAGTTCCAGATTGATCGTCTGAATATCGCGTACGGGATCTACGGAATTTTCCACGTGCGTGATGTTCGCGTCTTCGAAGCAGCGCACCACGTGTACGATGGCGTCTACTTCGCGGATGTGCGAAAGAAATTTGTTGCCTAATCCTTCGCCGTGCGAAGCGCCTTTTACAAGTCCCGCGATGTCTACGAATTCGATGACGGCGGGGGTTACTTTTTTGCTTTGATACAGGGCGGCAAGCTTATCCAGCCGCTCGTCGGGCACGGCAACCACGCCTACGTTGGGTTCGATGGTGCAGAAAGGGTAATTCGCACATTCCGCACCCGCGTGCGTGATGGCGTTGAAAAGAGTGGATTTTCCTACGTTGGGCAAGCCTACGACTCCGAGCTTCATATCAAAAATACTTCCTTAAAATAAATAATCGCGTTGCGCGAGCCGCTTTTCTTTACGGCTGCCACATAATTATAATATAAAATTCGAAAATAAGCAAATTAAACTTGCATATTTTTCAAAAATATGTTAATATATCTTTTGAAAATGCCGAAAAAACGCACGCGGAACTATGTTTCGTTCCGCGCGGGAGGAGATTCACGAATGGATTACAAAAAGTATATTGCCGGAAAAATCAATATCGTCGGAGCGAGCGCGGAGGAAATTGCTTCTTACATCACCGTTCCGCCTGCCGGCGATATGGGGGATTTCGCGCTGCCCTGTTTCAGATTTGCGAAAATACTGCGGAAGCCGCCGGCGGCGATTGCGGAAGATGTGAAAAATTCGTTCGTAACCGATTCCGTCGTGTGCGGCGTTTCGGCGGTGAACGGGTATCTCAATTTTAAAATCGACCGTTCGGCGTTCGTTACGGAAACGCTGAAAAAAATTGCGGCAGAAGGCGATAAATACGGCGCTTCCGATATGGGGAAAGGCAAAACGATCTGCATCGATTATTCTTCGATCAATATCGCGAAGCCGTTTCATATCGGGCATTTATCCACTACGGTGCTCGGCGGCGCGTTGTACAGAATTTTATCGTTTTTAGGCTATAAAACGGTGGGCATCAATCACCTCGGCGATTACGGAACGCAGTTCGGAAAACTGATTTCCGCCTATAAGCGCTGGGGAGATAAAGAAACGGTGCAAAAGGGCGGAATACGCGCGCTGAACGAATTGTACGTGAGATTTCACCGCGAGGCGGAAGAACACCCGGAATACGACGACGAAGCCCGCGCTTATTTCAAAAAAATCGAAGAAAAGGACGCGGAGTGTCTGGAACTGTTCCACTGGTTCAAAGAACTGACGCTGAAAGACGTGCAGAAGATTTACGACCTGCTGGATATCAGGTTCGATTCTTATGCGGGGGAAAGCTTTTATACCGATAAAATGCAGCCCGTGGTGGACGAGCTGAAAGAAAAGGGGCTGCTGGTGGAAAGTCAGGGCGCGCAGGTGGTGAAGCTGGACGAATACGGCATGCCGCCCTGCATGATTCTGAAATCGGACGGTACCTCGCTGTACGCGACGCGCGACATGGCGGCGGCGATTTACCGCAAAAAAACGTATGATTTTTATAAATGCCTCTATGTGGTGGCGTATCAGCAGAATCTGCATTTCCGTCAGTTTTTCAAAGTGCTGGAACTGATGGGAAAAGAGTGGGCGAAAGATCTGGTACACGTGGCGTACGGCATGGTATCGCTGGAAGAAGGCACGATGTCCACACGCAAGGGGAACGTGGTGTTTCTTGAGGACGTGATTTCGCGCTGCATCGAAAAGGCGTACGAGATTATCAGCGAAAAGAACCCGGCGTTGCAGGGCGAAGAAAAACAGAAAATCGCTTCGCAGGTGGGCGTGGGCGCGGTGATTTTCGGCGCGCTTTACAACAGCAAAATCAAGGATATCGTATTTTCGTACGATAAGGTGCTGAATTTCGACGGCGAAACCAGCGTGTATGTGCAGTATACCTGCGCCCGTGCGAAATCCGTGCTGCAGAAAGCGAAAGAGCAGAATATCTCGTGCGGCGATTATCGCGTCGATTTCGAACTGAACGAAGCGGAAACAGATCTTGCGAAAGCGCTGGAAAAATTCCCCGATACGGTGAAAGAGGCGGCGGAAAAATACGAACCCTCGTTTATCGCGCGCTACGCCGTGGATTTATCGCAGAAGTTCAACAAATTTTATTTCGATTGCAAAATTCTTTCCGCCGAGGACGAAAACCGCAAGCATTTCCGTCTTGCGCTTACCGCGGCGGCGGCGCAGGCGCTGAAAAACGCGTTCGCGTTGCTTGGAATTTCCATGCCGGACAGAATGTAAAAGGCAAAAACGCTTTCCCTGCGCGGGAAGGCGTTTTTCGATAGCGCGAATTACGGCGAAAAATGAAAAATCGGGCGATTTTTTCAAAAAACGGATAAAATCCTTTGACTTTTGCGAAAAGTATGGTATTATAGAAGATAATCAGTGCAAGCCGCCGCGCGGGAAAAAAGCGGGGCGGACGAGAGGGGCGAACGGTGGACGGAGAAAACAAACTTCAAAACTGCATACGTCTGCTCGATCCGAAAAAACAAGCGGATAAAACATGGTTTTTAGCGCTTCTGGACGACGAAAAACAACGTCTTTACGAAGAGGAACGGTTAAAGGCGCTTTTAATCATGCTGCGTTTAACGAAAATCAACGCGCTGAAAAAACAGCTTGTCGCCGCAGACGAAGAACTGGGAGAACTCCGTAAAAAAATTTCGAAAAACGCCGAAACATATTGCAGAATCAAAGAATTGCGGGCGGAAAAATTGCGCCTTGCCGCAGAAATAGAGAAATGCCGTCCGTTTTTCGACGAGCCGTATTTCGCGCGGATGGACGTGGTGGACGATAAAGAGGGGTACAACAGCTATTATATCGGCAAGCGCGGCGATATGCGGCTGGAAATCGTGGACTGGCGCGCGCCCATTGCCAGACGGTATTACCAGAAGAGCAGCGTGCGTTTTTCCATCAACGAATATGATTACAGGGTGATTCTCCGCCGCGCGCTGCGCGTGAAAGCGGGAAAAATCGACGGGTTCAAAAACGAATTCCTCTCCGTGCGGGATTATCTTTCCCGCGAAGAAATTTCGGGAAGGGACGAGGAGATTTTATTCGACCCGTACCTGCGCGAAATTTTAAAATCGCGCAAGGAAGAAACGAACGTACGCGATATTATCGAAACGATACAGGAAAAGCAGTACGCGGTGATTTCGTTGCCGGAAAGGGAAAGTTTCGTGCTGCAAGGGTGCGCGGGCAGCGGCAAAACCATGGTGATGCTGCACCGCCTTTCCTACCTTATGTATAACGACGAAAACGTGCGCCCGCGCGACGTTCTGCTGATTACGCCGGGCGATTCGTTCAACGAATTCATCGAAGAACTTGCGGAAATTCTGCAACTGGAAAAAGTGCGCGCGATGACGGCCGGGGAATACTTTTCCAAAGTGCTTTCCCGTTCCGGAATCGACGCGGAAAGCAAAATCGATGATTCGGCGAAAGAGAACGAAGAGTATCTCAGATATCTGTATTCTCCCGCGTTCGCGCGCGATATTCAGAAAAAAGTGAGTAAAACGTATGATAACCTGTACGGAATTTTTACGGGCGAAGAGTGCCGCGAATACGTCGACGCGCTGGTAAAACGCACGGAAGAACAATTGGCGGCGTACGAGAAAGTGAAGAACGCTTCGTTAAGAATCCGCCGCGCGGTGCTCGGCGAAATCAAAGAAAGGAAAGACGGCGGCGGGGTGTATTACACGAAGCCTTTCCGTTACCTGATGAACGCCGTTACCGTGGTGAACGATTTTTTGAAAAACGTGGTGAAAGAGGAAAAATCGGGCGTTCCCGCGTATTTTTTCAGGCAGATTTTAACGTTTTACAGCAATGCGGCGTATCTCGCGAAAAAGACGGAAGAAATCTGTACGGACGCGCTTTCGTCGCTCGGCGAACTTTCGGCGACGGTGGAAAAAGAACTTGCCGACGTAAAGCGGTATAAAAGCTCGGCGGGCGGCGCGGAAACGTATCTGTTTCCCGAACGGCTGGCGGCAAAAGAGGAATTGCTTGCGGAAATAAAAAAAGTTACTGCGAAAGTGGAAACGATCGGCGAAACGAACGACGCTTTTGCGGAATTTTACGCGTTTCTGCGCGGCGAAAGCACGTTTGCGGCGCTTTGGAAAGGCGAGAATTTCGTAGACGTTCTGCGTTATTTCTACCGGGAAACGGTGAAAAAATACAAGCTGAAATACGGCATGGAAGGGCGCGCGCTTTATCCTTCGGATCGTTACGCGTTGTGCGCGCTTCTGGCGGCGACGGGCGAAGAACTGCGCCCCGCGTATTCGTTTGTTTTTGTGGACGAGGCGCAGGATATATCCACGGGAGAATTCGCGCTGCTTCAGAAAATCAATGCCCGCGCGGCGTTTAACGTATTCGGAGATCTGGGACAGAACGTAACGCCTTACCGCGGCGTGGGAAAATGGGAAAATGCTTTTCCCGGCGCGAATATTTACAAACTGAACAATAATTACCGCAACACGAATCAGATTGTGGAATACGTGAAGCGCGACGCGCAGATTGACATGGTGTCTTTCGGGGTGGACGGTCCGCCCGTGGAACATATTCCGGCGCGGGCGATCGCTTCGTTTTTTGCGGATAAAAAAGGCTTGCGCGCCGTGATCTGCACCGAAAAAGACAAACAGATTTACCTTAGAAAAAGCTATTGGGACGTGGGGAAAAAGGGCAGATTGTCCCGTACGAAAGTGAATATTTTAACGGTGTACGAAAGCAAAGGACTGGAATTTTTCGCGGTGGCGGCGGTGGTGGAAAACATGAACGCGGCGGAAAAATACATTGCCTGCACGCGTGCGCTGAACGCGCTGGCAATCATCGGCGAAACGGGCAAAAACGGGGATTTATAAGGAAAAAATTGCTTAAAACGGTTGAAAAAAACAAAAAAGTATGTTATAATATAAAATAATTCATCATTCCGCCTCCGTGGTTCGGGGGCGGAAAATCACGCGAAGAGGAATAGAACGGACGAAATGGCAGAAAACGAAAAAGAAGAAAAACAGGAAAAAAATTCTTACAGCGCGAAAAATCTCGAAGTGCTCGAAGGGCTGGACGCGGTGCGTATGCGCCCCGGTATGTACATCGGTTCCACGGGCGTAAAAGGGCTTCATCACATCCTTTGGGAAATCGTGGATAACGCGATTGACGAAGCAGCCAACGGGTACGCAAATAAAATCAAAGTGGTTTTGTACAAAGACGGCAGCGCCTCCGTGGAAGATAACGGTAGAGGTATTCCCACCGATATTCACCCGAAAGAAAAGGTTTCCGGCGTTCAGCTGGTATTCACGAAGCTGCATGCGGGCGGAAAATTCGGGCAGGGAAACTATCAGTATTCGGGCGGCTTGCACGGCGTGGGCGCTTCCGTAACCAACGCGCTTTCCGAATGGCTGCAGGTGGAAGTAAAGCACGGCACCGTGTATAAAATGAGTTTCCGTTCGTTCTACAATGCCCGCAAGAAGAAATACGAATCTGGCGTTCCGGACGGACCGCTTGAAAATACGGGCGTACGCACGAAACTTACGGGCACCACGGTGCGTTTCAAACCGGACGCCGCGGTGTTTTCCGAAACGAATTTCGACCTTGACACGGTGGAGGAACGCCTGAACGAGCTGGCGTTTTTAAACCGCGGACTGGAAATCACGCTGACCGACGAACGCATTACGATGGCGGACGCGAAGCGCATGCGCGGCAATATCGAAACCGACGAAGAAGAGCAGGGCGAAAACGCGGAAAACGCGGGCGAAACCGAAGACGCTGAAACCTACGATCGTTCCGCCTATACCCCTCACGATTTGTTCGACGAAGCGGACGCGGCGTTGCTTGAAAAAGAGCCGTACAGCGTGGTGTTCAAGTACGACGGCGGTATCAGCGATTTCGTGCGCAGTTTAAACGAGGAAAAGAAAAAGCTTTATCCTACGCCCGTGTACTACAAAACGGTGAAAAACGATATCAGCATCGAATTCGCCGTACAGCATACCACCGAATACACCGAGAGCATTTTCTCGTTCGTAAACAATATTCCTACGCCCGAAGGCGGCTATCACGAAGCGGGGTTCCGTTCGGGCATTGCCAAGGCGTTCAACGATTACGCGCGCAGCAACGGATTTTTAAAGGAAAAAGACGCTAACTTTCAGGGCGACGATTTCCGCGAAGGGCTTACGGCGGTGCTTTCCGTAAAGATGCGCGAAGTGCAGTTCGAAGGGCAGACGAAAACAAAGCTCGGCAACACCGAAGCCCGCCCCGCGGTGGAAGCGGCGGTAATCGAAGGGTTCAAAGAATTCGCCAACACCCGCGGCGCGAAGAAAACGTTTGAAGAAATCATTAAAAAAGCGCAGGGCGCGGCGAAAGTGCGCCTTGCCGCAAAACAGGCAAAGGATAACGCCCGCGCGAAAAACAGCATCGACGGTCTGACGCTCATCGGCAAGCTGGCTTCCTGTTCGGGCAGAAAACCGGAACTCAACGAAATGTTCATTGTGGAGGGCGATTCGGCAGGCGGCACGGCGAAACAGGCGCGCATTCGTCAGTTTCAGTCGATTCTGCCGCTTCGCGGCAAACCGCTCAACGTGGAAAAGAAGCGGCTCAGCCAGATCCTCGAAAACGAAGAAATCAAAACGATCATCGGCGCGATCGGCGCCGGCATCGACGGCATCAATCCGGGGTTCAATCTGGATAAAATCAATTATCACAAAGTGATTATTCTTTCCGATGCCGACCAGGACGGCATGCATATCCGTTGTATTCTGCTTACGTTCTTCTTCCGCTACATGCGCGATCTTGTGAATGCCGGGCACGTGTATATCGGGATGCCGCCGCTTTATAAGGTGTACAAGGGCGACAAAGTAGAGTACGCCTACGACGACAAGGAACTTGCGGAAAAGATTGCGAAAGTAGGCAAAGGGTATCAGTTACAGCGCTATAAAGGGCTTGGCGAAATGAGCGCGGACCAGCTGTGGGATACCACGATGAACCCCGCCACGAGAAATCTTACGCAGGTTACGATTGAGGACGCCGCCAAGGCGGAACGTATGATTACCACGCTGATGGGCGACAAAGTGGAAGGAAGAAAGGAATTTCTTGCCAAATATGCGAACTTCAACAAACACGACGAATTTATGGATAAGATAGACGGCAAGGAGGGCGCGATCAATGGCTAAGTCGAATAAAAAAGAACCCGAAAAAATCGAAGCGAAAGGGCAACTTTTTGTTGAGCCGCTGGAAAAAGTGTTGCATTCCTCCATGTTGCCGTATGCGGAATTCGTTATTCTCGACCGTGCGCTGCCCCGCGTGGAGGACGGCTTGAAACCCGTTCAGCGGCGTATTTTATACACGATGAACGAAATGGGGCTGACGCCCGATAAGCCGCACAAGAAGTGCGCGCGTATCGTGGGCGACTGCATGGGTAAGTATCATCCGCACGGCGATTCGAGCGTTTACGGCGCCATGGTGAATATGGCGCAGGATTTCAATATGGGCAAAGTGCTCATCGACGGACACGGCAACTTCGGCAGCGTGGACGGCGACCCCGCCGCGGCTATGCGTTACACGGAAGCCCGCCTCGCTCCGCCCGCCCTCGAATTACTGCGCGACATCGATAAAGATACGGTGCCTTTTTCGCTGAACTTCGACGATTCTCTGAAAGAACCGGACGTTCTGCCGGGAAGATTTCCGAATCTGCTTGTCAACGGCGCGTACGGCATTGCCGTAGGGCTTGCCACCAACATTCCCACGCACAATCTGGAAGAGGTGATCAACGGCGTTGTGGCGTACATCGATAACCCCGCGATTTCGCTGGAAGAGATGATGCAATATATTCCCTGCCCCGATTTTCCTACGGGCGGCATCATTATTGCGAACGAACTGATACAGGCGTATAAAACGGGGCGCGGAAGAATCACGATCCGCGCGAAAATATCCATCGAACCTACCGATAACGGAAAAACAAATCTCGTCATCAGCGAAATTCCCTATCAGGTGAACAAAGCGCAGCTGCTTCGCCGCATCGTGGAGCTTTGCGAAGAAAAAAAGGAAGAACTGGCGGCGGTAGATCACGTGTCCGACGAGTCCGACCGCGCGGGAATGCGCGCCGTGGTGCGCATCAAAAAAGGCGGCGACATCCGTCAGATTTTAAAGGTACTGTATAAAAATACCGACCTTGAAATATCCTTCGGCATCAATATGGTGGTGATAGCGGACGGCAAGCCGCAACAGCTGGGGCTGATGGAAATCATCCGCCATTACGTGGCGTACCAGCGGCAGGTGATTCTGCGCCGTACCAAGTTCGATCTGAACGAAGCGGAAAGCCGTTGCCACGTGTTGGAAGGGCTGATTATCGCCGTGCGCAACATCGACGAAGTGATTGCCATTATCAAGGCGGCGGAAAGCACCGCGGACGCGCGCGCGAAATTGATGAAGCGTTTCGAACTTACCGAAATTCAGGCGCAGGCGATTCTGGATTTGCGCCTCGCGCGCCTTACCAAGCTGGAAGTATTCAAGCTGGAAGAGGAACTGAAAGAACTGAAGAAACTCATTAAAAAACTTACCGCGATTTCGAAGAGCAAAGATTTGCAGTTGCAGGTGGTAAAGGAAGAAATTTCCGAAATTCGCGATAAATATCCCACGCCGCGCCGTTCGCGCCTTGTGTTTACGGGGGCGGAAGCCGACGATTTGCTTGCGGCTACCAGCGAAAAGGGACCGGGGGCAAAATGCGCGCTTGTTCGTACGGCGGATGAAAAAATCAAAGTGCTTACGGGCAAAAATGCCGACGCGCTTTCGCTGCCCGTATCCGGAAAATTCAAAGCCGGGGTGATTGCGGAGGATATTCTTTCCACGGTTACGGACAAAGTGATTTACGCGTTTACGAACTTCGGCAACCTGCATCGCCTGAATATTTCGGACGCGGCGCTTTCGTGCAAGCTTTCGGACGAGGGCGTTTCGCTTGCGGAACTTTCTCCGGGCGCGGTAGACGGCGAAAAATGCGTGAAATTCTTCGAAATCGGCGATAAATTCCCCGTGGGAAATCTGCTGTTCTTTACGGCGAAGGGCATGGTGAAAAAATCTTCGTGGGAAGAATACGAGGGCATCAGAAAAGACGTTCTGCAAGCCGTGAAAGTGGCGGACGACGACGAGCTGATTGCCGTGGAAGAGGAACGCGAAGAGGAAGAAACGATGCTGTTCGTTACGGAACAGGGGTACTGCCTGAACGCGCTGAAAAACGATATTCCTTTGCAGGGCAGAGTATCGGGCGGCGTGAAAGGAATCATGCTTCGCGACGGCGACAAAGTGAAGTTTGTATCGCAGGTGAACGGCGAGGGCGAAATCGTAATCGTAACGAGCGAAGGAAAGTTCAAGAAAGTGATTTCTTCGCAGATCGACGTATCGGGAAGATACAAGAAAGGTTCGATGATCGTGGCTCTGCCGGACGGCGCGAAAGTGCTTTCCGCAAGCTACGTAACGGTGCCGTATAAGATTGCCGTGGTGGAAAAGGGAAACAAGATTTCCTGTATTTCTTCGGAGGACGTGCCCATTGCGATGCAGAGCGCGAAAGCCCGCAAGATTTCCGCATATGACGAAGACAGCGTGATTGCGGCGTACCCTTTAAGGTATCAGACGGAAGAATAACGGAAAACGTAATGGCGGCAACCGCCATAGAAAGCAAGCTTTTCGGATAAAGCATAACCGGAACGAATCCGACATAGAATAAAACAGCGATAATTCTTTGTCGGAGGTGGGGAGCTTTGTGGGAAGAGCTTGAAGAGAGAGTGCTTTGTTGCGCGGAGTATATCGTGCAGACGGGATGTACCGTCCGTGCGTGCTCCGCGCATTTTGCCGTCAGTAAATCTACGGTGCATAAAGATATGACGGAGCGGCTGCCGTACGTGGATAAAGTGTTGTACGAGGAAGTGCGCGACGTGCTGGATAAAAATCTGCGGGAACGGCACATCCGCGGCGGCAACGCGACGAAACGGAAGTACGAATCGCAACGCGTAAAAAAAGAAGAAAAAACATTGCGGAAATCGCTGCCGAACATTGCGGAAAATCACATCGAAATACCGCAAAAAATACAAAAAAACGGTTAAAAATCAGACGAAATGCCGGATGTGTTGTGTCTGGTTCTGTGCGTAGGGTTTACGCTGATATGTTCGCTGATTGCCGCGAAAATAGCAAATAAAGCCGACGCAAAGGTGTTGAACAGAGTTGTCGGCGCGGTGCTGATAGTAACAAGCGTTGTGATTCTTGCGGTGAATTATTTATTTTGATACCCTAATCAGTGTTTGTGAAAAAGATACGTATGATATTGAAACAAGCCTTGATAGAAAATTGAACAAAGAATATATTCGTGAAGGTGAAATTAACGAATAAGTGTAGAGTGCAACGATAAGAAGATTGATTAAAAAACAGAAAACGAATAAAAAGAAAGAGGTTTATTCAAAATTATCGTTGTAAACATGATAAAACGCCGTTAAAACGCTTGCATAACGCAAAAAATTATGCTATAATGTTTATACTTAATAATCAGTAATGAGTATTGAGAGTGGTTCGCCACTCTCAATATTGCTATGTGGAGGTGTTTCGCCGTGAAATGTAAGCCTATCGAAGAAATTAAAGCCTTTCTCGAACCGTTTGCCGAGGAACAGGGAATCGAAATTTACGACATTGAATTCAAAGCGGGCAAAGAACCCGCGCTGACCGTTTATATCGATAAAGAGGGCGGCGTCGATCTGAATACCTGCGAAGCGTTTCACCGCGCGATAGATGAGCCGCTCGATACGCTCGACCCCACGTACGGCGAACAATATACGCTGAACGTTTCTTCGCCGGGACTGGACCGACCTTTAAAAACCGACAAAGACTTCGCGCGGGTAAAAGGCAAGAAAGTGGAAGTAAAGCTGTTTGCGCCGATGAAAGGCAAGAAGTTTTTCGAAGCGGTTTTAGAAGATTTTACGGAAACCTGCGTGATTCTGAATACGGGAAAGGAAACGGAAAAAATCGAACGGGCGAAAATCGCGCGGATCAACGAAGCAATCGATTTCGATTGAGCCGCCGAATCGGATAAAAGTAAAAAATCAAACATTAAAAATAAAACACAAATCTGACTTCAGGAGAGAAAGTAAAATGGACAACAAAGAATTTTTCGCCGCTTTCGACGATCTTTGCAAAGAAAAGGGAATCGGAAGAGAAGAATTTATCGAAACACTGAAAAACGCGCTCAATTCCGCTTATAAAAAGCAGTACGACGACGGTTCGGAAGTGTTTGTGGACATCGATCCCGAAAAGGGCATTTTCGAATGTAACGCCGTGCAGAAAGTCGTGGCGGAAGTTACCGATCGCGACAGAGAAATTTCCGTGGAAGAGGCGCAGGCGATCAATCCGGAATATCGCGAGGGCGATGAAATCGTACGTACGTTCGTACCGCAGGATTTCGGACGGATTGCGGCGCAGACGGCGCGTCAGGTAATTTTGCAGAAACTCCGCGAGAAAGAACGCGACAACACGTTTTCCGCCATTTCCGATAAGGAAGGCGAGCTGTTGGAAGCGACGGTACGCAAGATTGACGATAAAAACGTGTACGTTGATTTTGCCGATCGCAAAATCGAAGGCGTGATGCTGCCGCAGGATCAGTCGCCTACGGAAAAATACGAGCCGAACGACGTTATCAAAGTATTTGTGAAGCGCGTGAAGAGCGGCGGCAGAAATTCTCAGGTGCTTGTATCTCGTACGGCGCCGGGGCTGGTGAAAAAGCTGTTCGAACAGCAGGTGCCGGAAATCGCGCAGGGGCTTGTGGAAATCAAATCCGTCTCCCGCGAGGCAGGGCACAGAACGAAGATGGCGATTTACTCTTCCGATTCCCGCGTGGACGCGGTGGGCGCGTGCGTAGGCAACAAGGGCAGCCGCGTGAACGCCGTCGTGAACGAACTGGGCGGCGAGAAAATCGATATTATTCTCTGGAGCGAAAACCCGCTTGAATTTATCGCGAAAGCGCTTTCTCCCGCAACGGTGATTTCCGTTACGCAGACGGGCGAAAATGCCGCTGTGGCGGTTGTGCCGGACGAAAAATTGTCGCTGGCGATCGGGCGCGACGGACAGAACGCGCGTTTGGCGGCACGGCTGACGGGCTGGAAGATAGACGTGAAAGATTATTCCACAGCGGAAAAACTCGGACTTCTGGCATATGAGAACGAGGACGAAGAGACGGAAAGCGAAGAGGCCGCTGCCGGAACCGATGAAACGAAGAGCGCCGAAGTCGCGGCGGAAGAGACCGGAAAGACGGAAGAGTAATGGAAAAAAAAGAGCCGAAAAGAATGTGCGTCGCGTGCCGCGAAATGAAAGACAAACGCGAACTTCTGCGCGTGGTGAAAAATGCGGCGGGAGAAATCGGAATCGATTTCTCGTTCAAAGCGGCTGGGCGCGGCGCGTATGTTTGCAAGAATGCGGGATGCGTAAAGCGGATGAAAAAATATCGGCTGCTGAACAAAGCGTTTTCCTCGCCCGTAAGCGAGGAGATATACGCAAAAATCGAATCGGAGTGCGCGGCGGAACATGAAGAACGGTAACGGAGCCGCGAAAGAGGACGCGGCAAAATTGAAAGCCTATCTCGGTTTTTCTTTAAGAAGCGGAAAAATCGTGCTCGGCGCCGATAAAATCGCGGAAACGCGGCGGGGCGTACGGCTGATTCTTGCCGATTCGGACATGGGAAAAACGGCGTTGAAGCGACTGAAAGCCGCGGCGGACGAATCCGGTGCGCCGCTCTATCTGTACGACGGGCGGTTGGGCGAATTGCTGTCGATTCCCGCGGTGAAAGCGGCGGCATTGAAAGACAAAAATCTCGCGAAAGCGGCTGAAGGGGCTGTTTGCGCGGGCGAAAAGTGGAATTTATATTCGGAAGGAGAAATCTGAACTTATGGCAACAAAAAAATACGAAAACGCGGAAAAGGTAACGGAGCTGCTGGGAGCGGGCGGCTTGAAATCGGCTTCCGAGCGGTTACTTTCTTCGGAAAAGCAGCTTTCCGACATTCTGAAAAAGCTGTCGATTCTCGAAGAAGAGCGCGATCGCGCCGACGCGGAAGAAAAGAGAATCGCGGAGGAACAGCGTTACGCGGAAGAGCAGGAACGCGCCGCAAAAGAGGCGGAAGAACAGGCGGCTGCGGAAAACGCACGCGCGGAAGCCGAACGCGAGGCGGCGGAAGCTGCCGCGGCGAAGGCGCAAAAAGAGGCGGAAGAAGCGGAGAAAGCCGAAAGCAAACAGACGGAAACGCCTGCGCGGGCAAAGGAATCCGTGGCGGAACCCGCGCCTGCCGTGGAGAAGAATCCTGCGGAAAAAGGATCCGAAGCGAAAATAACGGCGGAAGAAAAAAAGACGGATATCGCGAAAGAGGTACCGCCGGTTGCCGTAAACGAAGAAAAAACGCCCGATACGGCGGAAAAAGCACCGTCTGCGGAAAAAGCGGAGGTAAAAGAACCCGCCGCCGAATCGAAAGCGGAAGAGCCTAAAAAGCCCTCCACGCCTTCGTATATCGTGCGCAGAGCATCCGACGCGCCCGCAGCTTCCGCACCCGTAACCCGCCCCG
>ERZ779729.214-NODE-214-length-65552-cov-4.313709_pt1 | contig 65552 bp, 73 predicted proteins | sample MGYA00511072_ERZ779729 | MGnify/ENA primary metagenome ERZ779729 (study PRJEB29588, sample SAMEA2156675) | human gut metagenome | biome: human gut; feature: human-associated habitat; material: faeces | place: Denmark | collected 2008/2010 ...
CTGCTTGCACCATCTGACTATTCCGGCTATCAAGCTGCTTACATTTTGCTCAAACGCCCTCTTGTAATAAGCAAGAGGGCGTGGGTATATAAATGGAGGAATAAAAATGAAGTACACACCAAATCCTATGCAAACAAATGATATCACGCTTTCAGATGACCTTGTAGCCCTTACTGAATTGATAGCAGCCAATGTCCACGATGTGTGGGCAGCTGGGCGCATTAAAGAAGGATGGACTTATGGAGAAGTTAAGGATACTGAAAAGAAAACCACTCCTTGGAAGAGGTTTGAGAGCTTTGTTAATTCATAAAGGTACAAAACATTATTCAATGCGTAAAAGCAACCCAACAAGGTTTGAGAGCTTTGTTAATTCATAAAGGTACAAAACTCCGGTATTCCATTGGCTGCTCCCGGAACTGTTTGAGAGCTTTGTTAATTCATAAAGGTACAAAACATCAATCATCCACATCCAAAAGCTGACGGTTTGAGAGCTTTGTTAATTCATAAAGGTACAAAACGGTGGTGCACAAGGAAATCGTGGCTAAGACGTTTGAGAGCTTTGTTAATTCATAAAGGTACAAAACGGTATACGAGGTTTGACGTGTACAGTCACAGTTTGAGAGCTTTGTTAATTCATAAAGGTACAAAACATATTGAAAATGATTAAAAGGAGTAACCTATGCACACCTTTACCATCGGTGCCATCGTGCGCCACTTCAAAAGAGAATATATCACCGATCCGCAATCAGCCGAATATCTCTACAAGATATTGGCATTTGCATCCCACACGGAGACAGGAGAGAAGCTTGTGATCTATCAGGCACTTTATCCTCCATACAAAACGTGTGCACGTCCATATGACATGTTCATAAGCGAAGTGGATCATGTGAAATACCCTGATATCAAGCAGAAATATCGTTTTGAAGTAATTGAAACTGACCTTTTTCCACAAGCATGATAGGGTATATAATGACGCAATCTCTCACAAAGGAGCCCCACCCATGAAACTTTTCCACAAAAAATCACACACCACCTACAACCAAGCTACGAAAACACCTGTCATCAAATGCAGCATCTGCACAGGAGAGCAGGTGGCCGGATTTCAGGATAATGCCACAAAAGCATTTGAGGACATTATGCTGATTCAAGATGCATCAGATCTTGCGCATTTCCGGGAAATGTATGATATAATCGGTGACATCAAGAAGATTTATTAGCCCGATATTATACCGGGATTTATAGGAAAGGATCTAGTCATATGTCATACATAACTACTTACACTGGAAAACATTTTGATCCGGTCAATCCGGATGCATCCCTTCTTTGCATCGAAGATATCGCACATGCATTGTCGCTTCTGTGCCGCGGAAATGGGCACGTACAGACCTTTTTCTCGGTCGGACAGCATTGCATTGCCTGCGCAAAAGAAGCGCAGGCACGCGGGCTGTCAGCACGCCTGATTCTTGCGTGTCTGATTCATGATGCAAGTGAATGTTATATGTCGGATGTTCCTCGTCCATTCAAGCAGACCTTGCCGGAATATAACCGGCTGGAAGATCAATTGCTTGATATGATTTATATGCATTTTCTTGGAAGTACATTAGATAATGCTGAACAGGAAATTCTGAAGGATATCGATAATGCAATGCTATGGTACGACCTTACATATCTGTTATACGAGAAACTGCCTTTACCGAAACCACAGGTTTATGATGAACCAGATTATACAGTCCGACCATTTACAGACGTAGAAGAGGAGTATTTACAGATCTATCGAACTTTTATCCAGAAACTTCATTAATATCTTATAAACACACCAAACTTCTGAAAAATAGCAAGAGCCACTTATCATAATTAGATAAGCGGCCCTGATTATTCTTTACCACTTTTTCTTCCGGTTAATATCGTAGATGCCCCAGTTACACTCAGAGGCAGCCGGAGAGGACGGATCCTTCCAGAGCTCATCAAATGCTTCAAATACAAAGCCAACGATTTCTTCGGATTTCAGATAGTCCGCAACTTCCTCCAGATAGCGCTTCTGATTTGCAACAGACGCATAATCGGCATGATCATCATGCGCCGTCCTTGTTGCCCAGCCAAGCTCCGTAAAGCAGATCTGCTTATCCGGATAGATTGCACATGCAGACTCGAAGCTTTCCTTTGTTTCCGCAAATGCATCCTCAATTGCAACATCCATATGGTATGGGTAGGTATGAATACCGATGATGTCGACCGCATTGGCGATTGCATCCAGATTCTTGGCTCATACATACGGATATAACCATAGCCGTCTGCCACAAGCAGATGAAGGTCTTCGGAGATCTGTTCTTTCGATGGCATTTCTCCGGTCGGACATTGACCTTCCCGGTAACCGGAAAAACAGATTGCTTTTTTGTACGGTAATTTCTTCTCAAATGTTTTTCCCATGTTTGATTCTCCTTTGTTTGATTGTATATAGTTTCTTTATTATCCTAATTAAACACAAGTATCTTAACATACATTTTCCCGGAAAGAATATCATAGTTTTGTGGTTATTTGCAAATAAATGGAACTGTTTTTTACATTTGAAATAAATGGCACATTCCCACGATAAATAATAAATCTACAGGTGGAATAGCAGAAGTCCCTCCATATGTTTGCTTATAAATTTGTTCGCAAAACTCAGGAGAGTTTTACGAGTAAATTTGTTAAAATCTTAGTTGTAAAACTCGCAGTTTTGCGAATCTAATTTATACAAACGTCTGATGTAGAGATACATTGGGCGTTTTTCTTTTTTCGCGTTCGTGTGTCTCTCCCTCTCCCTACTAACCAAAGTGCATGCGGCTATCTAATCAATAGCCGCAGAATCTCAAGGTGTGTAGGAGACTAGGAAAGGAGATTTTACGTTGGTTAGTTTTGAAGAAATTGAGTTGTTGGCTTCTTTATCAGATCAGTATGCTAAGATGTCGCAAAAAGCACCAAAAAAGATGCGTTCTGGTATGGCGATTACATCCGAAGTTCTTGCACATGTCAAAGATGTATTGATTGAAGAGGGATTGGTTGTTGAAAGTGAGGGATAAAAGTTGCTTGATAGTTTACAAGTTTGTCAACTTGCATTAGAAAAGAGAATTGAGTATTTATGTAGTTTGCTTGAAGATGAGGATTTGAATATTGATTGTGGTCGCGATGTGATACTCGGTGATATAGATATGTATGCATCTGCATTGCGTGATATTAAAATTCTGATTGGTGCTTGTGTATGAAATCTGTTTGGAATATTCAAGAAATTAAGTTGTCTGTTGGCATGAAGACGAGTATAGATAGTTACTTTCGTGCAAGAAGTGATCTGGAACGGCAATTTGCTTGTGCCGGTCTTATGTCACATATTAAAAAGTATCTTGTTGGTTTAGAAAAAGAAGAAAAGGAGTGTTTGAAAAATGGCAGAGGTTAAGAATTTGAAGGGTTTGTTAAAGGCTGAAAATCTCATGTGCGTACAGATAGACAAGCGTGAGATTGGAGAGGCAGGAGATTATTATTATAATATCGCATTTACGACTGGAAAAGATATTATGCTTCTGACTGCTGGAAAGGTTGCTGATAAATTGGAGCTTTTCAAGCGGTATGACTTAGGTTTGGACTTTATCGACAAAAAGCTTAAAATCGTTGATTTTAAACTTGTCGGTTAAGAATAAAATACGGAGGTGGATGTTATGATGTCTGTGATGATGCAGGCGGCAACGGAGACAGCCGGGAAAGGAGCTACTATGACAAGTGAAGGTATTTCTTCAGCACTTGAGATGATCAAGAGCATTGTGTCGTGGGTTGTGTCCTTTGTGGCAGACAATGCGGTGCTCATGGTGTTCTTTGTGGCAGGACTTATCCCAGTGGGTATTATGGTGTTCCGCAAGCTTAAGAACGCTGTCCGCTAGGACGGAGAGACGATGTGGCAGGTGGTCGGTTGATCACTTGCCATTTTTCAATTTATGAAAGGAGATTTTATGAAGACGTCTAAAAAGACAATTATATATATGTTTGTTGCTGTGTTTGTTGCTCTGTCGACATTGTTAGTTGGCTTTAATACATCTTATGCTCAGTCGTCGTATAGTGATGTACCAGACGCCGATTGGAAGTATTTCGTTGCTGGTAATACGGCTGATACAGCTCTTAATAAAGGCGAACAGGAAGCACCTAGTCGATCTCTTCCGGATGGGCGCCCCGATGTATTTGTTGACATATCTAATTGCAAATATTCAGAGACCCTTGCGTATTATGACATTCAAAGCGATTATTTTATTGGCGAAAATGTGACTTTATCAAGTGATACAGAGATAGTTCTTGTACTTGATTATGTACATGCTATATCAGGTTATCAAGCAGGCACTTTGAATTTGTTTGCGCTTAGTAAATCGCGTATGTATTTTGCTGAAAAAGGGAATTGGTATTGGCAAGGAGCTTGGCAAGATCACGGAAGCGCCGGAAAGATTGATTTTACAACAAATACATATGATAATTCTGATTATCAATATTTTAAAATTTTAAATGCTTGGACAACATCGTCTTCAAAAGCCTTGGAGTATGCTTTTATGACTGGAAAGATGAAAGTTTTTAGTACGGCGGATGATGCTATGAATTATCTTGAAACTGGCGATATATCCGGTCTTGCATGGCAGGGCGGCACACCAAAACAAGAATATGATTCTGGCTTGTTGCTGAATGATTTCGATGTCCAATTTCATGATTCTAATAAATTCGAGGAATGCTATTTAGATGTTAAGTATACGATTCCAGAAGAGTTGAAAAGTGTTGGCTCGTTTCAGATAGACATGGAAGAGAAGTTTGATTGGATTGCGAATGTGTCTGGTGGTTTGTCTGATGTTACTGATTCGCATACTGGTACAAATTATATTGATGTTCTGAATCATGCTGATGGGTTTAGGATATATTTGAAAGATATTAAGGCAATAGATAATTTTGTAAATCGATGGGATGGGGCTTTTGATAAAGCATTAAAACGCTTTGTACTTGGGAATTTGAATTATGTTAATTTTCCTTTTTCTAAATATGTGATTGGAAGTGTTAAAACAAGTAATTTGAATATTAAATTTCATCTTGTTGCTGATAAAAAGTATGGACACTATGTTGACTATAATTTAAATTTGCTGTCTGGAGTAGGTGTTAAAAATTCTTATGTTCCGGATACTGACGGAAATTATACGTCTAATAATGATTCAAAAGTTAATGGGCATTATTATACGGATGTTGGCTCGGATGCAGCCGGAAATACGACGTATAACTATTATTACTACTATCCAGATGGCGGAAAAGAAAAAGTTTCCTCTGAAGATGCGGCGAATAATACAGTAACCAATACTGTACAAGAGGGTGCAATCAAGATAGATAATAGTCCTACGTTTAACAATAATATCACGATTGAGGGCGATAATATTAGTAATTCTGCTAATAGTTACGCCGATTCTAAATCTGATGCGACTACAAACAAAAGTTTTATTGATAAGTTCTTGGGATTTTTTGACATCATAGAAAATAATAGTTTTCTTGGAGTATTTGCAAAGGTGTTTGGTTGGTTACCTGCTGGGGTTTCTACTCTGATAACTACTGCTTTAGGCATTATTGTTGGTATTCGTGTCTTTAAGTTTTTTAAGTAGGGGGGTGTAATTTATGAGCGTAGGTGGTTGGCTCTCTTGGTTGTGGTCGTTATTTACAGATAATGGATATCATGTATTTAATACTTTTGTTAGTTTTGCAGATATTTTTGTCTTTGTGATAGTAGTTGGTTTGTTTGTTTGGTTGATCTCTGCTTTGTTAGGTGGAGACTAAAAAAGAGGGATTTAGTTTCCCTCTTTTTCGGACATTTTTTTGATAAGTTCAGTTTGTGCTTCTATTAGCTTAGTCTTTTTACAGGAATTTTTAATTCCTTTTATTATTGCTATTATTATTAAAGCACATATTGTAATGAAAATTATTGGATAAAGAATTGATAATATGACGGCTGTAGCCATTTTTAATACCCCCTTTTTACTCTGATTATATGCAATTAGCTAGGGGAAGTCAAGAAAGGAGTTTTTTTATGATTGTAGATTTTAATAGTTACTTGGTCGAGATCTCGACCGATACGGATGCGACTATGACGGATTCGCACCCAGAAGCGACAGATGACCGCTTGTATATGTCGCAGCAGTACGCTGGAAAGACGATTGACGATGTATATAGTATGCTTGTGTCGTGTCGTAATTGTCTGTTGTTGCTTTGCTTTATAGTCTTTATTTTTGAAGCGCACAAGCTCTTGAAAAACGCTATGAAGCGACATTTCAAAGCATAGCGCGGAAAGGAGTATATATGGATTTTCTTGGAATTTATGTCGATGGTAACATGTTACAGACGTTTTGTAATATGTTCTTGGTTGTTTTTGCATTGGATTTTATCTCGAATCTTGCGCAGATCTTGCGTATGAAGTAGGGGGTGTGTTGATGCTTAAATGGTTATTTATTATAGGTTTTATTTTTGCGTTCGTCCTGTTGCCGCAAGTGCGATATACGTGTTTCCACTTGCCTTTAGTTTTTTGCAACTTTGTAATTGATACATACAAGTATTTCAAATACAAGAAGTACAACGAGTACCGCGGTTATGGTCGTATGCAGATTTATGTTGCTGATGAGAAGCAACCTTTCGGAAGTGGCAAGACTTTATCTATCGTCGATTATGTCCTTGCGGTCTATCGTCGGTATAATGGTTCCTTGGTGTGGTCTGAATCAGATCAGAAATTTGTTGAACAGAAAATAAAGATATTTTCCAATGTTGAACTAAGGGGTGTACCTTATGTGCCATTGGTAAGCTATGATCAGCTTATCAATGCCAGGACGGAAAATAATGATACTATGGTTCAACTGTTTGTGATTGATGAATTGGGCAGTCAGTTTAATAACCGGAATTGGAAAAGCAATTTGCCGACTGATCTACTTGAAGCGATTCTTCAACAGCGTAAAAGCAAAATAGGCATATTGGGAAGTGTGCAGGATTGGAGTTTGTTTGATGCTACGTTGCGCAAGGTGTCCGCGGAGTGTATCGTCTGCTCTAAAGGCTGGCGATTTGTTGTCAATCGGATTTTCTATGCCAAAGATATGGAAAAGGCAAACTATAACACTGATCTTATTAAATCGCATGGTGTGCGGTGTTTTTTCGCAACGGATAAAGTTTATAATTCATATGATACCAATGAGCGTGTTGAGAAGATCGTTGACGCGGTGCAAGCTGGCGAAATGCTGACAAATGAAGAGATATTGAACCATGCCAACGGCGATACGTCGGATATTAGCACGATTACAACATTGAAGCGGAAGTATAAGAAGAGAGTGAGGCGGTAAGATATGATTGGATATGCAGCAGAGATGCGCATGGAATGGATTGTGCGCGCATCTGATCTTGAACTTGTGCGGACATACTATATCTATTGCGGCTCGGATGATCTCGAATCTGTCGCGGTATGCGATGCCTGCCGCGGTGAGATAGTTCGGCGGTTCATGTTAAGTACGCTCGAAAAGGAGCATGACAGAAAGAAGCGTGATAATGATGTTTAATATTATTTTGACAGTTGTATGCATAATATCGCTGATAAGTGTATGCATGATCGCAGGCTCTTTGTATCATCTGATTGATGTAATAGAAGAAAAAATAGACGATATGTCTATGCTGGAGTGTAAGATCGCTAAGGACCTGCCGGATGCTCCGGATCATGTTAACATGGATGATTAGATGCAGTCAAGGGCGGTGCTGATCGGTGCGCTTTGCGCATCCGCTCGGTGCCGCTTGCTTGCCCTTGACGGCATCGCGTTTCGTCTTGTTGCGCGCCCAGTATTGCCAATGAGGTATGTTCGCCGCAGGTGGGCATACCTCGTAATTACCCCAAACCACACACCCCCAACGTGCGCGCACGTTGGGCGGTGGTGGTTCTGCCTGCTCGCGCTTGCGCGACCGCCCCGCCCCCTCTGGATAGGGGGAAAGGGGGCGAAGGGCAGGGGGTTTAGGAATGGTACAATAATATATAATATATACTTGTCGATAAGGACATAACTGGGTCACTTTTAATATTTTTTTGGTTGGTAGGGTTGTTTATGGCTTATAATTGCAAAGTTATATTTTATAATAATGAGATTCAGATCAATAAATACAATTATGGAATTTCTGTATCTGAAAATCATTATAAGACAAGAGAAGAAATAGAGGAGAGTTTAGAAGATGGTTCGATTGTCTTTGAGGATTGTGAACAATATTCTCGGATTGCTTCGACAGATTTTGCAGATCGTGACAAAGCTAATCAAGCTCGGTCACTGAGACGATCTATGCAGTCTATCTATGAGATTGCGCGATCTAATAACTTTAATTATTTCGCGACGTTTACTTTCGCAGAAAATCGGTATGATTATGATAGTTGTAAGGAGAAGCTCCTGCAGTGGTTGAAAAACTTTCAGAAGCGGAAAGTAAGAATCGAGTGGTTGTGTGTTCCGGAACAACATGCAGATGGTGCGTGGCACTTTCACGCGATGATACAAGGCGATATGTCGGAGTACCTTGTTGCAGGCGTGCACGTTGGGCGTTATATTATCCCGTCGTATCGCTTTGGTATAAACGAAGTAGAACCGATTCGCGATTCTAATCGTTGTGCGTCTTATATTACGAAGTACATAACGAAAGAGCTTGCTTTGTGTCTTAAAAACAAGCGCAGATACTTTTATTCGGCTGGACTGAAAAAGCCTGTTGCAAAAGAATTTTATCTTGCTGATGATACAGATCTATTTGATTTTATAGCAGGAAACTTCCCTGAGTATATTATTACATATAACAAGCTTGTTGAAACGCATGGATACCGCGTCAACTATATTCAGCTTGCTAAGACGTGTGTAGATGATGCCGATACATAGCGAAAAGAAAAACGCGAAAAAAGTAGTTGACAAGGTAAAAGTGTAGTGGTAATATACACTCAAGGCGTTTGTAATTAGTTCGCAAAACTCAGGTTTTACGAAATTATCTATTGATTTATTACCAGAGTAGTGGTATCCTAGAAATATAGAGAAATCAACGCTTTACAGGCATTGGGAGGTTTTTATCGTATGGCTGATATTACTTATCATGAACAGGAAGAACAACACAATCTGGATTTGATTCGGAATGTGTGCAATGATCTTCCGGACTACGTCAAGCGGTTCGTCCGTGGTGTCCAACAGACAACGTCGCCGCGAACCAGATTGGGCTATGTACGTGACATCAAAATATTTTTCGAATATATATGTGAGGTCTATACCGAACATCCTTGTGATACGCCAAAGGATGTCTCTCTTGACGTCCTGTCGTCCATAGATACATTTTTCATCGAGGACTATCTGGATTACCTCCAAAAATACGAAAAGAACGGCCGTATCTACACAAACGGTAAATCTGCACTCAAACGCAAGCTCTGTGCCCTGAGTGTCCTCTTTAATTACCTGTATAAGCACGATATGCTACAGGAAAATATATTTGATAAGGTGGATCGTCCCAAACTGCCGGAAAAGGCAATTACACGTATGGATGCGGACGAAACGGCGAATTTCCTCGATACGGTTGAATATGGCACCAATCTGACTGACCGCCAGCTCAAATTTCACGAGAAATCCAAGGTACGTGACTTAGCAATCATGACGCTCATGTTATCCACGGGCATCCGTATCTCCGAATGTGTCGGTCTGGATCTGAACGATGTGGATTTTAAGAATACATGCATCCGTGTAACCCGAAAAGGTGGAAAGGAAGCAATCGTCTATTTCAGCGACGAGGCGGTTGAACCTTTACAGGAATATATAGAGGAACGCAAGAAACTCACGCCTGCCAAAGGCTCAGAAAATGCACTCTTCCTCTCCTCCCACCACAGCCGAATCAATGTTCGAACGATACAGAACATGGTGAAGAAATATTCACAGATTGCGGTCCCTCTGAAGCATATTACGCCACACAAGCTTCGTAGCACCTATGGTACCGCATTATATCAGGAAACCTCCGATATTTATCTGGTTGCCGATGTCTTAGGCCATTCTGACGTAAATACAACCAGAAAGCACTACGCGGACATGGATGATTACCGCAAGCGCCGCGCCAGAAATACCGTACAGCTCCGGGAACATAATACAGTCCCAGACACCAAATCTAAAAAATAGCCATATTGAAAATACCATCAACTTTTACTCAGCTGATGGTATTTTTCATTCATTTTATTTATTCAGATACTTACCTATCGTATGAATCACTTTATTCATTTCCAATGGCTTTGCCAGATGATCGTTCATTCCGGCATTCTTCACTGCCTGTACATCCTCTACAAATGCATTGGCAGTCATGGCTATGATTGGAATTGTCTTCGCGTCCTCACGTGCAAGTGCACGAATCTTCTGGGTTGCCTCGATACCATTCATCACCGGCATCATCACATCCATGAGAATCACATCATAGGTTCCCACAGGTGTATTCTGAAACTCACGAACTGCTGCATCGCCATTCATAACCGTTGTTACCTGTGCACCAGAATCGGTAAGCAGGTATTTTGCAATATCCAGATTCAGTTCATTATCTTCTACAAGCAGGATTTTGACATTATCCAGAGATACCTGCTCCTCATTTTCATTCTCATTGTTTGCGACCTCAGATTCCGGGGCAATCTCAAATGGAATGGTAACTGTAAATGTCGTACCGACACCAACTTCACTCCGTACCTCGATCTTTCCATGCATGCGGTCGATCAGGCTCTTTACGATCGGCATACCAAGCCCGGTTCCCTGATACAAGCTCATCTCGTTGTAATGCTCCTGTGAGAAAGGCTCAAACAGATGACGCATATACTTCTCGGACATACCGATTCCGGTATCCGTGACTGTACAGCGGTATACTGCCCGTTCCGCTTCCATCTCTACAAATTCCGCGCTGCAATGCACACTGCCACCCGGAACATTGTATTTCACTGCGTTATCCAAAATATTCAGTAATATCTGACGCACATGCAATGGACTGCCATATACATATGGATGGATCATGCTGTCCTTACAGTCACCATGCACCAGCGTGATACCGGCTTCTGCAGCTTTCATCGCTGTAATCGTAAGGATCTCATCTGCCAGTTCTGTAATATCAAATGCCTCGTGTGCAAGCTCGATCCGGCTCGAATCAATCTTGCTAAGCTCCAATATATCATTGATTAACGACAACAGATGGTTCGCTGCAATCTTTTCCTTCGCACGGTTTTGGCGCAACAGCTCCACATCGTCCGGATGACGCTCACCAATCTCCAGCAACCCGATAATACCATTTAATGGAGTCCGGATATCGTGGGACATGCGCGACAGGAAGGTCGTCTTCGCTGCATTCGCACGTTTTGCCTCCTGCAGAGCAATCTCAGCCGCCTGCATATTCTCTGTGACATCCTGATGATACCCCCACAGACGGGTTCCTGCCGTATAATTCTCATCCAGAGAACCGCCACATCGTGTGTAGATACGTCCCTTCTTCGGATGAATCCATGCATAGGTATTCTCTGATTTGCCCTGTTCGATCATCTCCTTGACACTTGCCTGCACGGAATCAATGGCAGAATCCACGATTCGCTTGTACCAGCGTTCGTAACATTCCTCCGGTGTCATATCCTCGTAAAATCCAGTGATCTCTCTTGCCACGTCATCGAAATACATTCTCGGCTCTTTGCCCTCATCCATTTCGATCGCCCAGAGTCCAATTTTCGCATTGGTCAAGATTTCGGACAGATCCTTCTGGAAATCCATATCGTTGTGTTTCCGCGTTTTATCATTCAGCGCCATGTTTGTCGTTCCTCTTGTCGTGATTATTTACATTATTTTACAAAAAAATATCCTTTATCATCATATCTGATAAAGGATATTTTTTCAAGATATTTCAAGCCTTTTCTACTTTATCTTATCTATGTAATCAATGATGAAATCGACAGTATCGTCTTCACTCATCAGACTACTATTGATAAATATATCATAGCTTTCCAGTGCACCCCATTTTTTTGAAGTGTAATAGTTATAATACGATGCACGCGCCTTATCTTCCTTTACAATCTGCGCCTTTGCTTTATCCGGAGTCAGATTAAAACGCTCGGAAACATTCTTAATACGTTCCTCCAATGGCGCATGTATAAAGATGCGAACCAGATTCGTATTGTGACGCAATGCGTAGTCCGCACAACGACCTACAAATACTGATGGTCCTTTATCTGCAAGTTTCTTAATCGTATCATATGTTGCCTGAAATGCCTGTTGGTTCAGATTTGTCTGATAGCCTGCACTTGTAAATCCATAGCTATATGGATCTGAAACAAGCGAATACAGAAAACTTCTCGTTGGTTTCTCATCCAGCGATTTTAGGAATTCCTCGCTCAACCCGCTTTCCTTAGCCGTCTCATTGATCAGTTCCTTGTCATAGAAGTTCGCGGAAATCTTTTCAGCAAGCTTTCTACCAATGTTACGACCATTACTGCCAAACTGTCTACCAATCGTGATAATTGTCTTTGCCATAGATAAGCCCCCTTTACACGCCTTGTACAAGTCACTTTTGACTTACTCTGATTATACATTTTTTTGTGCAAATTGTCAAAATATTTTATAAATTTTCGTACTTTTTAGCTATATTGTTGAACTTTTCAATGTTAGAATTCACACGATTCTCCATCGTTTTATATGTATAGTTCACACGCAGCTGCATCATGATATCGTTATAGTCATTCTGTGCCAGCACCGGCTCCATCCGGATATACAGATCATCCGGGTGGAATTTCGTCTTCAATGCACGAAGTGCATCCTTCTCGCCAAGCATCTGCCGGAACTCCTTCGCACGTCCGGTAAAATTCAATGTACCATCGATCAGATCCCCCAAATCATGGCTTGGATAGATTGTGATAAACTGAGCATCCGGCCATTTCTCCGTATTCAGAACCTTTCCTGCACGCATACCGATCACGATAAACTGACGGATTCCAAGATCATACAGCGGCTGAATCGGCTCATTGTCTAACAATCCCCCATCCCGGTACTTCTTCCCGTCGATTTCCACTGCCTCATACATAACAGGAAGTGCCGTAGACGCAAGCAGGATCTTCCGGATCGTATCCGCGTCATAGTCTTCGAGTCTGCGGTATTCTACCTGTTCCGGCTGCTGTGTCTCATTTAAGCGGCTGATTGATACATAGATATCACGGAAATCCGCTTTGATCTTCTCCATATCAATATATTTCTCGAACATCGCAAGCATTTCATTCCGTGAGAAATACATACGCTTTTCAGCAAGCATGTTCAGGTCGATATCAAAGACCGTATCCATATCGATCTCATTCCACGCCTGATACATCCGCTCCATATCGTTCATCGAATATAACATTGCATTGACTGCACCGATTGATGCACCCGATATCGCCGTCACATCCTCGAGCAATCCCTGTTCCTGTAACACCTTCAATACACCAACCTGATATGCACCCTTGCCGCCGCCACCGGCAAGCACCAGTCCAATTCCTTTTCCTTCACCCATATACACGTCCTCCATTTGCTACTTTTTCCAACCCATTTTCCAATCTATATCAATATTAGTTTACATAATACAATTATTGTTTACTATTATATAATACAACCTCTGGTTTGATGTCCGTTTCCTCGGTCATAATCGAATCTACGATCTGAATCGCATACCCGACCGCTGCAGTATGACAATCCGGATGTGCCGCCAGATACCGGTCATAATACCCGCCGCCATAGCCGATCCGGTCACAGCTTCTCGTGAAGACTGCCCCCGGCATCACGATCAGACAGGTGCCACCGGTCTTTTCCGGTTCTAACTGTACCATGCTGTCCGGTTCTAATATATGATATGCGCCCTCGACAAGCGCAGTCTGTTCATTATATGCGTAAAAATCCATGGTATTCCCGTTGACACGCGGCAGATAGATTTGCTTTCCATCCGCTCGGAATTCCGGGATATATTGAAATAAATCGACTTCTTTTTGAATCGGCACATAGAGACACAGTACCGATGCTTCTTTATACACCTCAAGCGCGCGCAGCTTCTCATAGATTTCCTGCGCAGCCTGCTTCTGATATGCTTCAGAAAGATTCCTGCGCTTTGCAAGAATCCCCTTCCGAAGTGCTTTCTTTGATTCTGAAATTGTCATGTAAACCATTCCTTTATCTACTTTAAGCGGATCTGGATATACTCACTCCGCTTATTCTTCGGTATATCCTTCACATGTGTGATACTTCCATCAGCTTCCTTGATATCAATATTATCAAGCTGTGTTTTCAGGTTGCGCTTCACACTTGCGATATATGCCTTACGGAGAGCTGCCTGCTCTGCAAGCTCTGCTTCTGTCAGTCCCTCCACGGTCTTACTTTTTCTTGCCAATTCGTTAATTCTCTGGATATCTGCTTCGTTCATGCGATATTCTCCATTTCTATTCTTATTTCTGGTATCCTTTATGCACGATGAAATCAACCGTATCAAAATCGTCATTCTCATGTGCTAAGAACAGGGTACCCACTGATTTTCCTTCCATCAGATCATAGATCCGTGTCAGATTCTCGGCGTCCATGATTGCCATATCCGCTCCGGAATCTGTTGCGATCCGCGCAGCCGCAATCTTCGTGGACATGCCACCCGTACCATAGTTTGTCACGGCATCCTTCGCCATATTCTTCATCGTATCATCAATCGTCTCTACCAGTGTCAGCTTCTTTGCTTCCGGATTCTTATGTGGATCATCCGTATAGAATCCATCAATATCCGTAAGCAGAATCAGAAGGTCTGCCTTGATCAGATGCGCCACGATCGCAGACATTGTATCATTGTCACCAAACTCGATTTCCTCTGTTGCCACGGTATCGTTCTCATTGACAACCGGAATGACACCCTGCTGTAACAGCTCATTTAATGTATTCTCGGCGTTTCTGCGGCGCTCCGGATCTGTAATCGCGTCAAAGGTCAGAAGAACCTGTGCAGCCATATGGTTATACTCCATGAAAAGCTTCTGGTAGATCATCATAAGCTGTCCCTGTCCGATCGCAGCACACGCCTGCTTCAGGGATACCGTCTTCGGCTTATGGCGCAGTCCCAGCATCTCAAATCCAACACCAATTGCACCGGACGATACTAATATTACGTCCTTCCCCTGATTCTTCAGGTCACAGATAATGCGCACCAGTGTCTCTAACTTCCGGTAATCCGCCCCGCCGGTTTCTTCATGTATGATAGAAGACGAACCGATCTTTAATACGATTCGTTGTTTATCCTTCAATGCTTCTCTGATTCGTTTCTCGTCCACGTCTTTTTCCCTCTTTATACTATGTTATTGATATATGCAGCAACCGCCTCTGCCACCTTGATTCCATCCACAGCCGCGGATGTGATACCACCTGCATACCCTGCGCCCTCTCCACAAGGAAACAGACCTGCATAGTCACTTCGATAGGTCTCATCACGCACGATGCGCACCGGTGACGATGTCCGGGATTCTATACCGGATAACACGGCATCCCCGGATGAAAAGCCTTTTAATTTGCGGTCATAGTCCAAAATCCCTTCAATTATAGCATCATTTATATAGGCTGGCAAACACTTATTGAGGTTTGCAAACTGACAGCCTCCACGGATGTTTGGCTTCACACTTCCAAATTCAGTTGAGACACGATTCGCCTTATAATCCGCAAATAGCTGCACCGGAATCTTACCATTTCCAGCCTCGTAGGCGAGGTGCTCATATTTCTTCTGGAATTCCACACCGGCAAGCACGCCGTAGTCAGCGAATCCATCCGCCGCAAAATCCTCCGGTGTGACATTTACAACGATCGCTGAATTCGCGTTTTCCTCATCTCTTCCGTGGTTGCTCATACCATTTACCACACTCTGTCCTTCGCCGGACGATGCATTAACGACGAATCCACCCGGACACATACAGAAGCTATATACACTGCGCCCCTTGGTTGAACGGTATGTCATCTTATAATCTGCAGCCGGAAGCAGCTTCGCCTGCCCGCTCGTGCCGTACTGGCTCGCATTGACCATCGCCTGTGAATGCTCGATCCGGAGTCCCATTGCAAATGATTTTGCCTCCATCGTGACACCGGCCGCCTGCAACATAGCAAATGTGTCTCTTGCGCTGTGTCCGATCGCCAGAATACAGGCAGATGTCTCCACTACGATCGTCTGCTCGTTCTGCAGATCTTTAATCGTAAGCGACAGACATGTATCGGATCTATGGGAGATCGCGGTAAGCTGATGGGAGAAATGAATCTCTCCGCCAAAGGATCGAATCTCCTCCCGCATTTCCTTCATCACATGCTTTAATACATCCGTCCCGATATGCGGTTTGTTCAGATAGCCAATCTCCTCTGACGCTCCAAACCGTATAAAATCATCAATAACCGCCTGAATCCGTCCATATTTGTCCTTGATTCCGGTATTTAACTTTCCGTCCGAGAAGGTTCCGGCACCGCCCTCGCCGAAGGATACATTGGAATTCGCACAGATCGGTGTCTCTCCCTGCCAGAAGCCTTCAACATCCCTTGTCCGTTCTTCCACACACTTTCCACGCTCATATACAATCGGTCTGTATCCGGCACATGCTAATTGTAACGCCGCAAAATATCCCGCCGGACCAGCGCCAATGATAACTGGGCGATATATGGACACGTCCGTTTTCTCGTTACAATCGTCTCTGCATCGATGCGGAAATGTATATTTCTCATCTTTAGTTAACATAATATTTTTATTGTCTATTATGTTGCGAGGAATATCCTGTGATCGTTCAAATTCCACATCAACCGTATAGATATGAAGCAGATTTCCCTTGTCTCTCGCATCTAAGGATTTCCGAACGATCTGATATGTATACGGATGATTCGTCCTGAGCGTCTTCTGTATTTTCTTTTTTAAAGCGCTTGTTTCGTCTTTTTGTACTGGTATCTTAATCTGGTTAATTCTTATCATGACATGCTCTCCCTGCGCGTAATCCTGTAAGTAACGCAAACGTCAGATTATATCCGCCGCAATCTCCATCAATGTCCAACATTTCTCCCGTCGCATACATTCCGGGATGTCCCAGACATTCCATCGTCTCTGGCTGAATCTCAGTCAGTCGGATTCCACCTGCGGTTACCTGCGCCTGTTCATAGTTTTTCAATGCACGGACATGAAATGGATATCGTCTGCAAAGATAATAAATCTTATGTAACTGGGCTTCTGTTAACTCTGTAAGCGCCTGCTTTGGCTGTTCACACGCGGTCTCCAAAATATACATGGCAAGCTTATCCGGCAAATACGCATTCAGATATCCATACAGACTCCGGTTCACATCTCTGCTTCCCTGCACAAATGCATTCTCTTCTATCTCCGGTAAAAAATCCACATACAGCTTAACACTTGATTCTTCTGATAAGATTCTGCCAAGTTCCGAAGATAAATTGAATATCATAATCCCGGATAAACCATACTCGGTAATCTGTAATTCACCGGACTGTTTCCATTCCGTGTTACCTTCTTCAAACCATGCCGAACATGCCACTCGAACGCCTTTTACCGCCTCAGTATTTTCCTCTGTCATAACAGCACATAAAGCCGGTCTTTGCGGCTCCTGTTTTACACCGAGCTTCTCTGCCAGTCTTGCGCCTTCCGCGCAGCCGCCAAGCGATGGATATGATCGTCCACCACATGCAAGTATCACCTTCCTGGCAATAATCTCCGTATTACACTGAATATGATATCCATCCTTTTTTATCCGAATATCTGTCACCGTTTCCGACAGATACGTGGTTACCTGCAATGCCTTTATTCGGTCTAAAAGTGCCCATACAACCGCTGATGCCTGCATTGATATCGGATAATAATATCCATCGATACATCTTGTATATACACCAATAGAATGCAAAAATGCAAACATTTCATGCAATGGTTGCTCGCCCAGACAGGTATGCAGAAATTTCTGATACGTTTCTGAAGACGAATGATAATGACCATCCTTCATATCTGTATTTGCCAGATTGCATCGACCATTGCCTGTGGCATATAATTTCTTGCCCAGTTTTTTATTTTTATCAATGATACAGACGGTGTTTCCGCCCTCTGCAGCCGCGATTGCTGCAGCCATTCCGGCTGCACCACCGCCAACTACACATACATCATACTGTGTTTTCATTGTTTTCCTCACTGTAAGTTTATTCTAGGTTGATAATGATTCCAGATATCGATACAGTTCCTTTTTCGAATCAAAATGCACATTTTTTAAGAGATCCTGATATACACTCGGATGTAATTTCTGCAAGACCGCCGCATCAATATCAGTATATTCATACACCTGTTGCGTATCTGCCTCGTACACTATCACACGTCCACTCTGAATCCCTACCAAAAATCCATTGTCTTTCCATTCTGTGTCAATGGAAATGGAATCCGCTGCAAGTTCCAGCTTCTGTCCCTCTTTTTCCTGCATACGTTGTTTAAAATATTCATTTGCAAGCAAAAAGCATAACGAAAAAATCCCTACAAATAATAGTACATATAAAAATAATTTCTTCATGGCACCAACTCCTTGAAGAAATTATTTCCATATTTGTATTTAATTATTCAAAGATAATCTTATCCTGCTTTGTCTCATCAAATACTGTTACAAATGTCTTTCCCGGATTCATCTTCAACTGCTTGCCATCAGCGGTATAGTACTTTACAACTCCATTATCCTTTCTCCATGAAATTGCTTCATACTCACCATCTGTAATATAATATCCGGTTCCAGTCTTATCCCAATCGATATTCTGTAAACCATCGCCAAGATCTGTATACTGAACGAACATAACAATCAGGTTCTTGTAGCGAAGCTGCTCATTTGTCTGATCATCAATCTGCTCTGTTCCATACTGGAAACGATAGTACAGTTTCTCATCGGCATTGTACTCATACCATCTTGTACTGCTGTCATTGTATGCAGTTGTCACTTTGTTTGCTGTCTGACCACTGCCAAGCGCTGTATCTTCTACATTGAATGCAAACGCCTTAGATTTCTCACCCAGATACTCGGTACTGTAACCAGCTGCCGCAATACCTTCCTTCAGCTTTTCGCTGTTTGTATAACAGTTGTGTGGTGCAACCCTTGACTCATCACGATAAAAAGTTGTGGAATCATACAGACCATTCAGGTTATTTAATCCTGTATCCTTAATCCATGATTCCGCATAGACAGACCATCCTACATGTGCATAAATACCGCCAAGCATATTTGCCATCTGTACATAATAATGTCTGGCACTACGAACTGGTCCCAGCTTTTCCAGATTGGAATAATCCTTAAATACACACATATATCGGGTAATACCACCCTCAACAAGCATCTCATATGTGATATCTGCCTGTGAGATACCTGATTGTGGCATTGCATCTACAATGTTATTGATCATGATACAAAGTGGTCTCTGATTAGAAAGACTCTCGTCAATCCACTCACCCGAAAACTCATTGATCACATAGCCTTCCTTTGTCGGTGCAAATTCAATATCTGCATCCGACATCGTTGCAGCCGCTTCGGTCGTAATAGTTGCCTGCTCGGTATCCTCCTCTTTCTTTTTTCCACATCCTGCCAGGCAAGATACGGTAAGTGCAGTTGTCAGTGCAAAAATAGACAACTTCTTTAACTTATTCTTCTTCATTGTCTCTCGTATATCCTTTCTTTGTTAATATTTCCTCTTGTAGTTTTTCCATATGCAGACGTTCTGAATCATCAATATGATCATATCCTGCCAGATGCAACATACTATGTGCCGTTAAAAACGCAACTTCACGTCGTCTCGTATGACCATATTCCTCCGCCTGCTCAGCAATCCGATCTACATTTAAAATGATATCTCCAAGCATCAGCTCTCCGGTGTCCTGATTGAAATAATCAAGTGGACTGTTCTCACAGAAATCAAATTCACCCGGCACTTCATACTCTATCATCGGAAACGATAAAACATCCGTCGGTGCATCGATATCCCGGTATTCTTTATTGATTGCCTGAATCCCTGCATGATCTGTAAAGATTACATTCACCTCACATTCATATGGACATTTCAGAAAATCCAGAGACGCCTCTATGATATCCTCTACAATGTCCTGATAATGTGCAGGAATTTCTGTATCCAATTCATTCTCAAAAAATACGCTCAATGTATCTCTCCTTTATTGCCTGTTACATTTTATCCCAAATGTATCAGATAATCAAGTTTTATCTTGTACAATTTAATGTTTATTCTGCGTCTGTTTTTTGTCCCGGCTATGTCGGTTTTCATATTCCTCATACGCATTGACGATTCGCTGCACAAGCGGATGCCGAACAACATCCTCACTTGTAAACCGTATCACAGAGATCTCATCAATATTATGCAGGACACGAAGTGCCACTTCCAGACCTGACTGCGCATCCTTCGGCAGATCCTTCTGGGATAGGTCTCCGGTAATAATTGCTTTGGAACCAAATCCGATACGCGTCAGGAACATTTTCATCTGCGCCGGCGTCGTATTCTGTGCTTCATCCAGCACGATATAGGCGTTGTCCAAAGTTCGTCCACGCATATACGCAAGCGGTGCTACTTCAATCAGTCCTTTTTCCATATTTTTCAGGAATGCTTCCGCGCCCATAATCTCATATAACGCATCATACAATGGGCGTAAATATGGATCCACCTTGCTTTGCAGATCCCCTGGCAGAAATCCAAGCTTCTCTCCAGCTTCAATCGCCGGTCTTGTCAGGATAATCCGGTTCACTTCATTATTCTTAAATGCTGTGATTGCCTTCGCCATCGCCAGATATGTTTTTCCGGTTCCTGCTGGGCCAACACCAAACACGATCATATCCTTGTCAATGGCTTCCACATATTTTTTCTGTCCCAATGTTTTCGCCTTAACCGGCTTTCCATTTGTTGTATGACAGATAATATTCGAATCTGCTGCAAGCGTCGATACGGCTTCTTCCTCGCCAGTTCTTGACAATGATATCGCATAATTCACATTCTGATCAGTAATCTCTTCCCCTTTATCTGCCAGAGCAACTAACTGTTCAATTACTGAAACTGCCCGTTTCACGCTGCCCTCCGAGCCTGTGATACGCAGCTTATCATCCCGTAAAACCACCGCTACATGATATGCCTTTTCCAGATTCTTGATATTGCGGTCGAACTGTCCGAACACCAGCTGAATCTGATCTGCAGGCACTGTAATTGTCTCATAATATGCACTCATAACTGTTCCTATTCCTCATTTTTCTGAATCGTCTCTTCCGGGATTACAAATGTCTCCGGCGCACCAATGATTTCCCTTACAACCAGTATTCCCGATGCAAGACATTCTCCATCTTTACACTCTATTGTAACATTATTTTCTAGTATTTCCACCCCTTTTTTCTTGAGGTCTGCAATATAAGTCTGCAACAGCTGTTCCTGCTTTTTGCGTGCCTCTTCCTCAGTATAAGTCTTTGTCTCATAAATCGGCTGATAATACTTTGTGACAGTCACAGAAAATGGCAGATAATATGCTTTTCCTATATGAAACGTATGCGTGGTGGATACCTGTTCATAACCGTCTACCAACTTTGGCTGATGCAGCGTTTTCACCGAATTTCCAAGCTGGATCGTTATTCCTGTCTTTTTCTTTTTCCCCTGTCTTTTCTGTGTATAATCAAGTGGAAATGCCTGTTGATACTGATACTTCGTCTGCGCATATACAATACCATCTGCCGCCACATAATTCGTCTCGATCAATTCTTCATATTCATTATAGATGTTTACAACTCCAGTAATCAACACATCCCCTTTTTTTACTTCATCGCCAGGATTAACCAGCTTTGTTCCGCTCTTGGCAAGCAGATCAAGCACAATGCCGTCCTTGACTGCCACTATATTGCACGGTGTATCAAACGTCGTTACTTCTTCCTTTTCTACCGTTTCCACAAATCGGACAACCAACCTGGTTCCCTCTACATCACAAGTGATCCATGCGATCTGGTCATACTGCATCCGCAATGTTTTTTCCAGTTCAGCAATCGAAATTGCCGCCCGTTTTGTCCCAATCGGCACGAGTGAATCACTGATATACGTCACGATTTCCTCCTCTGTATAGATAGATGTTCCCTCCACATCTATATGCCAGATAAAAAGAGATGAATAAAAAACGATCCCGGCGCACACCATCAGACTGACAACAAACGCCACCCGCTTCTTATACTTTCGTAAAAATGGATACAAGCCTGTCTCTGTTACAATACTACAGCTAACCTGACATTTCTCCTGCAGCTTCTGGACAGTCTTCCATGCTTTGTACGAGATTGTTGCAAATACCCCGGTCTTATCCATGATTACATCCGTAAACAAAATATCATTATGCTTACAGATGTTCAAAAAGCGTTCTACTTCCCAACCGGTTATATGAATGACACAGCGGTATGCACAAATATCCGACCATTTACGCATGCTTCTCTGCCTCCTCCACCTTCCATCGCACAGCCGCAATATCACCACGAACCGTGATCTCCGCTCCATCGAACGATGCAATCCGAAGTGCATTTCCTTCAATGACGAGCATATTTTTCTTACATCGAAGCAGGACCTGCGTTGTGTCAAAGCTGACAATCTGTCTATACCCATCCACATGTACACATGTCTGATCGTAAAAATGCACCTGCGTCATATTCCATCTCCGAACAGCTTTTATTTCCAATATATGCTTGTGGCGCTCTCATTATGATGTATCCAAAAATTTACACAATAAAAAAGGTGCTACTAAAATAGTAACACCTTAATGTCTGTATTATTTGAACTTGCGCTTTCTAGCTGCCTCAGACTTCTTCTTACGCTTTACGCTTGGCTTCTCGTAATGCTCTCTCTTACGAATCTCCTGCTGAATACCGGCTTTCGCACAGTTTCTCTTGAATCTACGAAGAGCGCTATCTAAAGTCTCATTCTCTTTTACGATTACGTTTGACATACTTCTCTCACCCTCCCTCCAGTTGTAAAATATCTCGTGTTTGTGCGTTTCATAAACAACTGTTTGGGTATTTACCAAATTGCACAAGTTAGATTATAACACATAAATCAAATTCGTCAACAAAAAATTGAAATTTATTGTCACGAATTTACATTTTTTCTTATTTCACTTCATCTCTGCTTGAGAAGATGTGATCGATCAAGCCATATTCAAGTGCCTGATCCGCCGTCATCCAATTGTTACGATCGGTATCCCGCTCGATTTCTTCCATGGACTTACCTGTATTCGCACTTAAAATACGATTTAAACGTTCCTTTGTACGAAGGATATTATCCGTTGCAATCTTCATATCCGTTGCCTGATTGTGTCCTGGAAGTCCACCCAATGGCTGATGGATCATAATCTCGGAATTTGGAAGCGCAATTCTCTTTCCCTTTGTACCACCAGCAAGAAGGAATGCACCCATGCTGGCTGCCATACCAACACAGATTGTTGATACGTCACACTTGATATAGTTCATTGTATCGTAGATACCAAAGCCGGCAGATACAGATCCGCCCGGGCTGTTGATATAGAGGCTGATATCCTTGGAAGGATCCTCAGACTCCAGAAACAGAAGCTGTGCGATAACCAGACTTGCAGTTGTATCGTTTACTTCATCTGCCAGAAAGATAATTCTCTCCTTTAACAATCTTGAATAAATATCGTAAGCGCGCTCGCCTCGGCTCGTCTGCTCTACGACGGTAGGTACTAATGCCATATTATGTTCCTCACTTTCTATTTATGTCAAAAATCTATGAAAGCTGTGCTTCAGCTTCCTTTACACCAGCTTCCAATGCATCCTTGATGCCTGCCGGGTTCTTACCACCTGCCTGTGCCATGTTTGGACGGCCACCACCGCCACCACCGACCATCGGTGCAATCTTCTTGATAATATTTCCAGCATGCGCGCCAGCCTTCACTGCATCATCCGTTGCCATCACAATCAGGTTTACCTTATCTCCCATGTCGGAAGCTAAGATGACTACGCCAGATGCAATCTTTGTCTTCATCTCATCACCGAGATTACGGAGTGCATTCATATCAACACCACTGACAGATACCGGAAGTACCTTGTAATCTCCAACAGAAACAACGTCAGACAATACATCGCCAACAGCCGCCTTTGCCATCTTATCTTTGAGCTTCTGGTTCTCAGACTGTAACTGCTTGATCTCTGCAAGCATGCCTTCGATCTTCTCTACAAGGTTAGCAGGCTCTGCCTTTGCAGCAGCACTTGCCTGTTTCAATGTATTCTCTAAGTTATGATAATATGCAAATGCACCGCGGGAAGTAAGTGCCTCAATACGACGAACACCCGCTGCAACACCCGCCTCTGACACGATCTTGAATGTTGCGATCACGCCTGTCTTTTCTACATGTGTACCACCACAAAGCTCGATAGAGAAATCGCCCATATTGACAACTCGTACCGTCTCGCCATACTTCTCACCAAAGAGTGCCATTGCCCCTGTCTTCTTTGCTTCCTCCAGGCTCATAACCTTTGTTACAACCGGAAGATCCTCAGCGATTTTCTCATTGACAATAGCCTCTACCTGCTCAATTTCTTCCTTGCTGAGTGCCTGATTATGTGTAAAGTCAAACCGGAGACGATCCTGATCTACATAGGAACCTGCCTGCTCGACATGTCCACCGAGAACCATCTTCAATGCCTTCTGTAGCAAATGTGTTGCCGAATGGTTCATACAGGTATGCAGACGCTTATCTGCATCGACAGAAAGCTTTGCAGTATCATGAAGCTTGATCTCGCCATTTTCTACATATCCAATATGTGCGATCTTACCACCGACAACCTTGATCGTATCTTTGACGATGAACTTACCGGTTGCTGTCTCGATCACACCGGCATCGCCGCACTGACCACCCATAGTCGCATAAAATGGTGTTTCTTTGACAAGAATGGAACCATTTTCACCTTCGGAAAGGCTGTCTACGACTGCATCTTCGCCTGCGATTGCCATGATCTCAGATTCGTGTGTCAGTCTGTCATAACCAACAAACTCGGTTGTGATTGCAACATCAATCTGCTCATAAACTGTCGCATCGGCACCCATATAGTTGGTTGTCTTTCTTGCTTTTCTTGCACGCTCGCGCTGTTCCTGCATACAAGCCTTGAAGCCTTCCTCATCTGCAGCAAATCCGGACTCTTCCAGAATTTCGACAGTCAGATCAAGAGGGAATCCATAAGTATCATACAGCTTAAATGCATGCTCGCCAGAGAGAGTTTTCTCTCCCTTTGCCTTCATATCTTCTACATAACCGTTCAAGATAGAAAGTCCCTGATCGATCGTCTTGTTGAAGTTTTCTTCCTCTGTATTTAACGTTGCAAAAATATGTTCCTGCTTCTCTGCAAGCTCTGGATATGCATCCTTGGATACATCAATTACTGTCTTGGAAAGCTCTGCTAAGAAAGCGCCCTTGATACCAAGCAGTCTGCCATGTCTTGCTGCACGGCGAAGCAGACGGCGAAGCACATAGCCACGACCTTCGTTAGATGGCAGGATACCATCAGATGTCATAAATGTAACCGAACGGATATGGTCAGTGATAACACGGATGCTGACGTCTGTATTTGCGTCTTCTTCGTATGTAACACCTGCCATCTCGCAGACCTTGTCACGAAGTGCCTTGATCGTATCTACATCAAAGATAGAATCTACGTCCTGTACGACAACTGCCAGACGCTCGAGTCCCATACCTGTATCAATATTCTTCTGCTCAAGCTCTGTATAGTTGTTGTGTCCATCGTTATCAAACTGGGTAAATACGTTGTTCCATACTTCCATATAACGGTCACAGTCACAACCGACTGTACAACCCGGCTTGCCGCAGCCATACTTTTCTCCACGGTCATAATAAACCTCTGAACATGGACCACAAGGACCTGCACCATGCTCCCAGAAATTGTCTTCCTTGCCAAAACGGAAGATACGGTCTTTGTCTACGCCGATTTCCTTGTTCCAGATATTGAACGCCTCATCATCTTCAAGATAAACCGATGGATACAGACGGTTCTTATCGAGTCCGACAACCTCAGTCAAAAACTCCCATGTCCAATGAATTGCATCGTGCTTGAAGTAATCACCAAATGAGAAGTTACCAAGCATCTCAAAGAATGTACCATGTCTGGCTGTCTTACCTACATTCTCAATATCACCGGTACGAATACATTTCTGACAGGTTGTCACACGTCTGCGTGGTGGAATCTCCTGTCCTGTAAAATAAGGCTTTAACGGTGCCATACCAGAGTTGATCAAAAGCAGGCTGTTGTCATTGTGTGGGATCAGCGAAAAGCTGTTCATCTTCAAATGTCCCTTGCTCTCAAAAAACTCCAAAAACATCTTACGCAATTCATTCACGCCGTAATTTTTCACGTCAAATTTCCTCCTGATTTTTCACATCTTTATTCTTACGGATTTTCTTTCCTACCATAATTCCAAGACCTGCACATACAAGCATTGACAGGAACTTAATCACATAAACCAGCAACTCACTCCATACATGTATCATAGTTTACCCTCCACTTAGTCATCTTTCAACATATTTTTGAAAAAGCAGCTTCGGCTTCCTGTATGGCAGGCAGCTCCTATCTGCTCCACACGTGCAAGAATCGTATCATTGTCACAGTCAAGATACAGACTCTTCACATATTGATAATGTCCACTTGTCTCGCCTTTTAACCACAGGCTCTGTCTGCTCCGGCTAAAATATGTCATAAGCCCGGTCTCTAACGTTTTATTATAAGATGCTTCATTCATATATGCAAGCATCAGTACATCTCCAGTCACGTCATCCTGTACGATTGCCGGAATCAGTCCCGCTTCATTTAACTTAAATTCCGAAAAGGGAATCGCAGCTGTAAGCGGCTTGTAGCCAATTTTCTTGTCTTCCATTGTCGTTTTATCCTCCTGCATGCGCTTATAAGCTTCCTTTTGTCGAAAGCACCTGTCCGGAAAGCCGGCTGTCATACTGTGTTGCCTCATCCAGTGCCTTTGCAAATGCCTTAAACGCCGCCTCAATGATATGATGGTCATTGGAACCAGCAAGCTGTTTGATATGCAGATTCATCATAGCTGAATAGGAAACAGCATAGAAGAATTCCTTTACCATCTGTGTATCAAAATATCCGACCTGCGGTGTGGAAAGATCCAGATCATACACCAGATATGGACGACCGGACAGATCTAATGCGGAAAGCACCAGCGTCTCATCCATCGGAAGCATAAAAGAGCCAAAACGCTTGATTCCCTGCTTGTCGCCAACCGCCTTTGCGATTGCCTGCCCAAGCACGATTCCGGTATCCTCGATTGTATGGTGGCTATCCACGAATAAATCCCCCGTCACCTTGCAATTCAGATCAAAAAATCCGTGTTTTGCAAAGCTGATCAGCATATGATCAAAAAATCCAATTCCTGTATCTACCTTTGCATAACCGCTTCCATCCAGATTTAATTCCATCTGGATATCCGTCTCATTTGTCTTTCTTGATACAACACCTACACGATTTGCCATATGCGATACCCCCTGTTATTTTTCAAAACGAACTTTGATTGAATTTGCATGTGCAGTCAGATACTCTGCCTCTGCAAAATCAATGATATCCTCATGAACGGCTTCCAGTGCTTCTCTGGAATAGTAAATAATGCTGGATTTCTTAATAAAGTCATCTACCGAAAGTGGTGAGAAGAACTTTGCAGTTCCGTTCGTCGGAAGCACGTGATTTGGTCCGGCAAAATAATCGCCAAGTGGCTCGGAAGAATAACTTCCAAGGAAGATGGCTCCCGCATTCTGAATCCGTGTCATCGTATCGAACGGATTCGCTGTGACAACCTCCAGGTGCTCACTTGCGATCTCATTGACCGTATCAATCGCATCCTGCATCGTATCCGCAACCAGAATATATCCATAATTATCCAGAGATTTCTGAATGATATCTTTTCTGGATAATTCCTTTACAAATCCATCGACTTCCTCGCTGACCTTCTTTGCGAGTTCCTCGGAAGTCGTAACAAGAATGGCAGATGCCATCTCATCATGTTCTGCCTGGGAAAGCAGATCTGCCGCTACATATCTTGCATTGGCAGTCTCATCAGCAAGTACCATGATTTCACTTGGACCGGCAACCGAATCGATGCTGACATGTCCGAATACACAACGCTTTGCGAGTGCGACAAAGATATTTCCAGGTCCTACGATCTTATCTACCTTTGGAATGGATTCGGTTCCATAGGCAAGTGCAGCGATTGCCTGTGCGCCACCAGCCTTATAAACCTCATCCACGCCGGCTTCCTTTGCTGCAACCAGAGTTGTCGGATATACCTTTCCCTCTGCGTTACAAGGCGTTGTCATTACGATCTTGCCTACTCCCGCAACCTTGGCAGGGATAACATTCATAAGCACGGAAGATGGATATGCAGCTTTACCGCCCGGTACATACACACCAACCTTTGCAAGTGGTGTTACCTTCTGTCCAAGCAGTGTTCCGTTGTTTTCAGAATCAAACCAGCTGTACTGCTTCTGTTTCTCGTGGTATGTGCGGATGTTCACAATTGCCTTGCGGATTGTCTCCAGAAGCTTCGCATCCACCTGTGTATACGCTTCTTCGATTTCTGCCTCTGTCACACGTACATTATCCGCATTGATCTTCGCATGATCGAATTTCTCTGTATATTCAAATAATGCAGTATCCCGTCTGCTGTGGATGTCATTGACGATATTCTTCACTGTTTCCTCATAGCTCCCATAATTATCCGGGCTACGCTTCAGGAGATTCGTCAAAATATCCTTCTTTGTATCTTCTGTCAACTTAACAATACGCATCTTAAAAGCCTCCTTATGTACTACATATACTTACTGCACTATTTCTAGTGAATAATCTCATTTAAATCATTTAACAGCTTCCGGATTCTCTCATGCTCCATCTTGAGACTCACCTGATTGACAACCACGCGCGCAGAAAGCGGACAGATTTCCTCCAAGACTTCCAGTCCATTTTCCCGCAATGTCGAACCAGTCTCCACGATATCTACAATCACCTCAGACAGATCCACAAGCGGTGCCAGCTCCACCGAACCATTCAGCTTGATAATCTCAACCGTCTGGTTTTTCTTCTCACTAAAATAATTCTTTGCAATATTCGGATATTTACTCGCTACACGGATAATTTCATTTTTGGAAAGCAGTTCCCGTGCAGATGCTGGTCCGCAAACGCACATCCGGCACTTGCCAAAACCAAGATCCATAACCTCATACAGGTTACGGCCTTCCTCCATGATCGTATCCTTTCCAACCACGCCGATATCCGCAGCACCATACTCCACATAGGTTGGTACATCCGATGCCTTTGCTAAGAAAAAACGGATTTTATGCTCCTCATTTGTAAAAATCAATTTTCTTGTATCCGGGTCCTTTGCCTCTTCACAGGTGATGCCCATCTGTTCAAACATCGCGAGTGTCTTCTTGGCAAGACGTCCCTTTGCCAGTGCAAATGTTAAATAACGCATAGTCTCTCCTTAATATTCTGTAATCTTGTCCGCAGCCTCAAAGTAACACAATTTTGCAAAATGCATCTTATGTGCATAATCAATATATTCCTGCAGATCATGTCGTCTGGACATCCGGACAAGCTCTACCTTCTGATCTTCCGCACGCAGCTTACATGCATACGCGATTGCTTCCTTCTGGTCTTCCTCCTTGTACAGGACAAGTACATTGGAATAATCAAGTGCAACGTCAATCTTATTTCTGGCGATCGCACTCATCAGATCATCGACATAAATCGCGAATCCAACGGACGGAGCCTTCTTGCCGAACTTCTCCATCAGGCTGTTGTATCGTCCACCCTTGACGATTGCATCACCGGTTCCGTATGTATAACCGCGGAACACGATTCCGGTATAATAATTAAAGCGGTTGATCATGGACAGATCAAAGCTCACATATTTTTCATATCCATAGCTTGTAAGTGCGGTATATACCTTCCGCATACGGGCAATCGCTTCTAATGAAGCTGCATTTGTCACAAGCTTTTCTGCATGGTCAAGCATATCCAGCCCGCCAAACAGACTCTCGAAGCTCTTCAGTGCCGTCTTGCGTTCTTCTGGAATTTCCAGTGTATTCACAAACTCTGTGAGTCCAAAGAAATTCTTTGAATGAATGTATTCCTTGATGCGCTGTTCTGTCTCATCATCCAGACCAGCCTCTTCAATCATGCCCTTGAAGAACTCCACTTCACCGATCTCAATCTGGAACTCCTTTAAACCCGCTGCAAGCAGACAATGAATCACACAGGCAATAATCTCCGCATCGGCAGCAGAACTGTCATCGTTAATCAATTCTCCACCAATCTGTGTAAACTCAGAAAGCTTTCCCTGATGCTGGTGTGTATTTAAAAATGTATTTCCTGCATAACACAGGCGGATCGGAAGCTGTTCTTCCGGATAATACTTTGCCACGCTCCGGGCAATACTCGGTGTGATATCCGGGCGTAACACCAAAGTGTTATTGTTGCGGTCAAAGAATTTATACATTTCGTTCGAAGCCGCAGACCCCTTATCCATATTGAAAATATCAAAATATTCAAAGCTTGGTGTATCAATATCCTGATAACTGTAAAGTTCTAACACATGATGAATCTGTGAAATTACTTTCTTTTTCTTCTTACACTCGGCATCATAGATATCCCGGACGCCTTCGGGTGTATGTAATAACTTTTCGTTCAAAACCAGCTCTCCTTTTATATCTCATTTCTAACGACATACAAAGTCTAGGATATTATACTCCATTTCTATCGAAAATTCAAAGTTTTTCCAATGTTTTTTCGTTCAGGCAGAAAAGTAGAACATTTGTTTGCATTTTTTTATATTCTATGCTATCATAAATACAGTTTTTAAATCAAAAGAAAGGGGATATGTTATGGCGAATCGAAAACTGACTGATAAGCAGCGGGAAATTCTGGAATATCTGAAGGAATGCATCTTACAAAAAGGGTATCCACCTGCCGTACGCGAGATCTGCGAGGCAGTTCATTTAAAATCAACCTCTTCGGTTCATGCACATCTGGAATCATTGGAGGAAAAAGGATATATCCGCAAAGATCCAACAAAACCGCGTGCGATTGAAATCTTAGATGATGAGTTTAATCTTGCAAGAAGAGAAGTCATCAATGTACCGATTGTTGGTACTGTCACCTGTGGCGAACCAATTCTTGCAGAGCAGAACATTCAGGGCTACTTTCCAATCCCACCGGAATATCTGCATGCAAATGGCAAGAATACATTCATGCTGAAGGTCAAAGGCGACAGCATGATCAATGCCGGCATCTTTGATGGCGATTTAGTTATGTGTGAGGAAGCACAGACAGCAAGAAACGCGGAAATGGTCGTTGCTCTGATTGATGATTCAGCAACTGTAAAAACTTACTACAAAGAAGCCGGTTACTACCGGTTACAACCAGAAAATGACACGATGGACCCAATCATCGTTCAGGACGGAGAACTCCAGATTCTCGGAAAGGTCATCGGATTGTTCCGTACGTTCTAGGAATGGTTGCCCGTATACAATCAATATTGGTCACACTACATAAAAAAGACAGATTCTAACTTTGAGGTGGTACCTCAAAATATGGAATCTGTCTTTTTTTCATGCATCAGATTAACTGAATATAAAATCGCAGTAGATACCCTGCTTATCTTCCTTACATGTAATGAACCGGTACCGTACACATCTGCCCTCGTTAAAGCGTACATAAAAGGACGAATACGGACTTGCAATCTTCCCCTGCAATTCATGAAAAACTGCCGCCGCGCGATCCACAGAAAACGACTCTAATTTCATGTCAATCGCAAATTGTTTGAAATGTTCTGTGACCGAAAAACTCTTAATCTCTTTTATACTATTCACAATGTCACAAAGTCTTTGCTGCAGTTCCGGTCCCGTTTGTAGCTGAACCTTGCTCATGTATGCATTCATGATCTTATACATAGCAGGTACTCCATTTCTCTTTAGTATTTTTGCTTATCCGGTATACGGTTATGTATCTCTTTGAACTCATCAAAATGCTGGATGAATAATTTGACAACCTTCGGATCGAAACTCTTGCCCGATAAACGTATAATCTCATCAAATGTATCTTCCAACGACCAGCCCTTCTTATAGTAACGGTCAGAGGTCAGTGCATCAAATACGTCACATACCGCCATCAAACGGCTGATATAGGCAATCTCTTCACCCTTCATACCGAGATATCCGGTACCATCCCAGCGCTCATGATGTTCCTTTGCCAGAATACACGCCAGATGCATCAGTTCACCCGGACATTTCTCCAGAAGTGCCTCACCGTATAAGACATGGTTCTTCATAATCTGGTATTCTTCATCTGTCAGCTTATCCGGTTTATCAAGTATTTCTTCACTGATCATCAGCTTACCGATATCGTGCATCATGGATGCTGTCGATACCATCTCCACATATTCATCATCAAATCCAGACGCTTTCGCCAATACCCGCATATAGGCGGCAACTCGCTTGATATGCTCTCCGGTGAACTTCGATTTACTCTCACTAATCTCGGCGAACGAGAAGATAAGGCCTGTCTGGTTATCCTGCATCGTAACTGCCATATTGATTGCAGAGTTGATCATCATGGAATTTCGCTGTACGATGAAATATGCTGCAACGGAAAGCCCGAATACAACCACGATCTGTGGAACGACATAAGACATCATAACCTCTTCAAATGACTCACATGGAAATCCGATAAATACATCCGAAAACCGGAATGCAAAATAATTCGAACCAACAATGCCGCACGACATCAGAAGCGACGCAAACAGCACCAACGTCTGATTGTAATAAAGCGATGCCAGAAGGATCGGGAATAACATAATCGGATATGCATACGTCGATAAAAGTGTCAGCATCAGTGTCGCAATCAGACAGACACAAATAATAACGATATGCTTCGTCACAGGTGCATGATCAAATTTTAATATGTTGATGATCAGCGTTGGAATCAACGCAATAAAAATTGCAGACGCAAAGAATACGATCAGTACAGATTCATCCATATCCGTACCAAAATAACAATAAACAAATGCAAGCGCGAGAATCGCCACGATCACACGCATACATCTGGCAGAAATCTGATTAATTTTACTGTAATTATCCTGGATCAGTTTTTCCTTATTATTCAAATTAATACTCCCCCAGTCGTAAAAGCTCTCCATCCCTCCAAATATTATCTAAATCATAGAAGGATCTCTCTTTTTCTGAAAATACATGAATAATTATATCATAATAATCCAGTAAAATCCATCCTCCATTTGCATATCCTTCCCGATTTTTCATTTCGGCTCCGGCTTCCCGCATCGCATGCTCCACATTGTTGCACATTGCCTGCACCTGATTACGGTTGGAACCATCTGCAATTACGAGATAATCACACATAGAAGAAATCTCGGATATCCGAATAACACGAATATCATTGCCCTTCTTATCATCAAGTGCCTTTACAATTGTTCGAAGATATTTATTTTCACTCATACCCTGTCTCCTTACAGTTCCATGTTATGCACAACATAAAAATCATAGGTCTTCTGTGTCATATAATCCATCTCAGCGGTCGTCCGGTTCAGATAATCAAGTGTATTCTTCAATATATGGATCACGCACGCATCCAGATCCGTAAATGCCTCTTTGCGGATTTCCTCCATCTCCGGGAGCATCTTCCGGTTCGGTTCAATATAATCGGCAACGAAGATGATCTTATCCATCAGTGTCATGTTCGGGCGTCCGGTTGTATGATATGTGATCGCATCTAAGATCACCTGATCAACCACATCGTATTTGTACCGTGCATAATACGCGCCAAGCTTCGCATGCAGCATATCCGGATTCTTCTCCTCGTATTTGCTGATTGGAAGTCCGTGCTTTCTCGCTTTCTCGAGCTTCGTCTTCGTCGGCAGTCCTTTCGCACAGTCATGCAGCAGTCCTGCTATACGCGCCTTTTCCACATCTTCTCCATGCACCATTGCCAGACAGGCAGCCGTATACTCGACACCAAAAGAATGTGTCAGTCTGGTCGCACTGATCTTGCCCTTCAATCTTGTTATCATTTTGTCTCTTGTCATCATATCTGTCTTCTCCCAGCTTCCTGCTTATAAAGTGCATGTGCTTCTATATACTGTAATACATCGTCCGGTACAAGTCCCTGTATAGATTCTCCCTTAGCAATCCGCGCCCGTATCTCACTTGATGAAACCGGAACCGGCGGCATCGCCACATAGGATATGTGAAACGCCGGATACTTCGTACAAAACCTGCGGATATATGTCTCGATCGTATCCCGTTGTCCCCCTCTTGCAACAACCAGAATCTCACACAGATTCGCCAGTCGTTCAAATTCATACCACTTGTGTAGCTGAAACAGCGAATCATCACCGATCACAAATTCGATTGTAAGCTTCGGATACAGCTTCTTTAACCGGGTAAATGTATCCACGGTATATGTGTATCCATCCCATTTTAATTCAAAGTCACTGACCGAAATCTTCGGGATCTGTGCCATCGCCAGCCGGAGCATATCCATCCGCATGCTTCCATCCACAATCGCAGCTTCCTCCTTGTATGCCGGAATATGATTCGGCATACAGACAAGCTGATCTACTTCCGGACGTGCCTTTAAAACCGCCTGCGCAATCGCCACGTGACCGGCATGTACCGGATTAAATGTTCCTCCGAGAATCGCGATTGTATGAAATTGTTCGAATCTCACATCTGCCATCTTATTCCGGGAGAACGATTTTCGGATCTTTCTTTCTCTTCTTATACAACACGATCTTCTTGCCGATGACCTGTACGACTTGGCTGTGTGTACGCTCTGCCATCACAGCCGCGATCTCCTTCGGATCATCGAGACAGTTTTTCAACACACCGATCTTTACCAGTTCCCGCTTTTCTAACGCCTCACTGACTGCTGTGCAGACCTCCGGTGTCAGGCTGGACTTTCCAATGTTCATGATCGTATCGGCATTCATTGCCAGACTCTTCAGATAAGCTCTCTGCTTACTTGTCATATTCTTTCCTCTTTCCTTTTAACGATTTAACGATAATAATCAAACTCCAGACCATACAATCTTACGGTGTCTCCCTCTTCGATACCAAGATCTTCGAGCATCTGTAAGATTCCATTATCCTTTAAGAATCTCTGGAAGAACGCAAAGCCCTTCTCAGACTCCAGATTCGTATAACCAAGCATCTTCTCGATCCGAGGACCTTCCACAAGGAATACATGCTCCTCTTCCTCAGACTTTGTCACCTCAAATGGCAACTCCGGATCATCCATGAACTCTACATCCATCTCCGGTGCAAACTCAATTACCTCATCCGGTGCTTCCTTCACTAATTTATTTACATACCACAGCAGTTCTTCGACACCCTTGCCGGACACTGCTGATATCGGGAATACTTTGATTCCCTTTGGTTCATATTCGTCCTTCAATAACTGGATCACAGTCTCGTAATCCTCACCGTACAGCGCATCACACTTATTTGCGGCAATTACCATCGGCCGGCTTGCCAGCTCTTCATTGTACTGACGCAGTTCCTTGTTGATTGCTTCGATATCCACGATCGGATCTCTGCCCTCCGTCGATGCCGCATCAACAATGTGGATCAGCACCTTTGTACGCTCGATGTGACGTAAGAATTCAATTCCCAGTCCAACACCTTCCGATGCACCTTCAATAATACCCGGAATGTCCGCGATTACAAATCCCTGCTTTTCTCCAAGATCGACCACACCGAGATTCGGATTGAGTGTTGTGAAATGATAGTTTGCAATCTTCGGTTTTGCATTTGTCACACGGGACAGGAATGTGGATTTACCAACATTCGGGAATCCAACTAATCCAACATCTGCGATCATCTTAAGCTCTAAAGTTACCCAGAGCTCTTTCGCCGGTTTTCCCGGCTGTGCATACTTTGGTGCCTGCATGACCGATGTCACATACTGACGGTTTCCTTTGCCGCCTCTGCCGCCTTTTAGCAGCGTCACAGGCTCTGTCTTGTTCGACATATCCAGAATTACTTTTCCAGTTTCTGCATCCTTTACGACGGTACCTGCCGGAACTTTCAATATTATATCGTTTCCATTGGCACCATGGCAGTTTCTTTTTCCGCCTTCTTCTCCATCCTGTGCCACATATTTACGCACATGACGGAAATCCGTAAGCGTATTTAATCCGGGATCTACCACGAAGATAACATCGCCGCCATCGCCGCCGTCGCCGCCGTCCGGACCGCCATCCGGCACATATAATTCCCGGCGAAATGACACATGTCCGTCGCCGCCTTTTCCTGATCTTATAAATATTTTCGCTCTATCTGCAAACATGGGACGCCCTCCCTCATAAATACGATTACCAAATTAACTCATAAATCCAGAAAAAGCCGGGATATAACTCCCGGCTCTTCTAGTGCTTTCTTACTCAGCTGACTCAACAGGGTATACAGAAGCCTGCTTCTTATCTCTACCCTTTCTCTCGAAACGTAAAACACCATCTACAAGTGCAAATAATGTGTCGTCTCCGCCGATACCAACGTTCACACCAGGATGAATCTTAGTTCCACGCTGTCTGAATAAAATATTACCAGCCTTTACAAACTGTCCGTCTGCTCTCTTGGCGCCGAGTCTCTTAGACTCTGAATCTCTACCGTTCTTAGTAGAACCAACACCCTTCTTATGAGCAAAGAACTGTAAATCCATTCTTAACATAGTCGTTACACCTCCTTGTAGTGTACTTGCAAATACTTCTTTCCGTATTCCTTCTCGATATTGGAAAGCCCCATATCCAAGGCACGGATCAATAATTGTCCTTGTTCATCGCTGTCCGATGAAAATTTGAATTTTATGCTTCCGGATGAATCCTGCTCGCATGCACACACATTCTCTGTGAGTGCATCCACCGCATTCACGGTATTGATGACAAGCGCTGATACCGAAGCACAGATAATATCTTTGCCTGCGTTCTCATAGCCTGCATGTCCGCTTACCGAAAATCCACGGTAAGTCTTATCCGAATACATATAAAACACTGCCTGTATCATAGTTTCAATTAAGCGTTGATTGCTTCAATCTTAACCTGAGTAAACGGCTGTCTGTGACCCTGCTTCTTATGATAGCCAGTCTTTCTCTTGTACTTGTAAACAACAACCTTCTTACCCTTACCTTCGCCAAGAACAGTTGCCTTTACAGAAGCGCTCTTGCAAGCATCTCCACAAAGTACATCTTTGTCAGTATTCACTGCAACTACGTCGAATGATACCTCTGAGCCTTCCTCAGCATTAAGCTTCTCTACCTTAATGATATCTCCTTCAGCTACCTTGTACTGCTTTCCGCCTGTTGCTATAATTGCGTACATATGGTTTCCTCCTATTATCATTACTCGCCAGTTTCGGTGCTGCATGATTGCAGACTTGTACCCCACTGTGCGGCACACTCGTATATATTAGCATCTGATTGTATGCTTGTCAACACAAAAAATATAATATTTTGTAATTTTTTATGTTAACCTATTTGATTTCTGAAAATACCTCGTGCAATGCACGTTTTCCTTTTTGTCTTGTCAGCTCGACAAGTCCAAGCTTCGTCATATCCACCACAGTTGTCCGGACCGGATCAGTGCGTACATATTCTGCCAGATTCTTCATAAGCTCATGATTATGACTTTCTTCCTTCATGTTGATGAAATCAATCATCACAATTCCGGAAATATTACGCAGTCGGAGCTGCCTTGCAATCTCCTTTGCCGCTTCGATGTTAATCTTCAGGAACTGCTCCTCCGCATTTTTCCCTTTGATTGACTTGCCGCTATTGACATCGATCACCGTCATAGCTTCCGTCGGCTCGATTACCAGATATGCCCCGGACTTTAAGTATGCGCGCTTCGAAAGCGTCTTCTCAAGCAGACTTGCAAGCGAATACCGAAGCGTAAGTGTATATTCGTCCGTATAGAGTGGGATCTCCGAGATTGCTTCCGTCACCTCTGGAATATCGGTCACGATCTCCACATCCTGCAATGCATGCATCCGCCGGATATCTTTGATATATTCGACCTCCGTGTGGTACAGGCAGGTATATTGTGTTGCATACTCGGACTTCTTCATAATCGAATAAAGCAGTCGTGCCTGTCCTTCGATTTCCCGCGTAATCGCAGCATCCTCCGCATGCTCTGCCTGCGTCCGGATAATTCCACCAAATGTAAGCTTTTTTATCCGCTCGATCTCTGCCACATTTCCTTCTGCCAAATAGAACTGCGCATCCTGCTCTGCTATAAGCAGGTTCTGCATCAAAGTCTTTAATTCCTTTTTTCTTGCACTATCTGTAATCTTGGAAGAAACTCCGACAGGTGCAAAAAGCGTCGTTACCGCGTAATCTCCCTGCAGGGAAATATCTGTCGTCACCGCATAACGTTTTGTCTTGATCTTATCACGCACGACCTGCACCGTCACGAGATCACCGACCTTTAATTTCTCCCCGTGGTAATCATCCATCGACAGATAACAACTCTCGCCCTTTTTGATATCCACGAACGCCGCATTGATGTTCGGCGATAGATTCGAGACTCGCGCCCGGTAGACATTTCCAAGGATACTGTCCGCCTCATAACACCGGATCTCCATCGCTTTTCCATCCTCGAACAGGATTCCAAGCTTCTTCTTATTCCATTCTGTAAATACAAACTGCTTCATACTCTCTTATCTGCTTCCCACATCCTGCGGCACATCCATTAAAATCTCGTTCCACTTGCGGAAAGCGGCTGTAACTCCTCTTTCTCGCACATGTATGTCTCCAGCCGGTGAATCCGGTAATCATACCGGTTAAACGGTACTCCCGCTTCGTTACACATCGCCTCTACGACAAGCTCCGGCTTTAAGTTATCCTTGCTTCCGGATGCAAGCAGCATATAGACGCCATCCTTGTATTCTTTGATTTCATAGATGAGTGGACGGATATCCGTCAGTTCCTCTTTGGACTTCGTCTTCTTGACGATCTCAACCTTGTCTTTCTCTGCAAATGCAGGCAGCGCCTGTAAAAGCTGCGGTATTGTATCGTTCTCACATTCCTCGTTTTTGTAGATACAATAGTCAGACGCGGTCACGATTGCCATCGACGGCTTCGCATTGTCCGGAAGCTCGATGATATCCAATACCTGAATCTCCGGTGGCATCGTCGCATTCAGGCGCGCCATCATATCTTCGGTCGTTGTCACGCTCTCAAACTCTCCATCGAAATATTCCCCCTCCGATGTCATGCCAAGCGGCATCGGTGCCGCAAAGGAGATCATCTGGTGAGGCGAAAAGCCCTTCGAATATGAGACATCCAGCTTCGCCCGCCGGATCGCCTTCTGGAAGAACCGCATAATATCGAGATGTCCAATGAAACGAAGACTTCCAAGCTTGGTGTATTTAATTCTTAGCTTCAAAGCAGACACCTCCTCCATATGTGGCAGAACCACAGCCAGAACACTGCATCCGGCAGTTTCCGGTCGTTTTTCCCTCCTGTGCCTTATGCCACTCCTGTAACAGGAACCCGCGGCTCACACCGACGTCTAAATGCTCCCACGGGAACACTTCGTCATCCGGTCTTTTTCTCGCTGTATAAAATTCGATATCGACATGATGGTTTGCAAACGCATTTTCATACCGCTGCATATCAAAATACTCTGTCCACGCATCGAAGATGCCACCCTGCTCATACACATCTAAGATTGCCGCACCCAGTCTACGGTCACCTCTTGCAAGCACACCCTCTAAAATTGAGATTCCTGCATCGTGATACGAAAACTTCAGACTCTTCTGGTTTCGCTGTGCCCGGAAGGAGTCCTTCACATATCTTGCCCGGCGGGTAAATTCATCCGGTAGGATCATCGGTGCCCACTGGAACGGTGTAAATGGCTTCGGTACAAAATACGATGCCGATGCGTTGATCATGACACGGCCATTTCGTTTTTCCTTTGGTACATTGTCAAAATATACCTCTGAGATACGCTCTGCCAGATCCGCGATACCATACAGATCCTCATCAGTCTCCGTCGGAAGTCCGAGCATGAAATAAAGCTTGACCTTATCCCAGCCACCAAGGAACGCCTGTCTGCTTCCCTCTAACAGATTCTCGTCTGTAATTCCCTTGTTGATAACATCCCGCAGACGCTGGGTACCTGCCTCCGACGCAAATGTCAGGGAGGACTTCTTGATATCCTGCACCTTACTCATGACATCGAGAGAAAATGCATCGATACGAAGTGATGGCAATGACACGTTTACATGATCGGTATCCCGCAATGTAATCAGATAATTCAGCAGCACATCGAGATTCTCGTAATCACTCGAGCTAAGCGAGCTTAACGAAATCTCTTCGTAGCCGGTATTATCCAGCATCGTCCGCGCGTATTTTTTGAGCATTTCCACATTCTTCTGTCTCGTCGGACGATAGATCATTCCCGCCTGACAGAACCGACAGCCACGGATACAGCCACGCATGATTTCCAGACACACACGATCCTGTGTTGCCCGGATATACGGTACAACCGGCTTCATCGGGTATGATACATTCTCAAAATCAACGACGACCTGACGTTTTACCTTTGCTGGGACATCCTCATATTTCGGTACGACCTTCTCGATCGTTCCATCTTCCTGATACGAAACCTCATACATCGATGGCACATAAATACCCGGAATCGAAGATGCTCTCCGCAGGAAATCCTCCCGGCTCATGTCCGAATGTTTATACTGTTTGTACAGATCAAGCAATGCATCGTAGCTTGTCTCGCCCTCTCCGATATAGAAGATATCGAAGAAATCCGCCATCGGCTCCGGATTCACTGTACAAGGTCCGCCACCAATCACGATCGGATGCTCCTTCGTACGATCCTTCGCAAGCAATGGAATGCCTGCTAAATCAATGACCTGTAATATATTGGTGTAACACATCTCGTACTGGATCGTAATTGCAAGCCAGTCAAATTCCGAGATTGCCGTCTGTGTCTCCAACGAAAAAAGCGGAATGTGCTCCTTCCGCATGATCGCATCCAAGTCCGGCCATGGGCTGTACACACGCTCACAGTACACGTCCTCTCTGCGGTTAAACATGTCATACAAGATCTGAATTCCCAGATATGACATGCCGATCTCATAAACATCCGGAAAGCACATGGCGATCCGGACGTCTACCTCACTTAAGTTCTTGCGAACCATATTTACTTCATTTCCGATATAACGGGCCGGCTTTTCAATCTGCATCAAAACCCGTTCCGGAAGTGCTAATCTTTGTTCCATTCAATCTGACCTTTATTATTTATATTAGTTCTTAAAGCTGTGGATCGGTGCCGGGATTCTTCCCCCACGATTGATAAATGCATCGCAGGAATACTGGTTCACCGGCATGATTGGAGCATAGCCAAGCAGTCCACCAAACTCTGCCTTATCGCCAACTGTCTTTCCGATTACAGGAATGATACGGACAGCTGTTGTCTTCTGGTTTACCATACCAAGCGCCATCTCATCTGCGATAATACCGGAGATTGTCGTTGCCTTCGTATCGCCAGGGATTGCAAGCATATCCAGACCGACGGAGCAGACACAAGTCATTGCCTCAAGCTTCTCGATCGTAAGGGCACCTGCCTCAACCGCATCGATCATACGCTGATCCTCACTGACCGGAATAAATGCACCGGAAAGTCCACCGACATAAGAGGATGCCATAACGCCACCCTTCTTCACCTGATCATTGAGCATGGCAAGTGCCGCAGTTGTACCTGGTGCACCGGAAAATTCCAGACCAATCTCCTCAAGGATTTCACCGACACTATCTCCGACTGCAGGTGTTGGAGCAAGCGAAAGATCGATAATGCCAAACGGCACTCCCAATCTCGCAGATGCTTCCTTCGCTACAAGCTGTCCAACTCTTGTGATCTTAAATGCAGTCTTCTTGATTGTCTCACAAAGCACCTCGAAATTCTCACCGCGCACTGCCTCAAGTGCTGCCTTTACAACACCCGGACCACTAACACCAACGTTAATGATGCAATCTGCCTCTGTCACACCATGGAATGCACCTGCCATAAACGGATTGTCATCCGGCGCATTACAGAACACAACAAACTTTGCACAGCCGATGGAATCCTGATCCTTCGTAAGCTCTGCTGTCTCCAATACAATTTCACCGATCAGCTTGACTGCATCCATATTGATACCGGTCTTTGTGGAACCGGTATTGACAGAAGAACAAACCTTTCCAGTTACTGCCAATGCCTTTGGGATAGAACGGATCAAAAGCTCATCAGCCTTTGTCATACTCTTCGAAACAAGAGCAGAATATCCACCGATAAAGTTAACGCCTACCTTATCTGCTGCACGATCAAGCGTCTTTGCGATTTCCACGAAATCATCGCTTGTCTTACATACACTGCCACCTACAAGTGCGATCGGTGTAACAGATATACGCTTATTTACGATTGGAATACCATATTTCTTAGAGATTTCCTCGCCTGTATAAACCAGATCCTTTGCCTTCATTGTGATCTTGTTATAGATATTATCACAGGTTTCCTTGAGTGTACCGCCCACACAGTCAAGCAGGCTGATACCCATTGTGATCGTACGGACATCCAGATTCATCCGGGAGATCATTGCATTGGTTTCAATTACTTCATTTATGCTAATCATTTGCTTTCCTCCATCCAATTACAGTCTGTGCATCATGTCAAAGATTTCTTCCTGCTGTGCCTTGATCTGCACACCAAGTTCCTCTCCGATACCTGCAAGATCCTCCGCAATCTGGTCATGATCCTTGGATGCAGCTTCAGCATTGACAACCATCATCATATTGAAATAGCCGTCTACGATCGTCTGGGCAATATCAAGGATGTTGATATTGTTCTCGGCAAGGTATACACACACTTTTGCAATAATACCGACTCTGTCTTTTCCTACTACCGTGATAATTGTTTTCTTCATCTTACTCTTCCTCCGTGTATTGAAAATATACTTAAATATCAAGCAGCGCACTGTGTGTATCTCTGTTTGCCACCTGCAAATGAAAATCCCGCACATCGTCTGTGAACGGATTTCCTTCTAACTCCGCCGCAACTGCCGCATAGGCAAGCTCCGGTAAGTTATTTTCCTTTGACAAATGTCCAAGAAAAATAGTTTTTATATGATCATTGAGCACATCACGGATCAGTTTCCCGCCCGCTTCGTTGCACAAATGTCCATAACTGCTTAAGATCCGCTGCTTGGTCGAATACGGATATGGTCCAACCTGCAGCATGCGAATATCATGATTCGCCTCCACCAAAAGCGCATCCGCGTCTTTGAGTGCCTGTATCATATAACCATCATATCCTCCCATATCGGTCGCAACGGCAATCTTCCTGCCATCACACAGCAGGCTGTAGCAGACCGGATCGGCCGCATCATGCCACGTACTGTGTGCCAGGATCTCAATATTGCCGACCATAAATGGTTCATCCGGCTGAATACTATGGAACAACCCATAGTCAAGCGTTCCAAGGCTCGTTGTGTATTTGATTTCTTCTATTGTCGCTTCTGTCGCATAGATTGGAATGCCATACGCTCTTGATATTACACCGAGACCACGTATATGGTCAATATGTTCATGCGTAATCACGATGCCGTTGATGTCTGCAAACGTCCGGTCTACGTCCTGTAACGCATCCAGTATTTTTTTCTTGCTGACACCGACATCGACTAATATCCCTGTATTTTCACTGCCAACGTATGTACAGTTTCCACTGCTTCCACTGGCAATCGTCATCATCTTCATAGTTTATCTCGCAATTCCCTCACTCTCCGGGAATAACACTTTCTTCATTTTTTCTTTTAGAAATGTGGAATCCTTCCATCGTCCCAGCTTCTTTGTGCGCTGCATCATTGCCTCGCCAAACAGCTTCTCCATGAACTTCACAAGGTTCGGTGTGCCGACCGCCCGAATCTTCACTTTATCCCCTTCAAACTGCAGATCGATCACCTTGTTTGCGACCTCTTCAAGATAGTAAAGCCGGATCTTCAGTCCAAATTCTTTCTCCGTTCGATCCATCAGCTCACAGCCCGCTGCAACCGGAAGTTTCTTTCCACCGATATCTAAGATCTGATAGATATATGGATGTGCCGACAGATACCCGACGCGGATATGATACACCTTTTTTCCATCCCGCACATGCAGTACCAGGTATTCCTTTTTGTACGAGATGCCCAGCTGCTCGATGCCTGTCATATACAGAGAATAAAACATCTGATTCGCATTTGGCAGGATACTTGATGCATAATCGGTCACATCGTAGGTTCTGCCTGTATATGGCTTTACCACACGTTCTATATAGGCTGCATACACCGGATCAAGCTGCTTTGCATTCTTTTGATACCGTTTTTCTGCAATATAGTTTTTCAGAGTATCACCGATCGTGGCAAACGGCTTACGGATGAAATTTTCCTCATCCGCTGCAAACTTACAGATTCTTGCAACCAGATGTCCCTCCGGAAATACTTCATAACCGCCTGCAGTACAGGCGATCACCAGATTCTTTCTCTGGTTGATATAGACATTCTGTCCAAATACACCGTTGAACAGCCATGCACCATCCTTTAAGCACCAGATCTGATATCCGTACCCTTTCGTGAGCGTTGTATCCTCGAATTCCACATGTGTCTGTGTTGATTCGCGGATCCACGCCCGGCTTAAAAGCTGGATGTGTTTTCCATCCCGGATGATCGCACCATCATTTAAGTAAAGCTCACCAAGCTTTACCATATCCTGCAGGGAAAGCTTCATGCCCCAGCCACCGCGTTCAATGCCCTTCGGGCAGCAGTCCCATGTGATATTATGGATACCAAGCGGGCGAAACAGACGTGACTTCAAATAGGCAAGCATAGAACATCCCGCCCGTCTCGTCACGATTGCTGCAAGCATATAGGTATTTAAGCTATTATACGTGAAATCCGTCCCCGGTGCAAAGCTTACATCACTGCCAATAAATGATTTTCGCCAGTCCTCCGCGAAATACGAGCTTACCTCATCGAATTTCACACCTGCAGTCATCGTAAGCAGATGCTTCACCGTGACTTCCTTCATTGCCTTCTTCGTGAAAAGTCCGGTGTATTCCGGGAAGATATCTACCAGCTTCTCATCAAGCGATAACAGCCCTTCTTCCATCGCAAGTCCGACCGCCATGGATGTCACCGACTTGCACATGGAAAATGATACATGCCGGTATCCTGCGTCATAAGGCGGTACATAATGCTCCGCCACAAGCTTTCCATCCTTTAAGATTGCAATTCCGGCGAGTCCAACCTTTTTATCTTCGGACAATGACCGGATAAAATCATGTGTGCTCGGCAGATTGATATCTGCCACCAATGGATTACAGACCTTTTTATTCTCTGCTGTATACGCAGGCACAAACTCTTTGCTGTCATTTCCATGATAGATTGGAAGATTTGATTTCTTCGTCGTTACCATATCATAGAAAGAATCCAGTAATTTTAATTTCAGACTGTGTTGTTCCATCGGCAATCCCCCATTTTATTTATGTAAGTCTTACAAAGCTGCAGGCATCAATCAGACTATCCTGAAAGCCCTCTGTCTGTGTCAGATCAATCACCTGAAGCTTCTCCCGATATACTTCAAAATCACGACTCAATGGTCCGTGGATCAGAAGATCTGTAGCACCGGCAAGCGATGCATTTCCAACCACTTCCAGCTTATCCATGAAATCCTGTGGCAGCATACCAAGATCAATAGCATCCCGCGCATTCAAATAAAAGCCAAAACCACCGGCAATATATACCTTGTCAATATCTCTTGCATGCAGACCTGCTGTTTTAAGCAGACATTTGATTCCGGCATACACCGCCGCCTTTGCAAGCATGATAGACTGTAATATCTCCGAGTTGATATGGATTCCGTGAATCACGATTCCACTGTCTAAGAATTCCTCCGCCAGCGTTCCGTTTGCGTGAATCTTCTCCAGTCTTCTGCCAAGCGCGATTGCTTCAAGCAGACTGTTGCCATACGCATGCTGTTTTCTCGCACATCCCTCAAATGCTGGTCCACAGGCAGTACTCGTCGCCAAATACCGCTCTCCATCTTTTAGAACCATCTCACCGTTTGTACCAAGATCTAAGAACATGTAACGTTCTGGCACTTCTGTATTCCGACTTTTCTCGATATGCATCACACCCGCGATGACATCTCCGCCAAGAAACGCACTGCTACATCCAGATAAGAACACATTACAGTCTTCTTCTATAATCTCAGGATATTCTTCTTCGACAACCGCCATCTGTTCTTTCGTAAATAATTCCTGTCCTGGCACGATTACACTGCCATGTAGCGTCGTTGGAAATGGAGCTTCTCCCATATCTGAAATATCGTACCCAAGCAGGATGGAAATCATCGTTGTATTTCCTGTGATTGCAACAGCATCCAGCTTCACAAGCTCATGCTCCCGCTCGGTATGTTCCACCTGTTTTTTAGTATCTTCAAGCATTTCCTGCAGCAGTTCCACGATCGCAGCGACCGTCTGATCGCGCATTTTCACAAGAAAGCTTATATCCCGTTTCACAGTTAAGATTCGATTTATCACGTCGCTGCCATACAGACGCTGGGGATTCTTCGTACTCCGCTGTGCAAGTACGTCTTTGTCCTCCGCATCGATCAGACAGCTATCAATCATGGTAGAACCAAGGTCTACCGCCATATATATGTGTCGCATATTAGAAGATCGCCTTCGGTTTCTTCTCGATTGGGCGATATCCCTGCTCGGAAAGTACGCGCAGGATCTGCTCCTTGTGCTCCGGTCCAAATGCTTCAATCGTAATCACAAGTTCCACAGCAGAATTACGGTTGATTGTTACGAACTGGTTATGCTCAAGCTTGATGATATTTCCGTTTTCTCCGGCAATCACACCTGCCACACGCTGCAGCTCGCCCGGCTTATCTGGAAGCAATACAGATACCGTGAAGATACGGCTTCTTGCAATTAAACCGTGCTGTACAACTGATGAGAATGTGATCACATCCATATTACCACCACTCAAGATACTGACAACCTTCTGTCCCTTTGGCTCGAGATGCTTCAGCGCTGCAACGGTAAGCAGCCCACTGTTTTCTACAAGCATTTTATGATTCTCTAACATATCAAGAAATGCTACGATCAGTTCGCTATCCTCAACCGTAATAATATCATCCAGATTTTCCTTCAGATATGGGAAGATCTTTGTTCCCGGTGTCTTAACGGCAGTACCATCTGCGATCGTATCTACCTTTGGCAGTGTCGTTACCTTGTCATTGGCAAGGGATGCCTTTAAGCAGGCTGCTCCTGCTGGCTCTACACCGATTACCTTGATGTTTGGATTGAGCATCTTGGCAAGCGTCGATACACCTGTGGCAAGTCCGCCACCACCGACTGGCACTAAGATAATATCTACAAACGGAAGATCCTTTAAGATCTCCATCGCAACGGTACTCTGTCCGGTTGCGACATCCAAATCATCAAATGGATGGATAAAGGTATATCCCTTTTCCTCCGCAAGCTTCAATGCATACTGGCAGGCATCATCATAGACATCGCCATACAGTACAACCTCAGCACCATACGACTTCGTACGATTTACCTTGATGAGTGGTGTGGATGTTGGCATAACGATCGTTGCCTTCACACCATATGCCTTTGCTGCATACGCAACACCCTGTGCATGGTTTCCAGCAGACGCTGTGATAAGTCCCTTCTTGCGGTCTGCATCGGACAACGTGCTGATCTTGTAATAAGCACCACGAATCTTGTAGGCGCCTGTTACCTGCATGTTCTCCGGTTTCAAATATACTTTATTACCACAGGACTGTGAGAAAAACTCACTCTCGATCAGTCCGGTTGGCTTTGTCACTTTCTTCACGATCTCATATGCCTGCTCGAATTTCTCGAGTGTCAGCTTCTGTTCTGTCTGCGCTTTTTCTGCCATATTTTTATCCTTCTTTCCTGTAAGTTTCTTTTATGCAAAACCCTGTTTAATTCATATCAAACAGGTCATCATCTTTCGGAATATTCTCGATATTCTCATCGACGAGAATCTCCACATCCGAACGCATATCAAAATCTGCGAACAATGCATTCACATAGCTGTTCGGATCAAACTTCTGCAGATCGTCAATCTGCTCGCCGATACCAATGTATTTGACCGGAACATTGAGTTCTGACTGGATTGCAATCGCAATACCGCCCTTCGCTGTTCCGTCCAGCTTCGTAATGATAATACCGTTGATCTCGGTCACGGAGCTGAACTGTCTTGCCTGCTCTAATGCATTCTGTCCCGTCGTGCCATCTAACACGATCAGTGACTCCACATTTGCTTCCGGATACTCTCTTGTAATAATGCGACGCATCTTCGCAAGCTCATCCATCAAGTTCTTCTTGTTGTGCAGACGTCCAGCTGTATCGATCAGCAGGATATCTGTATTCCGGCTTTTTGCTGCCGCAACTGCATCGTAGACAACCGCCGACGGATCTGCGCCCTCATTCTGTGCGATAATATCTACACCGGCACGGTTCGCCCATGTCTTTAACTGGTCGATTGCCGCTGCACGGAATGTATCTGCCGCCGCCATCAGCACCTTCTTGCCTCGTGCCTTGTACTGGGCTGCCAGCTTTCCGATCGAAGTGGTCTTTCCAACACCGTTGACACCGATTACCAGCACAACTGTTTTCTTATTCTCAAAATCGTAGGCTGTCTCATCCACCTGCATCTGATCCCGTATAATATTGATTACCAGATCCCGGCATGCCTGTGCTTCCTTGATATGTTCTTCCTTGACACGTGCTTTCAGATCTTCTACGATCCGTTCCGTCGTCTCATAACCCATATCGGACATAACGAGTGTCTCTTCCAGCTCATCGTAAAAATCATCATCTAACTCGCTTGCCTTGAACAAGTTGTTGAAGCTATCTGAAATGCTGTTACGTGTCTTTGTAAGCCCTTCCTTTAATCTTGCAAAGAAGCCCTTTTTCTGTGGAGCTGGAGCTTCTCCTGGCTCATCCGCTGGTATCTCAGCCGGAATCTCTGTATCAACTGTCTCCGAAGGAACCTCAGATATCTCTTTCTCTGTCTCCACTTCTTCTGCTTCTGCAACAGTTTCCTGTGTCTGCACTTCCTGCAGTTCCTCTTCTGTAGTTTCCCCTTTTTTCTTCTTGGTAAACCAACCCATATCTTACACCTCCTTAATCATCCAATTCATTCTCTATCATATTCACCGATACAAGTGTTGAAACGCCCTTTTCCTGCATTGTGATACCATACAGGATATCTGCGGCTTCCATCGTACCTTTACGGTGTGTAATGACGATAAACTGTGTGTCCTTTGTCAGCTTGGACAGATATTTGGCAAATCGCTTGACATTCGAATCATCGAGTGCCGCCTCAATCTCATCCAGCAGACAGAATGGTGACGGTTTTAAACTCTGGATTGCAAAAAGCAAAGAAATCGCCGTCAAACTCTTCTCTCCACCGGAAAGCTGCATCATATTCTGCAATTTCTTTCCTGGCGGCTGTGCGATGATCTTGATTCCTGTTTCGAGCAGATCTTCCTCATCAACAAGCTCAAGGTCAGCCTTACCACCACCGAACAGCTCCTTAAATACTTTCGAGAACATCACACGGATCTCCTTGAATTTCTCCGCAAACTGTTCCCGCATTGCCCGGTCAAGCTCTGCAATAATATTTACAAGATTTGCCTCTGCCTTGCAGATATCATCATGCTGTCCCTTTAAGAACTCGTATCGCTCGGATACCTGCTTGTAATCCTCGATAGCATTGACATTGACATCGCCGAGCTGTTTGATCTTATTTTTCACTGCCGAAATCTCGCGCTTGAGTGATGAGATATCATCGAATCCGGCATCCTTATAGTCAAGTGCCAGATTATAGGTCAGCTCGTATTCTTCCCACATATAATTATTCAGACTTTCCGCCTGTTCGGACAACTTCTCAATCGATGCATTGATCTTGAATGCCGATTTGTCCAGTCCATTGATCTGCTCCGACAATTCCTCACGTTTATGGAAAAATTCTTTGTGACTCTCATTCAAAGCATCTTTACCTGAAATGAGTTCTTCCAGTTTCTTCTCCTTAATCGCGATCATACGGATATTCTCATCGAACTGCTGTTTTAAGCTGTCTGTCCGCTTTGTGAGCGTCGTAACCTCTTCGTTTCCATTGTTCCGCTTTAGATTCAGAGTCTGCAGGTTCTCCTTTGCTGCCTGTTCCTCCGTCTTGATACGATGGATATTCTGCATCAGGAACTCATATTGCTGCTGTACGGTATTGAACTCCAGATTCAGCTTGTTAATTGAATCTGAAGCACCCTGCAGCCTACCTTTTTCCTCAGTCACTGCCTGTTCAAGCTTCGCAATCTCCGCTTCCAGCTCGTGAATGGCTTCCTCCTGCTTCTGGTTGTTATCCTTTAATTCCTGCTTGTTTGCATTGATCTCGTCGATCTGCGCTGCAAGCTCACCATTCTCGCGATTGATGCTTGCAAATCCGCGTTCTACCTCAGCCAGCTTTGCCTGTACCTGTTCAAGGTTCAGGGTATATGTATTCATACGGATGTTCATATTCTGGATCTCCGTATTTAATTCGTCACGGATACCTTTTTGTTTCTCACGGTCTTCCGTCAGGAATGTAATCTGCTTCTTATGTTCTTCCAGCTTCACGGAAAGCTTCTCGATCTGTTCATCAATTTCCTCAAGCTCTCGCTTTCGTCCAAGCAGATTTGATGTATTCTTAAATGCACCACCGGTCAGCGCACCGCCCGGATTGATCAGTTCTCCCTCGAGCGTCACGATACGCAGACTCTGTTTATACTTCTTTGCAAGCGCCATCGCATGGTTGATGTGATCGACAACTACGATTCGTCCAAGCAGATGTCCGATAATCGACTGGAATTTCTTATCATATCCAACCAATTCGGATGCGGTACCAACAACGCCCGGTTCCCGCTTTACATCGTTACTCACCCCGGAGCGATCGACGATTGACTGAATCGGCAGGAATGTTGCACGTCCAAACCGGTTCTGCTTCAAATACGCGATCATACTCTTGGCTGTTGCATCATCCTCTGTGACAATGTTCTGGATACTTCCGCCAAGTGCCGTCTCAATAGCTGTCTCATACCGCTTATCTACCTGTATGATATCTGCCACAACGCCGACGATCTTCGGATTCTTCGTCTTCTGCTCCATGACACGGCGAATACTGTTTCCGTATCCCTCGTAACGTTCCGTCAGATTGCGCAACGCTTCCTTCTTGGATTTCAGGCTGACGATCTGGTTACTCGTCTCCGTGACGCCACGCCGGTTTTCTTCAAGCTTCTGGCTGTGATCCGTGATCAGGTTCTGAACAGCCGTAAACTGTCCATTTTTTTCCTGCAATTCACTTTCTAACTCTTTGATTCCAGAGGTAAGCTGTGCTTCCTCCGTCTTTGCTTTTTCTTCCTCGCTCGTATATTCCAGCAGCCGTTTCTTAAGCTCTGTCTTACGAAGGTTGATGTTTTCCAGCATCGTATCGTATCTGCCGACCTTTGCCTTTAACGTACCGCCTTCATTCAAATACTCGATAATATCTGCTTTGGCATCCTCAATTGCCTGTTCCTTCGCGGTAATATCCTGTTCCAGATCCTGATACTGTTTTTTTGCCTCATCAAGCACATCATCTGCCTGATCCAGCTTCTCATCCAACTGGGATTTCTCCTCATACAATCCGGTAAGATCCGCTTTGTGCTTTTCCAGATTCTTCGTCTCTTTCTCAATCTGTTCGAGCAGCCCCGCATCACTTTGCTGATATGAGAGAATCTGCTGGTTGATAACGTTCATCTCGCCTTCTAACCGCTGATTGCTGAGCTTCTTCTCATGAATCTCATTTTTCGATGTATCAATCTTCTCGTTATAGGATTCCAATTGCTGCTCAATGCGTTCATATTCATCCTTCGCTGCCTCGAATTCATCCTTCAGACGTGACGCATCTGTCTCCACAATGGATAGCTTCTCCTCGTAGGATTCCAGCTTTACCTGTGTATCATCGACATCTAAGAGAAATGCATTGATATCCAGCTTCTTCAACTCGTCCTTGAAGATCAGATACTTCCGTGCCGTCTCCGACTGTTCCTTCAAAGGACCAACCTGTTTTTCCAGTTCCCCGAGAATATCCTTCACACGGGAAAGATTTGCCCGCTCGTTCTCCAGTGACTTTTCTGTTGCTGCCTTATTCTTCTTATATTTAACAATTCCTGCCGCCTCATCGAACAGCTCCCGGCGTTCCTCCGGCTTTCCTGACAGAATCCGCTCGATCTGTCCCTGTCCGATAATCGAATATCCCTCTTTACCGATACCAGTATCGAAGAACAGGGAATTGACATCCTTCAAACGGCTGACAACACCATTGATCAGATACTCACTCTCACCAGAACGATACACACGTCTGGCAACCGTTACCTCATTATAATCAATCGGCAGGCTGTGATCGCTGTTATCAAGTGTGATTGCCACATATGCCGAGCCCTGCGGTTTTCGAAGCTCTGTACCAGAGAAAATAACATCCTCCATCTTGGAACCACGTAACTGCTTCGCACTCTGCTCACCAAGTACCCAGCGCACGGCATCGCCGACATTACTCTTACCAGAACCGTTCGGTCCAACGATACCTGTAATACCATTGTTGAATTTGAAAATTATTTTATTTGCAAAGGACTTAAATCCATATATTTCTATGCTTTTTAAATACATACGTTACCTTACCTTTTTCCAGTTGGCTGATGTAGCAGCTCCAATGTCTCAAACGCTGCATACTGCTCTGCTGTTTTCTTTGAATGCGCCACCTTCCGCGCCATCTCCTTGCCGTCTAACACGACGCGCACGGTAAACTGCTTGTTGTGGTCAGGACCTTCCTCCGCCAACAATTCATATTGCAGGTTGATCTTATGCTTCTGCACATATTCCTGCAGCTTGGACTTTGCATCATGGAAGCGCTGTTTATGTTCGATATCCTGCAGTAGAAACCGCTCCACATATGCGGTTGCACATTCCATACCACCATCCAGATAGATTGCGCCAAGCACAGACTCAAACATATCACACAAAATCGAATCCCGGTTAGCTCCGCCCGTCTGTCTCTCTCCCTTACTGAACCGGGCAAACTCACCAAACCGCAAATCCCGTGAAATCTTGGACAACGTGAACTCACAGACAAGACTTGAACGAAGCTTCGACAAATCGCCCTCTGGCATCGTCTGATAATTTTCAAACAGATACTTACTCACGATAAATTCCAGAATCGCATCACCTAAAAACTCATATCGCTCATACGACATATAGCGTCCGACCATCTTTTCATTGACGAAGGACTTGTGCGTGATTGCTGTCTCCAAATGTTTGATATCCTGAAAGGTATATCCAATCAGTGCTTCCAGCTCACTGAGTGATCCTTCATGTTCCATGTTAGTTCTCCCCTTTGTTTTCTTCCTCTACAAATGTACGAATAATCTGATTTGTAACATCTTTTTTCACAAAGTTACGGCACTGTTCGATGGCAGAGCGTACCTCTGTATCCTTGCTGTTGCCATGAATCTTTACTACCAGACCTTTTAAGCCAAGCAATGGTGCTCCACCCTTATCATCCGCCATATACCGCTTAAAGGTTTTCTTAATCGGTTTGTAGATCAATGCACCACCGATCTTCGTCTTGACACTGCTCTTTAACGTATCTTTGATCTCTGCCATAAACATTTTACCAAGTCCCTCAAAGAATTTGAGCAGAACATTTCCAACAAACGCCTCACAGACTAATACATCTGCCGGACCGTTTGGGATATCACGGGATTCTACACTACCGATAAAGTTGATGTCCTTACACTCACGCAGCAGCGGAATCGTGGATTTCACAAGTTCGTTTCCCTTTTCATCCTCCGCACCGATATTGATGATACCAACACGAGGGTTCTCGATACCCTCGATATTCTTCATATAGATAGAACCCATCTTTGCAAACTGTACCAGATTCTCTGGCTTTGCATCCACATTTGCGCCACAGTCGATCAGTAACGACGAGCCGTACCGATGTGGAATGAGTGGAGCCAGTGGGGTTCGCTTAACCCCCTTTGCACGTCCAACCAGAAACTGTCCGCCAGCCAGCAGCGCACCAGAATTACCGCCAGAAATACAAGCCGCCGCTCTTCCTTCCTTGACAGCATTTAACGCCAATACCATAGATGAATTCTTCTTTCTACGGATAGCATCCACCGGCGCATCATGACAGGTAATCTCCTCGGTTGCATCGACTACCTCAATCCGCGTCTTATCACATCCGTACTGGTCAATATACGTTTTTAATTCCTCTTCTTTACCGGTTACGATAAAGGAAAGGTCGTCATACAGATCCATCGCCTCCGCAATGCCCTGTACAAAATATGCACTTCCATTATCCGTACCCATTGTATCAATTGCTATTACAATCTTTTCCATTCTTTATCCGAACCCTTCCTTGTTATACAACATGATAGACCACATAATCCTATATATTATAGTTGTATCCCTTTCTTTCGTCAAGAAATCAAGGCACAAAAAAAGACTTTTCAACGAGAACCTCTCGATGAAAAGTCTTTTTTTCATTTCAGTGAATTACTCAGCAGAGATGATTTCTTTCTTATTATAGGAACCGCAAGCCTTGCATACTCTGTGTGGCATCATAAGCGCTCCACACTTGCTGCACTTTACCAAGCCAGGAACTGTCATCTTCCAGTTTGCTCTACGCTTGTCACGTCTTGCTTTTGAACTTTTATTCTTAGGACAAATGGACATCCTTACACCTCCTTCAAGAATACACTTAAAATCACACTTTGCTTATTATACAAACAAATCTATCTGATGTCAACGGTATTTTTCATTTTTTGATAAAATATTTATTTTGCAAGTGCAACAGTCTCTCTTGCGATTGCAAGCTCCTCGTTTGTCGGTACGACATACACTGGCACCTTAGAATTCTCTGTTGAGATCTTTACCTCTTCTCCACGGAGCTTATTTGCTTCATCATCAATCTCCACACCCAGATATCCGAGATGGCTACATGTATCTTTTCTTACCTTTGGATCATTCTCACCGACACCGGCTGTAAATACGATTGCATCGACACCGTTCATCGCTGCTACATAACCGCCGATAAACTTTGCTGCCTGATAGGTAAATACATTCATTGCAATCTCACAGCGCTTGTCGCCCTCAGCGATTCCCTTGTTCAAATCCCGGAAGTCACTGGACTTTCCTGAGATACCATAAACACCGGACTCCTTGTTGAGCATACTGATGATCTCTGTGAGTGTCTTTCCTTCTTTGTTCGCAATATATTCGATGATTGCTGGATCAATATTTCCACTTCTGGTTCCCATTGTGATACCTTCGAGTGGCGTAAGTCCCATTGTCGTATCAATTGACTTTCCGCCCTCAACTGCACAGATGCTCGCGCCACCACCAAGATGACATACGATAATCTTTGTATCCTTGATATCCTTTCCAAGCAATTCAGCGGTACGCTTGGATACAAAGCTGTGGCTTGTTCCGTGGAAGCCGTAACGACGAACCTTGTATTTCTCATAATACTCATATGGAATACCATATGTATATGCATAATCTGGCATAGTCTGATGGAATGCAGTATCAAACACTGCAACCTGTGGAACACCCGGCATCAATTCCTGACATGCACGGATACCGATCAGATTGGCTGGATTGTGAAGTGGTGCTAAATCACAGCACTCCTCAATCGCTGCAAGTACTTCGTCATTGATCAGAACCGCAGAAGAAAACTTCTCCCCGCCATGTACCACACGATGACCAACCGCTGCAATCTCATCCAGATTTTTGATTGCACCAAGCTTCTCATCTAACAGATACTGCAGTACAAGCTTTACTGCTGCGCTATGATCCGGCATCGGTGCCTCAATCTGTATCTTTTCCTTACCAGTTGCCTGATGTGTCAGTGAACCATCTAATTTGATTCTTTCACAGATTCCCTTTGCAAGTACCTGTTCTGTGTCCGAGTCAATCAACTGGTACTTAAGGGAAGAACTACCACAATTAATTACTAATACCTTCATATTCTCACGCTTTCTCTTACTATTCTATTTCTGGTCAAGTGCCTGTGCCTGAACCGCTGTAATCGCAACAACACCGACGATATCATCTGCTGAACATCCTCTGGACAGATCGTTGACCGGCTTTGCAATACCCTGTGTAATCGGACCATATGCATCTGCCTTTGCGAGACGCTGTACAAGCTTGTATCCAATATTTCCAGCATCCAGATCCGGGAAGATCAATACGTTTGCCTTTCCGGCTACGTCGCTGCCCGGTGCCTTGGAAGCAGCTACTTCCGGCACAATTGCCGCATCACTCTGCAATTCACCATCACACTTCAGGTTCGGACATTCTTCATTGACAATCCTACATGCCTCGATCACCTTATCGATCTCTGGATGATGTGCACTTCCCTTTGTTGAATGGGATAACATTGCCACAATTGGTTCTGCCTCTACCAGAAGTTCAAATGACTTTGCAGAGCTCTCTGCGATTGCTGCAAGCTCTCTCGCATCCGGGAACTGATTTAATCCTGCATCTGAGAAAATGAATGTTCCATGCTCACCCATCTCACAGTTTGGTACTACAACTAAGAAGAATGCAGATACCAGCTTTGTATCCGGTGCAGTCTTTAAGATCTGCAATGCTGCACGCAATACATTTGCAGAAGAATTCACTGCTCCTGCAACCATTCCGTCTGCATCGCCTGCCTTTACCATGATACAGCCAAAATACAGGACGTTTGTTAAAAGCAGTTCCTTTGCTTCTTCCGGCGTCATACCTTTCTTCTTACGAAGTTCTACCAAAATGGATACATAATCGTTTAACTTGTCGCAGTCATATGGATCTACGAATTTCGCGCCTGTCAGATCCAGTCCATCTGCTTTCTTTATAATCGTCTGTTTGTCACCAACTAAGATTATGTCGGCAATTCCTTCCTGCAAAATCTTATGCGCCGCCTCTAATGTACGCATATCTGCAGTTTCCGGTAATACAATTGTTTTCTTGTTTTGTTTTGCTCTTTTTTTAATTGAATCAATAAATGCCACTGCTCTTCTCCTCTGCTTTTATAGTTTCAACTCATATCTTTCTACATTATAAACAAATCAAGGTTTGTATACAACCAAAAATCTGTAAATAAATGTCTTTTTTCACGTACAATTTTAATCTTTATTTGAGAATCTCAAGACTGCATATCATCCACCGCCGGATTGTCCACCACCAGTCTGCCACGACCATGTTTTTTGCCATAATACATCGACTTATCCGCACGGTTTACAAGGATATTGGTATCCCTACAGATCGTCGGATATGCAGACAGGCCAATACATACATTGACTGGAATTTCCTTGTCATCATACTGCACGATTGTCGTCTGGATCTCTTTATGCATTTCCTCTAAGATCGGCAATGCCTGCGTTTCATCGTAGCCCGGCAATACAAGCAGGAATTCCTCGCCTCCATACCGGCAGGCAAATCCCCCATGTGCCCTTGCAAATTTATCGTCAATGGATGCCACCATCTTGATGACCTTATCACCGGCAAGATGTCCATATGTATCATTGATATTCTTGAACTTATCAATATCAAACAGTGCCACAGATAACGGCTGTTGTTTCTTCGTCGCTTCCTCTGCCGCCGCTGCAAACAACTGTCCGAAATAAACACGGTTGTAAATCTGTGTCAGACCATCCTTGCGCGCCATATCCTGTGTCTGTAAATAAAGCTTTGTACTCTTGACAGATACATTATATTCCACCAAGCAGGTTTCATAGTACGAGATTCCCTTATCGAAAAAATTCTCCTCATTGGATGCGATCAGCATCATACCATACTGCTTGTTGTCGTTGATCATCGCAAGCTTCACCAGACTCTTGATATTTGTCTCACCAATAAAACGCAGCTCCTTTAATTCATCCCCGACCAGCAGCTCCGTCGTCTTCCGGCTCTCGGCAAAATCCGAATAAATCTTCTCAAAATCCTTGCGCAGACGGCGTTCCATTGAAGCATAATCCGTCTTGATAATACAGATTCCACGATTGTCCGAATTAACCGCTCCATCCATATACACCGCACAGAGCTTTGGATTCTTTACGTCCATGATTGCATCGACGATCACATTGATATTCTTGTTGATATCAAACGAAGACGCCATATAACGCATGATTTCCGTCTGGGACTCGATTTCCCGGTTTGCCTGTTCCAGATCATTCACGACCCGTGCCAGCTCAATCTTCTGGTAATTCACACGTTCATTTACATTCTTTACCTTTTCCTGATACTCTTCGAGCTTTGCATTCTTATCCTGTATATCATTCCGTTCCAACACAAGCTGGGTATAATACGCCTCATGTGCATCGTTTGAATATTCGAGAAGTTCCGTCACAAACAACAGTGTCACGACAAAGATTGCAAGCACCAGCACATAACAGAACCAGAATGTCTCTCTCCGGAACTGCAATGACAGGCACAGATTGATAAACATCGGTATAAGCAACATCATCTTGCGGACTAAAATCGTTCCCTTGTCATAGTGTGAACCAAGAATAATGAATTCCAATGCAAGCAGGAACAAAATCATAAACATACCGACAAGCAGCACGCCCTCGTACGGAACAAATGATACGAAAATACTGTATGTAGTAATCTCAATCAACCGGAAAGTCGTCAAAAACTTCATATTCTTAAACACGCCCATGTGATAAAATACACTGTCAAGCAGTGCAAACACAAACACAACAGTTGCAAATGTCACGCAGACCGGCGTGTTGTCGGTGAACTTCATGACGCGTGACAACACGGTGAGCAAAACCATAAATACATAAAAGATCTTATGATATACTGTGTAATTCTTAATGAGATTTTCCGTAATATCCTGCATGTCTAGTTCTCCCAATAAATATCGATCACAGCCCCTTCATCGATCGGCTGTATAAATTCTGCATGTATGCCATTTACATTTGTAACAAGGCGCTTTCCACGCATCGTAGAAAGATCAAACGGATATACATCCAGAATATCCACAAATGTATAGCTCTGTTTTCCTGTCAAAGTGACAGGTGTTTTATTGACTACAACCGTGATTGCCCGGCTTACAGCTGGTGCTGGCTGTGGCTGCGGTGTCACATTCTGCTCCGCCTCTGTTTTACTTGTATCTTCCGTCACAGGTTCTGTGACCGCTGCTTCGTCTGCAACTTCCACGATCTCATCGTCCGGAATAATCGTTTCTTCCTTCCGGGTGACAAATTCTACTTCAAAATTCTCATAAATCTTCTCATCTTCATCGGCAATCTGATGGTTGACATACGCATAAAAATCCGTCGTCAGATCCATAAATGTGCGCAACTGTCCCACGGTATAATAATTTCGCATACAGACATCATCCCCATCCTGAATCTGATACATGGACGATGCAAATTCACCATTCACGGTTGCAAATTTCGGACAGGATACTTCGTTTCCATTCACCTTAAAGGTCAGCATGCCCGCATATTCCGGAAGTGTCGATAATTCAATCTCCGCAGATTTGCCCTTTGTAGACGGCTGAATCCGGATGTTATCGTTCGCCTCAATCACTGCGTTCATACCAGCGGTCTTTCCGTTCTGGGTGATCACCGCAGCTTCCCCGCTGTACCCACGCACGATCCGTGTCTTTTCATTTATCTTAAATGTGATATCATCGCCGCGCTTCGGGAAGATATCTTCGTTTGGAATACCGTACTGTACTGCCGCATCAAAGATTGTCAGCTTATCATTGTTATACAGCTTCACACGTTCGCCATTTACGTTGACAAAGATGAAGTTATTCTTCTGATCAAAGAAGTTCAAACAGATACCGATTGGTGTCACATAGAGCGGATCTTTCTTGATCCCCTCTACCTGAAAATCAATCGTATTCATCACTTCTTCGCCACGCAGAGCTACACGCTCTGCCGGAAGGTCAAGATCCTCTGCCAGTGTATCTGTAAATCCAGGCAGTTTTCCACCACCGCCGACTACAAACACCGCGCTGACGCTTGTTCCACCATTTAACTCAATGATTTTATCCGCGATCTTCTTCGAGATTCCTTCTTTTACTTCCTCCGTCGTCTGATAGATCTCCTCCGGAGTAATCTTATGGGAGATTCCCATAATATCTTTATATGTAACTGATTTCCGACGCGCACTGACCGTCTTTAACTTCTCTGCCGTCTGGAAATCAATCAGATATTTCTTTACCAGTGCCTCGGTCAGCTCGTCTCCGGCTGCCGGGATCATACCATACGCAATCACGCTTCCATCTTTTGTGATACAGATATCGGACGTTCCGGCTCCGATATCAATCAGTGCAATATTCAAAAGGCGGTACTGCTCTGGAATCGCTACCGTCATCGCCGCGATTGGCTCCAATGTAAGATTCGTCACATACAATCCAGCCTGCTCCACAGCCGCATACAGACTATCCACAACCTCTTCCGGGAGAAATGTTGCAAGCACATCTGCTGCAATCTTCGTTCCCTTGTGTCCTTCCAGATTCGTGATCTCGTAATTGTTCAGGAAATATTTCACAACGGTATAGCCAACACAGAAATATTTCGTTGTCTCATGACTCTCGTTTAATTCCTGCAGAATCTCATTGTGCGCCTGCTCCACGCCGATCAGATCGATCGAATGGATATATTCCTGTGTAATAACTGTATTCTCAGAGAATTCATACTCCCCGTGTCCGATCGCAGTTTTTAAGACACGACCAGCCGCCGCAATGCATACATCATGCAATTTGCGTCCGCCTAACTGTTTCTCTAACTGTTGTTTTACCTCGACAATATCCTGACTGACCTTCGCGATATCATGGATCTGTCCATCGATCATCGAACGGGTATCATGGTATTTGACAGCCATCGCAACTACATGAAACCGCTCCTGTTCTCTGTATCCGACTGTACCGACGATACTCCGCGTACCGATGTCCAGTCCAAATATTAAAGGTTCCGGATATTTCACTGTTGCCACGCCTGTTTCCTCCTGAAATTAGTCTGTTTTCCCATGATTAATTAAAATTATAGCATCTCCAAGTAAGATATTCAACCTATCTTTTAGTTGTTTTGATGAATTTTCATAGTCTAATTGATTATTTATAGTGAAATCTGCATATTTTCTATAATATGATTCCGGTTCCTGACTGTGGAACATCGCACGGCAGCGTTCCTCGGTATAGCCGCGCTGTTTCATCAATCGTTTGATCCGCGTCTCCTCATTGACATAGATATACCAGATTTCATCGCAGATCTCCTTATATCCATCCTGAATCAGAAGTGCCGCCTCGATCACATAGATCTTCACGTCCTGCTTCCGTTTCTCCTCGATGTCTTTCCGAATCCATGCCTTCACAGCCGGATGCGTAAGTGCATTTAACTGTGCAAGCTTTTCTTTGTCAGCAAACACGATCTGTGCAAACTTCGCCCGGTCGATTGCATATGGTTCCTCTGCCTGCAAAATCTCCGTGCCAAACGCTTCCACAACCGCCTGATATACTGTCTGTCCCGGCTCCATCAGCGTATGGGCAAGCTTATCGGTCTCGACAATATATGCCCCATATAAATTAGACAGGTCATATAATATTTTACTTTTTCCGGAGCCAACGCCTCCGGTAATTCCTAATATCAGCATTCTGAATCTCCCTGCATCTCCCTGCATGTCCTTACTTCGCATCATACCAGCTGTCACCAACATTTGCATCCACAAGAAGCGGCACAGTAAGGTCTGCCGCATGCATCATCTCTTCCACCAAAATCTTCTGTACGATCTCTAACTCTTCCTTCTTTGTCTCGATGATCAGCTCATCGTGGATCTGAAGTACAAGCTTTGACTGCAAATGTTCTTCTTTGAGCCGACGATTCACACGAACCATTGCAATCTTGATAATATCCGCCGCAGTTCCCTGTACCGGGGCGTTCATTGCTGCACGCTCGCCAAAACTCCGTGTCATAAAGTTCGAGGAAGCAAGCTCTGGAATCGGGCGTCTCCGCCCAAACATCGTGACCGTATAGCCGTTTTTCTTCGCATCTTCCACCGTTCGGTCTAAAAATTCCTTAACCTTGCCATAGGTTGCAAAATATTTCTCGATATAGCCCTCCGCTTCCTTTCTGGAGATATCAAGATCCTGTCCTAGACCAAAGGAGCTGATGCCGTAAACAATTCCAAAATTTACCGCCTTTGCTTTCCGGCGAAGGGTACTGTCCACCTGATCGAGTGGCACGTCGAATACCTGTGATGCCGTGATCGCATGGATATCCTCATCCGCCTGATATGCCGCAATCAAAGCCGCATCCCCGGACATATGTGCGAGCACACGCAGCTCAATCTGGGAATAATCAGCATCAACAAACACCGATCCTTCCTCCGGAATAAAGACCTTACGGATTTCTCTTCCAAGCGGCATACGCGTCGGAATGTTCTGCAGATTCGGATCTGCCGAGCTGATACGTCCCGTCACAGTTACCGTCTGATGGAACTTGCCATGAATTCTTCCATCTGCCCGGATATAACCAGTCAATCCCTCTGCATAGGTGGAATTAAGCTTCGTAAGCTGACGGTATTCTAAGATCTTCGGTATGATCGGATGTGCATTTTTAAGCTTCTCTAACACCTCTGCACTCGTCGAATATCCGGTCTTTGTCTTCTTTCCATTTTTTAATCCAAGTTTCTCAAATAAAATCTCGCCAAGTTTTTTCGGAGAATTGATGTTAAATTCTTCCCCCGCCATTGCATGAATCTCTGCGGTAAGCTCCTCGATCCGTGTACGGAGTTTTTTCCCATACTGATGCAATGCCTCACCATCGACGCGGATACCATTTTTCTCCATCTCATATAACGCATACAGACAAGGAAGCTCCATCTCATCATAGAGTGATTCCATTCCTGTCTTTTTTAATTTCTCTCGCAAAACTGACTTTATCTTATATGGCACAATCGCCTGATATGCCATCCATTTTTGTACTTTTTCATCTTCGAAGGAGAAATATCCTAGCTTCTCCTTTCCAAGCATTTCCTTCTCTGACGGCAGCGTCACGTCCAGATACACCTTTGCAAGCGTATCGTATTCATATTCTGACTGATTTGGCTGTAACAGATATGCCGCAAGTCCAGCGTCAAATACTGCATCTTCCTCATGAAAATCCAAAAATGAAAGCAGCTTTTTCACGTGCATACATGCTAACTGCACCTGATAATCCCGGCTCAACGCAAGGAGATTGTCTGCAACCATCGCCTCCGTGATAAACATCATAAACCGAATCAGATAGACATGCTCCAAATCCATACAGACCGCAACGCCAAGTGCTTCTCCATCCTGTGTGATCCACGCAAAGGAAACTTCCTTCGCCTTTTGCAGCTTTGCAAGCAGGGCGTTGTAGCCGTCAATCTCATCGATCAATACTGTCTCGAAGGTCAGTTCTTCCTTCTTCTCAACCGAGAACCGCTTATAAAAGCTCTTTAACTCTAAATCTTCAAATAACGTATATGCCTCTGCATTAAACGGATCGTGATACGTTGCCTCTGAAAACTCAAATGGAATCGGGCAGTCCAGCTTGATCGTTGCAAGCGTCTTAGACAGATATGCCAGATCTTTGTTTTCAATCAGATTCTGCTTCATCCTGCTTGCCTTCATGCTGTCCACAGCCGCATAGACACCATCTAAGTCACCATACTCCGCAAGCAGCTTTGCCGCAGTCTTCTCACCAATTCCCGGCACACCTGGAATATTATCCGAAGTATCACCCATCAGACCTTTCATATCTATGAAAATCAACGGTGTTACTCCATAGGTTTCCACCACATTTTTTGCATAATAATCCTCGACCTCAGTCTTACCATGCTTTGTCTTCGGGATGCGTACGAGCACGGTATCTGTCGCAAGCTGCAACAGGTCACGATCACCAGATAGAATCGTAACGGCAAAGCCTTCGCGCTCACCCTTCTTTGACAGCGTACCAATCAGATCATCCGCCTCAAAGCCTTCCTGTTCCACGATTCGGATGTGCATTGCCTGCAGAATCTCCTTGATTCTCGGCATCTGCTCATGCAGTTCCTCCGGCATACCCTTTCGCGTTCCCTTATACGCCTCATACATCTCATGGCGAAATGTTTTCTTCTTTAAATCAAAAGCAACACAAATATGTGTTGCCTGTTCTTCCTCGATTACCTTCAAGATTATATTTAAAAAACCATAAATCGCGTTGGTATGTCTCCCGTCATTCGTTGTCATATCCGGGATTCCGTAAAACGCACGATTCATGATGCTGTTTCCGTCAATCAATAATAATTTATTCATCGCTCTCCGTCTCCTCACTTTCCGGGTGGGTTAATTGATATTCACGTAGTTTTTCATAAAAGGTTGATTCCTTCGGTTTCTGTGCAATCTGCACTTCCTGTACAATATCATTTAAGCAAACGGACATCTCCAAACCAAATGTATCGTAAAAATAAGTATCCCCCTGTGCTTCCAGTTTCATCCGCTGTTCGATATTATATACCTTATCCAGACATTGATTGTATACAAAAAACAAAAATACGACTGCCACTCCAAACACAAGTCCAAATGTGGAGAACTTGAAACGTTTCGCCTGCTTTACACGGTGTTCCAGACGATTCAGTTCATTCTCCAGATCCTTTGCAAAATTCTGTGACAGTTCCTGGTTGTTATCGACCTGATGCATGCCAACGATCAACGTATAGTAAATCTCCAGCTCTTCCCTGCAATTCTTGCAGTACCGCATATGCTTTACAAAATCCGGGATCACATCGTCCGGAAGTTTCTTCTCTATGAATGCCATTATATTTGATTGTGCTTCCAAACATGTCATAACTTACACCACCTGTCATAATCTCTGCCAAAAACAAAGAACCTAGATCGAAACGGATCTAGGTTCTTCAAAATGTGTATCTTAGTTATCGATCAGCTTTCCTTCACCATTCCAGCTATATAACTTACGAATCTCCTCGCCAACCTTCTCTGATGGATGCTCAGAAGCAAGTTTTCTAAGAGCCTTGAAGTGAGCCTGTCCACCTGCGGAAGACATATCAAGCAGGAAGTCTTTTGCAAATGTACCATCCTGGATATCCTTCAGGATCTTCTTCATTGTCTTCTTTGTCTCTTCTGTTACAAGCTTAGGACCTGTGATGTAATCACCATACTCAGCTGTGTTAGAGATAGAATATCTCATGCCTGCGAAACCTGACTGGTAGATCAGATCTACGATCAGCTTCATCTCATGGATACACTCGAAGTATGCA
>ERZ779729.220-NODE-220-length-64480-cov-5.679534_pt1 | contig 64480 bp, 41 predicted proteins | sample MGYA00511072_ERZ779729 | MGnify/ENA primary metagenome ERZ779729 (study PRJEB29588, sample SAMEA2156675) | human gut metagenome | biome: human gut; feature: human-associated habitat; material: faeces | place: Denmark | collected 2008/2010 ...
GCTGCACAGCAGCAGGCTGCGGCGCAGGCTTCTGGTGGCGGCTCAAGCTCTACCGGGGGCTCGTCCAGTGGCGGAACTTCTGCACCAGCGCCGGCTCCAGCCCCAGACCCAGCACCGGCGCCTGACCCTGGGCCGAGCGACAGTGGTGGTTCCGGTGGCGGCTCCAGTGACTTTGGCCAAGGCCAAGGCGGTTCGCTTGGTGGCGAAGTAATCACCGGCGGCGGGAACGGCGTAGGCGTTGATGCTCCTTAAAAGAAAATCGGGTTGGCGTGTCTACCTTTGAAAATGACACTTATCGTCGCTTTATGCGACACTGAATCGCAATCTGTTCGCCGGCGGTGCCCTCAGTTTTATTTGCGGCGAATTAAAAAGGCAGCTCTCTGAAAATGAGGGCTGCCTTTTTTGTCAATTTCGATGCGGTAGGGCATCAACACTGATATACTGAAAATATAGGAACTATTTTATTATTGACATACTCCCCATGTCTAAAGCCAGGGGATTCTACCCTTTAAGACATAGGAATTGTGCTTCAACGGAGCTGCTGGTTGACCCAGTCTTACTGCTCCTCCACAGTGGACGATGCCCCGCCCACGTTATGTCGAATGGTTCAGCCTGTGTATCCCAGCTGGGTCAGCCCAAGCCGTGTAAATTGGCAATTTGGGACAGAAAAGTAGTCACGTTCGTTATGTTATATTTTGTGTTGGCCATTGTAAATGTTTTGTTTCTCACAATTCATGCAATCAGGATGATAATGCAAAAGGATAAAGGATATGCAAAGGCTATTACATCGGAAGGGATAATCGCAACTACATTTTTTGCTTATGGTGCATGGATGCTTCGTTGGATTTCGCTTAGATAATAAGTATATTGGGAAGTAGCAAGACAGCGGAAAGAAGGTGCAACTTAAAAATTATGAACTTGCTCAAGCACAAATATCTGGGAGACCTTCCCATCACTAACCTTAGAGAGGTCCAGGACAACATTTATATTTATGACTCAGCAAATGGAAGTGGGTTATTATCAAAATTAAGCGTAACACAGAATGGATATTTTGCAAAATCTGAATACCGCTTTTATGACTGCATCTATCCTCACGACAGCGACCTTCCATTACCTCGCAATGAGTGTCAGGGCTTTGTCCCCGATATTTGGTTTGACGAAAATCATGATGCATATCTGCTCATTATCGAGCCTTGTTATCATGAGACAGCTTTTCTTGAGTCTGTGGCTGCGTTGCTCGCAAACACAAAGAAGGTCGTTAGACACATTTCAAAACAGAATCCTCATTTAGAAGCTCTACTTTACAATGCTATCGCCGGATATGTACTGGTTGAGAAGGTCTAATCTTTCTTCATCTGGATTACTTGTCCAGCAGGAACTTTGATTAAGTTTTCGGCGCATGTCGGCCTCCTCTTTGGAAAAATACTGTAGCGTCTTTCGATAATTACTGACAGTAACCTTTTTTCCTGACGGATTTGTCTTCCACCCACAAAAATAAACTTTGTCAACCTCATCTTCATCATATTGCCTAAGATGGCTATTAACAGCTAACCGCACAAGCTCGTATTGGTGGACCGCTGCTTTGCGGTCATATTTTAAAGGGGACTTTTTATTTATCTCATAAAGGAAGTTGACAGGTCGAAACGGATTGTCCTTATCATAGTGCAAATTAAGATATTTACATAGTTGTCTATATTCTTCCCCTGACAATATTGGATTTGTAACAATTTCAAACTTCGATATTTCAAAATCAATCGTGAATGGAGCTAAACCTAAAGTTGTAACATATAAGTGATACGGAACGTTGGCGATTGAAAATGTACACGAAAAACCATGACCGTTTATGTACGCAGAAAAAGCCATCGCGTAGGCGTTTTGTCTTTGCATATCGATACATAACGCCTTCAATTTTTCCAAGACCATGAGCAATTATCCCTCCGGTATTTGTTGTGGTATAAAAAGTATATATCTTTCGATAGCCATAAGTCAACCACTGTCGGCGTTCTGCTCTCGCAGGACGCCATTTTTTATCATTTTGTTATCTTTATTTGATGCGGTATAATGTGTATGATGGTATAATATATGTAGTTGGCTCGATGCAGCGGGCCTTCAAAAACAAGAAAGGAGAATACAAGCATGCCAAAAAAGCTCGGTACGCGCATTGCTTCAGGACTCATTGCTGCCTTGATGTTTATGCAGACGATTTCCACGTCTGTTGTCACCGCATATGCGGCTGATGTAACATCGGGCAGCGATGTTGTCTCTAGCGATGTGCCATCCGATACTTCCACTGCTAACACCCTGAATGACAGTAGTGGAAGTGAAGGTGAGCAGACACCAAACGACGAAAGCCAGGCTCCAGAAGAGTCTGGCAATGACGAGAGTTCGTCTGCGACTCAAGAGCCGGCAACTTCAGAACCGACTGCCGTTCCAGTCGAAACTGCGACTCCGACTCCTGAAGCAACGGAAGCTCCCGATGCTACAAACACTCCTACAGCGACGCCAGAACCGACGGCAACTGCAACGCCTGACGTGACGGCAACACCCGAACCTTCTGCAACGCCTACACCGACGCCTACTCCTGAATCTGATGAGGAAGAGGTAAGTGAGGCTCTGCAATCCGTCCTTGATATGATGGAGCAGCTGCCTGAATCGGTTGATGACGTTGCAGAATACGATGAAGCGCAGTGCGTTGCGCTGCGCCAGCTCTGTGACCAGTTACAGTTTGCGATTGCAGCATTGACAGATGAGGAAGCCGTCGAGGTTGACCTTGCCTATGTCGATGAACTGTATGCTGCTGTTATGGAGCGTTACAATTCCTTTGAGCATGTTGAATTCAATCCGCTGGCCATCCTCGATGAGGAAACCGACACGAGTGAAGTCAATATTGGCGATGAGGTTACTTTCTCTGTTTCTTTGAATCGTGATGATGTTGCGGTCCAGTACCAGTGGCAGAAAATGTATATGCCGCAGGGAGATGTGACAGAGGAAAGTGTATTCAACTACACGGATGCTGATGGCGAACAGTCTCCGACCTGGTATAACTATCTGGTGGGGGATATGTCGGAAGCAGAACTCCTCAATGAAAACCCGGATGCCACTTGGCAGGGCATGGAACTGTGGTTAGCCGCTCGTGATGCGTTAGAGGTGATTGGCGAAACAGCCGATAGCTTAACCTTCGAGTGGAAAACACGGAACTTTGCTTTGGAAGGTTTTGCCATTACTGCTGCTAAGACAGAGGATGGCGCAATCCAGTTGTTTGCTGACAAAGATGATGAGCATTACGTCGCATCTCTGAACGACGAGGGTGCTTACGCCTTTACTACAGCGGACACTGGTGAGAGCATCACCGAAGAAAACTGGGTCAACATTGAAGGAGCAACTGAGTCTACCTACACCCATGTGGTGGATGAAAACGACCGGTATACGACCTATCGTTGCCAGGTGACCATCGTTGATGAGACCTACCTCGCAGACCTCGAAGCTTACAAAGCTTCTGGTTCTGACGAAATTGCTACCGCAGAGAACGCTGCTACGGATGAAACGGAAACCGATGATACGGTTCTGTATTCTACAAAGAAGTCGCTAACTCTGCCCGAGACGACTGCGGAACTTTCCCAGAAAGTTGTCGCTCGTTTCTTCAGCATGACCCGTGCAAGTGCTTCTGGCCCGGTACTGTCCAATGATGCCCAGTGGGTCGTTGGTGTGAACTCCAACTACGAGTACATCACGGCTGATATGTACGCCATGACGCAGCAGTGGCTGAGCGAAGGACGTATTACGCAGCAACAGGCGGATATGTACTGGACAAAGCTGGAATACTCAGTTGCCCATACAGCCAATGTTATCGACAAGGTGACAGGATTGCCGACGGGAGCAACACGGCAATATATCGGTTTTACCTTAACTGATGGCAACAAGATGGAAGTGTTGAGCGATTGGTACGGTAAAACAGTCTATTTTAGGCAGTCTGGCACAACTGGTGCAGGAACTGCCATTGAGGTTCCCGCCAAGACGTCCGAAGGGCAAGCTGGAGAGCAATACAAGCGTGCAGTAACGATTATGTCTGCATACATTGGGGACGCTGGAACACCTTATCGTGGCGGCATCCAGAGTGTTGGCAACAATTGTTATTATGATGACAATACCCATATCACCATGTACACAGTTGAAGTCAACAAGTTTAATGCTGACCCAGATAAGTACCTAATGGACGCGGAAGGTAACTACCGCATGGATTCGTTTACCTGGGGCCCTGGTGTCTATGATGAACCGGACATTTCCGGCAAAGCATTCTGGGCTCTCCAGAGCTATATCGCAGAAGGCTACGGCATGATGATTGGCCACGATACCATGTATGGTTATGCCGGTGCCTACACTGACGCCTGGGGCGATGTGAATGGTCCGTGGCATTACTACGGACAGGACCCGGCGGGTAACTGGCACTATCCTGGTGACGGCTGCTCTACCACGACTGGCCAGAATGGGTATACGGTTCACCAGGTGACACTGGAGAACCGGAATGGGTCGCGGTACACCTATCATATCGTTCCAATTGACCCCAACGATACAGCGACGCGCTATTATAATGTCAACCAGTGGAATCCCAACTGGGGTCATTGGAACATGAATGCGCTGATGGGCCAGAACAACGCGAATACGGAGTCGTTCAACATCCTCGGCGGAAATGACGCCGATGGTGGTGACTATGAGTTTTTTATGGCTTACAGCTATGGCGACCCGTATAAGATTCCTTCTAAAATCATGTCTTCTGGCGGTTCTCATTTGAGCCCTAACTACAAGACAACTATGTATGGGTCGAATCTGCTTCGCGTTAGAGCTTACCCATATTCGCATAGTGAAGCCTTGAACCGTGCCAAATATCGTACGCCGACTAACTATCCATATGATTTCGTCGGCTCTGGCGAAACGTTCAATGCCATGCCTACGCATAGCAATATGCAAGTGGCTTTTGGCACAATTTGGGTGGATTACGCCAATAACTCCGCATCTGCTGCAGATGGTAACGGCAAGCTGATTACCCCTACAGTCGATGGAAAGACCGGTACCAACAACTTCTACCTGGCTGGTGACGGAAACTTCCTGATGAACCAGATTGGTCACTTGCCGGAAAACCGTTTTACCGACATGGAAGCAAAGCTTCTGGTCAACACCATCATGTACATCTCGCAGCGGAAGCAGTGCGAAGTCTGCCAGAGTGAACAGAATGGTGACCAGATGAGTCATTTTGTTCACCGAATTAACAATGTGAACGCCAAAACGATTTTGGATGCACTGGCAAATGGCGGTAGCTTCTGGTATCCTTTGGACGACTGCTATATGTTGACCAATGACCTTAATCTCGCTGAACTATATGGTGATAGTTGGGCAGGAATTAAGAACTTCATGGGACATTTTAGCGCCGATACTTATACTGTCACACTGCCAAATAATGGGGCACCACTATTTGTGCAAGATGATGACCCGGCTGGAAAGTACAACTCAGGTAATGCCAATGGGTGGAACCTTGGTTCTAGTTTAGAAGATTCTGCAGTTCAGAATGTTGTTAAAACTAGCGATACGGGTACGCGTACCACAGGCATAGCACGTGTTCTTGGTTATTTGCCTGACCTATTTGATACAACGGATGTGGACTATACAGGTTATACCATCCATATCTACGGCAAAGACAATGAAGGCATGTTGCCGGCAGATGCTGATTTTAGCTGTGTTGTCAATTCTGATGACAAGTATATTATCAGTAACTTGCCACCAGTATACGCAGGCGCCGATACGATTTACCGAGCACGTGTCTATGACAGAAGTGGCAATGAAGTGACTCAATACGGGCCAATTATTGCTAAAGTTCCAAGAAGCTTCTGGGACACCGACATGACGGTTCCCCTCGAACTCATTGAACCCGAAGCAACTCCAATTGCGGATTATCGCTACTGGGAAGGCCCGACTGACCATGTTATGACGGGTAGTGCATTTATTGCAGATGCACGTATCAGTGACAGTGATATTGTATGGTATTACCGAATCATTCAAGGAAATAGCGCAGGCAATTGGGTGCGAATTGGCAATCCGGGCGCCAGCTTTACCACTTCTGATGGCGCTGTGACCGGTAAGGTTAATGCTACGGTATATAATCCTGCCACTGAGAGCGGCATCCCAGCCACATCAAGTGATGTCGCTCTAAGTTTCCTTGCGTGGACAGGAAATCGTATCCAATTGAAAACCGAGTACACATATAATGGCAAGGTTTATACTACGATTGATGAGGGAGTTGCTGTTGAAGGAGCCAATGGCTATATTGATATTGAACAGCGTCCCATGTATGTCATTCAAGCGTTTGACAAGCGTGTGAATGTTGCTTCTGACGCCGAATTTGTTTTCGAGGTCGATTTCTGGAAAGGTTTAGATGAAGGTCTTACCTATGAAATCCAGTATCGCGGACTCACAGGTAGCTGGAAACCCATCGAAGGCGATTCGCTTTTCCCAGATGGAAGCTACGAGGTTCAAGAAGAATCCTCCACTTCTACACAATGGGAAGATGGCGTTTGGGTACCAACAGCAAATTTCTGGAAACCAGAAACAACAACGCCTAACTCTGAAGTAGCGGGTAAACATACCACTATTAAACTGACATTGCTTGATTGTCCAATGGACTGGGATTCGTTTGATTTCCGTGTTGTATTTCGGTACCAGTACAATGCTCAACGTACTATGCAGGGGACAACTGACACAGCAAACAATCAAGTAACAAGTCGTACTGGACACCTGATTGTTGTTCCACCAACCATTAAGTTGACAGACCTGAAGGCACAGGCATTGTTGCTGAACGAATCTGACCCGTCAAACGGTAATGTCGTTTGGACTTCTGAAATGGATACACCGCCAAATGATGGTCGTGCAACCACGGAAGTTCCTCTCGACACCTTTGATGTCGGCTATGATGACCGCGATGGTCAATTTGTTGTGACCGGTCCGGCAAACGACAATAAGGCAGTTTATACAACAAAGATTACTTTCACTGGCAATAAAGATAATTTGCCGACCATTACTTGGCAATATCAAAATGATTTGAACGAAGCGGTAAACTCTTTCCACCCAGTGGGAAGTCCTATTACGCCTTCGTATGACGATGTTGGTGAAGTAATTGGAAATCTGGACGTACTGTGTACTGCAGATGGCGGTAACGGTGTGATTCCCGGACTTGAAGAAGTGTTCCTGGAAAACGGTACGCCATATTATAAGTTCAAAGGTTATATTACTTTGGACGCCGTTTATCCGACAGACCCGGCAAATCAGGATTCGGATGAATTGACTGAATGGAATTTGGTAACGAGTCTGCATATTGACTCCGCGACCAATCCTATGGATTTCGGGTCAACGCACTTCTACTTTAATGTCCTTGGGCAGCTGCGTTATATTAAGGGCTGGGACGGAACCCGACTGAAGTCTTACTGCGAAGCACAAGCTTATGCATTCAACTTCAATCGTGATGCTGACCCGGTAACTCTGTATGAGGACCCTGAGTATCGCAACTATGGCGCTGAACTGGTTTTGGATTACAATATCAGTATTCGTGCCAATGACCCAAATAAGAACGAAGATATTACAACTGCAAATGGCAGCGCTAAAAATTTGGATACACTGCTAAACGAGATTCCTGAACTTCGGGAAGCAAAGAATTCCGGAGCAGCCATTTACAACTATAAGCTTCTTGACATTATTGCGCCAAATGGACTTCGGTACGCTGAAACGTATTTCATTGCCGGTCATGATGTAAATGACCGCAGTGGAATTCATTCGCGTGATACTATTGTGATTGACCATAATATTACAGATGCGTCTGGACATAACTTCGATTACTATTTTGGAATCGATGAGTCTAAAGCGTTCTTGAATCAAAATGGCCAGGTACAAGGTATTGCGTTCTATTCTAAGTCTGGCAATCCCATTTCCAAGAATACATGGCAGTGGTTCTGGCGCAATGCAATCTACTATGTTTGCTACGATGGAAAATCTGACTTGGGTGACCAGGTTTATTTCTACATCGACGAACAAGACCTGCAAAATGTGAATGCATCCTTCGGCGCTAACAATGCGCAGAATCCATATTCTGAGTGGACTGCACCTATTGAAGGCACATATGAGATTACGCTGTATGGTGGCAGTGGTGGTGGCGAAGGTGGCACCACAAAACTTACGATTGAAGCGGAAGAAGGAGCAAAGCTATATTTTGTTGCTGGTGGAGCTGGCGGACCTGGTGAAGACGAACACAAGTTCAATGAGCCGGGGAATCCTGACCCGGCAACTGGATTAGGCGGATATAATGGTGGTGGTAATGGCGGCATCGGTGGCGATACGTCATGGGCTACTAGCGCACCTGGCAAAGGACACAGTGTCGGAGCTGGTGGCGGTGGAGCTACCACGGTCGCTGTTGGCTTAATGGGCACTGGCCGATTGATTGATTATCAAAATCAAAGTATAGCCTCGCAATATATTCTTGGCGTTGCGGGTGGTGGCGCTGGAAGCGCTGCCACATATGGTTGGGACTATCCTGGCATGTATCATGCAGCTAGTAGCAACGATGCCATGGAAGGCGAATCAATATTGTCTATTTTGAATTCAAGCAGACTTCCAACTAGATGGCTGTTTGATGAGAAAAACAATCCGCAACACGAAAATGTTAATGGCAACTGGATAGCAAAAGGAGCAACGCCATCTTATCCTGAATATGCTGTCTATTGCAATGGTGGTCCGAATGCAACTCATGTTCTTTCACCACTGAGTGGTGGCAACGCTGGTTTTGCACTTGGTACCAGTGGTGGAAACTTTTCTGGGATTAAAATGAACTGGAACGGCCATGGCGGACCACGTGGTGGTGGCGGTGGTTGGTTTGGTGGTTGGGCAAACAATCAGTATTATGTGACTGATGATAGCAATACCGCAAACTGTAATAGTTCGGCTGGTGGTGGCACAAGCTACGTTGCCACAACGGGTTCTGAATGGAATACAGATACTGGCGGTAAAGTAAAGGTTATTTCCACTGAAATGATTACAGGGGGAAATCCTGCTTTTACTAATGGCTCCGCCACCATCCGCATGGTTGACTTCGGTGACCGTCGTTTCAAGCGTAATGGCAAAAATGCATTTGACACTGCGTATGAAGATACGGGCGCTGTGAACCATTTTGCAACGGTCAAAATTTCCGCTGCGAATAAGGTTTATGATGGTCAACCGAACGTAGCCACCGTTTCTGTCGTTGACACAGACGGTGATATGGCAACGGTTCTGGCCAATGCCAAAATTACCTATAGCAACAACTATGGAACCGTAACACAGGCAATCAATGCATCCACAGACGCAGAAATGTTGCCGCTGAATACGACAGGTTCGTATGCAGCCACGGTAACTGTGTCGGCACCTGGATATACCATTGAGTATGTGTACGAAAACACCATTCCTGGTTTTACGTATGCGTCTAAGGGATTGCCTGCATCCGGTGATGGCGATACGGTCTATTTTGACATCTATCCTCGCGGTTTGGATGTCGCTGGTTCTTCCACTCGTGAATATAATGGAATGGCACTTGCCAAAGTGACTAACCTGAAGATTACGGATGGTATTGTACCAGGCGATACTGTATCTCTTGCAATAACAACTGCATTTGGTTACTTTGTGGATGATGGTGCCAATGAATGGAGCCATGTCGGTAAACATAACATTGACCTGATTACGCAAGTAGACCTTGTCAATTCGAATGGTAACTACTATGTGGACAATTGGAATGTGTCTGGCGAAATTACAGCACGACCATTGCATCTGCACAGTTTGTATCATGATACGCAGAAGTATTCACAGCAGTATGATGTTCTTGCTCAACCTTTGGGCGAAGGAAAACAGCTGACGGATACAGTTTCGTACAATGATGAAACCATGACAGTTGAAGAGTTCTATGACACCTTGCTTGCCGGTGAGCGTGTCACGACGGACATAACCCGTTACATGGCTGACCAGTTCCGCAATTATGAGGAACAAGTCAAAGAACCTAACAACTACCGTGGTTACGATAATACGACAGATGCAACGATTTCCAACATCAGTTTGGATAATATCGTTGTTGGAGACACTGTAAAGACTGACAAAGAGGAATACGCCGGCACCTATGCAACAATGAATGCAGGTGAGGAGCTGGTCGGTAAAGACTCGAACGGTGATAATGGCACTATTAAGCCGAGTTCCGGTGACGAGAACCGGTACTGGTGGCTGGACGAAAATGTCATTACCCGTACAGAAGACCTGACACTCGTAAACAACGAGTATGGCGACTATTATATCGCTGACGAAGATTATTCCGGTGCCATTTATCGCGCAGGCGTCATTGCAATGGTCAAAGGCCAGCAGTTGATTTACGGCGAAGGTTTGGACGAGGTTCCTTACACGGACGACGTGTATACTTCTACGACCGGTTCTAACAGCTGGCTGACTATCGCTGGCCTGATGGGCGCCGACGAACTCCGCATGGAAGACTGGACAGGAAAGTACAAGAATGAGTTCAAGTACGACCTGCTTCCGGAAGATGATACACCTGTTGGCGATTATCCCATTACCTATATTGGACTGAACGAGGACAACTTCCCGGTTCTGTCCAACTACATCGTACAGGTCGATGAATCCTTCCTGAACGTCAACCCACGCCCGATTCGCATTTCTGTGAACGAATCCCTCAAAGATTACGGAGATGAGAACCCGGCTTTCACATCCGAATTCAGCTATAAGCTGACTCTGGATGGGGAAGACGATTATCAGGTGATTGGTAACGATGCGACTGACAAGTATGAAGATATGACACTGGTGGCCGGCGATACGATTGCCGATGTCCTTGAAGTGTCTGACAATGTAGGCGGTCTTGAAGCCATCAAGATGGAAGACGGCCGCAGCAATATTCCGTACCTGTCGGATGCTGAGACAAACAGCGACGTCATCTACGTCGATGAAATCTCCGAGACCTGTGAATACTGCTCTGAGCGTGATGGCAAGGACCGTAGCCACTTCCATCTTGGTGGATATGCGGTTTGGGTCAACGATAATGCCGCGAATGGCAATACATTGACCGTCAAGACCGTTACCAATATGTATGGTGAACAGGTCCAGAACTACTCGCTCAACTACGTTCAGAACATCCTGAAGATTCATCCTCTGTCTATTACCATTATTCCCGATGATAAGGAAATGGTTTACGGAACGGCCAACGAGCCAGCACTGACCTATACGCTCGAAGGACGCCGCGTAAAGTGGGATGATTTGTCTGATGTAAAGCTTGTCCGTGACGCTGGCCGTGATGTGTATGACGGCTATGTGATTCGTGTTGACAGCTACAACAACTCCGACAACTACATGGTAGATGTTGAAACCGGTATCTTCAAAATTACGCCGGCATACCTGATGGTAACACCTGACCACCATACAAAATACTATGGTGACCCGGCGCCTGATTGGAGCATTGGCATTACCGGTTTCAAGTATGATGACACAGTTGATTCTGTCTTCGTAGATGGTCGCAACGCAGGACGTGTTGTTGACGATGGCTTCGATTATATCAAGGCTTCCGTTGGCGATTACACCTTCAACGTTGATGAGACATCTTTGGAGATGATTCCGAACCAGTTCGGAAATTACAACTACGTTATCACACAGAACCCGTCTTCGCTGCGCATCATCCCGCGCCCGATTACCATTGAGGCCGGTGGTTGGAGCAAGCCGTATGGCACGCCTGACCCCGAACATACCGTGCTCATCACGGATGACCTGACTGGTAAGACTGGCACGAGCGGTACCGACCCGAATGTCTGTGTTGACCCTGAGAATGCGCCTATCACATTCGATTTGAGCCGTGCAGATGGCGAAGAAGTGGGCGTCTATCCGATTTATGTGTCTGCGGCAGAAAAAGAACTGGGTCATGACCCTGGCTGCCATGGCGAAATCGATGGGCTGAATACCAACTACACCATTACCTATATTCCTGACAATGACATTATTTATCGTGCCGATGAATTGATTGGTATTGTCAGCGACCATACCCGTTACTACGGCAACGCCATCAATAACTACATTGAAGGCGACCAGGATTCCATCACTTACTACATCGGCGGCACGGAAGTCACACCTGAAGAAGCCGGTATCATTTCTGACCCGAACTTCCAGCACACTGACCTCCAGACCAGTTCTGTTGGCTCTTATGCCATCTATGCAACTGGCGTCGAAAGCAGCAAGTATGACATTACCCTGTATCCCGGATATGTCACCGTTATCCCGCGTCCTGTGACTGTCATTGCCCAGGACAACGAGAAGATTTACGGTGACGCCGACCCGACCATCGACTTTATCATCCATGACGGCCACAGCGAAGACGGCGAGACCTACTACGTCGGTGACGAAGTGACCGAAAAGGTGGGCGATGAGGTCCGCGTACAACCTGACGACCTGCCTGGTGACGTTCAGCGTCAGCCTGGCGAGGATGTAGGTGTCTACGACATCGACATCAATAACGTTAGCCCGTACAGTGAAGATGGCAAGATGAACTACGACATCCGCTTTGTGGATGCTGATTTCACAATCAAGCCCGCAACGCTGCTTGTCCAGGTCATGGGTGGATACAAGAAGACCTACGGCGAGGAGAACCCGACGTTTGGCGCCAATATTACTGGCTTCAAGCGCGAAGATACTGCCGAAACCGTCCTGACCGGTGAAGTTGGTTTTGCGACCATCAGCACCGTGACAACGCCGGTTGGTAAGTATATCGTTTCTGCCAAGCCTGAAATCGAGCTGGAAGATGGACAGATGCATCGCGGTTCGAACCTTGAAGTCCTTCCGAACTCCAATGGTTTGTACAACTACGAAATCGTCTATCTGGATGGCGATATCACCATCAGCCCGCTGCGGCTCCAGATTATCATTGACCATCTGAAGAAAGTGTACGGTTCTGCCGACCCGACCTTTACTTACACGATGCGCAAGATTGATGGCAGCATTGGTACGGTCATTGACCCGGAGAACAGCCCGCTGAACCTAACCCTGACTCGTACACTCGGCGAAAATGTTGGCAAGGGCGATATCGTCGATGGCGAACACGCTGGCGCTTACACTATCACTGGTACCTACGACAACCCGAACTATGAAGTCGAAATCATTGACGGTTCGCTGACCATCGTTAAGGCAATCATCACTGTTACGGTTGATGGAGGCTATACGAAAGTCTATGGCGACCCGAACCCTGAATTTGGTGTTGTTTATGATGGATTTATCGGTTCTGAGGGTCACCCCGACCTGACGGGTACTGGTATCCATGATGACGAGTCCGTAATTCGTGGTGACCTCATTATCGAATGCTTCGATGCAGACGGTAATCCGGTCGATGAAAAGACTCATACCGGTCTGTACCCGGTCAACGACGATAAATCTACTCTGGAAGCCGACAACTACGAGTTCCGCTATGTGAATGGCGATTTGACCATTACCAAGAAGCCGCTCGTTGTGGTCGTTGACGACCAGGAGAAGATTTATGGCGAGGAAGACCCGCCGACGTTCACTTGGCATCTGGAGAATCCGGAAGACCTGGTTGACGAGGATGACATCCGTCATATCGACGTCACCACGGAACGCCCGGATGCTGGAACAGAGCCTGGCGAACAGGTCGGTGAGCACCCGATTACCGGTGAGGCCGAACCGATGCAGGATTACGAAATCACCGTGATTCCTGGCACCGAGACCATTAAGCCCGCGACGATTGTTGTCACGGCCCTGCCGGACAGCAAGTATTACGGTGAGGATAACCCGATTCCGGAAGTCACCATCACTGGATATAAGCGTGGCGATGCGATTGATGACATCGGTGGCGAAGAAGCCCTTGTCATTGATAATGAGGCAGAGAAGTGGAGCCCCGTTGGCGGCGGTTCTATGGAGGATGGCAAATACCGTGTTTCCGCTGAGGATTCGGTATTCAGCAACCCGAACTATGAATTCGTTTACATTGACGGAACTCTTGAAATCCTGCCGCTGACTATCCGTATTATCGTTGATGACGCCGAGAAGGTTTACGGCACATTTGACCCGGATGAATTCACCTGCCATTTCGAGGTTGCCGATGAAAACGGCAATCCGTATGAAGCAAGTGATGAGCAGCTGGAAGCGGTTCGCACCGGCTTGCATCTGGTAACGGTCCGTGTACCTGGCGAAATCGTTGGTCAGTATCCGATTCGTGCCGGATACACTGAAGTTGATAACTTCATTATCACCAGTGTTGATGATGGCACATTCACCATTACGCCTGCTGAGCTTGTTATTACAGCTAACAGCGCAATGAAGGTGTATGACGGTACTCCTCTGACAGATAGCGGATACAAGGCCGAAGGCCTGGTTATCAATGAGACCCTGGGCATTCATGATACGCTCGAATCGGTCACCGTGACTGGCTCGCAGACGGAAGTCGGCAAGAGCCCGAACGTACCGAGCGATGCTGTCCTGAGCCTGCAGAATGGGTCCAACGGCAACCGGAACTATAACATCACCTACGTTAATGGCGTGCTGGAAGTCGTTCCGACCGAACAGGTGAACATTGAGAAGACCGCTGACCGCGAAATTACTACGGATGGCGAGATTGTCACTTACACCATTAAGGTTACGAACGCAACTCTGCATGACCTGACCAACGTCAAGGTTGAGGACACCAATAACTTCGCTGGTGCTATCACGATTCCTGACAATGCCGAATACAGCTATGATAACGGCGTCTTTACCATCCCGAGCCTGCCGAGCGCCCAGAACGGTAACAACTCGTTTGAGATTGTTTATACCTACACTGTACGTCCGGAAGACCACGGCACGGATGGTAACGATACGCTGACGAACAAAGCTGTTATCACGGACATGACGATTACCGACGGTACTGAACCTGACCCGGATTGGTTTGACGAAACACCTGATGTCGATGTCGATATTATTCGCCATGATATTGAGGTCGTTAAGTCCGCTGATAAGGAGATTGCTGCTGCTGGCGATGTCGTCACTTACACGATTTCTGTGACCAACACTGGTAATGTTCAGCTGAATAACATTGTTGTCTCCGATGACAATAACTTCGCTGGAAACATTGTCCCGCTGCGTTCTGCCGGTTCTACTTACAATGAGGAAGACGGAACCTGGACGATTGCAAAACTGGGCGTTGGCGTTACAGTCAATATTCGTTACACCTACACGGTGACTCCTGACGACCTCCCGAATGAAGTCCTTGAAAACGTTGCCACAGGTACCGTTCCACCAAGCGATAACATTCCTGAGATTGAAAAGCCTTCCAATGAGGTTGACGTGCCCCTGATTGGCCGGTCCGTAGCTATCACGAAACGTGTTGACAAGAACCAGGTCTATGAAGGCGATACAGTCACTTACACTCTGCATATCGTCAATGATGGCACGGTTGATTTGAGCAATCTTACTGTAACTGACGATTCGAATGCACTCGGTATCTTGGTGCCGGTACCTGGCACAGGATATACCTATCGTGATGGCAAGTTCGTAATTGACTTCCTGGCGGTTGGTGAGAGCATCGACATTACTTACAAGTATACAGTTGTTCAGAACGACCCGACCGTGATTGAGAACATCGCTACCGTGCATGTGCCGGAAGGAGATACCGGGACCGATGCAGATGACCCGTTTGATGTTCCTTCCAACCCTGTTGAGGTTGAAGTCATCAAAGACGGTCTGACTGTTGAGAAGAAGGCGGCTGAATCCATTGTGGGTGTTGGTGAAGACATTCACTACACCATCGTTGTAACCAATACCGGAACGACAACCCTGCATAACATTGTTGTGAAGGATACGACTTCTGGTGCTGGCGAGACTGTCAACACAACGGCCGGTAACGTTAGTTATGATGCAGATGCACGTGAATGGACATTTGCCGATGAACTGATTCCGGGTAATTCCTTCGCTGTAACTTATACCTATACTACAGTTGAAGCCGATGAGGTTACTGGTAAGGTAGAGAATACGGCGGTGGCGACCGGACGCAATCCAGGCGGTAACCCTGTGCCGAGTAACCCTGACGACGAAGATGTAGTAGTAAGCGAAACTCCAGAAGCCATTCTGGACATCGAGAAGCGCGTTGATAAGGAAACGGCAATGGTTGGTGATGTGCTGACCTATACGCTCCATATCACGAACTCCGGTGACGCTACTGCTTATAATGTCATCGTTGAGGATTACTTCAATGGTGTTGGCGAACCAGTCAAGGCAGATGGCGATGGCTATACTGTTATGGATGACGGTAACTTCCTGATTCCAGAACTGGCGGCTGGCGAGTCCATTGACATTACTTACACCTACACGGTCCAGGAAGGTGACAAGGGCACAATTGATAACATCGTTGTTATTGTTCCCGAAGAACCTCCTGTGGACATTGAGAAGGAAGCCGATAAGAATATTGCTGCGGTGAATGAGGTCGTAACCTACACAATTACGGTCACAAATACCGCCGATGAAGCGAAGGAAAACCTGACCGTCACGGATAGCAATAACTTTGTTGGTGAAATCGTCGCGACCGATGGTAGCGGGTATGTCTATAACGGTGACCGCACATGGACCATCGCTCACCTGGATGCAGGCGCTTCTATCGAAATCGTGTATACCTACACGATGCAGAGCGAAGATGCCAGCACTATCGTGAACCAGGCCGATGTGACCTACACTGAAGATGGAGAGCCTATTACTATTGAGTCCAACCCTGTCGAAGTTGATAAGCCTGTTGAAGGTGAAGTCACCATCGTCAAGAGTGCAGATAAGACGATTGCACGGCCTGGCGAAGTCGTGACCTATACTGTTACGGTTCACAACGGTAAGACCGTCGATGCACAGAATGTTGTCGTCACTGACGCCAACAACTTTGCAGGAACCATCACCGGCGTGGATGGAAGCGGATATCGTTTCGAAAACGGACAGTTTGTCATTGATGAGCTGAAATCTGGTGCAAGTGTGACACTGCATTACACTTATACCGTTGAGCCCGGCGATGTTCCGACCGAACTTTTGAAGAATATTGCGACAGCTCATGTGCCAGGCACGAATCCAGAAGACCCGAATAATCCGGGACAAGGTATTGACCCCGAAAAGCCGATTGACCCTGACCAGGATGTCCCGTCTAATGAAGTCGTTGTCGAGGTACCTGGCGATGAAACGACAACTGATATTCCCGAAAAGGGCGAATTGGTTGTCGTGAAAACCGTTGATAAGACGGAAGCCCAAGTTGGTGACGTATTGAACTACACCGTCACTGTCTCCAATACTGGTAATGGTGACCTGAATGACATTACGGTCTCCGACTACTTCGATGGCCACGGCACACTGGAATACATCCCGTCCATCGGTATTTTGCCGAATGGTGATGGAACGTATCACATCGCTAAGCTGCCTGCTGGCGCCACGATAGAACTGCATTTCCGCTACACTGTAGTAGAAGCAGATATTCCTCTGGTTCTGAATGCGGCTGTTGCTGAACCCAATATTCCTGTCGAACCCGAGAAGAGCGCGGACAAGAAGTTTGCTCCGGTCAATGACGTTATCACCTACACGATTACCGTGCGGAATAACGATACTGAGGCCAAGGAGAATCTGACTGTTACCGACACCAACAACTTCAAGGGTGAAATCACCCCGATTGAGGGTGAGGGCTACACCTACAATGGCGACCATACCTGGACGATTGACCGCATTGAGGCTGGTGGCGTTATCGAAATCCACTACACCTACACGGTGCAGAGTGACGACGAAACAACATTGGTCAACGATGCAAACGTCAATTATCTGGAAGATGGTGGCGAGGTCAATATTCCGACCAATACAGTAACTGTTGAGGTTCCGGAACCTGGCCATGTGACCATCCATAAGGAAGCCGATAAGAAAGAAGCCAAGCCGGGAGAAATTGTTACTTACAATGTGACGGTTCATAACGGCAAGGACTTCGATGTGCATGACGTTGTGGTGACCGATGCCAACAACTTTGCTGGTGAAATCACTGGCGTTGACGGCGCCGATTACCGGTTCGAGAATGGACAGTTTATCATTGACACTATCGCGGCCGGTGCGGATGTCACTCTGACCTACACTTACACCGTAGAGATTGCCGATGTGCCGACTCACATCCTCGATAACATCGCTACTGCACATGTGCCTGGCACGAACCCAGAAGACCCGAACAACCCTGGCCATGGTGTTGACCCAGACCGCCCGATTGACCCCGATGAGGATGTTCCGTCCAATAAGGTAGAGGTTGAGGTGCCGGGTGACGAAACCGAGACCGAGGTTGGAGAAGGCAAGCTGGAAATCACCAAGACTGTTGATAAGACGGTTGCAAGCGTTGGTGATACACTCCAGTATACGGTTACAGCAACCAATACAGGCGATGCTGCTCTCGAAAATGTGACAGTTGAAGATGTCTTTGGCGGTCACGGAACCCTGACCTTTGTATCTGCTGATGATGGCGTAACTCGTAATGAGGATGGCACCTTCAGCATTGCAAGTCTGGGTGAGGGTGAGAGCAAGAACATCCACTTCAGCTACGTTGTGGTTGAGGAGGATGCACCGGAAGTTCTGAATGCTGCTGTTATCGTGCCGGAAAACCCGCCAGTGGAACCCGAGAAGACCGCTGACAAGACTATTGCGCAGGTCGATGAAGTTGTGACGTATACCATTAAGGTTACGAACCACGATGATGAGGCCAAACAGAATGTGCTTGTCACCGACACCAACAACTTCGCTGGCGAAATCAACGCCACCGATGGTGATGGTTATGTCTATAACGGTGACCACACCTGGACGATTGCTGAAATTGGCGCCGGTGAGACCATCAATATCGTGTACACATACACTGTCACGACAGAAGATGAGACCATCATGACCAATGAAGCAACTATCCACTACACTGATGAAAGTGGTGAGCACCATATCCCGGCAGACCCGGTAAATGTCGAAAAACCTGAGCCTGGTGAAGTTACCATCGTAAAGGCCGCCGATAAGACCGAGGCTAAGCCTGGTGAGGTTGTCACTTACACTGTTACCCTGCACAACGATAAGGGCTTTGATATTTACAATGTCGAAGTCACCGATACCAATAACTTTGCTGGTTCGATTGAGGGCCAGGATGGTGATGGATACCGCTTCGTTGATGGCAAGTTTATCATTGATGAACTGAAGGCAGGGGAGAGCATTACGCTCACCTACACTTATACTGTACAGATTGCCGATGTCCCGACTGAGATTCTGGATAACTTTGCTACGGCCTTTGTGCCCGGCACGAATCCAGAAGACCCGGAGAATCCTGGACATGGCATTGACCCCGACCGTCCGATTGACCCAGATTCCGAAATCCCGTCTAACGAGGTTGAGGTTCTGGTCCCTGGCGATAGCACCGAGACTGAAATTCCTGAACCCGAAATTGTAATCACCAAGAGCGTAGATAAGGATGTTGCCGAAGTCGGCGATACCCTGAACTACGAGGTCAAGGTGAGCAATGAAGGAACGGGTGATGCCGAGAACGTGCTCGTGAAGGATTTCTTCGGCGGTCATGGAACGCTGAATTATATCAGCCAGAACGGTGTGACGGATAATGGCGATGGCTCTTACACTATCGCTTCTGTGCCAGCCGGCAAGACCTACACGCTGCGGTTCACTTATGTGGTCGTTGCTGAGGATGCTCCCCAGGTACTGAATGCGGCGGTTGAAATTCCTGAACCGGAAATCCCAGTTGACCCTGTTAAGACCGCAGACAAGAATGTTGCCAAGGTTGATGAAATCGTTACTTACACCATTGCGGTAACTAATAACGATACAGTCACCAAGGAAAACCTGACTGTCACGGATTCTAACAACTTCGCGGGCGAAATCAACGCATCGAATGGAGACGGCTACGTTTATAACGGTGACGGAACCTGGACAATTGCGAAGATTGAACCTGGTGAAACCATTGACATAGTCTATACCTACACTGTCAAGACCGAAGATGAGTCCACGCTCGTGAACCAGGCCGAGGTTGTGTACACGCAGGATGGCGAGGAAATTACGATTCCGACCAATCCGGTCGAAGTCGAAAAACCAGAAGATGGCGAAATCACGATTGTGAAGAGCGCGGATAAGGAAGTTGCTTACCCGAATGATGTTGTCACCTATCAGGTCACGATTCATAACGGCAAGCCTACCGACGTCCACAACGTCACAATGACGGATTCCAACAACTTTGCTGGTGAGATTTCCGCTGTGGATGGTTCTGGCTACCATTACGAGGATGGCAAGTTCATCATTGATACGATTCCGGCTGGTGAGAGTGTTACTCTGACGTACACTTATACGGTTCAAATCGCCGATGTTGATACTCACTTCCTCAAGAACATTGCAACGGCTCATGTGCCTGGCGAAAACCCGGATGACCCCGGCGAGGATATTCCTTCTAATGAAGTCACCGTAGAGGTGCCTGGTGATGAGACCGAGACCGAGATTCCTGACGGCGAGCTGATTGTCGAGAAGACAGTTGATAAGGCGACCGCAGAAGTTGGAGATACCCTCAATTATACGGTGAAGGTCAGCAATACTGGCGACACCGCGCAGGAGAATATCTTGATTGAGGATTTCTTCGATGGCAACGGCGAACTCAACTACATCCCGACTGTTGGTGTGACCGTGAATGGAGACGGTACTTACAGCATCGCACGTCTGCCAGCTCATTCTTCTATGACTCTCCGCTTCACCTACACGGTTGTCGAGGGAGATGCACCGGAAGTCTTGAATGCAGCGGTTGTGACGCCCGAGGAGCCGCCGGTCGAACCTACCAAGAGCGCTGACAAGCAGTATGCTTATGTCGATGAAATCATCACCTACACCATCTCGGTGTTCAATGGCGATGATGAAGCCAAGCAGAATGTAATTGTCACCGATAACAACAACTTTGCTGGTCCGATTGATGCAACAGGTGGCGATGGATACGTCTATAATGGCGACCATAGCTGGACTATTGCTGAGATTGGAGCAGGGGAGACCGTCAATATCACCTACACCTACACGGTGCGTGAAGAAGATGAATCGCTCCTGACTAACACGGCAGATGTTGAATACGATGAGGATGGCGAGCATATTACGATTCCTACGAATCCGGTTGATGTGCCTGTCATTGAACCTGGCTCTGTCACCATTCATAAGGTGGCTGACAAGCAAATCGCCAAACCGGGTGAGACCATCACTTACAACGTGACGGTTCATAACGGCAAGGATTTTGATGTGCATGACGTTGTGGTGACGGATGCTAACAACTTTGCTGGTGAAATCACTGGCGTGGATGGCGCCGATTACCGCTTCGAGAATGGACAGTTCGTCATTGACACTATCGCGGCAGGTGCGGATGTCACTTTGACCTACACCTACACCGTAGAGATTGCCGATGTACCTACTCATATCCTCGAAAACATCGCCACTGCACATGTACCTGGCACGAACCCAGAAGACCCGAACAACCCCGGTCACGGAATTGACCCCGAGAAGCCTATCGACCCCGATGAGGACATCCCGTCCAATGAGGTGGAAGTTGAGGTTCCGGGTGACGAAGTCGAAACTGAGGTGCCGGATATTTCTCTGACGAAGACGGTGGACAAGGAAGAAGCTCATGTGGGCGATACCCTGAATTACACGGTCTCCATCAAGAACAGCGGTGACGCTGATGCTGAGAATGTTCTGGTTAAGGAGTTCTTCGGTGGACTCGGACAGCTGGTTCTGGTTCCCGCAGATGGCGTGACCGATAATGGTGACGGTACTTATACGGTTGCCAGTGTGCCTGCCGGCACGACCTATGACATCCACTTCACCTACACTGTTGTGCAAGGTGATGCTCCTGAAGTATTGAACGCTGCGGTCATTAAAGACCCGCCGCCACCAATCATTCCGGAAAAGGATGCCGATAAGGACGTTGCCAAGGTCGATGAAGTCGTGACTTACACCATTACGGTGCGCAACACGACCGAAGAGACCGTGACAGACCTGTTGGTAACTGACTCGAATAACTTCACAGGCGAAATCACTCCTATCCCCGGTGATGGTTACACCTATAATGGCGATGGCACTTGGACCATTGCTGAACTGGCTGCTGGGCAGACGGTTGAAATCCGTTACACCTACACGGTGCAGACTGATGACCCGTCTACACTGCTCAACCAGGCAGATGTACGTTACACCTATGATGGAGAAGACTACAATATCCCGACTGAGGAAGTCCCTGTCGAAGTCCCCGAGGATGGAGAAGTGACTATCGTCAAGAGCGCGGATAAGAAGGAAGCCGAACCGGGTGAAACCGTTACCTATACGGTCACGGTCTATAACGGCAAGACAGAAGGTATCGACAACGTACGTGTCACTGATGCGAATAACTTCGCAGGTACAATTACGGGCGTCGATGGAGCCGGATATCGTTTTGAGAATGGAGAATTCATTATCGACCATATCGATGCGGGTTCAAGCGTGACTATCACCTACACCTACGTTGTCGAAATCGCTGATGTGGATACGCAAATTCTCGAAAACGTGGCAACCGCTCATGTCCCAAGCAAAGACCCGAACGAACCGGATGAGGAGATTCCTTCCAACCCCGTGGATGTCGAGGTGCCTGGCGACGAGACTACAACGGAAGTCGAAGACCCGGCAAACATGACCGTTACTAAGACCGCTGATGTTGAGACCGCAAAGGTTGGCGATTTTGTCAACTACACCATTACGGTGACCAACACCGGCAACCGTGATATCGAACAGATTGCTCTGACCGATATCTTCAACGGTAAGGGCGAATACACTGTTACCGCTGGTGACCGGTTCATTACCACTGAGGCTGGATTCTATATTCCGGTTCTGAGTGTTGGTGAAACCATCGAAATCCACTACACCTACAAGGTGGTTGAGGATGACTTGGAAGACGGTATCCTGCGCAACGTGGTTCTGACCTCTACTCCGACCCCGATAGAGGACCCCGTGCCTCCTGTTGAGGAAGAAGTACCGATTGAGCATACGACCATTATCAAGACTGCCGACAAGCAGACCGTTAAGGTCGGCGAGACCATCCATTACACCGTTTCGGTCACCAATGATGGCCAAGTCGATTTGACCAACGTGCTTGTCAAAGACTTCTTCGGTGGTGCAGGTGAAATCAATGCTGGTAACGGCGATGGTTACACCTACAACGGAGATGAGACCTGGACGATTACAGAACTGAACATTGGCGAAACCATCAACATCGAGTACGATTATGTGGTCGTTGCTGAGGACACAAGCGATGTTCTGAATGCCGTTATCGTCAAGGAACCTGACCCGCCGGTTGACATCGAGAAGAGTGCGGATAAGAACGTGGCTCTTGTGAGCGAGGTTGTAACGTACACTATCGAGGTCACCAATACTACTGACGAGGCCGTCACTGACCTGACTGTGACCGACCACAACAACTTCAATGGCGCTATCAATGCTGAGGATGGCGAAGGCTATACCTACAACGGCGATGGAACCTGGACAGTTGCGGAATTGGCTGCAGGCGAGACTGTGACTATCACCTACACCTACACGGTCCAGACCAATGACGAAAGCACGCTCATCAACGAAGCCGATGTCAAGTACGTTTCTGACGGAGAGACCCAGCAGATTGTTTCTGAGCCTGTGATTGTTGAAGTTCCGGACGATGGCGAGGTTACTATCGTCAAGACCGCAGATAAGACGGAAGCCGAACCCGGTGAGGTCGTGACCTATACGGTGACGGTCCACAATGGCAAGACGGTGCCTGTAGTGAATGCGGTAGTAAGCGATTCCAATAACTTCGCTGGTGAGATTACAAGCGTTGAAGGCAGTGGATATCATTACGAGAACGGCCAGTTCGTCCTCGATGAAATCCCGGCCGGCGGCAATGTGGTCATCACTTACACTTATACCGTACAGCCTGCCGATGTGGCTACTCATATCCTTGAGAACGTCGCAACGGTCAAGGTGCCCGGTACAAACCCTGAAGACCCCGATAATCCCGGACATGGCGTTGACCCAGACAAGCCGATTGACCCGGACGAAGAGATTCCTTCTAACCCGGTCGATGTCGAAGTGCCTGGTGACAGCACCGATATCCCAGTTGTCGGAGACCGTGACCTGACTATCGTGAAGAGCGCTGACAAGGAAGAGGTTAAGCCGGGTGAAGTCATTAACTACACCCTGACTGTAACCAACACCGGCAGCGAAGACCTCGATAATGTTAAGGTTACTGATAAGTTCAGTGGTCATGGCGACATCGTGGTTGCTGACCAGGATGGCATCATCTACAACGGTGATAACATGTGGACCATCGAGCACCTGCCTGTGGGCGCTGTAATCGAAATCCACTACAGCTACACGGCTTTGGCCGAGGATGCTGACGCTATTATCAATGTGGCGGTTGCAACAATTCCTGGCAAGAATCCCGAAGACCCGGATAATCCGGGCCACGGCATCGACCCGAATGAACCTATCGACCCGGATAAGGATGTGCCGTCTAACGAAGTCGAGATTCCGGTCATTGTACCTGAACCCGATAAGCCGGACGAACCCACTCCGACTCCTGCACCGAATCCAACGCCTGAACCCGAAGCTCCTGCTCCGACTCCGGCCCCGACGTTCGTCCCGCGTGACCCGTCTAAGACTGGTGTTGGTGTAATGGCTTCTGTGCTCACGCCGTTCGCTGCACTCGGCGCGTGTGTTGCTGGACTCTTTGTTTCCCGTAAAAAGAAAGATAAAGATTCCAAGTAATCGCTAAGTAGCCGATACAAACCATTGCCCCCTGGTTCCAAATTTCGGAGCCAGGGGGCTTTTTTTGTTTGTGCAATGGCGCTTCGGTGACATGTCGCAAAGTGAGTAAAATAATAGAGACAATACAGATTCTCTTCGGCCGCACAAATCTGCAGACTGATTTCCCTTATATTAGGAAGGAGGGTTTTCCTATGACTTTCGTGGCATCGTTATTCTATCCACTGGTAGAATTTCTAAACGCATATAAATGGTATTTTCTAATAGGCATATTGCTTTACCTTGTTCTAACAATTATATTCCGACATTCGCGCACACTCATTACGGTAGTGTTTGGCGTGTTGGTCCTGGTTTTTGTTATAACTCACCTCGGTGGTGTATACGGCACACTTAACCACCTTATGACTAGTGTTGGCAATAACACACAAATGGCTGCCGAAGAGTATGCTGACTATCTAAACGATAATATCATTTCTGATAAGGACGCCGATATCGCAGAGAAGGTCCAACGAGCACTGAACTATGGCGTTTTGGGCAGGGAAGAACTTGGTGACGAAAAGCTTCCCGACAGCAGCGAAATGGATTTAGGAGAAACACTGGATTATGTTTCAAATCCTAACAATGACGGCAACAATGAAGGCGCCGCAAAGAAAGCATTAGATGGAATTGTCGATTTTGGAATTGAGATTTGGAATGAGCTAGTTGCTCTTTTCGCGGAATGAAACAATTTTGTGACTTCTTATTTGTTGCGATGCGAAGCGCACAAGGGTATAATATATGTGCGCAATGTGAAATTGCTAGATTCGCATTGGATATGCTGAACGTTTTGGTGAGAACGGCTCCAAAATGAATTTGGCATATTTAATGATATAAGCCGTCAGAAATCTGACGGGTAACCCATTTGGCCCTATATAGTAACCTTGTGCTGCATCACTCGGAAACGTAAGGGGTCAAAAATAATGTCCAGACAACGGACAAGAGAAAGTGAGGATATTTTTCGATGCAGAAGAAGACCAAGAAGCGTTTTCTCGCAGCAGTCCTCGCGGTGGCGATGGCCATGTCTCAGTTGGTTCCGTTGACTGCGTTTGCTGATGACAGCTCTGAAATTACAACGAGCTATGTCGGTGACGCAGCATCGGAATCCACCGAGACACCCACGCCATCTCCTACAGCCAGCTCTGACGCGACAAAAGCTGATGAGGATGCGCCAAAGGAAGAGGCGAAGGATGATGCAGACAGTTCGGCGGCTGCCAGCTCCACGGAAACCAAGGACGAATCTGAGGCTTCCAGTGAGGCGAGCAGCCAGAGCACTGATTCGACTTCTGACACAACTGCAACACCTGTGCCAAGCGAAGAGCCCAGCACGGTGACCGAACCCGAGGAGGTCACTGAACCTACCGAGGAAGAGATTGCCGAAGCAACCAATGAAATTGTTGCTCCTATTGTGAGTTCTCCGGCCAATGCTCCTGCGCCCTTGGCAACTGGTACAGAGCCCGCCATCATGGATGCGGCTACTATGGCTAATATCCGTGCGGGTGGCACGACCTATGGCAACGTGACATTTGCTCGTGGTGAGGGCCAGGAGAATACCATCGTTATTCAAGTCAACGAGAATACCCGTACTTATGGCGAAGAGTATGTGAATCCTGGTCTCACAGTCACCCTGAATGGCACCGAACAGAACGAGGCTGATGTCCTGAGGGCCCTGAATGAGGGAATCCTGACAATGTACGCAACTGCCGAGCAGAACGTTCGTACGGGTGCCGGCAACTATGATGTGTACGTCACCATCAACCTCAACAACGTTACAATTAACGAGACCAACTACACTATTCTGGCTGGCACTACTCAGTTGAGCAAAATCCATGTCAGCACCCGCCCTATCGATGTGTATGCGAATGAAGGGTACCAGAACCACGGCATGGACCAGCCTCAGTTAACCTATCATGCAGAAGGCCTTATCAACGGTGACCAGCTGTCCGGCAGTCTGCATGCAAACACTGACAAGAACTCTCCGGTTGGTGACTACGATATCGATATCGGCAGCCTGTCCAACCCAAACTATACTATTACTTTCCACCCCGCCAAGCTACACGTCGTCGAGAATACGGTCATTGTTACCCCGATGATTAAGGACGGCGACTACAACCAGGCGGAGTTCAGCCGTGAATACGGCAAGGCAAATCCTGAATTTACATGGCACGTAACCGGTCTGACGACTTCCGACCAGGAAAAACTGGATGCCGGTTCCATCACCATCGAAGAGCTGCTTGGCGGCACCCCCGTGGTGAGTACCGATGCCGATGTAGATTCCGCTCCTGGCGACTATACCGTTTCTGTCAAAATCAATGACAAGAACGCTGGCGCCAATGGAAACTACAATTTCGTATGCAACAACGCGACCCTGCATGTTACTCGCCGTAAGGTAACTGCAACCGTTACTTCCCAGGAAAAGACCTATGGTGCGAAGGACCCCTCTGCACTGACTTTCTTCACTTGGGGTGATGGCTCTGTTGTCGAACGCGGTTCCGATGGCAACCCGCTGTCTGACGCCAATGCTCTTGGCGTACAGAAGAGCCTGGCCCGCATTGCTGTTTCTGCGGTGCGTGAGCCTGGCGAGGATGTCGGGACCTATGGCTGGAACTTCCAGGTCACGGATGTCAATACCCAGCAGTATTACGACATTACATTTAACAACGGCACTTTGACAATCAATCAGGCTACTCTGACCGTCCATGTTGCTGACGTCACTTCCATTTACGGTGAGGCCCGTCAGGGCGCCCTGAAGACGGATGTGGGTGATAACGGCGTAGAAGGATTCGTCAACGGCGATAGCTATTCGAGCGTCTTTGGCGAAGCACAGCCGAGCTACACAGCTATCAGCAAAGATGGCCAGAACTACAACGGCTTTGATAAGAAAGCCCCGGTTGGCGAATATACGCTGACTGCGATGTTCGAACCGCAGCACAACTACAAGTTCGAGTATCTGCCCGGCACCCTGACCATTACTCAGCGTCCTCTGCACATCATTGTGACGCCTGGCCAGCATAAGACCTACGGTGAGATGGACGCTTCTTTCGCTGTTCAGTACACCAATATGGGTAAGGTCGAAGGCGATTTTGCGAACTGTGTCGTAACCCGCGAACCGGGCGAAAATGTCGGCACTTACGCCTACACGATTGAGCAGTTCGAAGCTTCCGACGATTTCAAAAACTACGATGTGACTCTTGTTGCAGAAGATGAGTTCGAAATCGTTAAGAAGGACCTGACTGTCATCATCCCGGATGCCGAAAAGCTGTACGGTGACGAAAACCCGAATGTGATGGATGGCGTGACCTACGATGGTTTTGTCACCAGTTCCGACCTCGGTATTGCCGATACGGCCGACAATGCCTTGACCGGTAAGCTGGTTCTGACTCATGAGGCGGTTCGCACATCTCCTGTAGGTGAGTATAAAATCACCGCTTCCGGTCTTGAAAGCCAGAACTACAACATCATCTATAAGGGGCAGACCAGCGGCACCCAGGGTATCCTGACTGTCAAGCCTCTGCCCATTATCATCGAAGGTAATACGCTGACTCGTAAGTACAATGTCCTCGATGCGACCAAGACTCCTGGCTACACGATTTGGAACTCTTCCAAGAGTGCTATCGTTGCTGTTGTTGACCCTGAAGGCAGCCCGCTGAATATCACTGCGACCTGCCCTGAATGGTCTGATGTCACGGCGGCCAAGGGCTCTTATCCCATCAAGATTACTTATGAGCCGAATGCCAACTATGATATTCAGGTTATCGACGGCACATGTGTTATCACAGATGGCGATGTGACCCTGATTCCCGACTCCAAGACTTTTGTCTATGGTGACTTCGTTACCGAAGACATGATTCGTGAGCTGACCGTTACCGGCGTTTCTGCTGTTGACGGAACCAAGGCATACCACAATGGTGACCTGATTACCAATGTCGGTTATGTGAGCATCAGCATTACGAAAGATGGCGAGCCTGTCACTTCCAACAGCCGTGCGACTCTGGATGTCGGCAACTACGACATTACCACCAGCATCACTCCGCTGCCTGGCAAGGAAGACAGCTACACTGTCGACATCGATGCTGGTGCCAATCGTCTTCTCATCACCCGCCGTCCTGTGACCTTCACTGTCACGCCCGGCCAGCAGAAGACCTTCGGTGACCCGGACCCTGTTTTCAGTGTTGCTGACCCGGATTTCGGTACCTGGACCGGCGGCAACAACATTGCCGACCCCCGTGCTGACTTGGCCGATGCTGTTCTGAGCCGCGTACCTGGCGAGAATGTTGGCCGCTATGCTTTCACTCGCGGCACGCTGGACGAGCAGCCGATGTCCAAAAACTACAACATTACTTTGGTCAACAATTCCTTTGAAATTGTCGCCCGGAAAGTAACCGGTACGATTCAGGATGTCACCAAGACTTATGGCGACGTTTTCGATGCGTCCGGCTACAAAGTCGTGTGGGATGGTTTCCTGGATATGGATGACCAGAACGCAATGAACGGCTCTCTGGTCTTCACTTGCGTTGGTGCCGCTGAAACCGCTAATGTCGGCCAGTATGCGATTGGCGCAACATATGCCCGTAACAACAACTATGAAGTGACTCTTGTGAACGGCACCATGAATGTCGTCGCTCGTGAAATCACTCTGACCTTCAAGGATGCCGAGAAGGAATACGGCGATGCCGACCCGTCTCTGGATTCTCTGTACACGGTCGAAGGCAATCTGGCTAATACCGGCGTTGACGTTCTGACGCTGACTACAGGCAAACTGTCTGGTTCCGTGACTCGTGAGGAAGGCGAGGATGTCGGTGAATACGCTATCCAGGCTGACCTGTACAACAAGAACTATGACCTGACCTATGTGACCTCGACCAATGAAGAGCTGAAGGCTGATGGTACCAAGATGGATGTTGCCACCTTGACTATCAATCCTGCGGTTCTGACCATTGCCGTAAACGGCCCCTACACCATGACTTACGGCGACCCGCTGCCTGATTTTGCTGTTACTTACAGCGGATTCAAGCGTGGCGAGAATGCATCCACGGCTCTGACTGGCGAGCTGAAGTTCGTTGACCTTGAGACCGGGGAACCGATTCCTGAACGGCCGGGTGTCGGCACCTACACTATCCATGCTACTGGCCTGGATAATGTGGCGGCTCCCAACTACACCATCAAGTGGGTCGATTCTACGCTGACTGTCAATGCTCGTGCCATTACGGTTCGCCCTGATGCTGCAACCAAGGTCTACGGTGAAGATGACCCCGAGCTGACTTACACCGTCGTTGATGGTGCTCGTTACGTTCTGGAAGGCACCGACCTGGTCGACCTGCATGTTGAGCGTGAGGCTGGTGAAGACGTTGGCACTTACGAGATGACTGTGGTTGGCGAAGATTCCAACTTCATCATCACGAAGGAACCCGCTGACTTTACCATTACTCCGCGTACACTGACCGTCTCTATGGCCGAGGATATCAGCCGCGTGTACGGCGACGAGAACCCTGTTCTTTCTATTGAAGACCTGGTTTTCGAAGGCTTTGCATCGAATGATAACCTTGACATTCATGATGACCAGTACAACGCCCTGACTGATGCCGCTCTGTCTTTCATCTTTACTGATGCAGAAGGTGCTCCGGCCACCACTCATTCTCATGTTGGCACCGGTACTGTGATTGCCACTGGTCTTGCCAATGTGGGCGCCGGCAACTACGACATCCAGTACGTTGAGGGTGTGTTTACCATCACCAAGCGTCCTATCACGGTTACAGCCGTTGACCAGACCGGCCTGTATGGTAACTCTGTGAATATCGACTGGACCGATTATGAGACTGTCGATGAAGTTACCTACACCGGTGATGACAGCAAACCTGCTGTGATGGATTGGGATACCCTGACTGGCACTCACCTGTGTGTGGTTACTGACCATACGCCGGTTGGCGACTACGATATTATCCCTGTCTTTGCGGCCGATGCAAACAGCGACTATGAAATCACCGTTGTCAACGGTACCTTCACGGTTGTTGAACGCATGATTCAGGTCAATGTGACCGTACCGTCTGACGCCGTGTACGGCGAGGTAGAGAACCCCGACATCACGGTTTCCGCTGAAATGCTGGATGCCGAACAGAGTGACGGTACTCATGGCGCGGTGGTTTCTCCTGACCTGCTGGGTCTCGACATGACCATCGACTATGAGCCGTTTGACGATACTTCCGATGCCGTTGAGGTTGATGGCGAAATCACACCGGATATCGCCGTTGACCCGGACCACGAAGATGGCAGCGTGTTCACGACTACCAATGTCAAGAACGCTGGTCGCTATACCTTCGATGTGACTGTGAACATGGACGAGGAGACTGCTGCCAACTACGGCAACGATGTCCAGGTTTACTTTGTTGACGAGAGTGGCGAAACCATCTCCGCTGTGCCCGTCATGACCATTTCCCGTGCATCCGTCAAGACTTCCATGCCTGATATGGAGAAGCTGTACGGCACCGAGACAGTCCTGCCTGAACTCACCTACGAGGGTATCCTGGAAGGTGAGGAGCCGCATCACTTTGACATCTTGGATGACGAGGGTAACGTAATTACTCCCGAAGTCTCTGTGATTGAAGAAGTGGCTGGCAAGATGGGCGATGTCGGCGAGTATGAGGATGCCTTCTCCTTTGGCGGCGTCGATGGCCTTGATTACGGCAACTATCACTATGAGCCTTGCACCAGCAAGCTGACCATTACCCGCCTGATTCTGGAAGATGTTCTGAATGACCTGGAAGAAGCCGGCAAGCCTGGCATTATCCTGACCGCTCAGACCTCTACCAGCGATGGCGAGGCAGTGTCCGTCGAGGACGAATTCAACACTTCCTGGGCTATCAGCGATATCACGGTTACGCCTCCTGAAGGGTATCTGATTTCCACCTCCGACTCTCTGGGTGATGAAAACGTCTGGGGCAAGACCATGACCATCTCCATGACTGGCGCTGGCGTCGAAAACGAGTTCTACCTGATGGATGCCGAGACTGGTGCAATCACCACGGTTGGCAGCAAGACGGTGAACATCGATAAGAGCCTGCCTGTTGTGACGGCGGTCGATGTGTCCGGTGAATACGGCGCCGATAACGCTGTTGACGTCTTCAACACCGAGTTCAAGAAGTTCACGTCAGAAGTCAAGATTTGGCTGACTGGCGAGGAAATCGAGGAACGCAAACCTGTCGATGATGAACAGGATGCAGTAGAAGGTGAGCAGGGCGTCGCTGTCGATGACGGCGTTGTGGCTCTGGCCGAGGGCGATGAAGAAGAAGCCAGCAATGTGGCCGATTCTGTCAACGCTCTCAGCACCTGCGAGGCTGACCCCAACTCTGGTGTCAAGGGCCTTGAGTGCTACACCATCAGCAAGGGCGACGCCAAGTTTGACGATGCTGGCAACCTGATTGTCGATGCAAGCAAGTTCCAGCCCGTTGAGCTGACCTACACTGACCCCAACACCGCTTACGCTTCCATCAATGTGACTCCAGACTTCGAGGGTTACATTGTGACTCGTACTCAGGACGTTGCCGGCCAGTACAGCGCCGCCGCTGTCGCTTCTGTGAGCGTTATCGCCCCGAAGGCGCCGCAGCCGAGCAATGACAACAGTGAGCCCGAAGAGAAGAAGGAAGAGTATGTTGCTCCTACCTTCATCCGTCAGTCTCAGACTGGTGTCAATGTTCTGCAGTTCGTGCCGCTGGTGATTGTGATTGGTGTTGCCATCTTTATGGTCGTCATGAACAAGAAGAACGGCGGCAAAAAGAAATAACCCAGTTGCCTGATTTTGATAGTTAGGTGACCTGCGGCGGGGCGGCGAGCATTACGCCGTCCCGCTTTATTTTTTGGTTCCAAAACCGTGCGCATTTGTTGCTAACATATCTGCACAGTGGTATAATATATGTATGAGGTTTTGGAACCTAAATTTTATTCATTGTTCTTTTTAAAGGAGAGACTGAACCATGCGTTTGAAGAAAGCTTTTGCGATTACGATTTCTGCTGCAATCCTTTGTGCTGCTCTGGCGGGCTGCTCCGGTAATAAGGATGCGGATTCCAGCGGCGCTACAAGTGAGACTGCCTCGTCTTCTTCTACCAGCGAGGCAACTGACGTGACGGATGATGAATCGCTGTACGAGTTCCCGGCGGATGCCAATTTGTCCGAGGATGAAATGAAGGCCACCATCTCTGCTTATGCGGATTACATGACACAGGCCATGTCCGGTCAGGGCTACACCGTCACTGCCCGTTTTGAGGACGATGGCACGGTCCACTACGATGGGACACGGACGGATGACGCCGGCAATACCGACACCATCACTGACCTGATGACCTACGATTCCATCCAGGATGCTTTTGCATACCTCTACAACTGCGGTCAGGCTGATGCCGAAGGCAAGCTGCTGGTTGGTGTGTCTGAAGGCGTCGAGGAAGCCGTCGATGAGGCTGCCAGCGAGGGGCAGGAGATGGCTGAGGAAGAACTGGCTGAATCCGAGGCCACGTCTGACACTGAGAGCGAGGCCGCTGACGGCGAAGAAACCCCGGCTGATGACAGTGCCGTTGAGGATGAGGCCGCATCCAGCGAGGCTGAGGGTGAGGCTCCTGCAGAGGAAGATACCGCATCCAGCGAGGCCGATGCCGACGGTGAGGCTGCGGCTGAGTAATCGCCAAACAAACATAACGGGGTGGCATGTTCCACCTGCCCGGCATTTGCCGGGTAACCGTCCACAACAGCAGCTTCCACGAGAGCGGACGGTGGGCAACGGGTTTTCCGGCTAATGCTGAATATTAAGTTCGAAGGAAGGTCTTTTTTATGCAGGATGTTATTCTCCGCGATGGTTGCAACTGCTTTATCAAGAAGTGCCTGGAAACAGTCACTTACGGCATTATGGAGAAGACCAATCTGGCAGAAAAATACCTTTCGCAATTTTCAATTAACAACCCGGCCCATCGAGCTGCTGTCCAGCGTTTTTTGAAGGATGAAACCCATTTCGTCCTGCCGACTGTATCTCGACAGTGCCGGGCTGATTTTGTCCGATTATATGCGGTGTTATATTCGCAAAGAAGTGAGGACGAAAAGCCAAAGATTGTTGAAGCGATTGAGATGTTAACTCAAGGCTTCTCAGAATCCATAGATTTGCTCCGCAACGTTAAAAGTGCGACCGCACAGCAGTTATTTGCCATTGGGGTGTGGACTGGTGACTTTGAACTAATTATCTCAGCGATGGGAGGCGGAAAAAGCCTCAAATTCAAAGACCAGCTAGTAATCCCCGCAGATATGTGGAGACAGGAAGAATTAGCAAAGCTGCGAAATCAATATAACTTCGGTTACGAATTGCCTAATGGCGCATTGTGTGCGCTTGTGTTAACTGCACTTTGGTGTGGTGACGAAGAAATCCGAAAAAATGTTAATGGGGTTATTGAGAATGCTGCCAACCTGTTTATGGTCAAGTGTGAACCGGATTACGATGAAGTAGCTCGAATCCTTAAAGTAGAAGGATGTCCGTATTCCGTAAAAGATTATACGCAATCGATTCGGTCTGGCGCCGACCTTTATAAGCGGATGAATGATTGTAAAAATGGGTATTTTGAGCTTAATACCTGTGGAAACAATCCTATCAATACATTCGGTATGAGCACGGCCAATGCAGTACGATTCCCGGATATGGCCGGTGGTAGAAGTACTATGGCAGTTCGTATCAATTATGAGACCGTCAACAAGAATGACCGAATGATGGCATTGCGATGTGCGTATGCGCAGTACGGAACATTTCACAGTATCAAGGTGTGGGGGACGAACCTGACCGATTGCAATTATGACAGATTCAACGCACTGAATCTGTTTTATGGTCACGATGAGATTCTTAAGAATCCGGACCGCAAAAATTCGGTTCTGTTCCAAGAATTGGGCAACGAGAAAAATACCAAAACCGTCTTTAAGCATTTGGACGCCCTATATAACAGAATCAGCGCTTGGGAGTTTGAAAAAACCTATTTAACAGCTCTTTACACGATTGTCACTGACCGTATCTGTTATAGTGAAATTCTGGATGAATTATCGGATGAGTTTTTCGGCGAATCAACGGTTAAAGTGGCAGATTTCAGTGATGAAGAGGTCCAGCGCCTATATGCTTCTTTGGATAGCAAAGACAAAGAAATCGAGAAGCTGAATAGCCAAATTAAAGGGCTGGAAGAAAAACTTGATTCTGCCAGACAGGCAGAAACGCAGGTAAGCCGTAAAAATTCAATTATCGCTGACTTGCGGAAAGAGGTCGCCGAACTAAGAAGGCAACTGGCGAATAAACGGGAACCAAGTACTTTGGATAATGAATCAGCAGTGTCGCTTGATTCCGATATCGCCGATGAAATATCCGGTGGTATGCCGTATGAGCAAGTACATGAAGAACTGCTTGACCTTTGCCAGCAATACAAGGTTGTGATGGTAGATGGACATGAAAACTTTCACAGACGGCTCTCCGAGGTCCAGCCGAATATCAAGATGATACCTGGCGACCATTTCAAACAGAACGAGGGCGCTGTATCAACAGCGGATTTCGTTCTTTGCAAATCGCAAGCCTATGGCAGCCATTCTATTATGGAGAAGGCTCAAAGCCTTATCCGGGAACGCAAGGATGGAAAAACGCACTTTATTTACTTATCTAAAATTACGAATATCGAACAGAGTGAACGGGAAATCTACGACGCAATCATTTCATGTTTGTCAGGGGGTATGAGCAATGCCGGATGAAAAGAAAGGGCCAAGCCTATCAGAGCGATTCGATGAACTGGCCAGGCAGAAGAAAATACAGGCGGCGGAATACCGAGCAAAAGAGAAGGCGGAACGAGATAAGAATAACATCCTGCTCCGTTGGAGTGCGATTCGCAACGGTACACAGCTGGACGATGAACTGACCGATAAGGAACTCGAAATCTATGCCAGTGTGGATGGAGACCTGAGCTTGCTTGGCCTTGATGAGGAAGGGCACATCTGCCTGTTGAGTTCTCTGAAGAAGCCAGAAGCCGAAACGGGTGAATCCGGTCAGGTCTTCGCCGATATTCAACCAACAGGTGAAACACAATCTGAAAAGGGGCTATCCGGGGAATCGACGGATGCAATGCTGGATGCGGCAGCCAAGCAGCGTAAAGCGGCTCTTGCGGCAGCATTGACAACAGCCAAGAAGGAACATGGCGAGGACGTTTCAACACCTGGCGCTACCGCCACTACTTCTGTGGATGACACCGGAACTGTCAATATGCCCGATGGAAATGATGAAGGAGTTCCAGTAAACGAGGATGTCAAAGTTATCCGTGTCGAGAATATCGGTGTTAGCGAGGCCCGCGTTTATCTTTGTGTGGCTGAGAACCCCGATTCCCAAGAATGTGCATATGGGTTTTATGTAGAACAAGGATATGGTGAAACGCGGCAAAGCTATACACAATGTGAAAAGATGTATGGTATCGGTCGGAACCGTATGTTGTTCCGTGCAGCAGCTTCCATTCTGAGTCCCTATACTCGAATCGGACAACCGATACACGATGTGGTCATCTTCGTTAATCGTGACGATGGCTGGGTACTGATGCAAAATAGCTGGAACACAGTGACGGAAGCCTATACGCTGGATGCCGAAAACTACTGCCAGACATTTAAGTCTTGTGCGGGGCGTGGTGTATCGGTGCGTATGGCGCCGGCAGAATCACACAGTAGGGGACAACGGATTGCCAGAGAACTGGTTGAGGCCATTATTCAGACGCCGGCGTGATGGGAGGCAAATAATTTGAAAATCGTAAAGTTGGAGAGTCCACTCTGTGTTTGTATCGCAGTGGACCAGGGGAATTTCAATGTGAAATCGGTTGGGCCAACGAACAGCACCAAACCGTTTCCTACCGGTCTGAATCATCACGGAACCGTTCCTCCACCCTTGACGGTCGGGTCCGTTATGGTAAATGACCAGTATTACAGCATCACAAACGACCGTCTCCAAGCCCGGCGGGATAAGACGTCGGATGAAGATTACTTCGTTTTGACACTTGCGGCGATTGCCAACGAACTCCAGGCCGCCTTTCCTGGCGGAACAGAATATATCTGCGACGTCGGTTTGGCACTTGGTCTTCCTGTTGAACACCTGAGCCTGCGTGTAGGTGGTGAACTGCTGCGAGAAAAGTACCGTAAATTCTTCGGGAACGAGGGCAAGCCGATTCACTATATGAGTGATGGGATTCCGTTCACGATTCGCATTGTGGATGTTGGCGTATATGCCCAGACCATCAGCGCGGCCATTTCGGATGCTCGCATCTATAATGAGATGCTTCAGTCGAGCCGGTCGTACATCATCGATATCGGCGGCGGGACAACCAACGTCATTTCCATCATTGACCGGAAACCGCAGAACCCCGGCATCACGCTCGAAGAGATGGGCGTGCTGGAATTGTTTAAGCTGGTACACCGAACCATTATGGAGGATTGCGGTCGGAACATTGATGATTTTATGATTGATGTTCTGATGCAGGGAAGGAAATCTTGTCCGGATGCCATGAAGGCGTCCATTGAACGTGCCAAGAATGAGTTTGTCAAGAAACTAATTCTTGAGCTGGAAGCCAGAAAAGTTGACCTGTATATGGGGTATATCTGTATGGTTGGCGGCGGTAGTGTTCTACTGTTTGATGCTTTCCATCGGTATATTACTGAGAAAGGCAACAACGATATTGTCCTGATTCCAGATGTCAAGGCGAATGCAAGGGGCTACTACGCGCAGGAAATGGCGCGGCTTGCTTCAGCCGGCATTGAGGTCTATCGTGGCAAGGCCAAGGCGTAAGCCGCCAGGGACCGAACGGCGACGGCTAAATCTCAATTTTGATATGGGTGTGAAAAGTGAGGCAGCCGCTTACACATACCTAAAAAAGCTGTCAGCCAATCGGCAGGCGACTCGCTATGTGACGTCTCTGGTAATTGATGACCTGGCAGGTGAACTCCATGAAAGGGCTACGCAGCGGCCGAAAAGCAGTGTTCAGCCTGTTATCATAGAAACTACGGATGAACAAGCGTTCCGCTCTGAGCAAGATAAAGCTCCCGAACAATCCGTTACCCCTCCTCACCCCACTATGGTAGTGAATGAGACTACGGTAAACCCACAAAAACAAGAAGACGATGACCCACAAATCAGTCAAGAGGGCCTGTTGGCGGCGCTTGATATTTTCGGCTCCTGACTTTTTGAATATACCAGGTCTCAAAAAGCGCCCCGCTTTTGTGCTGGAACACATCGGCGGGGCGGCGGGAAGGGTGAACTTCCCAATATGTATTTAGAGCTCGCTGTCATTTACAATAACAGTATCATCGCTTGTTCTGCTGTTGTTTTCCGCACTTTCTGAATCGGTGTTTACTTTCGAGTTGGCGGAAATGTTATTTCTAGCTTCAATGTAGTTTTTAATAGCCGTTATGCTACGTGAACGTGACAACTTGGGTTCGTTGGAGGAATGTATCGTGTCGGCGATGGAGAGTAAAGTTTCATCTGAGAACTTTGATAACCACAAAGAAATTTCATCAAAACTGAATGAGAGTTCTTCTCGTTGCGTCGCGAATTCTTTTGCAACACCGTTTAGGTCGTATCCAAAAATATAGCAGAATCGGAAAATAGAAGCAATAATTGTGAGGTTCTTGGTTCCATTTCTTGCATATCCTGGCTTAACGGCAAGAAGTCCAGAATATACGCTTGGGGTTATACCTATCACTCTGCACCAGTCATAAATGGAGAGGCCATATTTAACTCTTGTCGCTTCCATTAACTGGACATACCCATATGACAAATCCATAGTGTCGATTTTTCGGATACGCTTTTGAAGTTCTTCGGTTGTAAGTTCTGGTACATTGTAGTCCTTTTCGGCCATGTAATTCACCCTTTCATATTATTTTTGCTATAACACAAGCAACGTAGCAGCGTTGCATATTTGTGCCGTGTACTTATTATACCACATATTGACCAAAACCGCAAATCAATACGCCGCAATTTTGGCCTAACTCACATAAATTGCTCTTCTGACGGAGGTGTGTCAAGGTGACATTTATTTATCTTTCATCAATGGTCAAAAAAGAGGGAGATAAGCGATGCGCGGTCGCAGCGCATGTCATTCCAACAGAGATAGATGGCTTTCTGCGCATTGATGGTTATGCGAGTGGCGACAGTTCCATCAACAAGCTAAAAACACTAAATAAGACCTTACATATGCTTCCAAGAAAAGATGATAGGATTCGGGTCGTGACCGATGACCATAAAATGGCTTGGGATATGGAGAAAATCCTGAATCATCAAACGGCAGAATTTCTTCCTATGAACCTGTGGCAAGGATTCATCTTTGCTGTTGCGGACAACGGCATGAGCTTCCGTCAATTTGACGTTATGGAAAAAGGATTGCTGACCGCAGCGGAACGTGATTTGGCTCGGCAGCAAATTTGTGCGAAAACGAAATGGGGGTTTGAACTGTGACACCAGAACAGAATGTTGACTTTGCCACAGTTCTTAATGAAGCATTTTTTACTGGAGAATTCTATAACGGCGTACAACTATCCAGCCTTTTTACGAAAAAGCCAAATTCTGGCACTGCAAAGAACCAGTTAAATAAGCTTCTTGAATCGTCTCCAAAATACACTAATACCATTTTGGGAATGGTTCTTTACCCGGCCTTAAAATGGTCTTTGTACGGTGAAAGCATCTCGGATGTCATCAACTTGGCAATAGAGTCTGGTGATGTTTCCAAATTTGCTGATACGCAGAAGATGCTCCATGATGCCTTCGGGTATGATAACAAGCTATTTCTCTCTAACCGAGAGAAATATTATACCCTGTGCCATCAAATACTTGATTCACTGGATGCCGCAGTGGACCGCTTGGCAACATATCCGGAATACGGGACACAATATCAAAACGTAATCCGCCTGATTCTGGATATAGAGCCAGACGTGGCGGAGAGTGTTAGCCGGTTTGAGGTAAATAAATACCTCTGTGATGCTGTAAAAGTTATGCATCGCCTTTGCGGACAAGATATGAAAAGCCTAATTCCGGCCCTGATTCGCTCACCTATTGAAAATGCAATGGGGCAGGATGATGAGAATATGTATGTGTACCACAACGTAAAACTCCTGCTTCGTGAGTATACGCGACTTTTTTGGAACAACAGTGATGTGGCCGACATACCAAGTACAGTTCTTAGGGCTAAAACGCCTGCAGAGGTTTTGCGCTACTCAGAGCGGGGAAGCGTGCTGTACAGTACCAATATCGTACTGAAGTTCTTGCTCCTGATTGCCGGCTCCATTGCACTCATTGAGTACTATCCGGTGAATGGCCATCGTTATTCGACGATTCTTAAATCCCTGGTATCCAATCGGACAGTTGCAACAGCTGATGGCAAAGGCACCTATGTTCGGGAACAGGAGTTAGCAAAACTCCACAACATGTCGCCCGCTCGCTTTTCAACCATGAAACAAGAAGCATACGCTTTGCTCGGCCTACTCCTATGGGGGTATGACGGTAAGGTATTGATGAATATTTTGGAAAATAATAGTGCGAAAGTGCTGTTTGTAGACGATTAACCCGAATGGAAAGTGAGGTCTTATTTTTGGACAAACTGAAAAATCTCTGGACCATTACAGAGCTACGAAAAAAGCTATTCGTCACGCTGGCAGTTCTGCTCCTTTTCCGTGTAGGATGTGCCATTCCTGTGCCATTTATTGATAATGGCGTCATTTCTGGCATTTTTGAAGGCGGTAACCTATTTGCATACATGAATATGCTATCTGGTGGTGCGATGAGTCAGTGTGCGGTATTTGCACTTGGTGTTTCACCGTACATCAATTCTTCCATTGTTGTACAACTGTTGACGGTTGTGTTCCCGCAGCTGGACCGGATGCGGAAAGAAGAAACTGACAAGTATCGTAAAATCATGCAGTACGTGGCTGCAGGATTCGCGCTAATTATGGCTATCGGCTATTATGCTATGCTGCGGTCTTATCAGGCGCTGGACTTCATGACTGGCATCTTTGGTGTGTTTGCCGCTGTTGTCATTGTTGCAGCTTTTGTGGCTGGTTCTCAGATGGTTGTATGGCTCGGTTGGCAGATTGACGATTACGGTATCGGCAATGGTGTGTCGCTGATGATTTTCGCTGGCATCATTTCCCGGTGGGCAGATGTTGTGTATTTGTTTGAGGCATTTATCCTTTATATTCAGGAACATGAGATTCTACATGCCATCATGCTCGGTGTATTGCCGATTCTTGCAGTGCTTGCTATCTATTTCGTTGTAAAATCTACCGACGCAGAAAAGCGTGTGCCTATTCAGTATTCGCGTTCTGTGAATGGCAAAAGTTCAATTGGCGCCGGACACAGTTACATTCCCATTAAGGTCGTGATGAGCGGTGTTATGCCTATCATCTTTGCCAGTACCATTATGAGCCTTCCGGCTACTATCGGCTCGTTTATTAGTGCAAATTGGAATGAAGGACTCCGTAATGCGTTACTCGGCTTTAATACCTATAACTGGGTATATGACATTATCTACATCACCCTGATTTTTGCATTCAACTACTTCTACATCGATATTCAGTTTGACGCTGTACAGATTGCGAATAGCCTACGGAAGAACGGAGGCACAATTCCAGGTATTCGGCCTGGTATTCCGACAACAGAATACCTCGAAAGAGCCGCAAAGTCTGTCGCATTCCTGGGTGCTCTGATTCTCGCAATCATCGCGGCGCTTCCGATTATGCTTGGCAATCTCACGGGCCTGCAAATCCAACTCGGTGGTACGACGCTGCTTATCGTTTGTGGTGTGGCTCTCGAAGCTGTGACGGCGGTGGATTCGTATATGGTTGTCCGTCAGCATAAGGGTTTCTTGGACTGAAAGGTGGGGTGAAAAAATGAGTGTGATTCAGATTATTCTGGGTATTTTGGTGTTGTTCGGGTCCGTAGCCCTGATTGCTGGTACGCTGATGACCAATCATCGTGAAACGCGTACCATTGGTGGCTTTGCCGAATCAAACAATTCTCGTGCAGCTGCTATGCGAGATACCAATGAACGAACGCTTCGTAAAGCCATTATCGTTGTGGCATGTGTCTGCGGTGTTCTGCTGACAGTTATGGCAATTTGGGGATAAGGAGGCTGCCATGAGCAAAAACATGAAAAAGGGCGTACAGGACGCTATCAAACCTATCGCTGAGAAGGGCGGGGAAGTAGCCATCAAGGCAAAAAGGCACATCCTTCCTTCAGGTATTATTTGGCCAAAACGTAAGGAATGCTGGATAAAGACCCTGGTCGTTATTTGCGTCTGTGCCCTTACTGCGGTGCTGTTGATTGCAGCGGATACTGCTCTCGGAACACTGTTCCACTTCCTTGTTGGCTGAATTTTCCCAAAACGCATCATCCCGCTTGCTCGTTTTTGAGCAAGCGTATTTTTGTGCGCAAAAATTCTTTTCTCAAAAAGCCGGTTTCGTTGCGGTTTTATGTAAAGAGTGGTATAATAAATATGTACAATTTATAGGTGTACCTATCCAACTTTCATTGCATCATTCTGTCTCGGCAAGGGTGTCGCAAAGTGAGTATACTATCTTTTGTCAAAGAAACTTAACGGGATTTTGTGCCTATAATAAAAACTGAAAACCTGCTATGACAAGCAGCCATCTATTTTTAGGTGGCTGCTTTTTTCTTTGGCAATTCGCGTCACCTTAACGGGTGACAGACACCAAAACCGGCCTCAAATAGAGGTAGAAAGGAAATGCGATGCGAGTTAAAAAGTTCCTCGTAGTTGAGGGTAGAGCGGCTTCCTATAACTTCCCAGAATTCGACCTGAATATTGCCGTTTTCGCTAACGGAAGCAGTGTATTCATGGTTAAGCGTCATGGTGAAGATACACCGCTCAACACAAAGCAGATTGCGGAATGTCTGTCCGTAACAGAGGAAGAGGTATGTCATTACCTTCGCTGCGAAAAAGGGTTGTCTACGATTCCCTGTAACGGCGACCGTGACGGCGGCCTCGCACAAATCGAGTGGGGATGCCTCACTGGGTTCGCTGGGTCTGTGTACAGGGAGCGCAACGAAAACAACGAAACGATTGCCGAGAAAGAAAAAGTTACTACGCTGGAGGATTAAAAATGTCAGAAAACAATTCTTATAAAAAAGAACGAGATATCTGGAACGCACAAGCTCTCAAATCGTTTGTGAAGGCCAAGACCGACTGGTTCAATGGCGACGACTATGATAGTCGTTTACATCTCTCTTTTGTCGAACACAAAGGAAAGCCCTCTTTTGAACCAGTCAAAACGATTGAAATCGGTGTTCCGATGGTCAAGGCCGGGTCTGATGGCTCCGGTAAGATGGGCGTAACCGCACTGGGGCTTTGCCAGATGATTTCCAATGGTGTTCTTGCCCGTCGCTGCGCTGCGGAACGCCAGAACTTCGAAAAGCGTAAGGCTGCGGCCAATGGCCAGAGGGTATATCAGCAGGCTATCTGGTCCTGCATCGGCGGCACGACTTCCAAGCGTGCCAAGGACGGCAAGGCAGAGTTCCGCCGGTTCGATATTATTCCGGGTCAGAAGGACGGCACCTACGCTTTGCGGGCTCAGTCCTGTGAGGGCGAATGCAACTCTGAACTTGGTGGCGTTACCCCCAAGAAAGGGGCCGAGTGGACACAAATCATCGTTCCGGTGGATGCTGAATACCTGTATGCGCTTGCTACCAATACCATTGCAGTCTGGAATGCTCATGTTGCTGCAATTGAGATGAAAAAGGCACAGACAGCCTTTACGCAGGTCCAGCAGAATGCAAGTGCTCCTGCGCAAGCACCTTCTGTCCAGGCCCCGGTACAGGCTCCAGCGCAGGAAACTCCTAAAAAGCCTGAAGTTGCGTATGCGTTCTATGACCAGCGCTTTTATGGACCGATGGGGTGCGCTATTAGCCCTGAAGCAGCTATCGCTTGTGCCAAGAAATGCCTTGCCAAGCTGTCTAAGGAAAAGAATCTGGTCTGCAAGAAAAAAGCCAGTGAAAATCTCTTCGATGAGATTTTGAATGGCCGAGCGAATGCGGACAACACGAAGAACCTGTGGCTGACTCCCTTGCCTCTGGTTCATCCTGACAATCCAGATTCGGACAAAGATACCGATGTTTTGTTCGTGATGGTGTATCGGAATGTGTACTGATGCGATTGAACTGACTATCGTCACGGATGCAACATTCTCAGAGGAGACCAAAACAACCGGCATTGCGGCCGTCTTACTGGATGAAACAGGCCAACCGCGTCTTGTCTGCGGCAAGCAAATTGAGACATCTAATATTGTTGAGGGAGAGCTTCGAGCAATTCTCTTTGCGCTTGAAGAAATCCCCGATGATGGCGCCAAGCTGTTGCTTCAATCGGACAACAAGAATGCTGTAGACTATCTCAACGGTGATGCGCATACCAGTCAAAATGAGATGCGAATTGTCCGTAAAATCCAGAACCGCATTGAATCCAAGCATCTGACGATTCGCTTTGAGTGGCAGTCTCGCAATTCAAACGCAATCGCCGATGCTATCGCGGCAGTATCAACCCGTAATGAGAATGTTCGAGTTTTGATTTTGTAAGTCTAAGGGAGTTTATTGACAGGCAGTCCGGTTGGGCTGCCTGTTTTTACTTGGGAGGGGACTTTTGTATGGACGAAACTTTTATCCTTAATAAGAATGAACAAATTTTTATGCAAAAGCTGGACAGCTTGCCGACTACGGGGGGACACAGATATGCCACTATAAGGACTCTATTATCTGAATTAACAGATTGTATAGAAAAAGGGCAATTCATTGCCGCACTATATATGGCTGTGTGTGTGCCCGATATTTGCGGATGTATTGCCTATCCGGAACTATACAAGAAGAATGACGTTTGCAATCGATATAAAAAATGGATTAAAGAAAACATTGTAGACTGTAAAGATATAAATACGGACATAGACGAGAATTCACTATTGCTTTCCCCAACTATTTGGTATGCGATTCGGAATACCATTTTGCACAATGGCACAATAAATGAGACTTTTCGAAGAGATGAAGACAATAAGACATTAAGTAAAATGTGTAAAGAATTGCAATGTAGTGTGGATGATGTAATAAATGATAAGATTAAAATTGGTCTAACGTTTTGTGTCGGCCCAGAAGAGCTAACGCATACGAGTATTCCACCACACTCTTATAAGCCAAATGTTAAAAAAAGCGAAACAGAACACTCATTCGCCATCTGTGTAAATATAAAGCATTATTGTCAATTGTTGTGCGATGCTCTGTCGCATTTTATACGAAACGATTTCCCATGTGAATTAGATTTGAAAAAGTTTGGATTGCCATTTTCAAGTTCATATATGGAAGAGTTGGAATTTGAAAATCGATGCAAAATATTAGGGCTTTGCTGCAATTAAAAGAAGAAGGGGAAGACTAGATAATGAGGGAATCACTAATCGAGGACCAATAAAAGAGATGAAACAAGAATCACTTGAAACCGGCGCCGAGGTAACGATTGAGGATTATATGGGCCGGCATCAGCAAGACGCCAGCGCCGTACAGCTTTGGAACTATTTCCAGAACGTTATCAATTGGGTCAAGGCAGTATTTCCAAAGGTTCGGAAAGAAATGAAGGGCGTACAATGGGGTCTGCTCTATAATCGCCACGGGCAGCGTACTAACCTTGACCCTGCCAAGCTGGAAGTCCAGTTCGAAGAACTGCTCAAAAACGAGGAAATCACCAAGCCGGCCGGCATCTATGAGTACCTGCTGACCGGTAATGAGAAGTGCCTGAGTTTGCGTAAGTTTGACCGGCGTGTGGCTTTACGGAAGTATGAGCAGCAGGGGCATAAATGCGCTATCTGTGGTGATGAGTTTCCGTTTGAGAAGATGCAGGCTGACCATATCATCCCCTGGTCTCAGGGTGGAAGGACCGTAGAGGATAACTGCCAGATGCTCTGCACGACCTGCAATTTGAAGAAAAGTGCAAAGTCACAGACCACCGGTTAAACCGGTGGCTTGAACAAGAACGGCTGAAAGCCTTTGTGCTTCGCTGTCACAACCCGCCTATTCGTTAAATCGAATGGGCGGCTTTCTTTTTGCCAGAATTAGGAGGTCATATAAGTTGCCAAACAGAAACTTAACCCAAGCCAAGAAAGCTAAAAACGATGAGTTCTATACCCAGCTCACAGACATTGAAAAGGAACTGGCTCATTACAAAGACCATTTCAAAGGCAAGGTCGTTTTCTGTAACTGTGACGACCCATTCGAGTCGAATTTCTTCAAATACTTTGTCCTGAATTTCAACCGCCTCGGACTGAAGAAGTTGATTGCCACCAGTTACTCCGGGTCTCCTATCGCGTTCAGACAACTCAACCTGTTTGACTTCAAAGACGGTGTTGCACCGGATGGCCGGAAACGGGCATACAAGGCGGTCGTTACAGTCGTACATGGGAAATCTGCATCCAGCGGTTATGGGATGGACGATATTGCCAACCTGTTCGTGTCTGGCGAAAACACACTGGAATTACTGGAAGGGGAGGGGGATTTCAGGTCGCCGGAATGTTTGGCGCTGCTGGATGAGGCAGATATCGTGGTCACGAACCCGCCGTTCTCCCAGTTCCGCGAGTATATTGCCATGCTCGTTTCGCACGAAAAGAAATTTATCGTCATTGGAAACATGAACGCTATTACCTATAAAGAGATTTTTCCGCTTATCAAGGAAAACCGTATGTGGCCCGGCGCCAACGAAAAGGGCGGAACGCGAAAGGGGAATACGTTACTTTTCAGCGTCAGCGATGATTACACAGGTGCAAGCGTAATTACTGATAAGGACAATAAACGCTTTGCGCAGGTCAGTGCATGGTGGTTCACGAACCTCGACATTAAGAAACGCCATGAACCACTAATTCTTTACAAGCGGTACAAGGGTCATGAGGACGAATATCCACACTATGATAATTACGATGCTATTAACGTGGACAAAACAACGGATATCCCTGAGGACTACGATGGCGTGATGGGAGTGCCGATTTCGTTTTTGGATAAGTATTGCCCGGAGCAGTTTGAAATTGTGGGAGCCACGGAATCAGAAGGAAAAGGATTTTCAATGGGATTGTGGGATAAGGACTACAAAGTGACACAACCATTAGTTAAGGGGAGAAAAATATATAAACGCCTATTTGTAAAAAGGAGAATGTAAAATGTCATTGATTATTACCACTGTTACGCCTTCAGGCATAATCGCCGCTGCCGATACAAGAACTACAATAAAAAGGGATAAAGATATAGCCTATTTTGACGAAACTCAAAAGGTGTTTGGTGTATATGGAAGAGCGGCTATCCTAACATGCGGGGATAACATGGTGACGCCGAATATTACTGTCCAAAGTTTAATTGGTAGGTATATAAAAGAAGAAGTAGAACCTGGAAAAATATCAATAAAAACAATTGCATATGGTTTATTAAGTGAAACACTTATCTTAAATGATAATGCAGATATAACATATTTAATTGCCGGATATGAAAGTGACGGTGAATCATACGTTTATAGAGTATATACAAAAGATAAAGAATGTAGAAGCGAGTGGGAACCCGGGAAATATGGAGCAAGTTTCGGTGGAATAACAGATATTTGCCGTAAAATTATGACCGGATGCATATATGATAGCATGAACTTGGAAAACGCATTGATATTGACACAATGTGCATTACAAGCAACAAACATATCTTGCAAACTAAAACGCTCGCAAGGAGTTGGTCCACTAATGGATATATATATAATTGACAAAAGTGACCGATATACTGGATGGTTTACACATAATCATGAGCCAAAATTATTGAGCTTTTATAAGCACTCCAAAGAGGTGAAACTATAAATGAAAATCGAAGAACAAAAAATAACTGTCCGAGAAGTCGCGGAAGCCTATCTCAACGATGCTGAAGAAGGCGTTGTCGGCTACAACGAGCAGCTGGACATCCGTCCGAAGTACCAGCGCGAATTCGTCTACAAGGACAAGCAGCGAGATGAGGTCATCCGCACAGTAATGAAAGGCCTGCCGCTGAACGTCATGTATTGGGTAGACCGTGGCGAACAGTACGAGGACGACCCGAACGAACCGCGATATGAGGTAATGGACGGCCAGCAGCGTACCATCTCTCTTTGTGAGTACGTGGACGGTTCCTTCTCGGTGGACGACAAATATTTCTATAATCTGCCGAGCGACCAGCAGAAACGAATTCTCGATTATGAGCTGTTCGTATACGTTTGTGAGGGCACAGATTCCGAGAAACTGGAATGGTTCCGTATCATCAACATTGCCGGTGAGCAGCTGACCGACCAGGAACTGCGTAATGCTGTATATGCGGGAACATGGGTGTCGGATGCTAAACGATATTTCTCGAAGACTGGTTGCCCGGCTGGAAACATTGGTGAAGACTACTTGAAGGGGTCGTCTATCCGCCAGGAATATCTGGAAACGGCGATTTCCTGGATTGCAGATGCTGAAAGTATCAGTATCGAAGAATACATGGCAAAACACCAGAATGATACCAGTGCCATACAGCTTTGGAACTATTTCCGTTCCGTCATCGACTGGGCGCAGGCTGTATTCCCGAAAAAGCGTAAGGAAATGAAGGGATTGCCTTGGGGTTTGTTCTACAATGAACATGGACACCGTACTGACCTGGACCCGAACGAGCTTGAAAAGAGAATCCAGGAGCTGCTCCAGGACGAAGAGGTAACGAAGGCATCCGGCATCTACGAGTATCTTTTGACGGGCGATGAGAAGTGCTTGAGCCTGCGTAAATTCGACCGCCGTGTTGCTTTGCGGAAATATGAGGAACAGCACCATAAATGCGCTATCTGCGACCATGAATTCCCGTTTGAGAAGATGCAGGCCGACCATATCATCCCTTGGTCTCAGGGTGGAAGAACCGTAGAAGATAACTGTCAGATGCTCTGTACGACCTGCAACTTGAAGAAAAGTGCAAAATAACATAAATATGTTACTTTGTAAAAAGATGTAATTAAGTATGGAATAACTTGCCATCCCATCGGAGAATTATACCGCGTCGGCCTTACCTGGGTCGGCGTTTTTTTTGCAAAATGAAAGGAGATAAAAATATATGTTTGAAAATATTCGCAACCTTGGTTTTGAAAAGATGGTTGTGTTTGATACTGAAACGACAGGACTCACTCCACCTGCTGACTGCATTATTGAACTGGCAGCCTTGTGTATTCCTTTAAATAACGGCGGTGAACCATTGATTGTTGACCAGATGGATGAGTTTATCTGTTTGGAAGAAGGTAGAAAGCTGGCGCCCAAAATCATTGAATTGACTGGTATCACTGACGAAATGCTTGCCAAGGAGGGTAAGCCTCGTGATGAGGTCGCAAGGCGGTTCGGCGATATGGTTCGCGGCGGCCCAACGCTCCTGGTGGCGCATAACGCACAATTCGACGGTGAATTCACGCGGTACCTGCTCGCAGGCCAATCATTCCCGGATGGTTTGCATTGGCTCGACAGCATGACAGTGTATAAGGACCGGCGGCCATACCCGCATAGACTGGAAAGCGCTATCCGCGCATATGGCTTGGAGGGGAAAGTGCAGAATAGCCATCGTGCAATCGACGATACGATGGCGTTGTATGAGGTGCTGAAAGCGATGGAACAGGAACGCGACGACCTGTACCGCTACATTGACCTCTTTGGGTACAACCCGAAGTATGGTGCTCCGAAGCACCCGCTGGCAAAGGTTAAATACCTGCCGCAACCAGGACATAGATATAGCGGCGTTGCAAGCGAACGCAATATTCTTCCTGCTGGTATCGCTTAAGGTGCGGCAAAGAAAATAGAGTAGTTAGGGGCTTTTCAATATGGCAATCTTCAAAAATCACAAGATGTTGGCAAAATCGCAAGAAGAAAACAGGCAAACGGTATCTGAGAACTTGATTGAGTGCCCGGCATATGTATACCCATCAGTTAAGGCTAAACTTGAGGAGCTGCATATTGCAGTCCTTCCCAATCTGAGCGAACTCTTTGGAAACAAGGTGGGCACATATTCGGAATTTCGATATGCCGACAGTCGCTATATTGGCGGCAATGTGACCGGTATCGAGATGGTGAAAAATCCAACCATAAGCACATATGCATGTAATGTGGCTATTTTGCACGAAATTGGTCACGCTCTGAATAGCGGTAGAGAGAGGTTCCGCACCACCTACCGGCGAGAAGCAAATGCATGGCAGACAGCTGAGAGGTTGCGCGATGAAATGGGATTCCCGTGCTTTGACGAATCCACTGGCGAAGCATGGGAAGACGTAAAACGTAAGTGTATGGCGACCTATGAAGCGGTCCGTATTACATGCGGTGACATCTGGAGATACATCTTCAAAGTTTTGAAGTGGACAGTCATTGTTATTGCGCTCGCAATGGTTTTGGCCGTAGTTTTGGTGCGAGCTCTTTCAGAGAATATCGCTTTGGGTATGCTCTTCTGGATTGTGCTGAAAGGATGCCTGCTGCCTACTGTTCTTCTGTCTTGCATTGTATGCCTGGCACTCACGGTCCCTGGCATTACGCTGATTGCAAAAGCGAATGGATTAACTGCAGAAGAGTTTGTCCATGCCCAAATGCGCCGATTGGAAGCGCCGCAAAATTAAGGGAGGCCTGACAGAGATGCAGATAACTAAATATCAGTGCAAGCCACGTCAGGGACCGCCTGGCGTGGCTTTCTTTCCTCCAAAGGTGCGTGATATTCATGCGCAAGCATTGGGATAAAACGACGGGGGGCTTTTTGATTCGATGCAAGCGCTGTGGCCGTTTTTTTGTGTCCAGGCACGCAAACGCCCAATATTGTGATTTGCCAAGTAATGACCCAAAAGAAAACGGGAAAACATGTAAGGAGATGCGCCGAATCGAATCCAAACGAAAAGAACGGGAACGGGGTCGCAAGTTACAGGAGAACATCGATGCCGGTACCTATGTCATGACAGCTATGTACGGCGTTATCTCTCGAAGCGAATATATGGGAAAGTTCCAAGAATATCTGATGAACAAATATCATCTCAAGAACTATGCAGCATTTCAAGGCTGGATTAGCCAAAATGCTGAACTGATGGGCAATGAATATGATGATTTCCAGATGAAAACAGGGTTGCGGAGGATGGACATGGATGAGTAATGCAAAGTATGAGAGGGACGATTCTTATCGCACCAGGTATATCGCTGCGCATCCACCCAAGCACGGTAAATACAGGTGTGTTTATTGTGGTCGACGGATTCCTAAAGAAAAGATGCAGGTAGACCACGTGATTGCGGTCAATCGCGTCAAGAAGAACTGGTTATATCGGCTTTGCGTCCCGCATGGCATCAATGACTTGGATAATCTGGTCTGCTCTTGCAGAAAATGTAACTTAAGGAAAGGGGATAAAGGTGGGCTCTGGGCCATACGTGGTCATTTCTGGAAAATCTGTCTGCCAATCTATACAATTTTACGACTGCTGGTTTTGCTGGTAGTCGTTTTTCTTATTCTTGTGCTATTGGATGTTGGTCCATATCAGGAACTGTTTGTATCCTGGATTATACGGCCACTCCCTATGGCCACGAGCTAAGGAGGTAGAGAATTTCGTATGAGTGAGAAAGAGCTTCTATGCGTTGCGCTGGTCACAGAAAACGGTGTGCGGTACAATGCTGAAATCTATCAAGACGGTACTTATTTGGCTAGAGATGGTTCATATTTGCGCCTAACTGAACTTGAATTCGAGCACGCCAAGGTTCTAACGCGCCGGGCGGAGAGGGAAAAGAGGCTCGTACAGGTTGCAAAAGAAATCGTTCCGTATCGTAAGGGTGATATACCGCCGGAGGAATATATCGAAGATATCGCACCTTACAGTGAAGAAGACTACTTGCTTCCGGAAGAACGGACTCTGCCGGAAGATATGGTCGAGCCGGATAAAGAGCCTAATGCATTGGCACAGGTGAAAGATGTAGAGGTAAAAGTATCTTTTACCGATGCGGCACCTACAGATACGCCTAAAGGTAATGACCTCAAAAACGATGAGGGAGAGCAAAAACTTTCTGCAAAAGAACAGAAACGCATCGACGCTCAAAAGAAGAAGTTGGCAAAGCAAGCCAAAAGGCAGCGTGAGAAGGACGAAAAGGCCGCAGTTAAAGCTGAAAAAAATAGGCAAAAAGAATTGCAGGCTGAAATAAACAAGAATAATAAGCAGCTTGATACCGAAGAGATATATGTGGATGAAGATGCAGCCAGGCAAATGATGGAAGCCCCCAAGAAGAAAAAGATTCCGGTCATACCCATCATTATCGTTGCCATTTTACTGGGGATTGCAGGCTTTTACTTCGGGTATGTCAGTGGTGGCTTCAATCTCGAAATGCTGCCAGGTATTATTTCTGGACAAACAAACGAACCGCCCGCCGAACCAACGCCAGGGCCTGTTGCAACAGCAACACCCGACCCGACACCTGAAGCCACGCAAGCACCGCCCAAGACTGAAATCAACCTGATTATCGATGCGACAGACGGCGCACAGGTGTCGGGGTCTACCGATGTTGGCACAAATGAGGACGATAATGCCGTGTCTACAACGGCCATGCCAGAAACTCAAAATGACGTCACAAATACAGGAGAGGGGTGACCCACATGTCAAAGGATAAAACTACAAATTCAAATATAAGGTTTGGTAATGCATTTAAAAAAATTTTCAAGAACTTTTATGGTGGCATCCGCCTGCTCGCTACCTCCCCGCAGAAGTTGACCGCCAACCAAATTCTGCTGCGGACGCTTTATGCCCGATTCGGTGCGATAGCAGCCTTTATTGTGGTGACCGGCATCGGTGCATGCATTCTTCTCGCGATGCCACAGATGTTGTTGGTTTCCTTGGTAGGTGTTATAGCTTTCATCGGATATATTAGCTATATGGAATGGTTAAGTGAGAGTGGTAATCTTCTTTTCTGCCCTGTCACTTGCACAGGACTGAAAAAAGTGCAACAGCTTTCTGTTAAGTCTGTTTATACCTATCGATTTGTTTCTATTGACCCTGTAAATGGAGTTGGGTTTACTCTGAACCGGACAGAGGAATTGGGATTTATGGAAGGTTCTAATTACCTGTTTTGTTTCAAAAAAACACCAGATGGGCAATTGGATAACCAGAGTATGGTCCATTATATTGAGTTGACTGGGATGGTTTCCGGTGAGCAACAACAGATGGACATTTCGGAAACTGGAAAATCCATCTCTGATGAAACTGAGCCGAGCGGGGACACTCATAAAACAAATGTCATCACAATGGAATCGATTCGAGCTGCGGCAAAGGCTGAACAGATGCGGTTCGACGATGCCGACACGGACCTTTGAGCGTGGCAAGCAGGATGAGAAAAGGGGAGTGGTTAGATGCTTACCATCATTGCTTGCCTGTGCGCAGTAGCCAGTTGTGTGTTTGGATATTTGACGCAGAAGAATTGTAAACCAACAAGTATTCGGTATCGCGGTCAGAAAATCGAAGTAGCTAGAAAAATGGTTACCACCGATGTCTATGATGCGTTTATCAAGAATGGGCAATACTATGCCCGATGTAAGGTGCCCGATAGGGATGAGATGCTTTCGGTTCCGATTGATAAATCCATGATGGCAGCTATTCCAGACAATAATGGTGCTTCTGATGTTCCAGTAACAAAAGTCCTACTATATCAAGATAACGGAACGAACGGTCCAGAATACACATTGACACCAGAAGAAATTCGGTTTAAGCTCAATTTGCATGTAATTCAGAACGAACAGCAAACTATGGATGATATTGCCAAGGCGGCCAACGTAATCAATTTCATCTATGAAATTCGACTCGTAATGTGGACCGTTGCAATTCTCGGCGTATATAGCTCTTCTATCATCTCGATTCTATTGTCCGCGTTGTCTGCTTTTATCAGTTATCGTAATGCCATTCCATTAAGACACTGTACAAATTCCAAAAATCGTGGTATAATAAGTATACAGCAAAACAACTCACATGGCACAAAGAACAGCGATGTGCCGCCTGGATTCGATAACTGGTCTGAAGATGAGCAGTACTTGTATACACTTGACAAACGTATTGCTCAGGCTAAAACCAAGGCGAACGCCGTGGATGGGGTTTCGCGTGTTGAAGGGGAAAGGCAAGAAAATACCTTGCCGCCTTCTGACGAATCAGAAGATGACATCAGCACTCCTATTGCTCAAGGTGATAAGACGGAAAACGACAGTTCGGATTCACAAGAAGAGGTCCCGTTCTTTACCGATGACGAGCTGGCTGAAGACTCAGATACAGGTGATGAACTTTCAGATGGTAATGACACTGAAGAGTTTGACGATGTAGAATTCGAAGATGATGAGTTTGATGCCGATGCGGATGACGAGGATGTGCCTGATGGCGATGATTCCAAAGAGTCAGTGGCAGAATCCGAAACACCTGAACATATACAAGAGACAAAAAGCAAAGCGACTCCAAGAAGGAATGGGAAGCGAAAAAAGAACATCCAGACCGCTCTTGAAGATTTAATCAGTTGACACTATTTTTTTCGTTGGGAAGTGATATTTTGGCAGACAAAATTGGTTCGGGCCCGATTCGAGATAACCGGCTTAGAGGCTCCTATCTAACCGCAGAGGAATATGTTAAAATGTGCGAAATCATGCAGAAGTGCGTTGACAATATTCCCAATGCAAAGGAGTATGAAAATAGCCGAATTTCTTTCCATCGTTCTCCATTTTACCCACTTTACAGGTATTGTATTGAGGTAAATGAAGCCGCAAAAGAGCGGGGCAAACCAGATGACCGGTGCGTTATATGTGGATGCCTGAAGGTAAGTGAAAAGGGAGTCATTTGCCGGCAATGTCGTGATTCCATTCGCCAGGAACATAGTATTCGAAGCAATACTTGCAGTTATAACGACGATGAAGAGTTTACTGACAACCGACTGGATTCCTCTTATCTGACGGCTGACGAATTTATACGGTTGTCCAAGCTTCTTCATGATTGTGCAGAAAAAATGCCAACGGATTCAGGCCGTCCACGATACTGGTTGTCCAATGTCCGCCATCCGCTGCATCCGGTATATGAGTATTGCGTTGAATTAAAGGATGCTGCCATTGCGCGTGGTATGCCGGAAGACCGGTGCCCTATTTGTGGACACAAAAAAAGCAAGGCTTATATGCGAAGCCCGTATTGCTATAACTGCAATGTAAGTATCTCTCAACGGTTTAAGATTCGTGGTAAAGCAACAAGAAGCGTAAATGGAGTCACTCATACCTCGCTGTTGCAAAAATACAAGATTGATTTGTACGGGAATCTTGAAAATAATGACCATGAATCTGATGATTATAGATTTCCCGAATCGTTTCTTTCCTACGAGGATTACAAAAATCTTCAAGCATTACTCCAAAAATGCTGTGAAGAGAATAAGGATAAACCTCATCCCACACGTGGCTCAAAAATTCAGGATGCCGACCATCCTTTGCGTCCAGTCTATGTCCGGTGCGTCGAATTGCGCAAAGCCGCAATGGAAGTCGGGATGCCAGATGATAAATGTCTGATTTGCGGTAGTGATTTGGACCGTGACAAGAAATCGGAATATCCGTATTGCCCGACTTGTAGCCGTTTTATTCTGCAGAACCATAAAATTCGTGACCGCACAACCATAAGAAACATTAACGAAAACAAACTATGTGTCGTGTGTCATAAACGTCCGGCCGCAAAGAATATGGGCGGTATGTGCCGTGCTTGTTATCGTATTGGTGATAGACTGGGGGACCACTCAGTTGAGGCCATTCGCGCCAAACGCCGTCACCGCGATAAAATCGATATCCAACAGGGAATCAATATCTCTCATGTGGATGATATCCTGGAGCCGAGCGGCAGCGAAAAATCAGGGTTTACCAGAAAAATTTGGAATCTGTGATAAGTGGTGTTATCCATGGTTAAAAGTCTTATTAGTGGCATTTACGAAGCCATCGCGTTTTATTATGACAAGTTGCGCCCGAATGGAAAGAAAGTGCAGAACGACGGCACAATTAAACGCCCCGGAATTGGCAAGTTCTTTGCCACATGGCTCATTCTATATGCCATCGGGTATTATTTCTTCCTGCCATTAGAGCTCGTTATGAGGGCTATACTCGGTATCGTTGTATGGGCCATTGTCGGACGGATGCTATATCGTTACGCAACTTCTGCACCCAAGACAACCCCATCGTATCAGGCACCCACTTATCAGAATGTTGCTTCAGCGCCTCAAGCGGTCAAAAAGAAGAAACGCCACCATCATAAAAAGAAGACGCCAGTTTCGATGGATAACATCATAAATTCTTCCAGAGTCGTCTATGACGACGATGAGGAAGACGATAATGAGAATGGTGAAGGCCAGACCCCACCTTCCAAGAAAGAAGAGGAAACTTCTCCGTTCGATGACTTTGCGATTGGTGACGTCCTTTATGGCTTGCCATTCAACCCAAATAAAAAATGACATTTCGACATCAGACAAGCAGGGCGCCTTTTTCGGGCGCTCTTTTGTGTATAGAACAAATTAGTGAAAAGGAGGAAGCGCATAATAGCGCGATTTCTTTATGGAGAACTACATCAATGTAATTGCAGGCCGGCCGGGTGCCGGGAAAACCATCTGGGCATGCAACGAAGCTGCGTCTTTGGCTAGTGACCCTAACAACACTGTTGTGTACATTGGCCACATGAAAGAATTTGAGCGTATCGTTCGCAAGGCTGGAGCAGATAAAAAGAATCTGTTCTTTGCCCGGCTTTCGAATGCAGGCGAAGCAATCGGCCGCGCTATTGACTTGGCCAATACGTACAGTGGCGTGTTCAATGGCATGACCTTGGATACTGACCCAGATGACCGCAAGATGGTGTTTCTGTTCTACGACCAGTGCCGGTATGACCTGTTCAATGGCCGCCGCGATATCCTTGAGGCTGCTGCGAAGGCTGGTGTCAAGGTGTATATGCTGTGCCAGGTTTTCGACCAGGTAGATAAAGGCGATGCCGGCTGGTCGAAACTCAACTGCAATTGCTATGTTATCTCCAAGAGCCGGGCTCCCCGCGAGGCTACGGAGGAGGAGATTGATGTCAAATATCGCGGCAAACCAAAAATTACAGGGGGATGATTCGTATGTGCAGGAAGGTATTGAGTATTTTTCTTTCCTTGGCAGTAGCCGCCACAATGGCAGGCTGTGGCTCTGCAGTGCTGCCTGTAGAAGAACAAGAGGAACCGGCTCCAACAGCCACGCCTGTTGCAACTGATTCGGCTGGAATGGAGATTCCGGTCAAGGAAAAAACAGAAGAAGAGATTCGCGCTGCATACATTGCAGATTACAAGATGCGGTATGTTACAAGCGTTTTGATGCAACTGCCTCCGATTCCGACTGATGCAGAATTGGAACGCCTGAAAATCGAGGAATGGCAGCAGACGCCATATCAGGCCCCTGAAGATGAGCTTATCAATTACTGCCGCAGCCAGTCCGATATGGTTGTAAAAGAATTCCTGGCGGATTACCCAACAGATGATTATACTGCCAACGAGGAAAATCGGGTCCTCAAGAAAATCTATGATGGGCAGACCGGCAGGGAAGTCAACGGCGGCCCCGATGCTGTCACGATTGGCTATGAGACTGGGTATTGGCGAATCACAAACTGCGAATATTACAGCATGGCATTCTATGAAAACGGCGATGACAGCAACTCGATTCGCATTCTGTATCTGTGTGACCTGTATCATTATGTGCTAAATGACCAGGACAACCTGGCAGAACAGCGGGATGACACGGAACTCACAACGGAAAACTCGACTGTTAAGGAGTTCCCGAATTCCTTCCTAATGGTCACGATGAACGATATCTGCCCCAATGACGCTTCGGATACATTCGGGCAAAGCCAGAAGTTCATGCCGGAAGTATTGTTGTTCACGGATTTTGAATCCGCAATTAAGAGCGTTGAGAATCCGAGCCATACGTTTGAAGACTTGTATCTAAACGATGATTTTACCGGTAGCATTGTAAATGGCTATGAAGGTCAGCCAATCGTCACGATGCCAGATTTAGTTGGCAAATATATTGATGTGTCTCGCCCTGACAATGTTCGTGAACTCGATGACCTCGGCATTGCCAACTATGAGGTCCAGTGGAAGGAAAATGACGGGTCGCTGGTGCCTTACAGTATTCTGTCTTGTAATATTGAACCCGGCACACTCATTGATATCACGGACGATAGCGAAGATTCCAAAATTATCGTGACCGTTGCAGACCGTGCTCCTGACGCAACGGCTGCGGATGAAGAAGATGAAACAAGTGAACCGATGACCGAATCGGAGGCTAACGGCTCGGATTCTTCAGAGGACAGTACAGACAGCACAACCTAACACATCCGATGCCCTCACTCAGCATATCGCTGGGTGGGGGCTTTTTTTGTTTGTTTATTCGGTGCGGCAATAAGCGAGTAACGATATAATATATACACAAACTGTTGCTTTGTGCTTTTTTCGATGCATGTCGCAAAGTGAGTATACTCTATGATGTCTAAGCAAGAAATACGGAATTTCCGTCAATGAAATGAAAATACGTATAAACCGAACTAGCTGCTTTCGGTAAGGGTGTTCTTGTTTAGGCGTCAGAAAGCACTTGGAAAAGTGCTCCATATTTTATCGCTGCAAAACGCAGCAGAAAGGAATTTGTTATGCCTTATGTAAACAATTTTGTCGTATGTGGTCATATGACTGCTGACATCCAGACTGTCCAGGGACAGAATGGCAACACCTGCTATTTCACCCTTGCGGTAAATCGCGGTAAGGACGCGGTGGATTTTATTCCTGTTCGCGTCAGTGAGAAGTTCATCGCAAAGACCCGTGACCGCTTTGTGAAGGGAGCTGCCGTCCTGGTTACTGGCCGCGTGGAAAGCGGCTCGTACAAGGACAAGAACGGTAACAGCCGTTCGTTTTTCCATGTCTCGCCTGAAACCATCCAGACGGGAGTCAATGGCAATTTCAACGCCGGCATCCTGTTCGGCAATTTTACCGCAGACCCCGAAATGCGTCAGACCCAAACCGGGAAGAACGTCATTTCGTTCTCTGTCGGCAGTACGCGCCGGTACAAGGATGCGAACGGGGAATGGAAGGATGCACAGACTTCTTTCATCAACGTAAGCGCTTGGAACGGTACTGCTGACTTTATCGGCAAGTATTTCAAGAAGGGCGCTCCGATTCTTATGCAGGGGTCGCTGCGCAGCAACCAGTATACGGCCAAGGACGGCAGCAAGCGGACCAGCTACGATTTTGTAGCCAACACGGTCTCGTTCGCTTCCCGCCCTGACAATGCTGGAAATGGTGCCGCCAACAACGCTGCGCCTCAGCAGGCTCCTGTTCAGGCAGCACCTGCTCCCGCAGCCAATCCTGCGCCCGCTCAGGCAGCTGCGCAGTATTCCGTCCCCGATGAATATGCCGATTTCGGCGAAATCATCGATGACGGTGACCTGCCGTTCTAATCTCGCGAATACCCAGAAATTATATTGGGGATGAGGTCAAAAGGCCTCATCCCCATTTTTCTTCTCAACGGAAGGAATGCTTATGGCCAAGAACAAACCGACGCCCAGGACGGCGTCTACGTCCAAGGAACGCGAATGGTACGCAACGACCGGGTGGAAGGTATTCAATGACCTTCTGACCGAGTTAGCAGCAAGCCAATTAGACGTGATTTGGATAGAAAATTTCGATGAAGTCCGAACAGCACTTGCCAACGTCAATCGCAAGACACTCGTTCAGCTTTTTAATGCTGACAGTATGGATTGGCAGCTCAAAACGGACGCGGATGGTACGCTGTATATGTGCCGCACAAAATAAATTTAAAATGAGGAGTAAAATACTATGTCTATTTTTCAGATGAACGCCAACGATATCGCAAATGCTCAGGGCCGTTCTCCCGCATGGTTGTTTGACGGTGACCTGATGACCGGTAAAGTGCCTTCTGGCTGTCAGATGCGGCCCAGCATGCCTGGTATACCGCTGATGTGCAACCCGGTACATCCGGAATTTCTGTCTGTCATCAATGATTTGCTGTTCATGAATCCTGCTTCTGCAGCCTATGGCAGCAATGCCAATGCCGCAATGGCGGAGGATACCTTTGATGGTGTGCATTATGCGGTTGCTTTCAACGCATCGAACGGAAAGCTCTACGCTTCCGTAAATGATGCACCGGTTTCGGATAAGGCCAGTTTGCCGCTGCGAATGGTGTTCCTGCTCGCAATGCCTTTCTACATGAAGGACGCGGAGTTCGCCGAAGCTATGGACCGACTCCAGAACGCACAGAACGACGATGACCGCAAGAAAGAAGTGGCGATTCTCTACGATAATGCCTATATGCGTGACAAGGACAACGAAATCACACAGGCGTTTGAGAACAAGAATCTGCTGCGTCTGACGGTCATTAAGGCCCAGGCTCCGGTGTACATGCCGACAGAACAGACCGGCGCACAGTTTATCACGTTCAAAAACGTGGGAACGAATGCGGCCACAGGTATCAAAGCCGCTATCGTCACTGCTAAAGCAGTAATGAAGGGTAGCGAATTCAATGGCGCATATCGCGTTATTGATGAGGGCGAGCTGACGTCCGAAGAGCGGTCCCATATCCTCCATCTGGATGACCGGTACAACATTACAGAACAGCATATCGACGTGGCACAGACTATCAAAAATTCTCTTGGTGGTCCGCATCCGTTCTGCAATTATCTGTTCCGTGGCCAGCCGGGCGGTGGTAAGAGCACGTTCGTTCAAATTGTCGCTGCTGGTCTCGGTTTGCCGTATTACAGCGATGTGCTGCGCGATGACCTGTCTGGCGACTTCTTCAGCGGCTATTATGCCCCTGATGTCGACAATAAGGGGAAGAATCAGTACAAGAGCCTTGAGGAGCTGCTGGCAGAAATGCCGACGCCCGAAGATATGGCTTTTGACCCGGTAACGGCCTATGAGACCATTACCGGCAAGGTGAATGATACGGCAACGGCGAAGGATTGCATGGAGGCTATGACCCGCCGCATTGTTGAGTTTACCAAGAATCCGAAAGGGGAGAGCAAGAACGCCTTGACGTTTGTAGAAGGCTTGATTCCTAAACTGGAACGGCCTTGCCTCATTTTCTACGACGAGGTGACTGCTCCGAAGAATCCTGGTGCTATCACGGCTCTTAACTCTTTGATGGACCGGCAGCGCGTCTTTACGCTGTCTACCGGCCGAGTGATTCATCGGCATCCGCTTTCCGTCATGTGCTTTGCCGGCAACTTCTCTGAAGACGGCGTTGAACTGGAAGGCGTGCGTGACCCGAACAGGACATGGCAGGACCGCAACAATGAGGTTCTCAATATTGCTCCGCCGAAGCCGGCCGAGACAAAAGCGATGTTGATTGCGGATACCGGGTATGATGAAGCGGTCAATGCGAATATTCCCATCGACCAGTTCGTCAATATCCTCCCGGAACTCCAGAAAATCAGCGCCGACTATTACGGTGTTTGCGGATTCCGTGCTCTGTCTGACTGGCTCGCAAAAAGTATGGCTATCGGTAGCCCGATTCGTGCTGCCGAGACGACCATCATTACAAAGAGCACCAATAACCCCGAATGCCAAGCTGAGCTGCGCCAAAAAATCAAGAACCATTTCACGTTCTGATTTTAGGCAGAAAGGATTTGGGCTATGAGAATGGATATTTATAGCCGCATCGAAGATTTGGTCGATGAGATGCGTGGTGATTGGCGAAAGTTCTTTGAGAGCAATGCTTTTGAAGAGTTCGTCCGCCATTACATCCAAAACCTTATTTCCGGTGTGTATGACAGTTTGAGATTGCAGGGCGCTCAGATAGCACCTGGTCTTCTCGAAGCCGAAATGAATCGGTTCAAGTTCGAAAGGATATTTGACCCGAATTCTAAAATTCGAACAGCACAATGCACAAGCAATGCCGATTCGTTTATCATTTGTGTAAATGGGGCTGGCAGCTTCGTCAATGAGTGTGAATCTATTGATGAGAAGTTCGAAATAGTTATTGGCCTTATCGTTCATGAGATTGGACACCGCTTGTTTACGGATTTTCCAACAGATGGTGCTCATATATATCAAATGAAACAGTTTGGCCGGTTTTATCCACATGACCCCGAGAACTATTTGTCTGTTGAAGGCATTGCCTTACAGCAAAAACTAAAGGACAATGAGGATTTTCGAAAAACTTTCGCGAATGTTCTTGATATGATTGCTGGGCGTCTTGAAGATGGGTATATTGAACAGGAAATGACGTCATTTTACCCAGGACTTGCCAGTAGTTACCTTGGATTCGTAAATTCGGTTATGTGGCAAAGAAGTCCTTCTTTGAATGACATGGATAACCTGAGATGTCCTAAACTTAAGATAGTCCTTACCCAGTGGCTCATGTACGCGAAATTCGCAAAGCTTAAGATTGGCGAAAAGCCACTCGAAGAATACGATTCGTCTTTAACAGATTATATCTGGAACGGGATGGACCTTATTGACGAGTGCCGTGTCGAACGCGACCCGCGAAAACGTGCCGATATTGAGAATCAGCTTGCGGTTCTCATTTCTCCACTCATTGATAAGGCAATCGATGATGAAGAAGAAAAAAATGGAAAAGGACAAAGTAGCAAGAATAACAATCAAAACAACCAACAAGGTGGCAGTTCGTCAGCTAACCAGGCAGTTCAACAGATGCTTCAGCAGATGGCAAATCAGCTTGGTATGGCGTCGGATGGCCCTGACATGTCCGGGTCCAATGGTCAGGTGGGTAGTAATACTTCGAAAAGTATTACAGACCCATCCAGACCACAGAATTCCGGCCTTAAGCAAACAAAGGCTGGCGGTTCATCTATGCAAGGCGGAGATAAACAAGGTGGTGCAGGAGACTCACCGCTTGACCATTCGGCTGCGGTTCGAGACCTTCAGAACACTCTTGAGAATGCCGCATCACAGTCTGTAAAGGCTGACATGGAGTCGGAACACAAACGCGACCTTCAAAGCGAAGCACGTCAGCTTTGCCAAGGGTCCGGGTTTACAATTCCTCGCATTCATCGCGCCGAAGAAGTGGCGGATACGAATAAACAGGTTTACAACGAACTTGCTCATCGGTCTGTTGCAATTGCGCGGCGAATGGCTGCTTTGCTTAAAAAACATTTGCAGGAAGAAGAGAATGATGAGTATATGCCATGGCAGTACAGTGGCCGCAAATTTGTGGCCAAGCAGTATTGCCGCAACGAGTTGAAGGGATTTGCCCAGAAACGACTTCCGACCCCGCACATGAATTGCCGGGTTTACGTTTTAGTCGATGAAAGCGGGTCTGTAACCCAGGAACTTTCTGACGCTGAAATGAAAACCTGCATTGTCCTTGAGCAGTTTTGCCGGGATATGAATGTGCCGCTTACTGTGCAGGGATATACTTCTTCTTTCCAGTCGATGCTTGACGTCTTCTCATATGTAGAAGAAAAGGTTGTTGACGGAAATGATAAATACCGCCTCACGGGCATGAAATCCCGTGGCGGCACACCAACAGTCTCCGCGATGAACTATGCCATTCGGCGTCTGGCCAAAAATGATAGAAAGGAACCCAAACTCCTTTTTGTCATCACGGACGGATATGCCGAGGATGACCAGGATGGTGCATTGACGGAAAGTTTGATTGAAGACGCTGAAAAGCAGAACATCCGCGTAATTGGATGCGGCATCGGTACCGATAAAGAAAGTGTAGCTGAAGAATTTGGTAGCGACCACTATCTCGGTATCGATGACCTGGAAAAGATGCCTGAGCGTCTCGTTGAAATCGTTCGGCGACGGCTTTATAACCATCGCTGAAATTCGTGTATACGATATAAGCAAGAAAGGATAAGCACTATATGTGGCAGTTAGTAGATGCTGTGACCAATAGGGTCACTTACCGAAATCTGTGGGACCAGTGGGAAGCTTGCAAAACGTCTTTCCACAAGGATGGGACCAAAATCAAAAAAGCAGAGGCAATGACGCTCGAATCCGGTGCGACCGTGTATCGGAAGTACAACGTCAAGAAATTCTTTAAGGTGCCGGTCATCAAGGACGGAAACATCGTTGATGAGCAAACTCGAACAACGGACGTGCCCGAATTGAGACCGTATCGCCTGGAACAGGTCCTCTGATTCATATATACGCCCTCTCTCACCAATTGGTGGGGGAGGGCATTTTTTGTTGTTGTAACAGGATGTCGCAAAGTGAGTATAATTAAAACTGTCAAAGATATTTAATAGCCAAATGCTCAACAACTGATAATCTGCTATTACAGCGGCCATCTATTTTGGATGGCTGCATTTTCTTTGGCAGAAAGGACGTGATAATCACAAAACTGTACAAGCACTTTAAGATGACCGGCCAAGAATTCCCCCCTCCTTTAGGTGGGGGATGAATTGGCCACTGCGCTTTGCGCAGATTAAAACAACGACGATTCTGTGATATAATATTGCAAACGACATCTCACAAAGGGGGTGAACATTGTGCCTGCAAAAAGGCTGAATCGCGCTATCAAATATAGAGCATAT